>Ga0302322_100003241_pt1 | contig 13924 bp, 15 predicted proteins | sample Fen_T0_2_FD_203757 | JGI IMG/M metagenome (GOLD analysis project Ga0302322, IMG submission 203757) | Peat permafrost microbial communities from Stordalen Mire near Abisko, Sweden - Fen_T0_2 | ecosystem: Environmental > Terrestrial > Soil > Wetlands > Permafrost | place: Sweden: Abisko... | reverse complement strand
GGCGGCAAATGGCGCCGTACTAACCCCGTTCGAGACTCGGACTGAGCAAGCGCGCTGGGGGCCGCGGGGCGCGTTTGGAGAATGCGAGCTTGGCGATCTTCTTCGTAGGATCGACCGTGCCGATAAGCCGAGTCGACCACGTGCCTCACCGCTAGAGCGCCGACCGGTTTGAACAATGCAGAAACGAGGGGAGGCCGAAGCGAAACGCACGCCCGAGGAGCGAGCACCGGAGCACTAGCAGCGCTAATAGGAGCGCAGCGACGAGGCCGTGCGTTGCAGAGATGGAATCGCTCGCTTATGGGTTGGTTTCAAACCGGTTGGCGCTCTAGTGCTAAGACCGACGCGTGCGATTCGAATCCCTGTTGGACCAAGCCTTAGCGGACCTGGACAGCGCAAACCTACTGCGCGCACCGGATGACGGGGGCGCCCGAAGGATCGTGGCGGACGCTGCGGCCAGCCTCGGTTTAAGTCCTCTCGACGCTTCGTCGAATGATTACCTGGGGTTTGCGGCGCGTGGCGTTTCACGTGAAACACTCGGCAACCCCGGGGCTGCCGCATCACGCCTGATTCATGGCTCCACGCCGGAACATCTCGACCTTGAGGCCGAGTTGGCGTCCTGGGTCGGCTGCGATCACGCGCTCTTGTTCTCTTCCACCTATGCGGCCAACCTGGGGCTGATCTCGGCCCTGGGTATGGTCGGCACGGTGATCCTGTCAGATTCCGCAAACCACGCATCGCTCATCGACGGGGCCCGGCTCTCCAAGGCCACGATTCAGGTAATCCCTCACCTCGACCTGATTGCCATGGGCGCGGCGCTTCAGAAGCATCGGGACGCCCCTGCGTGTTGGGTGGCCACCGAATCCTATTTCAGTATGGACGGAGACGGACCCGATCTGCAGGCGCTGCGGGTGCTGTGCGACCAGAATGACGCGTGCCTGATCGTCGATGAAGCGCACGCGCTTGGGGTCTACGGATCGGCGGGCGGCGGGCGTTGCGTAGACGCAGGGGTCAAGCCCGACATTTTGGTGGGGGCCCTGGGCAAGGCGGTAGGCACCCAGGGGGGCTTCGTTGCCGGCTCGCGCCAGCTGCGAACGCTTCTTTGGAATCGGGCACGTAGCTTCGTGTTCTCGACGGCCCCCTCTCCGCGCCTGGCGGATCTGACCCGTGCTCATGTGAAACTCGTTCGGGAAGCAGACGCGCCGCGTGAGGCACTCGCTCGGAACGCAGCCCAGCTACGGGCCACGCTGCTCGACGCGCGCCTGCCGATCGCTGCAAACTCGTTCGGTCCGATCGTTTCGGTTATTTTGGGTAGCAACGAACAGGTATTGGAGGCCGCCGCGCAGCTGCGTTCGGTAGGCATTCTCGCACAGGCGATCCGCCCACCCACGGTGCCGAATGGGGCCGCACGGCTACGTTTGACCGTGAAAGCAACCTTCACTGCAGCAGAGGTCGACCGCTTGGCGCGCGCGGTAGTCGCAGCATGCGCATCATAGTTCTCGGCTGCGGAACGGGGGTGGGTAAAACGCGACTCAGCGCTGCCTTGCTGCGCGCCCTAGCCGCGAGAGGGTTGCCCGCTCTCGGCTTGAAGCCGATCGAGACCGGTATCTGGGGCAGCAACCAATCAATCGTGGATGCCGCCGCTAGCGACGCGACTGCGCTCATCGATGCGAGCTCGGTTCGTACGGGGATTCAGCACCACCCCCTGTACGCGCTGCGCGAACCCGTCTCACCTCACTTGGCTGCCCGACGCGCGGGAACGCAGATCGAGCTGGGATTGATCGCTCGCTGGACCGATGAGGCGGAGCGATCAGTGACGCCGCATGTAACGTCATCTAGTGCACTTTGGACAGTCATTGAGACGGCCGGCGGGGTATTTTCGCCGCTCGCGCCTGGCACGACTAATTTCGATCTCGCGCAAACGCTCGGACCAGCGATCTGGGTTCTCGTCGCAGCGGACGCCTTGGGCGTCCTGCATGACGTCAGTTCCTGTCTGCAGGCCATGCGCGCGTGCGGGCGCGAGCCCGATCACTTGGTGCTTTCGGCAGCGCGCGATCCGGACGCGAGCACCGGTAGCAACAGCGCGGAGCTCGAGGCTCTCGGCATCGCCGCACCGGCCGCGTTGCTCGCTCGCAACGACGATCGCGGCGTGACCCAGTTGCTCGATCGCCTGCTCGAGGTCAATCCGTAGCGGGCGCTCCCCCGCACTAAACGACGCGACCGTTTTCGAGGCGTACGCAGCGTGCGCCGAGCTGTTCCGCAAGGCCGTCGGCGTGATTGACCACGATCACCAGAGCCCCTCGCGCGCGCTCCTCCAACAAGGCGCTTTGCAGATGCGCGGCGCTCGCCCGGTCGAGCCCCGACCACGGCTCATCCAGCAACAAAAGAGAGGGTTCGTGCACCAAAGCGCGGGCCAAGGCAACGCGTTGTCGCTGTCCTCGCGAGAGCGTACCGACGCGGCGATCCGCCAGCGCCTCGGCCCCAACGCGCGGCGCCACGCGCTGCCAAGCCCCTTCGACCTCCACTCCATAGATCCGCGCGGCAAGTTCCACGTTCTGCCGGGCACTGAGCTCGCGGTAACAGAGCGAATCATGAGCGACCCATCCGATGTGTGGACGCACTAGCTCCAGATCCGACCCCAGTGGGTGATACAAGACCTGACCACTGGTCGGGGCGAGGACGCTGCCGATCACCGCCAGCAACGTGCTCTTGCCAGCGCCGTTCGGCCCTTCCAAGAACGTGATGCTGCCCGCGTCGAAGCGCGTGCTGACCGCTCGCAAAGCGGGAGTGGCGCCGAACAACCGCGTGACGGCGCGAACTTCGATGTGTTCGATCACGTCCTGCACATTTCTACCGCCGAGACCCGCCAACGGTCGATCCCAAAACGAGCCAGTGTCGCTTTCCGCCACCCCCGGGCGCCGCGCCGCGCGCGCCCGAACGCGGGGGCAAGTCCCCAAATTCCAGGAACGGTCTCGATAAATGCGGCGAAAGTACGGCCATTTCGGCTTGACGCAGTTTGCGCCCTTCACATGCTAACATGGCTTGAGAATGAGTTCTTCCGCTCTTGCGATGCCAGCCCAGCGTCTCGAGCATCTACTCGAATTGCGCCGTGCCGTGGAAGGCGCGCTCGAGGGTAAAGCCGAGGTCGTGGAGCTAGCGCTGACGGCGTTGCTCGCACGCGGTCACATCTTGATCGAGGACGTACCTGGAGTCGGCAAAACGACGCTCGCGCGGGCCCTCGCTCGGGCGGTCGGCGGCGAGATGCGCCGCGTACAGTTCACCAGTGATTTATTGCCGAGCGACGTACTCGGAGTCTCCGTCTTCGATCAACGCACTTCGGAATTCGTGCTGCGGCACGGTCCCGTGTTCTCGAACGTGCTGTTGGCCGACGAGATCAACCGGGCCAGCCCGCGCACGCAGTCTGCGCTGCTCGAAGCGATGAGCGATGAACAAGTTTCGCTCGACGGCAAGACGCACCCGCTGCCCGAGCCGTTCTTGGTCGTGGCGACGCAAAATCCGCAGGATTTTGCGGGAACCTTTCCGCTTCCCGAGTCTCAGCTCGATCGGTTCATGATGCGCATTCGAATCGGCTATCCACCGCCGCAGGTTGAAATGCGCCTGATGATGGAGCCCGATCACGACCGCATTCAGAACGTGCCGGTCGTGCTCGATCCGAAAACTCTCGTCAGTCTACAGCGCGAAGTCGAACGCGTCGTGATGGACGGCGCGCTCGGCACGTACCTGCAAGCGCTGGTCACCGCCACCCGCGGAAGCCCCGCGCTCTCGCTCGGCGCGAGCACGCGCGCTGGCATGAACTTGTCGCGGGCCGCGCGTGCCCGCGCGCTGTTGAACGGTCGCGACTACTGCATCGCGGACGACATCCACAGCTTGGCCGTGCCCGTGTTCGCGCACCGCGTGCGGTTGGCAGCGCACGCCGAGGGCTACGCACCCACTCGAGAAGAGACCGAGGCCGCCATTCGCGAGGTCATTGCGCGCGTCCCTGTGCCGCTCTAGCCGAGGGAATGAGCGGTGGCAGCCAGTCCTGGGAAGCAGGAACCGACAACGCCGGCGGCGGTAGCGCCCGCATCGGCGCGCGCCGCACGCGCGGATTCGCGACCGACCGTCCAGGCACCGACATCGCGCGAACGCTTGCGGTCCTTCGTCGCCAAACTCAGGCGGTGGTTTCGTCCGCCGCGCCGCTTGAAGCTGACGCGTGAGGGCAAATACTTCATTGGCATCACGTTCGGCGTGGGCTTCGCCGCCATCAACACCGGCAACAATCTGCTCTACCTGCTGCTCGGCATGCTGCTGTCGATGATCGTCGTGTCCGGCGTACTCAGTGAACTCAGCTTGCGTGAGCTCACGGTGGTGCGCCGCCTTCCGCCACGCGCGCAAGTGGCCCGGCCCCATTTGGTGGAAATCGAAGTCTTCAATCACAAGCGGCGAATCCCCTCTTATGCCATCGAAGTGGAGGATTTGCGCGCCGGACAACCTGCCGACAAACGCTGCTTTTTTCTGAAGATCAGCCCACGTTCGGCCCAGGTCGCTGCCTATCGACGCACGCCTGCGCGGCGTGGCCGGGACCGCCACGTTGGCTTCCGGGTCGCGACCCGCTTTCCCTTCGGTCTGTTCGAGAAATCACGCGAGCTGACCGCCGATGGAGACTTGATCATCTATCCGGCGGTCGATCCCGTGGTCCTACCCAGCAACATGCCCGGCGACCGCATGGGCGGCAATTCTGCGCTCGGGCGCGGCTCGGGCGACGAGATCTTGTCCCTCCGAGCGATGCGCGAGGGCGACGACCCGCGCGATATTTATTGGCGTAAGAGCGTCGAGCAATTCATCGTTCGCGAGCGGGCCCGTGAAGTGCGGCGAGACGTCTCTTACGTGATCGATTCTCTACATCCCGGACGCGCACCCGACGAAGACTGGAGCGCGCGTTTCGAGCGGCGCATCCGCGACGTTGCCTCGCGCGCCGTCGCGCACATCAAACGGGGGGACGGAGTCACCGTGCGTGCCCGCAGTGGTGAGCGCGTGCGGGCTACGAGCGCGGTCGGCGCCGACCCGGTGTTGCGCTTTTTGGCGCTCTTGGAAGCGAAGCCGAACGAAGCACCGCTTCCAGCGGTGCCCGGCGTTCGCGCGAACGCGAACAGGGAAAGCGCGTGAGATTCGGGCTAATTCACCGAATCATGACCGACAGCCTTGCCGCCCTCGGGCTGCTGGCTCTGATCACTAGCGGCGAGCTGAACCACTGGCTGACCATCGCAGTCCTGATTGGCTTGGCCTGCGCCGTAGTCGTCCCCGAGAGTTTTCAAGATCGACCGTTCGCGAGACGCATCGGCGTCATTCTGCCCCTCGCGCTACTCGGGATGCAGGCCGTGCGTTTGTTTGGTGGAGCCAGCCTGCTCGAGACGGCCGTCGAATTCGCCGCTGGTCTGCAAGTGATTCGCCTGGGCACGCGCCGCGGCGCCGCCCACGACCAGCAGGTGATCGTGCTCGCCTTGTTGCATTTGATCGCGGCCACGGTGCTCGGCAGCGGCCTGGCCTACGGCCTATGCTTTCTGGGCTTTTTGGTGATTGCGCCGGGCGCACTGGTGCTCAGCCACCTCCGCCGTGAAGTGGAGGGCAACTACCGCCAGGGCGCGCGTGACCGGACCGGGCTGCCCGTGGACGTTCCGCGTATCTTGCGTAGCCGGCGCGTGATCGGCCGGTCGTTCTTGATCTTCACCTGCCTGCTCTCGGTTCCGATCTTCCTATTCACTCTGGCGCTGTTCGTCGCATTCCCACGGGTCGGGCTTTCGCTGCTCCTGCTCAGCCACCCCAAAGCTGAGCGCATGGTTGGCTTTACCGAACACGTGGACCTGGGCGGGGTGGGTCGTTTGCGCAGCGATCCGACGATCGTGATGCGCGTGGAAGTACCCAATTTGCCGAAGGAACCGCCACCGCGCGTGGCGCTGTACCTGCGCGGCGCGGCTTTCGACAGCTACCGGGGGAAAAGCTGGTCGCGCAGCTCCGGGGGCACGCTGCGCGCAGAACAACACGGCCGACAAGTTCAGGTGCTGCGCTTTCCGGATCTGCAGCACGACCGTGTAATGCACGTCGACTTGGAACCCATCGAACCGGCGGTGGTATTCCTGCCACCGGAAGCCGTCGCGCTCACGGTTGCGTTCCAAGGCGCATCACCGCTCAACAACGTCCCACAGATCACGGGCGGTCCGGAGGGCTCGCTCACTTACAAAACGCAAGACGAGCGCGGCCTGCGCTACGATGTCTCGCTAGCCACTGCGGATGAACCAACCTCCGTTGCTTTGGCTGCGACCGAGCGTCCGCGCTACTTGAGCTTGCCGGCGGATTTGCCGCCGCGTGTGGCAGAACTTGCCCGCACCTGGATCGGAAATACCACCGACCCACGACTGGAAGCGCGCCTGATCGAAGCTCGGCTGCGCAAAGACTACCGGTACGACGTCGACTCGAACTCCGGTTCGGCGAAGAACCCACTCTACGATTTCTTGTTCGTGTCCAAAAGTGGACACTGTGAGTTTTACTCGACCGCCATGGCCATCATGCTGCGTACGCTGGGTGTGCCCACGCGCAACGTGACCGGCTTCATTGGGGGCACGTACAATCGCTTCGCGCGCTCGTACGCGGTCCGCCAGGGTGACGCGCATTCCTGGGTCGAGGTCTACTTAGACGACACGGGTTGGACTCGGTTCGACCCGACGCCGCCGGCGAACGCCGCCCCGCAGAGCGATATCACCGGGCTATTGGCGTTTGTTCGTGATTTCGTGGAAGCCACCACGCAGCGCTGGAATCGCCACGTGATTGGCTACGATCTGAAGCAGCAAGTCGGCTTACTCAGGTCCGTCCATCGCAGTTACAGCGCCCTGCGCGATCGTCCGGGAACCCTGGGCAAGCTCTTGTCTTCGCCGCGCGCGTCTATGTTGGTAGCTGTTGGAGTGGCGCTTGCTCTGTACGGCGGACTTTGGCTCAGCCGACGACGCAAAGCGACATCTCCCAGCGCACGCGCGGCAACCGAGCGCGAAACCGCGGCGCGGGAAATCGTCGAGCTGTATCGGCAACTCGAGGCCGCCTTAGCTGCACGCGGGGTACCGCGGCCGACCGGCACCCCCCCCCGCGCGCACGCACTCGGCTTAGCCGCTATTGGTCATCCCGTGGGAGAGGAAGCCCTCGCCCTCACTGAGCTTTATGTCGCGAGCCGGTTCGGAGGCCTGATCCTCACGGCGGACGAGCGGCGCGACTTCGCGCGCCGCGTCCGGGCCATACGCCTACAAAGACCTCTCGGGGAACGCGCCGCAGCCTGAGGCAGGCGGGCTCAGGCAGCTTGTCTGCGCAAGACGATCTGCGCGGAACCGGCCGAACTCTGGCCGATTCCGTACACCGCGCCGCGACTAGGCCGAGCGCGCAAAGCATCTAGTTCGAGGTCCGGGGCTCCATGCTCTATCCAAGCAACGATGATCGGAGCTTGTTCGTTGCTGTGCCCGTCAATCTGGAGAACGTCGACCGCGATTCCGTGCGCCAGCTCCTCGGCTGTGACCGCGCGCTGAACAGATGCTAGTGGTCGGTGATTCGCTCCGGGCAGTTGATTGGCCAACAGGCTCGGTGCATAGGACTGGACGATGAGGCGGTAGCCGGCGCTGGTCGCGGCGGCCAAATCTTGTGCAGAGACTTCGGCGCGCATGCGCTCGACCGAGACGGCTCCCAAGCTCGTCACCGCGAGCAGGGCCATCCACGAGGCGCCGGCAGCCGCAGAACTCACGACGGACGAGCGCGGTTTGCGCGTTCGTTTTCCGATGTTGTTTGGGTTTGCCAATTTCGCCTCTGCCTTCTTGATCAACGCTTCAAACGAGGAGTTCGTTTCTATTGATTCTCTTAAGCAGTTTCTATGCCAAGCGTGAAGGTGCCCTGGCCATCTCAGATTGAGCACTTAGTCGCGGAATTGCCGCTGGCGGGGGGGTCAATGCAGACCCGTTCCAGGGTCCACCCGGACCCACCTCGCCAAACTTAGACAAAAGCCGTGGAAATGCGCAATTTGGCTTACGGAATCAGGGCGGCCGCCCAGCCCAGTGCGGCCTTGCACTGACCGTCGGACACGGCCCCGTCGGAGTTTCGTCGAAACGGACCCAGGGTCACCGCTAAGTCTCGGCCGCGACGCAATACCGCAAACGGGCCACGGCTGTGCCGCTCGCGACACACTTGTCCGGCTTGGCTGGCCTTTTCCGCGTCACCGGCAGACACGAACTCGGACAGACGTCCGCGGCCATCAGTGGGTTGGTCCTCGTTAGATAAAGCGCCGCGCGCAAAAGCGCGTAGGGCATTGAGCGCCGCGGCGTCATTGTCATAGCGAATGCGCCACGCGACGCTGGTCGCCTGACCATCGGAGAAACTGGTCACCCGGTCGCCAGCCCAGCCGCTCGCTGCTTCGCGTGCCACCCGCGCCGGCATCCACTCTTCGAACAGGATGCGCAGCGCCTCTTCGCCGTACACATCGCTGTACGTCATGAGCTTCGGTCCGAGCGCACTGGGCGCTAAGGGCGGCATTGGCTCCGGAGCCTCCCCTGCGTCGTACTTGTCCAGGTGCAGGATCTGCTCAGTGCTCGCGGGCAAACGCTGCCATGCTGCAGCGACCGCCCCCCAGCCGCCACGCCGTCGCAAACCGTTGACGAAGGCCAACCCGTCCAAGTACGGCGCGACCACCGAGCGTTTCACGATCGGAGGCACTTGGAGCGCAGTACCGGCGGACAACGCACTCTGCAAATCCATTACGGAATCAGGGAGATCAGGGGCATGCATGCCCTTTCCGGCGAACAGGGCGTCGACCATGGCGCTGGTTGCGTCACCTTCAGCCAAGGCGTGTACAGCCCCTTGCCAGTCACCTGCGTCGTCACTCCAAGCAAGCAGCTTACCTAGACCATAGTGCTGATCTTGCAGCGCGTGCACGAGCTCATGCCAAAGCGTCGCATCGAGCTCTTGTCCGCGCAGATCAGCACCCAGAAACATCGTCTTCTCGCGCGGCTCATAGAAGCCGAGTAGCTCTGAGCGCATCACCTGCAACAGTCCGCCGCGGTAGTCGTACGAGGCCGGCACGGTGCCGAGCGCGAACAGAATCTCACCCGACGCATTGACGACCGCGGGCGGGACCTCGGTGTCGAGGCTGTGCTCCACGCGCTCGACCATCTCGTCCCGCGAGATGACGCGGCCGTTAACCGGGCCCAGCGGGGCAAGCTCGCGCAATGCCGAAATGTACTTCAAGGCGCCATTGACCGTACGCTCGGCAGCGGCGTCCTTTTCCGAAGCGGGAGCGGGAGCGGGCGCAGAGCTGGCAGAGGGAGATGTTTTCGCCGGGGTGTGGAGCTCTTTGGGCGAGACGCTGGGCCAACTCGAACAGCTAATCGCGAAGGCGCTAATGGCAAACAGTGCGAAGCCTGGGCGGTAGCTCATGATGCTGCAGCGGCGCGTAACGCGGCGAGCGCCGCACGGCGATCGACCTGGCCGAAGATCGCGTTGCCCGCGACCAGCATGGTGGCACCGGCCCTGACCACGCTCGCCGCGGTATCCGGAGCGACACCGCCGTCCACCTCCAGCTCTATCTCGAAGCCGGCTTCGTCGATCATACGCCGCACCGCAGCGATCTTGGGCAGCACCTGGGACAAGAACTTCTGCGCACCAAAGCCGGGATTTACCGACATGAGCAACACCAAATCCAAGTCGCTCAAGATGTACCGCAGGCAATCTTCGGTGGTATGTGGGTTCAGAACGACTCCAGCTTGTACTTTGAGATCGCGGAGGTGATTGAGTGCGCGCTGGAGGTGGGTGCAGGCCTCTACGTGGATGCTGATTGAATCGGCGCCCGCATCCGCGAAGGCCTCGATGTAGCGCTCAGGCTCCACAATCATCAAGTGCACGTCCACATGCACCTTGGTCGCCCGGCGCACGGCCTTCACGATCAGCGGGCCCAGGGTGATGTTCGGCACGAAGCGGCCATCCATCACGTCCACGTGAATCCAGTCAGCCCCTGCGAGTTCCGCTTCTTTCACTTCCTCGGCCAGCCGTCCGAGGTCCGCGCTCAAAATGGACGGGGCAATCCTGAACTCACGCTTGCGCATGTGGGCAAGTGTTACCCGAGCGCTACTGGCTCGGCCAGAACAACCCTCGTTTCAGGGAAGAATCAGCGGCGAATGCGTGTTATTCTGAAGCAAGCGCTCTGCTATCAACTCCTCTCGCAGCGCACACTGAGCCCATGATTACACGGCCACTCGGTAAGCAAGACTACGATCACATCGTTCAGATCATCGATCGCTGGTGGGGCGGTCCGACGACAGCGCTGGCGCACCCAATCTTTTTCCACGAGCTAGGGGCGATGGCCCGCGTGGTGGAACACGACGGCATCCTGGTTGGCTTCCTGCTTGGTTTCGTGGCTCCGGGGCCCCCGAAGACCGGTTATGTGCACTTAGTTGGCATCCACCCGGACTATCGGCGAAGAGGGGTAGGCAAGGTACTGTATCAAACCTTCGAGGAAGACGCGCGAGCGGCCGGTTGCACGCGGCTCAAGGCCGTAACCACCAGCGGAAACGAAGGCTCGATCGCCTTTCACCGCGCGACCGGCTGGACGGTGACGAGCGTGGAAGACTATGCAGGCCCGGCGCGCCCACGCGTTGTCTTCAAGAAGACCCTGTGAGTTTTCTGGGCCCCCCGGGGCTTCGGTTTGACGCGCAGCCAATCAGCGATAGAAGCTGCCCGAAGCGGCCATGAGCAATTCTCCCGAAGGCAGTGTCAGCCCGAGTGAACTCCGCGCGATCGGCTTGTTCGGCGCGCTGAGCGACGAAGTGCTCACACACTTGGCGGCCACGCTGAGCGTTCAGACGCCAGAAGCCGGCGAGATTGTATTTCGCGAGGGCGACGACGCCAGCGCAATGTTCGTCGTCCTGCGCGGTGAAATGGAAGTACTCAAGAGGAGCAAGCGCGCGACCGAAGCGCGCGTGGCGCTGCTTGGACCGAGTGATTGGTTCGGCGAGATGAGCATAGTCGATATCCAGCCGCGTTCTGCCACCGTGCGCGCACTCGCTCCCTCACGCCTGCTGCGCATCACGGCGGCAGATCTCGACGCGCTCTATCGCTACGATTTGCGTTCGTATTCGCTGATCGTGTTGAACTTGGCGCGGGAACTGAGCCGCCGTTTGCGCGTGGCCGACGGCATCCTCGCCGACCTGATTTCGAACGTGCTCGACCATTATCTGGTGGGGCCGGGCGCGAGCTGATCGGCGCCCGCGGCGCCTGCCTCCGCGGCGCCGCCCTCCGCCGCGCCACCCTCGGGCAAGCCGCTGTCGCCAGCGCTGTCACCGCGGTCCCCACCTTCGCCAAGGTCTGGCCCACGGCCCCCGGTCCCAGTCCCGGGGTCAACTAGAACCGGGCTGCCGCTGCCGCCGCTGCCCGCGGTCGCATTGCCGCCGCTAGTAGACGACCCCGCGACACCAGGGCCAGGAGAATCTGACGCGGAGGGAATATCAGGGTGTGGGTTGAGCGCACACGCCGAAACGAGCAGCGCTAAGAGCCACCATTTGCGCCGGCTGCACATCGAGTGACACGACTGATAGCATACACTGGGCCAGCAAAATCGGCGTACTTGAGCAGACACCGGGCCGCCGCGTTGGCACCTTTTGGCACACTCCGAGACTCATTGGTCGCGGCTAGAGCTAGCGACTGAGACTAGGCGCCACCGGCAACGCCTGCGTGTCCGGCTCGGCCGCCCGCTCCAGCTTGGCCGGCGCTCCCAGCTTGGCCGCCTGCCCCAGCTTGGCCGGCGCTCCCAGCTTGGCCGCCCGCTCCAGCTTGTCCGGCGCTCCCAGCCTGGCCGGCGCTCCCAGCCTGGCCGGCGCTCCCAGCCTGGCCGGCGCTCCCAGCTTGGCCGGCGCTCCCAGCTTGGCCGCCTGCTCCAGCCTGTCCCGCGCTCCCAGCTTGCCCTCCACTGGTGCCGGCAGATCCGCTCGCGTTCCCTGCAAAGCCGGCACCGCTACCTCCCGTAGCCGCACCGTTACCTCCGTTACCATCGCCTCCCACTCCTGGCGCACCCGCGTCCTCGGCAGCACCGGCGAAGCCGCCAGCCGTTGCCGACCTGCCGGCAGAACCTCCCCCTGAGACGCTCGGCTGTCCTCCGTTGGCGGTGGCGCCAGCGGCGGAGCCGGGTCCGACGCCAGAACCCGCGGATCCGCTGTTGGGCCCGCCGCCTATCCCCACATTGATGCCTCCACCGATACCGGGGTTGACTCCGCCGGGCGGCTCCGAGACCGGATTGAGAGTGCAGCCCGCCATCGCGACCGACAGACTCAACCAACAGCAACGGGCCACCCTCGAGCTCATGCGGTTGCCTCTAGCAAATTTCCCGCCAACACGCTCGGCGCATGTCGATCACTTGCCGCGCGCGGACCGCGCCTCGGCAAGCAGCTCGAGAGCAGCCCCCAAATCCGGGGGGGACGCCTGCAAGCCTTGCGCGACCCTCTGCAGCTCGGCCGCGAGTTGACCGAGCACCAGGCTGATCTCGTCCGCGTTGGCCGCAAAGATGTCTCGCCACATCACCTCTGCGCCGCCGGCACTGCGTGTCGTCGCGCGATACGCGGGACCCACCGCGGGCAGCGCACCGGCGCGGCTGGCCAGCACGCTCAGCGCGCTGGCCACCAGCTGCGGCGCGTGGCTCGTGTACGCAACTGCGCGATCATGCGCTTCCAGGCTCAAGTGCACACTTTTGGCGCCTACCAGCTCGAGCAGGGCTTCGACTCGCGCCAATGCGTCCGAGTCGCTGTTTTCCGGGCAGAGTAGCCACGTTTGATGCCGAAACAGGTCCGCGCTCGAGCGCGCCGCGCCACCCTCTGGACCGCCCGCCATGGGATGCCCGGGCACGAAGCGCCCGGCGCGTGGCAGACCCGTGACTGCCGCACAAATCGAGCGTTTCGTAGAGCCGCAATCGGTGACGACTTGAGCTGAGTCGAGCAGGACCGGCAGGACCGAGCGAATCACCGCAACAGGCGCGGCGAGCACGCAGAGATCCGCCGATGCGACGGTGCTGTGCACGCGCTCGCGATCGGAACTGTCGATCTGCGCATCGGTCAGAGCGCGCACTTCGAGGGCGCCCACCGTGGTCGGCAAATCAATCGCGATTAACTCAATCTGCGGAGCCGCCTTGCGCACGGCGGCGGCAATCGACGCTCCGATCAACCCGAAGCCGAAGATTGCCAAGCGCTTCATTTGCGAACAACGGCGCCTATTTCACGCAAGCGGTCGGCCAGCTCCACGGCCTCCTTCCAGCGCAGGGTTGCCGGCACGCGGGGCACCTCCCCTTCACGGCCGACCCAGGTGCGAAGGATTACGCCGTCAGCGCCGCCCGCAATCGCGGCGCAGGCCACGGCTTGCGAATACTTCGCGCGCTGCGCGATGCTCGCCACATCGACGACGAGGGGCAGGTGCGTGCGGATCTTGGCTCGCGCGATGGCAGCGATCTCCAATGTGCGGGCTCCGTTCGGGTACTCGCCGCCTGCCTCCAACAACACGACCTTCTCGGAGCCCCGCTCGAGTTCGCGCTCAGCCGCGCCAATCCAAGCGTTTGCACCCCAGCTTGGGGCGCGCTCGACGAAACGCACCGGAAATTCCTGCTGGAGGGGCTGCGGATGCATCGATAAACAAACCAGCGACCCCACGTTTTCGAAGGCCAAATGCGAGCGTGTCACCGCCGCATCGAAAGGCCGGCCCGCAGCGACCAAGTACGGGAGATCAGCGGATGCGGGCGCTTCGTCATCACCCAACGCACGCTTTCGCGCCGACCCGAGTGGACCGACCGGCTCGATGGCGATCCACGGACGCTCGCCACCAATACTACCCCACGCGCCTTCCACGACCGTCGAGCGCTGCTTGAAGCGGC
>Ga0302322_100003240_pt1 | contig 13927 bp, 13 predicted proteins | sample Fen_T0_2_FD_203757 | JGI IMG/M metagenome (GOLD analysis project Ga0302322, IMG submission 203757) | Peat permafrost microbial communities from Stordalen Mire near Abisko, Sweden - Fen_T0_2 | ecosystem: Environmental > Terrestrial > Soil > Wetlands > Permafrost | place: Sweden: Abisko... | reverse complement strand
CGACGAGCTCATGGACCTCGCGCTCGCACTCGAGGACGTCGCGCTCAACGACGACTTCTTCGTCGAGCGGCGGCTGTACCCGAACGTCGACTTCTACTCGGGCCTCATCTACCGCGCGATGGGCTTCCCCACCAACATGTTCACCGTCCTCTTCGCGATGGGCCGCCTTCCGGGCTGGATCGCCCACTGGAAGGAGATGATGGAGGACCCGAAGACCAAGATCGGCCGGCCCCGTCAGATCTACGTCGGCCCGACGCTGCGCGACTACGTCGACGTCGAGCAGCGCGACTGATCCACCCGCACGCCACCGATGGATCTCACGCCCACCCCTGCAGAAGCCGCGTTCCGCGCCGAGGTGCGCGACTGGCTCAAGGCCAACCTCCCGTGGGAGTACGGCAAGGGCCTGCCGCCACGCTTCGACGACCTCGCGGAAGAGGTGCAGTTCGGCCGCGAGTGGCAGGGCAAGCTGGCCGAGGGTCGCTGGGTCGGGGTCGCGTGGCCCGAGGAGTACGGCGGTCGGGGCGTCGGCGCGGTGGAGCACTTCATCGTGATCGAGGAGCTCGCCCGGGCCCGGGCCCCCGAGCTCGTCGGCCGGATCGGCATCAACCTCGTGGGACCCACGCTCCTCTCGCACGGCACGTCGGAGCAGAAGCAGCAGTGGCTCACCGAGATCCTCCCGGCCCGCCAGATCTGGTGCCAGCTGTTCAGCGAGCCCGGCGCCGGCAGCGACCTCGCCGCGGTGGCCACCAAGGCCGTGCGCACCGAGGGCGGCTGGATCCTCGACGGCCAGAAGGTCTGGACGAGCTTCGCCCAGTTCGCCGACTGGGGCCTGTGCCTCGCCCGCACCAACCCCGACGTGCCCAAGCAGCAGGGCATCTCCGCGTTCGCGATCGACATGCGCGCCCCGGGCGTGGAGGTTCGGCCGCTGCGCCAGATCACCGACGAAGCCGAGTTCAACGAGGTGTTCTTCGGCGAGGTGTTCGTCCCCGACGACCACCTCATCGGCCCCCTCGACCAGGGCTGGAAGGTCGCCAACTCCACGTTGACCCACGAGCGGGGCGTGAATCCCCGCCAGCTCGTGATCCACATCCAGCTGCTCGAGGAGCTCCTGCGGCTCGCCGAGGACGCAGGCGCGTTCGACGACCCCCGCCTGGCCCCCCGGCTCGGTCAGGCCGCGGCCGAGGTCCGGTTGTTCCAGCTCCACAACTGGCGGACGCTGTCGCGCGTGGCCAAGGGCCAGCCGCCCGGCCCCGAGGGCAGCGCGCTGAAGCTCTACTGGAGCGAGATGAGCAAGCGGCTGCACGACACCGTGATGGACGTGCTGGCCGAGAGCGCGCCGCTCTGGTTCGGCGCCGAGCACAATCCCGGCGGTGGAACCTGGCAGCGGTCGTGGCTCTACTACCAGGCGTCGTCGATCTGGGCCGGCACCAACGAGATCCAGCGCAACATCCTCGCCGAGAAGGTCCTGGGCCTCCCCCGCGAACCCAAGCCCGCCTAGTCCCCCCCTTTTTGCGCCTTCCGCCCCCGTATCCGGTGGTCAGGCGGCGCCAGAAGGAGGTCGGGGGGCGGCGCGACCTGACGGGGTCGTCAGGGACGGGGTCGTTCCTGGCATGATGCGGCGATGGACTTCGAGACCATCACGTACGCGGTCGACGGTCACGTCGCGTTCCTGACGCTCAACCGGCCCGAAGTCGCCAACGCGCAGAGCTCGCGCATGATCGACGAGATCGACGCCGCGCTCGACCTCGCCGACGCCGACGACGAGGTCCGGGTCGTGGTGGTCGGCGGCAACGGCAAGCACTTCTCCGCCGGCCACGACCTCAAGGACATCCTGAGCGGCGCCGACGAGTGGGCCCGGATGCGGGACACTCCCGAGGGCAAGCTCCGCCACGAGCAGGTCATGTACTGGGACAAGTCCTTGCGCCTGCGGAACTTCCGCAAGCCGACGATCGCCTCGGTGCACGGCGCGGTCGCGGCCGCGGGGCTCATGCTCGCCTGCATGTGTGACCTCATCGTCGCCGCCGACGACGCCCGGTTCTCCAACCCCGTCGCCCGGATGACCGGCGTGGGCGTCGAGATCCTGGTCGAGCCGTGGGAGCTCGGGCCCCGCAAGGCCAAAGAGTTCCTGTGGTGCGCGGAGACGATCACCGCACCCGAGGCCGAGCGCTTCGGCCTCGTCAACAAGGTCGTGCCGCGCGACGAGCTCGACGCCGCGGTGCGCGAGATGGCAGACAAGGTCGCGCTCGTGCCGCCGGTCACCGCCGAGGCGATCAAGGACGTCGTCAACCACACCCTCGACCGCATGGGCCAGCACGACTCCTGGCGGTACCACTTCATGGTGCACCAGCTCGTCTCCGCGAGCGCCACCGCGACGGGCGCGCTCGAGACCCGCAAGCAAGGCGGCATGGACGCGGTGAAGAAGGAGCAGGCCGGCGGGAAGCGGAAGTCATGAGCGGACCCCTGGAAGGCGTGCGGGTCCTCGACCTCGGCACCCGCATCGCCGCGCCGTTCTGCGCCGGACTCCTCGGCGAGCAGGGCGCCGAGGTCATCAAGATCGAGCAGCCCGGGCACGGCGACTTCATGCGCGACATCGGGCCGTTCGTCACCCCCGAGCACGCGGCCGACTCCACCGCGGGTCAGACCGCCGACGGGCCCGGCTACTCGCTGTTCTGGGCGGTCGAGGGCCGCGGCCGCAAGAGCGTCACCCTCGACCTCCGCACACCTGAGGGCCAGGACGTGTTCCGCCGACTCGCGGCGACCGCCGACATCGTGGTGGAGAACTTCCGCCCCGGCACCCTCGAGCAGTGGCACATCGGCCCGACCGACCTCGACCCGAAGCTCGTCGTCGTCCGCATCTCCATGTTCGGCCAGGACGGTCCGAACGCCCGCCGGGGTGGCCTCGACCGCGTCGGCATCGGCTATGGCGGGTTGCTCCACCTCACCGGCTACCCCGACCGTCCGCCGGTGCGCGTGGGCGTCACCATCTCCGACTACCTCACGGGCGTGTTCGCCGCGCAGGCCGCGCTCGGCGCGCTCTACGCACGCGACGGACGCCGCACCGGGAAGGGCGCGGTGATCGACGCCGCGTTGTACGGCGCAGTGCTGCGCATCCTCGAGTGGACGCTGCCCGCATACGAGCAGCTCGGGATCGTTCGGTCGCGCGAGGGCAACCGACTCGCCAACTCCGCCCCGCTCGACAACTACCCGTCGGCCGACGGCAAGTACGTCTGCATCGTGGCGGGGAGCGACGCGAACTTCTCGAGACTGTGCGCGGCCATGGAGCGGACCGACCTGCTCGAGGACCCGCGCTTCACGCGTCTCGCCGACCGGGCGAAGCACGCCGACCTGATCAACGGCATCGTCGCCGACTGGACCGCCACGCTCCCTGCGTCCGAGGTCGAGGAGCGCTGCATCGCCGCCGACGTGCCCGTGGCCACCGCCTACACCGCCGCCGACATCTTCGCCGACCCCCACATGGCCGCCCGCGGCGACCTCGTGACGGTCGACGACCCGGTCGTCGGCCCGCTGCGCCAGCAGGCGCCGTACCCCCGCCGGGTCGGCGAGCCGGTCGTCGTCCCGAGCGGCGCGCCCCGCCTGGGCGAGCACACCGACGAGGTCTTGCGCGACATCCTCGGCCTCTCGGCCGACGAGATCGCCGCCCTCCGCGAATCGAAAGTCGTCTGACCAACGTGAGCACAGCCACCCGACCGCTGTCCGACAACCTCTTCCGCGAGCGACCCGACGGCTCGATCGTCCTCGTGGGCGGCTACTCCCCGTCGAGCGGGCGCACGCACTTCCCCCGGCTCGCCGCTTGCCCGTACACGGGCGCCGACGACGTCGACGAGCAGGAGCTCCCCACCGACGGGACGCTGTGGGGCTGGACCGCCGTCACCGCGCGTCCGCCCGGCTACGACGGCGCCCTGCCCTTCGGGTTCGGCGTCGTCGAGCTGAGCGACGGGTTGCGGGTCATCACGCGACTGACCGTCGCCGACCCTGACGCGCTGTCGTTCGGCCAGCCGATGCACCTGGTCACCGACGCGTTGCAGACCGACGACGACGGCACCACGGTGGTCACGTACGCGTTCGCACCCGACGAGGCGAGCGCGACCGACGGCGGGGACGTCTGATGGACGTCGCGATCACCGGGATCGGCCTCCACCCGTTCGGCCGGTTCGACGGCGTCACCGTCACCGACATGGGTGTCACCGCGGTGAAGGCCGCACTCGCCGAGGCCGACAACCCGCGCTTCGAGGCCGCGTTCTGCGCGTCGGTGTACAGCGGCGTGGCCTCGGGGCACAAGGTGCTCGGCGCGCTCGGACTCACGGGCGTGCCCATCGTGAACGTCGAGGCCGGCTGCGCGAGCGGCGGCGCGGCGTTGATGCTCGCCGCGCACGCCATCGCCAACGGCCAGTACGACACCGTGCTCGTGTTCGGCATGGAGAAGATGCCCAAGGGCATCATCCGCTCGTCGTTCTTCGAGCCATGGCGCGAAGAGGGCGGGCTCGCGGTCACCCCCGCGTACTTCGCGCTGCGCGCGCAGCGGGTGATGCGCGAGTCGGGTGTGACGAAGGCGCACCTCGCGCGCGTCGTCGTGAAGAACCGGATCAACGGGGCCGACAACCCGAACGCGATGTACCAGAAGGCCACCACCGTGGAAGACGTGCTCGCGTCCCGTGTGGTCTGCGAGCCGCTGCACCTGCACATGCTCTGCTCCCCCAACGAGGGGGCCGCGGCCGTGGTGCTGCAGCGCGCTCGTCCGGGCGACGGCACGGTGCGCATCGCCGCCGCCGCGCTGCGGTCGCACCTGCCGGGGTCGGTGCTCGGCGAGGCCACGCCGATGAGCGGGATCGACGACCTCGGCATCACGCCGCCGTCGTCGCACGCGGCCGACGCCGCGTACGAGGAGGCCGGGGTCGGCCCGTCGGACCTCCACGTGGTGGAGTGCCAGGACACCGACGCCGCGCGCGAGCTGCTCGGCTACGAGGAGCTGCGGCTGTGCGAGCGGGGCGGCTCGGCCGCGCTGCTCGAGAGCGGTGCCACCGAGCGCGGTGGACGGCTGCCGGTCAACCCGAGCGGCGGTCTGCTGGCCAAGGGCGAGCCGCTCGGCGCTTCGGCCCTCGGCCAGGTGGTCGAGATCACCCAGCAGCTCCGGGGAACCGCCGGGGCCCGCCAGGTCGACGGCGCGCGCGTCGGGCTCGCCCACACGGTCGGCCGCGGCGCCAACGCGGCCGTCGTCATCCTCACCCGCTGACCGACCGCTGACCGACCGCGAACCGACGCTCACCGACGCATGGACCGGCGTCAGCCGATGCGGGCGTTGTAGGCGGCGATCTGCTCGTTCGCCTTGGTCGCCGCCTGATGCAACGCGGTCTTCGGGTCGGTGCCCGAGGTGAGCATCGCCGTGATCGAATTGACCACGGTGTCACGCACGTCGTCGTAGGCCCCGAAGACGGGCCCCGCCGTCGCGACGTTGTTCACCCCGGTGACGAGCTGGTCGTACGCCACCTTGTACTCGGGGGTCTTCGCCCACGCGGCCTTCAGCGTCGGGTCGTCGAGCGCGGACTTCCGGATCGGCACGTACCCCGTTCCCACGGCCCACTGCGCCTGATTCGCGGGCTCGTTCAGGAACTTGATGAACTTCCACGCAGCCGCCTGCTTCTCGGGCGACGACTTCTTCGGGACGTACAGCGCGGCCCCGCCGACCAGGATCCCGCCCTTCCCGACGGGTCCGGGCATCGGCGCGACACCAACGGTGACGTTCGGGAACTGTCCTGATCCGAGCACGTCGAGGATCGTTCCGAGGTTGGCGGACGTCTCGATGGTCATCCCGGCGTTGCCCGCGCCGATCGCGAGCATGTCGTCGATGTTGCTCGTCCCGGTGTTGAGTGCGAGCTTGTCCTGCACCATCGCATCGAGCCACGAGAAGATCTCGACACCGAGCTTGTTGTCGAAGAGGACCTTCGTGGCGCGCTTGTTCCGGCCGTTGCCGTTGTCGACGAAGGGCAGGCCCGCCTTCGACAGCCACTGCTCCAGGTACCACGGATCGACCTTGATCGCGTAGCCGTACTTCGTGGTCCCCGTGTCGACGAGCTTCTGAGAGGCTGCACGCACCTCGTCGAGGGTCGCCGGCGGCTTGTTGGGGTCGAGCCCGGCCTTCTGGAACGCCTGCTTGTTGTAGTACAGCACCGGGTTCGACACGTTGAAGGGCATGCCGTACAGCGTGCCCTTCACGGTGTAGTAGTCGAGGACGCGCGGGATGAAGTCGGTGGTGTCGTACTTGTCGGCCTTGATGCACGCGGCGATCGGCACCACCGACTGACTGTCGATCATCCCCTGGAGCTCGGTGTCCTTGAGCTGCACGATGTCGGGCAGGTCACCGCTGCTGAGCCCGGCCCGGTACTTCGTGAACGTGTCGCCGTAGGTGGTCTGGTTCACCAGCTTCACCCGCACGTCCGACTGCGACGCGTTGAACTTGTCGGTGAGCGCCTGGAGCGTCTCCTCGTTGGCCCGGTTCATCGAGTGCCACATGACGATCTCGACCGGCTTGGACTTCGCCTGGTCGAGCGCGTTCACCGGACATTTCACGGACGCTGCGCCGGCGGGACCGGCGGCAGTGGAGACGAGCGAGGTCGCCGCGGCGGTCACGACCACTCCCACCAGCAGGATTCGGCGGATGCGACGCATCGTCACGCTCCTTCGCATGGGGCAGCCGGGCGGATGGACCTCAGCCCTTGACTGCGCCGGCCGTGAGCCCGCGCACGAGCTGACGCTGGAACACCAACAAGAGGATTACCAGGGGAATCGACGCGAGCACGACTCCGGCGAACGTCACGTTGACGTTGTCGAGGCTCGTGTCGCGCAGCTGGCGAAGACCCACCTGGACGGTGCGGACCTTCTCGGTGTTCGTCGCGACCAACGGCCACAGGTACTGGCCCCAGGCCGAGAGGAAGGCGAACACGCTCAACGCGGCCACGGTCGGCCGCGCCAGCGGGACCACGACGCGCCAGAGAAACCGCATGTGCCCGAGTCCGTCGAGCGACGCGGCGTCACGCAGGTCGCGCGGCATCGTGAGGAACGCCTGGCGCAGCAGGAACGCGCCGAACCCTGTGGCGAGGAACGGGATGACCAAACCCCCATAGCTGTTGAGGAGGCCCAGGTCGGCGATCGTCTGGTAGTTCGTGAAGAACACCACTTCGAACGGCACCATCATCGTGGCGAGGAACAGGACGAAGAGCAGGTTGCGGCCGGGGAACTCGAGGAAGGCGAACGCGTACGCGGCGAGGATCGCGAACGTGACCTGACCCACCACGATCAAGGTGGTCACGATTGCACTGTTCAGCAGGTACCTCCCCATGTGCCCGCTGGTCCACGCGATGCGGTAGGTGTGCCACTGCGGATGGTTGGGGAACAGGCTCGGCGGGTGCCCCGCGATCTGATCGGGCCGTAGCAGCGAGTTGACGATCGTGATGTAGATCGGGAACAGCACGACCACCGCGAGCACGGTCAGCAGCAGGTAACGACCCGCCGTCTTCCATCGGCGGCGACGGCGTTCCGCCCGACCGTCGGCGGCGACGCCGGCATGGGCCACCAAGGCCGAGTCAGCGCGCATAGGACACCCGCTTCTCCGCGAACCGGAGCTGCACCAGCGTGAGCACGAGGACGATCACGAAGAGCGCGATGGCCTTCACGGCCGCAACCCCGTCGTTGCCCGACGTGAAGACGTCGCGGTAGATCGAGTACACGAGCACGTTGGTTGCGCCGTTCGGACCGCCTTCGGTGAGCAGGTCGATCTGCCCGAAGGCCTGGAACGCCATGATCGAGCCCACCACCGCCGCGAAGAACAGTGCCGGCGACAGCATCGGCAGCGTCACGTGGCGGAACCGGGCCCGGGCACCCGCGCCGTCGACCTCGGCGGCCTCGTAGAGGTCGTCGGGAACGGACTGCAGCCCGGCGCTCATGAGGATGAACGAGAGCCCGAGGTTCTGCCAGATCGTGGTGATCGACACGAAGATGAGGGCGGTCTTCGGGTCCTGGAGGACGCTGAGACTCCCGGAGCGACCGAGCCAGTACGTGAACAGACCGACTTGTGGGTTCAACAGCGTGAAGAAGATCACCGACGAGGCCGCGACCGACGTCGCGACCGTCGACGAGAAGACCGTGCGGTAGACGCCGATTCCCTTGAGCTCGCGGTGCGCCAGCACCGCGAGCAACAAGCCGAGGACGATCCCCGTGGGCACGGTGTAGAGCACGAACAGCAGCGTGACCCGGAGGCTCTTGAGGAACTCCTCCGACCCGAGGACGTCGCCGAACTGGTGGAGCCCCACGTACTTCGACGGGAGGCCGGGGAACGGCGGCGTGCGGTGCAGTGCGAGCCAGAAGTTCCGTCCGAACGGATAGAAGACGAACACACCGAAGATCAGCAGGGACGGCAGCACGAGCGCGTACCCGAGGAGCGCGTCACGGCCCCTCCGGCTCATGCCACGCGCTCCCCGGTCGCACCGTCGAAGCAGTGCAGGTGCTCGGCCGCGGCGACGAGCCGCACCGACGAGCGCGCCGGCGGCGCGGGCCGGTGGCTCCCCTGGCGCACCGTCACCAGCTGGCCGTCGGGCAACCGGCACACCACGTGCTGCTCGTGGCCGAGGTGCTCCACGAGCTCCACGGTCGCGGGCAGCGCGCCTGTGCCATCGGCCACGACCGCGAGGTGCTCCGGTCGCACACCCACCACGAGCTCGGTGAGCCCGCTCGCATCCACCGCCGCCACGACCTCGATCGGGATCGGAAGCAGCACTGCGTCGAACCGGATGCCGAGCCCGCCGTCGCCGCGCTCCACCGTGCCCCGGATGGTGTTCATCGGCGGCGTGCCGATGAACCGCGCCACGAACAGGTTCGCGGGGCGGTCGTACACGTCCTGGGGCGAGCCGACCTGCTGGAGCACGCCGCGGTCCATGATCGCGATGCGGTGCCCCATCGTCATCGCCTCGACCTGATCGTGGGTGACGTACACCACGGTCGCCTCGAGCCGACGTTGGAGGTCGACGAGCTCGACCCGGGTCGCGGCCCGCAGCTTCGCGTCGAGGTTCGACAACGGCTCGTCCATCAAGAACGCGAGTGGACGGCGCACCACCGCGCGGGCGAGCGCGACACGCTGGCGTTGACCGCCGGACAGCTGCGCGGGCTTGCGGTCGAGGTACTCGGTGAGGCCGAGCATCTCCGCGGCCTCCTGCACCTGCTCGGCCCGCCGCTCCTTCGGCACCTTGCGGGCGCGCAGGGGGAACTCGATGTTGGCGCGCACGGTCATGTGCGGGTAGAGCGCGTACGACTGGAAGACCATCGCCAGGTCGCGGTCCTTCGGCTCCACGTCGTTGACGACGCGGTCGCCGATGCGGATCTCCCCCGCGGTCGGCTGCTCGAGGCCGGCGATCATCCGCAGGACCGTCGACTTGCCGCACCCCGACGGGCCGAGGAGCACGAGGAGCTCGTGGTCCTCGACGGCCAGGTCCAGGTCGGCGACCGCGACGGTCTGGTCGAAGGTCTTGCCGACCCCCGTGAGCGTGATGCCGCTCATCGATCCCGGAGGAACCAGCTCCGGGGGTCCCAGCGTCGGAGCGCGGCGACGTCGTCGGGGTGCACCGGCTCGAGCTCACGCACTGTCGGCGCGACCTCCAGGTCCCACCCGCAGGCGGCGCGCGCCGCGGCCACCCGGTCGGCGACCGAGTCGGCGCCCGGGGGCACCGCGGTCAGGATCAGCTCGTCGCGGCCCTCGGGCTTCTCCATCGTGCCGAGATCGGTGACGAGCGCGCGGGTGGCCCGCCCGGGCGACGTGACGTACCCGCAGCGCTCGGGGGTGCGTTGGGGGTTGAGGATCGCGACGACGATGCACTCGGCGGCCACGCTGGCGACGTCGTTGCCGCCACCCGAACCCACGAGGAACGGGCCGTCGGGGATGAGGGTCGAGTTGATGTTCCCGTTGCGGTCGACCTGCGCGCCGCCGAGGCAGGCGATCGTCCGCGTGCCTGGGCCACCCACGAGCGTGCCGAGCACCATCGACGCGTCGTTCAGCATCACCGAGCGCCCGAAGTTGCGATGGTTGAGCACGAACGGATCGGCGGGGACGGGGTCGTAGCCCCACAGCCCGATCTCGGCGGTGAGCTGGACCTCGCTCCCCTGCTCCCGGGCCAGGGCCACGGCGAGCCACGCGGCGAGGTTGGCCACCCCGGCGCCGGCGAGCACCGCATGCGCGTCGAGCGCGAGGACGCGTTCGGCCAAGTGCCGGGCACCCCAGGCGGCGGCGATCTCCCAGCGGTTCGGTGGGGCCTCGAGGTCGGGCAGGTAGGTCGCCTCGTCGGTCCGCCACGAGTCGGGCTCGGCCTTCGCCCGCAGCTGGGCGCGGGGCTGGTCGCCCAGCCGGCGCAGGTACTCGTCCTGCGAGTCGACTTCGAGCACCCAGTGCCGGATCCAGTCGTCGTACCCGTCGCCCCGACTCGCCGAGCGCGCCTCGACCCAGAAGTCGTAGTCCTCGCCGTACCCGTCGACCGGCAGGTCGCCGGTGTAGAGACCCCCTGGGTGCGCGCCCATCGGGGCCTCGCACACGGCGAGCACACGGTGGGCCGGGATGCGCACGAGGTGGGCCCACGGCCGGAGGTCGTCGACGACCCGCTCCACGGTCACGATCGCGCCCCGACGCGCCGCCAATGCACCCCAGACCCCCTCGAGCATCGGCGGGTGCACCGCGACGTTGCCGTCACGGTCGGCCACCGGCGCGTGCAACAGCGCGACGTCGGGCACGAGCGGCGCGAGCAGCCCCACCTCGCCGAACGGCGTCGCGACACGCGTGAAGGCGTCGTTCTGCTCCATCGAGGAGTCGGCGATCGACCGGGTCGTCACCGCCGGGAGCCCGCGTGCGGCGGCCTCGAGCCGCTGGGAGAAGGCGAGGAACGACCAGTGCTCCACCTCGACCCGACCGTCCTGATAGGCCCGGGCGAAGTTGGGGTTGGGTGTGAAGTTCGGGAACGTGTCGCCGCTGTACCCGGTCACCACCTTCTTCACCAGGGCGCCCTTGAAGAACAGCGCACCCAGACTCGAGAGGCTCAGCATCACCAGGGTGAACTGGGGATCGCGGCCCCACCACTGCCGCACGACCTCACGGGCGGCGGCGGTCCAGCGGGTGTGCCCGACCGCGAGGTGGAGGGCGTCGCCGGCCCGGACGTGCTCGGCAACGGCGTCGGAGAGCGGGCGTCGGCGGTCCACGAGGAGGCAGTCTGTCATCCGGCGCGCCCGTGCCTCATTCGGACCCCCCGTTACTCTGGGACCGATGCGGCGACCGTCCGAGGCTCCGGCCCAGCGAACCGTGCCGCCCCCGCGTCGGGCCGCCGCGCCGACGCCTCCGCCCCGAGGTCCCTCCGGTCGCGGACCGCGCCCGGCGCCCGCCCGCGCCCCCGGTCCTGCTCGCGGCCGGGCCCGCGCCCCGCGCGCCGGCCGGCGACGCTCCATGGTCCTCGCCGCCGCCCTCACCGCGCTGATCCTCATCGGGTACGGCGGCTACACCGCGTGGAACGCGATCACCGGCACCGATGCCCCGGTCGCGGTCGACACCGGAAACGGCTTCGTCGCGTCGGCCGACCGCGCCGCCCTGACCGGGCAGCTCGCCGTGGGGATGGGCGTGAACCTGCGCATCCTCAAGGACACCAACAACTTCCTCGGCGGCATGAACCAGAGCATCGACCGGCTCCGGACCGAGCGGGCCAACCTCGAGCGCCTCGCGGCGAAGGCGACCGGCGCGCGGGCCGACATCCTGCAGTCGTCGATCCAGGCGACGGTGTCGATGGAGACCGGGATGGTGCAGTGGCGCGACGGCATCGTGAACCTGCGGCTGGGCGGGGTCGCCACGGCGGAGTCCACGATCGAGTCCGCGGTTGAGCAGATCCAGAGCGACGTCGCGCGCTGGAACGCCCTCACCGGCTGACCCAACCGCGCCCGACCGTCCCGAGCGAGGCATGCGCCACACCGCGGCCGAGGGCTAGAACCTCGGGATGGAACTTGCCATCGTCACCCCCGTCCTCACCCGCACGCCGCGCGGTCACGCCGGCTGGGAGCAGACCGCCGGCATCGAAGAGGTCGCCCGCATCGCGACCGCCGTCGACGCCCTCGGCTACCACCACCTGACCTGCAGCGAGCACGTGGGCATCCCCGTGGACGTCGCCGCGATCCGCGGGAGCACCTACTGGGACCCGCTGTCGGTGTTCGGCTACCTCGCCGCCGTCACCGACCGGATCCGGTTCACCACGTTCGTCGTCGTCCTCGGGTACCACCACCCGCTCGAGCTGGTGAAGCGCTACGGCACGCTCGACCGCGTGACCGGCGGCCGCCTGATCCTCGGCGTGGGGGTCGGCTCGCTCAAGGAGGAGTTCGACCTCATCGACGCGCCGTTCGAGGGCCGGGGCGAGCGGGGCGACGACGCCATCCGCGCGCTGCAGGCGTCGTTCGGGCAGCCCCAGCCCGAGTACCACGGCACCCACTACGACTACTCGGGCTTCATCATCGACCCGACGTCGGTGCAGACCCCGGTGCCGATCTGGATCGGCGGCAAGACGCAGCGTTCGCTGCGGCGCGCGGTGGAGCTGGCCGACGGCTGGGCGCCGTTCGGGCTCTCGCTGGATGAGATGGCGGCGATGCTGGCCCGAGCGCGCGACACCGAGGCGTGGGCCGCCCGCACGACGCCGCTGGATGTCGCGCTGCAGCCGGGTGCGTTCGACCCGATCGGCAACCCCGAGGCGACCCGGGAGACGCTGGCCGAGCTGGAGGCGATGGGTGCCACCATGGTGGAGACGCGGGTGCGCAGCGAGTCCCTCGAGCACTGCATCGAGCAGCTCGCCGCCCTGCGCGAGATCAACGGCTGACAGTGCCACGGCCCGGTCACGAGACCGGGCAGCGCAACCTCCCGAGCGCCTCGGCTACTCGGCCTTCTTCACCGGCGGCCGCCAGAAGATCGCGAGGAACGCCGCGGTGCCGAGGATCCCGATCGCCACGGCGATCGCGAGTGCGGTGTCGGGCTTGAACGGGAAGTCGAGACCGAGCGCCTGATCGATCGACCACTTGCCCGGGCCGAGGCCACCGAGAGCGATCCCCAGGGCGCACAGCGTGCCGGTGTACTCCCAGCCCTCCCCGGGGTTGTTGCTCCAGAAGCCGTTGTTCCGGTGGTTGGTGATCAGGGCCACGAGCACGATCGACGCCGTGGCTCCGTAGGACAGCGGCGTGAGGAAGCCGAGCAGCACCGTGGCGCCGAACGCGAGCTCCATGTACGTGACGTTCATCGCCTGGAGCGGGCCGTTCTTCAGGCCGAGGCTCTCGAACCAGTTCGCCATGCCCGGGCCGCTGCGGATCGACTTGAAGTGCCGGTAGCCGTGGGCCAGGAAGACCCCGCCGATCCACAGGCGGGCGATGAGCAGAGCCAGGTTGTATCCGTCGGGTGCGTATTTCGGATCGAGCACGGTTCCCCTCTCAACGGCCCCGTTCGGGCCTTCCCGGGGCCGACCCTATCTCGCTTCGATAATGTGACGGCGACGTCAGCAACCGACTCCGCGGAGGTCCCTCCCATGCCCCGAGCCGAAGACCTCATCCTGATCAGCGTCGACGACCACATCGTCGAGCCGCCGACGCTCTTCGACAACCACCTCCCCGAGAAGTGGAAGGAGTTCGCGCCGAAGTTCGTCCACAAGGACGACGGCACCGACGTCTGGCAGTACGAGGGCAACGAGATGCCCAACATCGGGCTCAACGCGGTGGCCGGCAAGCCGCCCGAGGAGTACGGCATCGAGCCGACCGCGCTCGCCGACATCCGCCGGGGCTGCTGGGACGTCCACGAGCGCGTGCAGGACATGAACCGCAACGGCGTGCTCGCGTCGATGAACTTCCCGAGCTTCGTGCAGTT
>Ga0302322_100003238_pt1 | contig 13928 bp, 11 predicted proteins | sample Fen_T0_2_FD_203757 | JGI IMG/M metagenome (GOLD analysis project Ga0302322, IMG submission 203757) | Peat permafrost microbial communities from Stordalen Mire near Abisko, Sweden - Fen_T0_2 | ecosystem: Environmental > Terrestrial > Soil > Wetlands > Permafrost | place: Sweden: Abisko... | reverse complement strand
CCCCGAGCCGCGCGTCCTGCGCTCGGGAAATGTATGGACCAGCCAGGGTGCGGGCACGGCCCTGGAGTTCGCGCTGGAACTCGTCGCAGAGCTCGTTGGGCCGGAGAAGGCCGACGAACTCGCGCGAGCGATGATCGCCCGCCGCTGAAGCGCCCGGCCGCGCGAGCCGCGCGGGCGAAAACGGGGAGCGCCATCCGGCGCGGGCGTCCGCGCTGGAGCTCTTCCCCGATCGCCGCGAGGCGCACGGGACGAGATCGCCATGTGGGCAACCCGGCGCGAGCGCCGCGGCCGCGACTCGGGCGTCTCCTCCTCTGCCCGGGCAGCAACTCCGCTGCGCGGGAGAGGAGGAGCCTGCCTTGGCCAGCGACTACGACTGCATCTCGTGGGATGGACTCGAAGAGCACACGCAAACCTTGCGCGCCTACCTCGCGCGCCATTGCCGTGACTCGAACCAGGCCGATGACGTGGCGCAGGAGGCGCTCGTGCGCGCAGCGCGCTTCCGCTCGCGCGTGCAGGACGTGCGGCACCTGCGCGGCTGGCTCCTGCGCATCGCCGCCAGCGCGCTGCGCGACTACCTGCGGCGCGAGCGGCGCCGGCAGGGCATCGAAGGCGCCGAGGAGCTGATCGCGCGGCAGGAGGGGCGCGAGCCCGAGCCGGGCGCGTGGGCCGAGTGCGAGCTCTTGTGCCTCGAAGGACAGCTCGTCGAGCGCGCCCAGCTGATGTCGGAGATCGACCTGGCGCTGGCCGAGGACGAGGAACGCGACCGGCACCTGCTCGCGCGGATCTACGGCGCGGACCTGTGCCGCGAGACGCCTGCTTTCGGCGACGACGAGGAGCCGCTCGCACCGGCGCGCCGCAAGGAGCGGCTCTGGCGCGCGCGCCAGCGCTTGCACCGCAGGCTCTCGCAGCGCGTGCGCTGCGTCGTGCGCTGCGGAGACGAGTTCGCGCCAGAGCGGCTGGCGCAGACGTGCACCGGCGGAGGCACTCTCGCCTTCGCACCGGAAGAATCGGAATCGGGCGCGCGAGGCGCCCAGCGAGGATGACCATGTTCGATTGCCTGACTGTCCGCCTGGCGCTGCTGCCGGCCGGGTCCCTGTTCCTGTCTCTGGCCGCAGCGGCCGCCGTCCCGCCGCCGGATGCGGCGCAGCCTGTCGGGCGCGTGCTGTGCGCCGAGGACCCGGTCAAGAAGTGCGAGAACGCCGAGGTCCAGCTCAAGCTCGCAACCGAGCTGCGCAACGCGCTGCGCGGAGTCGATGGGGCCGAGCGCGATGCCGCGCGCGCGCGTGCGCTCGCGGCCTGCCGTGCCGTGCGCCAGTACTTCCCGAACGAGGGCTGGGCCTGCGCCGAGGCGAGCTTCCGTGCGGGCGAGTTGCTGCGCACGGCCGGCGATCTCGAGGGCGCCGCGGCCGAGTTCCAGCTCGCGCGCGAGCAGAAGGGCGAGTCGCCCTTCCGCGTGCGCGCCGTGCTCGAGCTCGGACACCTGCAGCGCAAGGGCAAGGCGCTCGACAAGGCGCTCGCCTGCTACGAAGCCGTGCTCGGCGACGCGGGCGCGACCGGTTCGCAGCGCGACGACGCCTCGCTCTGGGCCGGCAGCGTCTACCAGGACCTCGAGCGGCCGGCCGATGCGCGGCGCGTGTGGCAGCGCGTGGCCGACGCGGGCGAGGATCCGCTCGACCGCATCCGTGCCTTCGACCGCATCGCCTCGCTGCTCGTCACGAGCGGCGATCTCGAAGGTGCGGCCGGCACGCTCGAGCGCTGCAAGGAGGTGCTCGCGGCTCCCGCAGCGGAGGAGACGCGCACCGGCGAGCGCGTGCGCAGCGCGCTGGCGAACATGCACGCGCTGGATGAGCTGCAGCGCGCCGTCGAACGCAAGCAGTCGGGCGGCGAGGACAAGAAGACGCACAAGGATCGCGGGCCGAAAAACGGGAAGGGCGACGAAAAGAAGAACGGCGAGTGACGCGGACTCTTTTCTTCGCCACCTCGATCGGGTACTGATCGTTGCGACGACTGGTTCGTTCGCCCTGTCTTCGGGTGTCGCCGCCAGGCGATGGGAGACAGCGGGCGCCGCGAGCCGGCCGCCACGACATCATCGGGCGGTTCGTCCACTTCGTGTTGGGCGGGCCGCCCTGTCGCTCGCGCGCTCAGTCGTGCTTGGGCTTGCCGCCGAACAGCCGCTGGCGCTCGAGGTCGTCCTTGGTCGCACGCTCGAAGATCGCGCCCACGGCCTTCAGGCTGCCGCTCTTGAGCGCGTCGAGGCCGGTCTGCAGCACCTTCTTCTGCGCCTCGTCCTGCGTCTGCGCCAGCGCCTTCTCGAGCACGGGCTTCCAGTGCGCGGAGCGCGAGACCGCCATCGCGCCCACGGCGCACTCGCGCTCGGGCTCGCTGCCCTTCTCGAGCAGCGTCTCGAGTTCGCTCGCAACCGCCGGATCCGCGTCCAGCCAGCCGAGCGCCGCGATCGCGGCCGCGCGCAGCTCGGGCTTCTTCTCGGACTTGAGGCGGTTCAAGAGCAGCGCGTGCACCTTGCCGTCCGCCGGGCCGCAGCTGCCGATCGCGCGCAAGAGCCGGCCCTGGACGGCCGCGTCCTTCTCCTTGCCGAGCTGGGCCTGGAGTTCGCGCAGGGCATCCCCGCTGCCGAGCTGTTCGAGCGCCACCGCGGCTTCGGAGCGCAGCTCGACCTCGTTGTTGTCGAGGAAATCCGTGACGAGCGGCCAGTAGACCGCCGGAGAGAGATCGCCGATTCCGTGCAGGATGCGCTGGTGCTTCTCGCCGCCGCCACCGGAGCGGCCCGCGAGTCCGCCGCCACCGCCGCCACCGCGGCCTCCTCCTCCGCCACCTCCGCCGGCTCCACCGCCACCTCCTCGGCCACCACCGCCGCTGTCCGAGCCCTTGAGCTCCTGACCGACGAACTCGATCGCCGCGGGATCATCCGAGAGCAGCAGGCGCATCATCATGCTGATCGCGTCCTTGTCCATGCGGCCCTTGCGCAGTTCCTTGATCAGGTCCTCGACCTCCTTGTGCGTCGGCAGGGCGGCAGCCGCCTCGCCATTGGCCGGGTCGAAGACGCCGCCCATCACGATGCGCCGCGGCATGCGCGCCTGCGGCGGAAGCGCGACCTTCATGTCGGGCGTCGAGAGCTGCAGTGCGGTCGCGAAGCACCACTCGAGTTCGGCCGCGCTGACCTCGTAGGGCACCGAGAGCAGCACCTTGCCGTCGGGCCCGAGGAAGACGTGCTGCGGTGCGACGACGAAGCCTTGCGCGTCGGGCTTGAGCAGTTCCTTGCGCACGGCGCTGTCCGTGCGCCGGTGATCCATGCAGGTGATGCCCGGAAAGCGCGGGCAGGGCTTCTCGCCGCTCGCGTGCTCGGCGGCCGAGGCGATCACGTTGAGCGTGTGCGTCGAGAGCTCGACCAGCGTCTTGTCGACATAGACCTTGTCCAGCATGCGCTCGTTGGCCCGCTCGCCGTCCATGTTCACGGCCACGAAGACGACCTTCTTCTCGGAGGCCGCGCGCTCGCGCGCTTTCTCGAGCGAGGGCAGCCAGGCGATGTCGGCCGCCGAGGGTGAGGCCAGAGCCAGCGTGACGAGCAGGGTGAGCATGGTTGGGTTGTGTCGTGGCTGACCGGAAGGAAACACGCGAAAGCGGCCCGGCTGAGGCAGCTCGCGCCGGCGGACGGTACAAAGGTGCGCAGCCCAACCCCCCCGAGGAGATTTCGATGTTCTGCGCAATTGCAGTGGTACTCCCTCTACTGTTGCAGAGTCCTGAAGCCGCGGCGAAATCCGCGCAACAGGCCCCCGAGGCCGAGAAGCCCGTCCCCGAGGGACTCGGGCCCGACGAGGCGCGCAGCTCGATCCAGCTCTCGTCGCGCTGGCTGGTCTCGAACCAGCACCCCGACGGCTCGTGGGGCGTGGGCGTGATGGACTCGGTGCAGTTCGACAACTTCTCGGTCGAGACCTACTACGACTTCCAGCTCGCGGCCAACGGTCTCGCCTTCTGCGCGCTGGCCTCGCTCGAGGAGACGCCCGAGCGCCGCGCGTCGCTCGACAAGTCGCTCGAGTGGCTGCTCTCGACGCGTCTGCCCAAGCGCGGCAACAACTGGGACGTGGACTGCACCTGGCCCGCGGTCTACGGCCTGCAGGCGATGGTCGTGGCCGGCCGCGATCCGCGCTTCGCGAAACCCGAGCTGAAAGCCAAGGTCGAGGCGCGCGGGATGGAGTTCTACGCGCTGCTCGAGCACAACCAGGAGCCCAAGGGCGGCTGGGGCTACTACGAGGGCCCCGCGGTCTCGAAGCGGCCGACCTGGTCGACCTCCTTCACGACCTCGGCCGGCCTGGTGGCGATCCTCGGCGCGCAGAAGCTCGGCTGGAAGACCGATCCCAAGGTCGCCGCGCGCGCGGCGCAGTACCTCGAGGAGTGCAAGCTGCCGACCGGCGCCTACCAGTACGACCACTCGATCGTGCCCTGGGTCGGCGGCGAGTCGATCAACGACGTCAAGGGCTCGCTCGGCCGCATGCAAGCCGCGAACCTCGCGCTGCGCCGCGCGGGCGACAAGTCGATCACCGACGAGCGCATTCGCAAGGCGCTGGGCAACTTCTTCGAGGACCACAAGTTCCTCGACGTCGGCCGCATGCGCCCGATCCCGCACGAGGCCTACTACTTCGTCGCGGCCTACTTCTACTTCTTCGGCCACTGCTACTGTGGCCAGGTGATCAACGAGCTGCCCGAGGCCGAACGCGAGGCCTGGCACCAGAAGCTGCGCGCACACGTGGTGAAGGTGCAGTGGAAGGACGGCTCGAGCATCGACTTCCCCAACATGAGCTGCATGCAGATCGCCGGGACCGCGTTCTCGATCCTCGCCCTGCAGGCCGGCGTGTCCGGCAAATCCCCCCTCTGATCCCTATCCGGAGACCCATCCCGTGAACCCCCGCACGATCCTCCCCAGCGCACTGCTCTTCGTCCTGGCTGCCTGCTCCTCGACCGGCTCGGCTGCCAAGCCCGCCGCCCAAGCCGCTCCCGCGCCCGCCGCCGATGCGGCCGCGAAGGACGAGAAGAACGACGCGATCCAGAAGAAGGAGCGCGAACTCAACTACGCCAAGCTGCAGTTCGAGATCACCAAGCTCGAGCTCACGGCCGACGAGCGCTCGCAGCAGAACTCGATCGCCGATGCCGAGCGCGGCGTGCGCCATGCCGAGGAAGAGCTCTCCGACTACACGAGCTCGCAGAAGGCGCTCGAGGCCGCGGAGCGCGGCTTGAGCACGGACCAGCAGAAGGAAGGCCTGCGCGAAACGCAGCAGGAATACGACGAGCTCGACTCGATGTACAAGGGCGAGGACTTCGCCAAGAAGACCAAGGAGCTCGTGCTCTCGCGCGGCAAGGCGCGCCTGGACTTCTCGATGCGCGGAATGGAGCTCTCGACCAGCCGGCGCGACTTCCAGGAGAAGGTCGCGCTGCCGCGCCGCGAACGCGACCTGCGCGAGGCCGTCGAGAAGGCACGCACGGGCCTCGAGGAGACGCGCGGCTCGGTCGAGCGCAAGAAGCTCTCGAACCAGCTTCAGCTCCTGCGCGCCAAGGACTCGCTCGACGACCTGCAGAAGGAACTCGACAAACTCAAGAAGCCGGCGGCCTGAGCCTCAGGTCGCGCTGCGCTATTCGACGGGCAGGCGCACCGGCGCCGAAACCCGTGAATACGGTGCCAGTCCAATTCTTCGCGGGTTTCCCGCCGGGACGCAGCAGCTGCTTCGTGCGCGGAGGAAACCCGCGAAGAATTGGACTGGCACCGTATTCACGGGTTTCGCAGGTCAGACGCCGATGCCGTGGTACTCGAAGCCTTGGCGTTCGAGCGTGGAGCGCGAGTAGATGTTGCGGCCGTCGAAGATGATGGGCTGCTTCAGGAGCGCCTTGACGGCGTCGAAGTCGGGGCGGCGGAATTCGTTCCACTCGGTCACGAGCACGAGCGCGTCGGCGCCCTCGAGCGCCTTCATCGGCACATCCGTGTAGCGGATCTTGTCGCCGAGGTAGCGCTTCTGGCACTCGTGCATCGCCTCGGGATCGTGGGCGGCGACGGTCGCACCGGCCGCGAGCAGCGCCTCGATCACGACCACCGCCGGCGCTTCGCGCATGTCGTCGGTGTTGGGCTTGAAGGCGAGACCCCAGATCGCGAAGTGGCGGCCCTTGAGATCCTTGCCGAAGCGCTTCTGGACCATGTCGACGAGCAGCTGCTTCTGCAGTTCGTTGACCTTCTCGACCGCCTCGATGATGCGGAATTGGTAGCCGTGCTCCGCGGCCGTGCGCACGACGGCCTGCACGTCCTTGGGGAAGCACGAGCCGCCATAGCCCACGCCCGCGAAGAGGAAGCGCGAGCCGATGCGCGCGTCCGAACCGATGCCGCGGCGCACCTGCTCGATGTTGGCGCCCACGCGCATGCAGATGTTGGCGATCTCGTTCATGAACGAGATGCGCGTGGCGAGCATCGCGTTGGCGGCGTACTTGGTCAACTCCGCCGAGGCGATGTCCATGTGCAGGATCGGATTGCCCGTGCGCACGAAGGGCCCGTAGAGCTCCTCCATGACATCGCGCGCGCGCTGTGTCTCGGTGCCGATCACGACGCGGTCGGGCTTGAGGAAGTCGTCGATCGCGGCGCCCTCCTTGAGGAACTCGGGGTTCGAGACCACGTCGAACTCGTGCTTGGCGACGGTCTTGAGCGCCGCCTTGACCTTCTGCGCCGTGCCGACGGGCACGGTCGACTTGTCCACGATGACCGTGTAGCCGGTCATGTGCCGGCCGATCGAACGCGCGGCCTCGAGCACGTACTTCAGGTCCGCGCTGCCGTCCTCCCCGGGCGGCGTGCCGACCGCGATGAAGACCACCTCCGCGCGCGGGATGGCCTCGGCGTAGTCAGTGGTGAACTTGAGCCGCCCGTCGTGGACGTTGCGCTCGAGCAGCTCCTTCAGGCCGGGCTCGTAGATCGGGATGACACCCTCGTTGAGCTTCTGGATCTTCTCGCGGTCGATGTCGACGCAGACGACGCTGTTGCCGCTTTCGGCGAAGCAGGTGCCTGCGACCAGACCGACGTAGCCCGTGCCGACGACGGCGATGCGCATGTGCTGATGGGGGAGAGGGGTTCGCGGGGGGGAGCCGAGGCCTTCGCGGAATCGCAAGAGCACTCGGGTGGAGGGATCGGGCCGCGCAGGATACCGTGGGGCGCGCGTTCTGGAACCGGGCGATTGACTCAGCGGTTAGAGTGCCTCCTTTACACGGAGGAAGTCGGGGGTTCGAATCCCTCATCGCCCACCGCAACGCGCGCTACGCCCCATTGGATATTGCATTTTCCGCGGGTCTTGATCTCGACCGGCGCGACGTACACGGGGCGAGCTCTACGCACAGAAGCCGACACGACACCTTGCAGGTCTCTCGCGTGCGGCGTTACTTTGCTGCCTGGATGGAAGACACGCCGACTCGCTGCACGCTTGGAAACGCGAATCGGCCGGATCGAAACCCATGCGAACGCCCCCCCGTTCCGCGCAAGTGTTGAGGTCGCCGTGAAGCCGATCCTGCTGCTCGAGGAGGACTCCGGAGACGCGCTGGTGCTGAAGAGCCGCCTTGCGGCGCACGACTACGAGGTCGCTGTGGCCGAAGGTGGAGCACGCGCGCTCGCACTCGCACGCGAGCAGACCTTCAACGCGATCCTGGTCTCGAGCCGCCTGAAGCGCGGCATCGACGCGGTCGAGACCTGCCGCCGCCTGCGGGCGGTGCCCGAGCTGATCCTCGTCCCGATCCTCGTCTACCACCAGGACAACGGTCTGCCAGAGAACTGCGTGCGCATCTTCGAGGCTGGCGCCAACGCGCTCGTCGTGGGCCTCGAGTTGCCGACGCTCGAGCAGGAACTGCAGCACGCGCTGCGCATGAGCGCGCGCGTGCTGGAGCTGACCGATGCACTGCGCAACATGCACGAGCGCCCGCGGCAGCCCCAGACCGAGCGCGCACGCAACGAAACGGACGCGGGCAAGCACGAGACCGCCGAGCAGCTCGGCGCGCTGCGCGAACTGGCCCAAGGCAGGCCCGACGGGATGCTGCTCGTCGACGGCCAGGGCACGGTGCTGCACGCCGACCGCGGAGCTTGCGAACTCCTGGGTTCGCGCCCCGAAGGCCGACATCTGGGCAGTCTCGTGCCCGGTTGCGGCCTCGAAGCCTTCGTGCGCGATGCCCAGATCGAGACGCGCGAGGGCTTCCGCTTCGACTTGCCTGCGCGCAAGGGCCGCGGCCTGCGCGCGCTGACCGCGACCGTGGTTCCGCTCGTCGCGCAGCAGGGCACGCTCGAGCTCCCGCGCAAGGTCGTGCTGTTCCAGGACACGCTGCGCCGGCGCATCGCGGCCGAGGCGCTGCGCATGCAGGAGCCCGGGATCCCGCGCGTCGAGCTCGGGCCGCTGCTCGAGGCTGCGCGCGCCGTCTACCGGCCGGGCGAGCTGCGCGGCGCGAGTCCGGCGATGCGCGAGCTGCGCGAATCGCTCGTGCGCGCCGCCTGCTGTCGCGAGCCGGCGCTGATCCTCGGCGAGCCGGGCACGGGCAAGGAGCGCGTGGCGCGCACGCTGCACTACAGCGGCATCACGACCGGCGCGTTCCTGCACCTGCGCTGCGTGGGCGTCTCGCCCGAGAGCCTCGAGGCGGAGATCTTCGGCGTGGCGCGCAACCCGGCGCGCGGCCAGATGCACGACCGGCCGGGCCTGCTGCACCTCGCGCAGGACGGCATGCTCTACATGGAGGAGATCGCCGACCTGCCGCTGCCGCTGCAGAAGCGTCTGCTCGAGTTCCTGCAGACCGGCTCGGCGGTGCGCGCCGGATCGACGCGGCCCGAGCGGCTCGAGGTGCGCATCGTCGCCTCGACCGAGCGCGAGCTCGCTCCGCTCTCGAAGTCGGGCGCCTTCCTGAGCGAGCTGGCCGAGCGCCTGGCGGCGACGGTCTTCGTCTTGCCGCCGCTGGCCGCGCGCAAGGAGGACCTGCAGGAGCTGCTCGGCCACATGCTCGACCGCTTCGGTGCGGATCGCGGCATCCGCGAGATCGCGCCCGAGGCGCTGCGCGTGCTGCACCAGCACCGCTGGCCGCACAACGTGCGCGAGCTCGAGGACTGCCTCGAGCGCGCCTGTGCCAGCGCCGCCAAGCGCGGCCGCGACGGGATGCTGCGCGTCGAGGACCTGCCGCACGAACTGCAGCAGCTCTCCGAGGAGCTCCCGGCCTGCGACCTCGTGCCCGTGCGACGCCCGGACAACGAGCGCGTCGAGGGCACGCACACCGCCGGCACGGGCCTGCGCGCGACCGAGCCGCGCGGCGTGCTCAACCTCCCGAGCTACCGCGAGCTGCGGCCCTGGGACATCACCGACGAGGACCCGGTCAGCCTGGACCTGTACGAGAAGAAGGCGCTTCTGCGCGCGCTCTCGGTCGTCGACGGCGACAAGCTCGCGGCGGCCAAGCTCCTCAAGCTCGGCAAGAGCACGATGTACCGCAAGCTGAAGCGCTTCGGGATTCCCTAGCGCGACCAGCCGACGGGCTCGCCGACGAGCGCGAACCCGTCCTCGCCCTTGGATCCGGGATTGAGCAGGCGCGCCTCGACGCGCGCGACGTCCGCGGGCACCTTCCAGCGCAGCAGTTCGACGTGCCGCTCGCCCGTGTCGCCGAGCAGCAGGCCTGAGCGCGCGGCGACCGCGTGATCGCAGGGCTCGCCCGTGGGCCGCACCCAGCCCGGGGTTCCGCTCGCGCTCCAGGTTCGCAGCGCGAGGTCGACCAGCTGCTCGTGCGTCGTGCCGCGCACGTGCAGCACGAGTTCGCCGCCGCGCACCTCGAGCTCGAGCGCCGGTCGATTGTGCAGGCGCTTGTGCGAGAGCAGGAAGAAGGGCTCCTTGCGCGGCTGGATCGGGCCGCGCACGTAGGACTGCACCTGAACGGTCACGAGATCGTAGTTTTCGAGCAGCCCTTCGATCGCCGCGACGCGTCCATCCTCGCCGACGTGCGAGTCGAGTTCCGCGGCCCATTCCGCGGCCAGTTTGGCCCGGCTCGGCGGCGTGCCCGAGCCCGTGATGCGCGGCACGACGTAGTCGCGCTGCTGTCCGAGCGCCGCCAGCACGTCGCCGCGCTCGCGGCGTGTCCAGGCACCGCGCCCGTAGGTGCCTTCCATCGGGTTGGTGCGCCCGAGCGGGTCGGCCACCTCGAGGCGCGAGAGGTAGGCGATCGAGGAAGGCCAGGGCGAGAGCACCGACGAGGCCGAGTCGACGTAGTCGCGCAGGTAGATCCCGGCCGCGCGCAGGTGATTCGTGTTGGCGATCTCCTCGACCAGCCCGGCGCGCGCGAGCGGCCCTTCGTAGCCGGCGCGCGCGCTGCCGTCGGAGCGCATCCAGGCGCGCAGGGCCGAGCCCACGTGCAGCGGGCCCACGTCGCCGGGTTCCTTGCTCGCGAGCGCCGAGAGCAGCAGCACGCCGAAGAGACCTACGAGACCGGCGCGGCGCACGATCGGGCGCGCGTCGAGCACTTCGATCAGCGCCTCCTGCAAGGCCAGGAAGAGGAACGGCAGCGCGGGCAGGAAGGCCTGGCCGAAGGGCAGCGGCGAGCGTCCGCCGAGCACCACCACGAAGGTCGAGAGCGCCGCCATCGCGAGCGCGCGCCAGCCGAGCGAGCTGAGCTTGCGGCGCGCGATGCAAATCAGCGTGAAGACGAGCAGCAGCGGGCTCGGCGCGATGCGCACGAAATCGACCAGCGTCGCCCAGCCCTCGGCCGCCTGGCCCGACTGCGGCTCCACGAGCGCGCGCAGCGTCGGGTGCCAGGCCGAACCCGAGGCGTTCTTCCAGGCCAGCGCTTCGAGCAGGAAGGCCGCCCAGCACAAACCGAAGGGCATCCACAGGCGCCAGCCGCGAAGCTGCGAGCCCGGCGCGAGCCCGAGCGCCAGCAGCAGCAGCGCGTAGACGAAGCCATCCGCGCGCGCGAGCACGAGCACGATCAACGCCAGCGCGAGACGCAGCGGCCAGCCGTTCTCCTGCGCCCAGAAAGCCACGAGCAGCGCCAGCACGAAGAAGGTGTTCTCCAGGCCGCTGCCGCAGGCGGCCGCGACCGAGCCGCTGAAGACGAACAAGAGCGGTGCGATCAGGCCCGCGCTGCGCCGCGCGCGGAAGCGCGCGAGCACGATCACCGTCGCGAGGCCCGAGATGACCGCGACCGACTGGCAGAAGAGGTTGACGTAGCTCGAGAACTTCTCGCCGATCGCGGCGACCCCGATCCACAAGAGCGAGGTGCTGCTCTCGACGCCGCCGCCGTCCACGCCCCACTGCACGTAGCCGTACTGGATCAGGTTGCGGCCCAGGCGAAAGGCGGTGTAGGCCTGATCGTAGGGGAAGGCCAGATTCCCGTCGGCGTCCGAGTGGATCGCCAGGACGTGCGCGAGCAGCGTGGCCAGGGCCACGAAGAGCGCGATGCTGCGGTTCATCGGAGTGCCAAGCTAGCGCGGCCCTGGGGGGGAATCACGCCGCGAGGCAGGTGGGATCGCCGTTCCCTGCTCGGGTTCTCGAATCCGCACCCTGCCTGGTTCGACCGTGACGATCGCCCCCGAGCAGAGCACGGCGCCATAGCGCGCGATCGCGGCTTCCGCCGCGGGCCCCTCCGCGCGGGCTGGAAAGCCAACGAGCCGCAAGATCCCGCGATGCGGCTCCGCGCGATGGACGGCCAGCTCTCCAAAGTCCTTGTCGAGGGTGATGAGTACCCGGCCCTCCTCGAAGGCCATGCGCAGAAGGGCTCGATCACCCGGATCGACCGCGAACTCCGCGCTCCAGACGACCTCGTGCCCGCACGAGCGCAGGTGATCCCGCGCGCTCCTCGCCGCGCAGGTATCGAGGAGCAGCTTCATCAGGCTGCGGTGCCGGGCAGCGGCGGCTCGATGCGCTCGTGCGCCACCATTCGCCGGGCGTAGACGAGGCAGGCCTGCACATCAGCGGCCTCCATCCAGGGATGTTCGGCCAGGATCACCTCGACGCCATCTCCGGCTGCGAGCAAGGCGAGCACGTGCTCCACACCCATGCGTCGGCCACGGATGACCGGCTTGCCGCCGAAGATCTCGGGATCGACCGTGATTCGGCGCAGAAGTTCCTGCTCGTTCATGTCCGCGTGCATGGTACCCCGTGCCCGGAAAGCAGGCCAATGCCTGATCAGGCGGAGCGCTCGATGCGCAGGATCTCCACCTCCGCGACTGCCGCGGAGACGAGGCCCTCGACGTCGATCCCGGCCTCGGCGCGCTCGCACAGGCCCACTTCGCCGCGAATCACGGGTTTGGCGGGCATGAAGACCGTGCAGCAGTCGGGCTCCTGCACGTTCGAGATCTCGAAGGTCCCGATCCTGCGCGCGATGGCGATGATCTCGTCCTTGTCGAGCGCGATCAGCGGCCGCAGCACGGCGCGCGTGGCGGCGAGCTCGATGCAGCGCAGGTTGTCGAGCGTCTGGCTCGCGACCTGGCCCAGGCTCTCGCCCGTGATCAGCACGTCGTAGTGGTCGCGCTCGGCCAGGCGCGAGGCGATGCGCTGCATCATGCGCCGGTAGAGGATCGTGCGGTAGCCCTCGGGGGTGTTCTCGCGGATCGCGAGCTGCACCGGCGCGAAGGGCACGACGTACAGGCGCGTGCGCGATTGCCACTGCGCGAGCGAGCGCGCCAGCGCGATGACCTTCTGCTTGCTGGCCTCGCCGATGAAGGGGAACGAATGGAAGCCGACGAAGTTGACCGCCAGGCCGCGCTTCATCGACATCCAGGCCGCTACGGGCGAGTCGATGCCGCCCGAGAGCAGGCACAGGCCGCGGCCCTGCGTTCCGACCGGCAGCCCGCCCGGGCCGGGGATGCGGTGCGCGAAGACGTGCACGCCTTCGGGGCGCACTTCGACGCCGAGTTCGATCTCCGGGTCGTCGAGCTGCACGCGCACGCCCTCGACGCCCGCGAGCACGCGATCGCCGAGCCAGCGATCGAAGGCGACCGAGGTCATCGGGAAGTTCTTCTCGGCGCGCTTGCTGCGCACGCGCATCGTGCGCGGCGCGCCCGGCGGCAGTTGCGCCAGCGCGTCGAGGAAGACGGCGCGTGCGATGGCCGCGATGGCCTCAGGCTCCGGAGGCGAGCTCCACGCGGGCGAGACCGACTTGACGCCGATCACGCGCGCGGCGCGCGCGGCGATCTCCTCGACGCGGCCCTGCGGCACGACCAGCATGCGCCCGCGTTGCCGCTCGACGACGACGGGCGCGATCGATTTCAGCGCGTCCTTCAGGTTGCGCACCAGCGCGCGCTCGAAGTCCGCGCGATTGCCGCCCTTCAGCGCCAGTTCGCCGTAGCGCACCACGACGCGCTCGGGCGCGCCGAGCGTGATCTCGTGCGCGCTCATCGGGCGCTCCTCGCGAGCTTCGAGAGCTCCTCGTCGACCGCGCGCAGCGATTCGAGCACGAGTGCCGGATCGCATTCGACGCTCGTGCGCGAGAGCGAGAGCCGCAGGAAGCGCCGGATCTCCTCGGGCGCGAGCCCCAGCGCCGCGAGCGAGGGGCTGAGCGCGCTCTTCTGCGCCTGGCAGGCCGAACCGGCGCCGGTCAGGATGCCGCGCGCCTCGAGGTGATTGCGGCGGATCTCCGAGGCCGGCTCGGGCGCGACGAGGCCCAGGATCGAAGGCACGCGCGCAGCGGGTTCGAGCACGCGCCAACCCTCGAGCGCGGCGATTCCGGCGAGGAAGGTCGCGCGCCAGCGCTCGGCCGCGGCGCAGAAGCGCGCGCGTTCGCTCTCCGCGAGTTCCGCCGCGAGGCCGAAGCCCACGCTGCCGGCCACGTTCTCGGTGCCCGGGCGCAAGCCGCGCTCCTGGCCGCCGCCGAAGACGAGCGGCGCGAGCGGCGGGTTGCCCGCGAGCACCAGCGCGCCGACGCCTTGCGGGCCGTGG
>Ga0302322_100003237_pt1 | contig 13929 bp, 12 predicted proteins | sample Fen_T0_2_FD_203757 | JGI IMG/M metagenome (GOLD analysis project Ga0302322, IMG submission 203757) | Peat permafrost microbial communities from Stordalen Mire near Abisko, Sweden - Fen_T0_2 | ecosystem: Environmental > Terrestrial > Soil > Wetlands > Permafrost | place: Sweden: Abisko... | reverse complement strand
TTCCGGGGGCCACGTTTCGGCGGCACAAGGCCGCCATTAAGCTCCACATGCCGCTGACTCTCCAAGGCAACTTTCCCACCGTTAACCATGCCTCTCCCGGCAGTGTGTAGGACGTGAACATTCTCGGCCAACTGGTCTGGGAAGCCGGCTCGTTCTATATCGTGGAACTCGGCCACCTTGATTTCGCCCGAGGGGGTTGGCTGCATCAGTGCGGAGCGTTCTTCGTCACCCGCGCCAATGAAAATTTCCTTGGCGCCCGCCGCGACTCCCGTCCGGTGGAAAAAACCGGCGACCTGCGTTTTGACCCGACCGTGGGACTGACCGGCCTGGCCGCCCAGCACGATTATCCCGACCCACTGCGCCGCCCCTTCCCACGCGGTGTGGTCGACCCGCCCGAGTGTCGCTGGGAAATCGGTTGGCCACGCTGGGGTTTCACCTCATGCGAATGGCTGGCACTTTGGGTGAGCATTTAGCCATGCGCTTTGAAGGTGCGCTGGGTGACGGGGCGGGTTCACCTTTAGTCGAACCAGCAGGAGTTTCCGAAAGGCATTTGGGCTAAGGAGTAACGGGCTTTCGGATTCCCAGGCTGGACACCACTCCGCCTTCGCCCCTTCTGGGCTTACCTCCATGAACTGACGCCAAGGGTTTTCCCAGTGGCGGTGAGGAACGCCCTAGTCGCGGTGCGGTCAGGTGAGCCGTACGGGTACTCATGCTAAAAATCTCTGAACTAGCAGCGGGCCGTACCAACGGGGTTTCAAATAAGCTTTCGGACTTGGTGGGACGCACAAGGATGTTGGGCCTCCTCCTTTTCCTCGCCCTCATTCACGACCCGGTCCCGGCGCGAAGCGTGACGTTTCCAGCCAACAGCGTGGCGCTGGCCTGGGATCGCAGCGCCAGCGCCGAGGTGGCCGGCTACCGCGTTTATTATGGCGCGGCGAGCGGAATTTATACGAACAGTGTCATGGTGGGAAACGTGAGCACGAATACGGTTTCAGGTTTGGCACCCGGCACCGCTTATTTCTTCGTCGTTACCGCTTACGATGCGGCCGGGCTGGAGAGCCTGTTCTCGAACGAGACCACGTATACAGTTCCAACCAGCGCCCCTACTGTGCAGATCCGCCTGGCGCCGAACCAGCAAGTCATCCTGACCGTGAACGGGCAAAGCGGTCACACTTACGAAATCCAGGCGACGCCAGCTTTGCCGACTTGGACCACCATTGGCACGGTAACGCTGGGGCCGAGCGGGGCGATTGATTTTCTGGATCCCAGTGCCGCGAGTTTCCCGAGTCGCTTCTATCGCGCTCGTGATACCCAGCCTTGATGACGCCCGGATCGGTTTGGGGCGCTGGTGGCACGGCCAGTGGAATGTCGCGTGTCCCGCCAAGCCGTGCCCGCTCGCAACCGAGGTGCGGCCCGTGGCCCTGCGTCAATGAAAACAAAAACACTGTGTCATTCTAGCGCTACGGGAGGGGTTGGGGACGATCCGGTTTGCATCTGGTTGCGGTGAAACGTGGCGCGAAAATGGGTCGCTTTGGCGGCGGCGATTCCATCCCCTTCGAACCTGGGCGCGGGCGCGGGCGTTTGCCTGGAAGCAGGTTGTTTGCGTCCATCCGGAGAATGCCGGTGGCAGTCTGGAGCGATAGTTCCCGCTCAACGATCCGTAGGCAGGATCGAACGGCGCTTCCGGATTCATGGCTCCGCATATTGGTAAGCTGGTAAGGGATGCAGGCCAGCGGTGACGCAAAACGGGAGGGCACGTCAACTTTCCTTTGAAATGAGTCCCTCCCGAAGTGCAAAACGGACCAAGCCTGGAATGTCATGGACATTCAGGACAGACATCAGCTTGAGCCGGTGGTACTCCACGGTTTTGGGGCTGACCTTCAGGATTTCGGCGATGCCTTTGGTGTTCTGGCCTTCCGCGATAAGTTGTAGAATCTCCCGCTGCCGGGCGGTGAGTTGTTCAAGCGGATATTTCAGTCCGGCCAGCCGGCCCAAAGCAAAATTCCTGGGCAAATGGTCGACGATTTCGCTGCTCAAATAAACCTCGTGCTTCAGGACGCTGCGCAGCGCCGTCTCCAATTCCGTGACGGCCGCCTTTTTGAGCAGGAAGCCGCCGACGCCAGCATTGAGGGCGCGATAAACATACTCTTCATTCTGGTGCATGGAGAGGATCAACACCCGCACATTTGGGAAATCTTCGGCCATGCGTTCGGCGGCCTCCAATCCATTAAGGCCCGGCATGGCAATGTCCATAATCACAACCTCGGGGGAGTGAATAGCGACCAGCTCCAAGACTTGGCGGCCATCGTTCGCCTCGGCGATCACGCTCACGCCCGGCAATCTTTCCAACAAGGCCCGCATGCCTGCCCGCACGAGCGTGTGATCGTCGGCCAGAATCACCCGGATCGGACTGATCGCGTCATTGGGCATGACTCTGGTATGGGATTACGTTTTGCCACTTAATCGGGAACCAGGCGTGCACCTCGGTGCCTTGAGGGGAGAGCGACGTTAATTCCAGGCCACCGCCCGCCAACACCGCCCGCTCCTCCATGCTTAACAAACCCAGACTTTCACCACGGACGGACCGCCCGCGCCTTTCCGCCACTTGAAACCCGATGCCGTCGTCCCGCACCCGGAGGTGGAGCTGCCCGGCTTCCTGCCGAAGCTCGACGGTCACCGCCTTGGCGCGCGCGTGGCGGACGACATTGGTCAAGGCTTCTTGGGCGATGCGGAAGCACTCGGTTTCCAGCTGCGAATCCAGGCGCTGAGCCAGCGGTGGGGCTAGAAATGTCGTCTGCAATCCGACGAGAGCTGCCTGACGGTTGGAGTACCAGCGCAGCGCTGGCTCTAAACCGAGATCGTCGAGGATGCTGGGGCGCAGATTCAAGGAGATGTCATGCACCTGTTGCAGCACGCGCTCAATCGCCGTGAGGCTTTCGCGCAAGCGCGCTTGCGCAAATTCCAAACCCGGCTCCCGCAGGATTACCTGCAGGTTTATTTGCGCCATGGTCAAGGTTTGACCGATTTCATCGTGCAGTTCCCGCGCGAGGTGGCGGCGTTCGGCTTCCTGCGTTTCCACGAGCCGGCGAGACAGCACTTGAAGTTTGCCGCTGTATTCTTTTTGAATCTCCAGGGCTTTGCGGCGCTCGGCCTGATGTTCGACTTCCCGCAGGGCGCGAGAAACCGCCGGCACCAGCCGGGAGAGTCGGCTTTTCAAGACATAATCGGTGGCCCCGCTGGTGAGGGCTTCGATGGCTCTTTCTTCACCCAGCGCGCCCGAGATAAGAATAAAAGGCAGTTCGGCGGAGGTATTGCGCACAATTTTCAGCGCCGTCATCCCGTCGAAATCGGGTAGGGCATAGTCCGCCATCACTAGGTCAAACCCGCCTTGCTCCAATGCGGCAACGAACTCCGCCTGACTTTGCACCCGGATTTTGCTGCAACGGAGGCCGCCCGCTTCGAGCGTGTGCTGAATCAGCGCTGCGTCGTTTTCATCATCTTCCAGATGGAGGATATGAAGGGTAGGCTTCATGCGCCGTTCGCGGCCCAGTGGTCCGCTTCACGCCTGTGCCTCAGGCCGTGGAGCGGGACCCATTCAGGTAACAACCAAATTCTCCCTCCTTGCCTCCGGGCGATCCAATGGCGGGTGAACTGCCGTCGCGACGGCCGCGGGGGGGCCGAATCCCTGGCACCGTAAATCATCTTGGTTGGATTCTGCGCGCACCCCGGAGATAAAGCCAGTGCCACTTTTATTTCCCGGGGCTGGGCCGTCATCGCAAAAAAGTTGTCCCCCGATTTATCGCTTGGGCGGCGATCGCGCGGGCCCAGGAATTTCCTATGCGACACCAGGAAATTCCTCACCGCTACGGGCGCCACGTGGATGAAACCGTGCTGGGTAGTTCAGCATGAGTAATGGCCTTCTAAAAAGCCCCGCGAGCCGGCCTAAATCGCCAACCGCCCCGTGGATGCCGCGGGCGGGAATCTGGGGCGCTTTTCTCGCCGGCGCCGTGCTGGTCATCGGCCTAACGACAGCCACCGCAACGCTCCCCAGCTCCAGCGTGGCGCTGGCCTGGGATCGCAGTCCCGACAGCAGTGTGACCAGTTACCGTGTCTACTTTGGCGTAGCGAGCGGCAAATATACGAACAGCTTCGTGGTCGGAAATGTGACAAGCAATACGGTTTCCGGTCTGTCGGGGGGCCTCACTTATTTCTTTGCCGTCTGCGCGTGCGACGCGCTGGGGCTCGAAAGCAAATTCTCGAACGAGGTTGCCTACACCGTTCCCCGGTCGTTGCCCTCCGTGCAGGTCGGCCTCAACCCCGCGAAACAAGCGGTACTCAGCCTGGCCGGTTCGAGCGGCGCCGTTTATGATATTTTGGCTTCCACGAATCTCTCGGTTTGGACCGTCATCGGCACCGTTACCGTGGGCGCGAACGGATCGCAGTCCTTTATCGACACCAACGCGTCCAACTATCCGCGCCGTTTCTACCGGGTCCGACCGAAGCCCTGATGATTCCGGATCGAAGTTCAACATTCCTTTGAAAGCAATCCCACGCGCCGCGCCCCAAGCCTTAAATGTCGTATCCATGCAGACCCGTGATCAACTCAAGGCGATGATTTTCAACCGCTTTGCGCCTGACCTTCAGGCTTTCCGCGATACCTGTGGTGTACTGGCCGGCCGCCATGAGTTGCCGAATCTCCTGCCGCCGGGAGGTGAGTTGCTCAAGCGGATGATTTCCTCGGGCAATCGGGTCCGAAATGAAATTCCTGCGCCGATGCTGGACAATCCCAACGCCAAGGGTTTTCCCAGTCGCGGTGAGGAACGCCCTAGTCGCGGTCCGACCGGGTGCGTCGTAACGGTAGCAATGCGAAAAAATACGAAAACGGCTAACGGCGAAATTGTGGGATTTAAACGCTAGGGTTTTGAATTCCCAAAGCTAACTAAAATAACAAAAACAGGAGATTCCATAAATATGTCACTTATCAAAAAATCATTTTGGGCCGGCGCGCTCGCGTTGGCGATCTGCACCAGTTCGTCCTTTGCCGGGGGCAAAGGCATCAAAGTCGGGGACACGCTTCCGGATCTGAGTGCGTTCGGCCTGGAAGGCAAACTGCCGGACGCGCTGAAAGGGCAGGTGGTGCTGCTCGACTTTTGGGCCTCCTGGTGTGGTCCGTGCAAGGAATCGTTCCCGGTGATGGATGACCTGCACCAGAAATACGGCCCCAAAGGCCTCGTAGTCCTGGCCGTCAACGTGGATGAAAGCGCGGCGGCGATGAATGAATTCCTCAAGGAGCATCCGGTCAAGTTCGTCATCGTGCACGATGCGATAAAGAAACTGGTTGGCGACGCTAACATCAGCTCCATGCCGACCTCACTGATGATCGGCCGGGACGGCAAAGTGGTCGCAATCCACAAAGGGTTTCACGGCAAGGAAACCGCGGCCGCGTACGCCGCTGAAATTGAAAAGTTGCTGGCCGGCGACCTGGTCGCCAAGTGATCATCACTAGCTGAAGCCGGCCCTTCGCGGGGCCGGGGCGGGGCCGGTTCCGTGCGCAATTATATCGCAATGGCGAAGCGCCGGAGCCGGCGGTCGGCGTTGGTTTTTCCATCGTGGAGCTCATGCAGTTCGCGATTGTCCGACGGTGTAGGCGTGGAGTCTCGGTCAGGGCCCTGGCGGCACGACCGTTCAAAGGCCGCAGACGTCGCCAAACCGTGCCACGCTCACAACCGGTGCGGCCCCCCCCGGTCCGGCGTCAATGAAAACAAAAGCACTGTGTCATTCTATCGCCGCCAAAAATGTTAGTCGGTCCGGTCCGCACCTGACGGCGGCACTGCGCGCCGGCCGCTGGCACTTACCTTTCGTCGGCATCCGGTGCGAGATGCATTTCAAAGGGGGTTGCGAAAGCCAACGCCTGAAAGTTTGATTTCACTGAGGCTTTCGAGGGTTCGAGTTTGGGTGGGCTAAACGCGGCTTGGTGAGCTCCGTTGCCAGTTCCTGCGAAAGTTGAAGCGGCATCCGTTGGGGCCGTCGAGTGCGAGGACATGGTTGGTGGAAGCGGCTTGCGCGGTGGGCTGGGCGTAAACCTGAACCGACCAATTCAGGAGCAGCAAAACGGCGAATCGGCATGGTTCCGACTGCTTCATTTCGTTGGCTGCCCGCAGCGGGGGGAACCAGAAGGCGGGGTGAATGCGACGCACCAAGTGCAGGAGGAAGTTCCCGCAACCGCTCGGTGAGCCGGCTTTATTTTCGTCGAACACACCGGAAGCCATTCGAGTCCATCGTCAGACAAACGTCGGTGAGGCCGGCTTCGTCGCAGTTGCGAATCCACGAGGTACAATTGTCAGTGCTGCTGGACCACGCCCCGCCGCGCAGGACGCGCTTCTCGCCTTGCGGCGGTCCGTGCGGGTTTTCCGGGGAGCTGTTCCGATAATATTTGGCCCCATAAAAATCCTGACACCATTCCCACACGTTACCGGCCATGTCGTTCAACCCCCAGGCATTCGGTTTTCTTTGGCCAACGCCGTGGGGCTTGGAATCCGAGTTGCCCTCGAACCAGGCATATACCTTCAGATCCTTCGCTTCGTAGCCAAAATAGTACGGCCCGGTACTCCCGGCCCGGCACGCATACTCCCATTCCGCCTCGGTGGGTAAACGATACCCGCTGGCGGCAAAATCACATTCCCAGGTTTTCAAGTCGTAGCAGGGCGCCAATCCTTCCTGCGTGGACCGGGCATTGCAAAACTTCACCGCCGCGGTCCACGTGACCTGTTCCACCGGGTTGCGGGGTTGCTTGAGACGGGAAGGATTCTTGCCGGTAACTTTCTCGTACACCTCTTGAGTGATCTCAGATTGGTCCATAAGAAAGCCGTCCACCTTGACGCGATGCGCAGGCTTGACGTCGATGGGGCCATCGTCCGTCCCCATGATGAATTCGCCGCTTGCCACGGACACCATCGCCATGCCGCAAGCCGTCTGGGTAACCGGATTTTCGGTAGCGGCGGCGGCCGGAGCCGCGGACTTGGTTTGTGGGCCGCAACCGATCATGATCCCGGCGGCCAAAAGGGCGTTAAGGCCAAAGGCAAGCCCACGAACGCAATCCTGCTCAACTTTGAGTTTCAGATCCATGGTTCTGCTAATTCCCCATCACGGCTCGAAGAAATACAGCGTGCGGCGTGGCTCCCAACGAGTCGGCTCCCGCAGGACCTGCCGGGCTTCATCCCAGATCTGTTTGGCCAGGGCGGCTTGTTCGGGCGAGGCCCCGCCCTTCAGTGCGGCGGTTTGGACCAGGCGCTGCACCAGCCGGTTGTAGCGGCGGCAGAGATCGTCCTGGGCGCCCGCCGGGCTCCGGACGTCGAGTTGGTCACAGTCAAAACCGTCCCCTTTTCCGGCGGCCAGAAGTTTCTTCGCTTCAACAATCTTCGCTTCCACCACGGGCAAGGGTGTCGCATAAATTTGCGGAGTTTTGGACTGCGCCTCGGCGACCAGGGCCTGCAGTTCGGCCAGGTACGCATGCCACTCCGGATGCACCTGCGCCGCCCGGTCGAGTTGGCGCTTCAGCTGTTCGAAAAACGCCGCGTATTGATCAATGCGCCCGCGAATTTCCCGGATGAATTCATAAATATGCGTGGCCAGATTCAACCCTACGGTGCCCTTTTCGTCCTGCTTAATCTTGGCCAGTCGCGTAGTCGTGGCGCAAACGGGACGATCGTACATGAACTCGTTCGGAGTCGAGTAGTGCAGCTTCCGGATCTGATTGCCGTCAAAATCAAACAGCGCCGCGGCTCGTTTCGTTCCCAAAACCTGCTCGACGATTCCGCAAGGGGAAGCGAGATCCGCCGCCGCCGGTTCCAGGAAATAGATCAGCGCGTCGCCGTTGGGGACGAATGATTTCTCAAAATGCAAAACAGTGCGGCGGTCGTCGAAGTAGAACGGGTGGTGATTCCAATCCTCGAACCAAACGCCCCACAGCCGTGTCTTGGTGTGGGCGATCGGAAACGAGTAGTCCAGATGCGGCTCGCGGAAGGCGGCTTGGTGACCCGAGGTCACAAAAAACTGGCCCATCCAGCGCGCCGGGAAGGGCCGTTCCCAACCGATCGGAACATATTCGCCAAGCCAGTCTTCCTTCAATGCTTCCTGGTGCCAGATGCGGTCATGGTCAATGAACGATAGCGAGAAGCCGGCCCGATCCGTGGCGATGGACAACGAATCAATCATCCGGTTTGCTCCGGTCCCTGACAATCCCAAGGCGACCGCTTGAGCGTCGTTTTCCCAGACCGCCACCAGCATACTATCGTTGCCCGCGACCAAACCCACGAACCATTGCGTCGAAGGGAGGCTGATTGATTTCAAGCCGGGCAGCTTTTGCGGCGCATAACAGAGATCCGTCCCAACGAATGAAGGCAACAGGCCGTAGCGCAGACGGCAATCCTGCACGATAAAATTCGGCACCTGCTGGGCTTCGATGCTCACCACGCCGTCGGGGCTCACCCACGCCGTATAGGCGCGCTCTCCCTGGTCCGAGGCGACCCGAATGCCGGTCTTCCCGGCTGATTGAACCAACGTGCACTTGGATCCGCGGAAGGCGGGGGAGGGTAAAATAACTCCGAGTGGCTTGCGCTCTGAATCTAAAACTGAATAAAGCAGCAGCCCGCCATCGGTTTGCCGGACCGCCCCCGCGAGCTGGCGGCACTCAAAAATCGGAGTGCCTGAAAAAGCGTGGGATTTGCCTTCCGCCGGCGACCACTGCTGCCGGGCCGACCAATCCATCGTGGCGCCCAATTCCGCCTGGGCGTCCCACACCGTGACGCGAGAGGTTGGCTTGCGGTCGTAGCGGATCAGTTCGCAGTCATCCGCCAGAATCGAAGCGTTCATTTCCCCGGCCGTGCCGTGGTAAAAGCGAAAGTCTTTCGACGTTCCACCCAGCGCAAAAACCAAGGTGCTTTCCCGGTCGAGCGAACAGAAGGATTCGACTTGAACCCATTGGTTGCTCGGGACCTGGACCTCGGTGCAATCGTAGACGGCCCAAGGTCGATCCGGATCCTGTATCAGCAAAGTCACCGGTTGCGCGACGCTCGAATGGATCCAGCACCGGGCCACGTAGGCACCGGGCTCGACCCGTTCGACACGTTGTTCGACGGTCGTCTCCGAGGGAATATTGATGCAGTGTCGACCGGCGTGCGGCTCTCGATCGGTAACCCCACCGCGTTTCGCCGCCTCCGTCCGACTGACCCAATGGGGAGGATTAGCGCCCTCGGGCGCAACCTCCTCGAAGCCTGGGTTCATCAGCAGATTGGTCGCTGCGAGCGTTGGCTGATTCGCCGCCGTCCAAAGCCAGCAGGCGGGTAAGATGAGCGCACACTTCCGAGCCTTCATCATAAGTCCTCGCGGTGCGGGGAAGAGTCGCGGGTTCGGTGTCATTCCATTTTTTGGAGGGTTGTAGGCCACAGGATTAATCGTAAGGACGTGAACTTTTTGCCGCAATCGTTTTCCATCGCCGCCCGTCGCCTCTGGCTCAGCACCGCACCGCGCGGCTACGAAGCACGCAGCATTATTTTTTGACTCGTCCAAATACTGTGACTCTCCCGGGCCAAAGGGAGCGACGACGCTGGCGCTTGAATGGTTTTGTCCCGGCGGTGAAACCGCCTCACTGCTGGTGGGCGCGGAAGAAAAGATTATTCGTAACGTTCAACCCGTGAACCAAGGTGAAGGAGTTGGTCAGGTTGAGTTGCGGACCGGGCGTCCAGACCGGCGCCAGCCCCAGACCGGAAGTTTGCTCCAGGCGATAGCTTTGTCCGGGCACACCGTAGAGCCGCACCGAACCCGTGTGGTCGCTCGCGCGCAACGCTTCGAGAATCGGCGGGCTGGCCGTAAACTGGTAGGCGCGATAGAAAAGCTCTTGCGGCCCGGCGGGAGCGGGCGGAAGGGCAGCAAACGAACCGGTCATCGGAACGCGCGCTTGCAGCTGCCACTCGCCGGCCCCCAACAGGTTGGTTCGATACTCGACCGCGTAACTGGCCCCAGGTTTGCCGTAAAGCAGAAACGCGCGGCTTCCGTCCACAGTCGGCTGCGGTGCCAGGATCGGCGGATCGGCACGGAACTCGTACGCGCGATAGAAAACCGATGGCGCCGCCGGTTGCGGGGGTTGGAGCGTGGTAAACGAATTAGTCAGCGGCAGGCGCAGCCAAAGTTGCCAGCCGCCGCCGCCGGTAAGCCCGGTCTGATACTCGACCGCATAGCTGGCCCCGGGCTTGCCCAAAAGTCGTAACGAACGCGTCCCGTCGGCCGCCAATTGCGCCTCCAGGACCGGCGGATCGGCCCAGTATTCGTAGGCGCGATAAAAAACCGACGGCGTCATGGGCTGCGAGGGTTGGAAGGTCGCCAACAGATTCGTCATCGGCACGTGCAGCCAGGAGGTCCACCCGTTGCCACCGGAAAGCGTGTTGGCATATTCGATGGTGTAAGTGGCGTTCGAGCGGGCATAGAGCTGCAGCCTGCGGGAGCCGTCCAGGGCCCGCAACGCTTCCAGCAGCGGTTCCTGCCCCACCACCACCACGCGGCCGGATTGCGATATGATTTGTGACACGGCGGAGGTGTCCGGCTTGGTCGCCGCGACGCCCGTGACAGTCAACGGCACGAAGGCCGAGGCTTGTCCGGCAACGGCGGTGAAGGCTAATTGGCCCAAAGGTTTTGCGCCGCTGAATTGCTGGCCGGCCGCGGCCGCGAAATGCAACAACCACGAGGACCCACCCAAGGGAGTGATCGAGCTCGCGCCAGGATTGAATTCCGGGGCCAACGCCGACAATGCCAAATTTGTCAGGTGACCGGACGCAAGCTCCAGGGTCACGTTGATGGCCGTCAGTCCCGCGCTGGAATTGCCAGCGATCGTCACCCCGCCCGTCTGGCCGGTCAAGACGATGCTCGAGCCGACATAGACCGCGAGGAACTCATTTTCCACGCTGGTCGAAGTAGCTTGGGCCACGGTGAAATTAGTGGCGAAATTGAGCGTGAAGCTGGCCGCCAAGTCGGACTGATTCGGCCCCAGCACGTCCACCGCAAAGGACTGAGACCCCAACGCCGTGAAATTCCCGCCGCGAGTCGCATCGATCAAATTATTCACATCAAAGAAAACTTGATTCGTACCGACGCCGTCTCCCACCACGGCGGCCAGGGGATACAATGCGTTGGTATGCGTAAGCAAGACCAGGCGGCCCTCGATGTCCAGACCGGGGATGTCGATTAGGAGCTGCTGGTGGTTCACGACGAATGTGTTCTCGGAGGGGGTGATCGCGACCGGTAGAGGGCCGGACACGGGAAACACCTCCGGGTTGCCCCCGCTGGGGGTGGACGTCAGGCGGAAATAGTAGGGAGTGCCGGGACGACAGCCGGTGACCCGCCACGCAACCAGACCAAAACTGCGCGTCTTTTCCTGCAGCGCGGCTCGGCCGAGCCGGCGGTCGTAACCGGCCGCCAAGTCCGGATTGCCGGTGTGCAACGGAAAGCGCTCGATCCCCACTTGGCCCGCGAGATTGGTCAAACCGTCCGCATCGGCAAAGACCGCGATGGCGGGGATTGGATCCACCGCGCGACAAAATACGGTAAAGCCCGCGGGGGAGACATTGACGACCGTGACGTTCGTAATGGCGTTCGCCGCCAACGGCAGCGACAAACACGCCAGCCAACCTCCGAGCGCCAGTAGAACGCCCGGGCGGCGGGCGAACCAGCCACGGGGCTTAAGCAAGTTTGCGCGCATGGAGTTCATCGGTTGGTGTTCACCAGCGAAGTGCCCGCGGGACGATGCACCACGATGGTGGAGGCTGACCGTCCCAAACCTTGCTGGCCCTGACGCGCCAGGATCGATTCGCCGCCCGCAAGAATGGCAAAACGCGTAACCCCGTTGGCCTTGAGCGTCCGCGCCATGGCCAGCGCGGCGCCATCGCCATTATCAATCAACACCAGCAATGGCGGAGCGGGACTCCCACTGCTCGACTGCCGGGTCGGGGGCAGGTCGAACGGGGACCGGGTGACGCCGCGAACTTTCGTGAACTGCTGACGCAAATCCGTCAGGGGCGCGGCTGACGCCGCCGGTTCGGCGACCGTGGCGGCCTGCCGCGCCTCCGTTGGTTCCTTGCGCAAATCCACCAGCACCACCGCTTCGCTCTGTACCGCGCTGAGATCGGCATACGTGAGGAATTGGATTTCCTCCGGCTTCATTCCAGCCGCCTGTGTCGTTTGGGCGCGCGCCGCTTCCCACGTTGCGAAACCGCCGTCCAACACCTCGGCAGTGATGCCGGTTTTTTGATTGAGCGCGTTCATGGCCGCGGTGGCGGTGTCGCGGCCGAGACCATCGTCATACACCACGACGCGCCCCAGTGGCGGCAACTGTTTCGCCGGCACCAGCGCCGCGGGCACGTTGATGGCTCCGGGAATGTGGCCTTTTTGAAACAGCACCTTGGCGCGGACGTCCACAAACGTAATTTTTTCGCCGGCGGCGAGGAGTCGCTGACCCTCGCTGGGCGAAAGGGCGAAGGCCGGCGCGCTCCACGCGAGGAGCGCAACGCACAGCCAGCCGCCAGGTGAAAGCATTTTCATGGTGACCAGGGGGTGAAGTTGTTGACCGGAGCGTTCAAGTCGAGCATCAGCACCGCCACGTTCGGAATGGTGAAATCCGTTCCGACTGGGCGACCACTGCGGACTTCCGCCGCCACCCAGCGGCCCGATTCGGAATCCAACATCCGCACGCCGGACACGCTGGCGAGGCCGAGTTGGCTAAGCAGCCGGTAGGCGGTGTAGCCACTTGGAAAGCGCGGGTAGCTCAGCACGGTTACTCCCGCCGGGAGATTGATCGGACCGGCGTTGTTGCCACCGAGGTCCAGGACCCGGGCGTTGGCGAACTTGACCCACAGAAAACTGCCGGGCGTGAGGGCAAAATTGGCTCCCGCCGGAGCGCCATTGGTCCAGAAAGCCGACTCGCTGGCGACCGACGGGACGAGCGAAGTGTAATGCGTAATTTCCTGCACGCCAGCCTGCGCGTGCCAGAGCGCCAGCAGCGTGTAGGCATTGGGCTGGTTCGCCGCCAAGGCGTCGGTGACGACGACGGCGTTCCGGTTCTGGAAAACGGCTTGCAGCGCGGGCAAGTCCGCCGTGAGCAAGCTCGAAAGGTTGTTTTGCGTGTCGAGCCACACGGCTCGCCCGCCAGCCAGCGCCGGACGATCCTTGAGAGTAAGACTGCGCGTAATGGGCACCGCGCCCAGACTCGGCAGATGGATGAGGCGCACATTCGCCGTCAACGGGCCCAACGAGTCCTCCTGACAAACCAGCCACGGGCCGTCCAGAAACGGCCGCGTCTCATTCTCCGCCGTGCTGGTGACGCGCACCTCAGCCTGACGCAACAAATCATAGCCATAGAGGTCGACCTCGCCGTTACGATTGTCCTGCCAGGCGATGAAGTTGCCGGACAGCACCGGATGATACTGGCCGAAGGCGTTGGTCGTGATACGCATCTCCTCGCTCGTTTCGAGATTATGAAAATAAATTTCGCCCGGGCCCACGTCGCGCCAATCTTGCCAGACCACGCGGCCGGCCTGCACGTCCGGATCCAACTGATCCTGCGTGGAAGGCGAGACGAGAAAGGACTGCGCGGTGACGAGGTTCAGGGCCCGCAACCGCCAAGGCGCGCCGGGGGCATTCAAGGCGCGGGTCTGATAAACAATCCACGGCCAGTCAATCGCCGGGTTAATTTCATCCGCCGCCGTGGAGCTGGTGATCGGCGTGGGCGCATTGGTGGTGGTCAAGTCCTGGAGAAAGAGGTCCCAATTGCCGTTCACCTGCCGGCCTTGCCAGACGACGTAGCGGCCGTCGGTGCGAGGATTTTCCTGGCTCAGGCTCGTGCTGGTGATTTTCTGAATGGCGTTGTTTCCGCTCAGGTCCTGC
>Ga0302322_100003236_pt1 | contig 13929 bp, 12 predicted proteins | sample Fen_T0_2_FD_203757 | JGI IMG/M metagenome (GOLD analysis project Ga0302322, IMG submission 203757) | Peat permafrost microbial communities from Stordalen Mire near Abisko, Sweden - Fen_T0_2 | ecosystem: Environmental > Terrestrial > Soil > Wetlands > Permafrost | place: Sweden: Abisko... | reverse complement strand
CGGCGCGTGGTCGGCCCGCGCGGCGCTGGCGCGTCGGCGCTGGCCGCCCCCGGGGTGCTGGCACTGGCACTGGCACTGGCGGGGGCCACGGCGGCGGCCGGTGCTGCGGGCGCCGCGCTGGCCGCCACAGCAGCCACGGCAATCCAGCCGGCAAACAGGCCAGGCCAGACGCCGCGCCGGCGGGCCGGCAACGGGCAGGGCAGGAGCAACGGCGGCAACGGCGGCAACGGCGGCAACGGGGATGACAAGTAGTCCATGGGCAAGGGTTCCACAGGCGGCGGGTCAGGCCAGGATGAAGCGGCGCAGGCAGGCCAAGGCGGCGGGCGCGTCGTCGCGCCACACGCCGTGGCCGCAGCCGGCAAAGCGGGCCAGCTGCACCCGCGCGGGTGGCAGGGCGGCGGCAATGTCCAGCGCGTCGTCCACGGTGCACACCGGGTCGTCCTCGCCAGCCATCACCAGCACCGGGCAGCGGGCCCGGGCCAGGCCGGGCAGCAGGTCCATGGTCTGCATCTCGCCGCCCGACCAGGTGAACAGGATCTCGTCGGTGTGCAGGCCGCGCCGGGCGGCGTCGGTGCTGGCTGGGCGATGGCGGTTGTACAGCGGGCGGCACAGCTGCTCGTACACCGCCCAGGTGGCGGGCGACGGGGCTTGCCAGAACTGCTGGGCCGCGTCGCGTGCCGGCGCACCGCCCAGGCGCTCAAACACCGCCAGCTTGCGTGCCAGCGCCAGCGTGCCGGCGGTGCTGGACAGCACCACCTTGGCCGCGTGGCCCGGGTGGCGGGCCAGGTAGCGCTGGGCCACAAAGCCGCCAAAGCTCTGGCCCAGCACGATGGGCTGGTCGATGCCCAGCGCGTCGCACAGCCGCACCACGTCGTCGGCAAAGGTGTCCAGCGTCCACTCGGCGGCCGGCCGTGGGTCGCTGCGGCCGTGGCCGCGGTGGTCGATGTAGACCACCTGCGCGATGTCGGTCAGCCCGGCAAGCAACGGCTTGAAGCTGCTGTGGTCGAAGCCCGGGCCGCCGTGCAGCAGCAACAGCGTGGGCCGCTCGCGCATGCGCGGACCGTCGGGCACCAGGCCGGCGCCGTCGATGTCGATGAACAGGCGCACGCCCGGGCTGATGGCAATCTTCATGGCAGGGCTTCCGCAGCGGGGCCGCCGCATGCCGGCGCCCGCGCCGGCCACCTGGGCGGCCCGGGCGCATGTTCGCAGAGTTGGGGCCGCGCACCTGCCCGGCCCACGCGGCCCGCCCACCCGCGGGGCCCGCCGCCGCTCAGAAGGTGTGAATGAACCCGGCGTGGCCGAGCAGACCGTGCCAACGCGTCCAATCTAGGCGCAAAGCACAGCCATAGCTCGGGCTATGGCGCGCATTTGCAACGACGAGTGGTCGTGTTGGGACGGGATGAGCGGGCATGTCGGGTTCGTTCACACCTTCTCAGGCGGCCAGGCGCTCAGGCCCCGGTTGGCGCCCCCGCCACGCGCAGCAGCGGGCCTGCGGTGCTGCCGTGTTCCCCGACCGCGCTGCAGCCCACGCGCGGCAGCAGCGCGGCGCTGACGTCGGCCAGCTGGCCGCAGGGCTCGCGCAGCGCGGCCTCCAGCCGGCTGCGCACCAGCAGCGCTGCGGCGTGGCCCGCGCCCATCAGCACCACCATGAACGCGTCCGCCCCCACCTGGGCCATGTGGTCGGTGGCGCGCACGCGGTGGCGCAGGCGCAAGCCCAGCACCGGCACCAAGGCCGCGTGCTGGGCCGGATCGGTCAGCTGCAGCTGCACCCACAACACGGCCGCCGCATGGCCCTGGCGGCGACAGCGCCCCAGCAGTGTGTTCAACAGCGAAGCAGCCTGAGCGGGGTCGGCGCACTCGGCCAGCGCCGGCGCAGGCGGTGGCCGCCGACCTGGGTTGCGCGGCACGACCCCCGGTCGGCCGGGCAGCGCCGCCGGTGGCGCCGTCAGTGGCGCCGTCGGTGCGGGCATCGGTGCGGGCATCGGCGCGGCCAGGGGCCGCCGCCCGATGCCGGGCGGGTCTGCCAGCGGGTGGAAGGCAGGTGGGCGACTCGGGGGGGGGCCATCGGGCATCTCCATGTCTTGTCAAACGCAAAGTACGGTGGGATACCGACATCGCCACCGGCCGATCGGGTCGCCCACACGGTAGAGTTGGCCTCCACGGGACCGACGGCCCACCTGCCGCCCGCTGCTGCACCCACCCCTGTTTCCGATGCCCGACGCGCAGCCAGACCCTCTGCCAGAAGCCACGCCCGGCGCGGCGCCGATCACTGAGCTGTTGCATGCCGCCGGCAGCGGCGACGCCCTTGCCGGCGAGCAGGTCATGGCGCTGCTGTACCGCGAGCTGCAGCAGCTGGCACATGCCCGGCTGCGCCGCTCGGGCGAGTTCACGCTGCTGGACACGGCGGCGCTGGTGCACGAAAGCTACCTGCGGCTGCCGTTCTCGGCGGGCACCGACTTTGCCGACCGGCGCCACTTCTTCGCCTATGTGGCCCGGGCCATGCACAGCGTGGTGGTGGACCTGGTGCGGGCGCGCCAGGCCCAGCGGCGCGGTGGCGGCGAGGCCATGATGACGCTGAACACAGCCGTGATCGAGGGCGTGGCCGTGCCCGACGACGAGGTGCTGGCCGTGCACGAGGCCCTGCGCGAGCTGGCGACCACCGACGCGCGCCTGGCCACGGTGGTGGAGATGCGCTACTTTGCCGGCCTGGCCGACGCCGAGATCGCGCTGTCGCTGGGCATCACCGAGCGCACCGTGCAGCGCGACTGGCAAAAGGCACGGCTGCTGCTGTCGATGGCCTTGCGATGAGCCTGCCCGCCGACTGGGCCCGGCTCAGCCCGCTGCTGGACGAGCTGCTGGACCTGGCCGAGCCGCAGCGCGCCGCCCGCCTGGCCGACCTGCGCGCGCAAGACGCCGCGCTGGCCGACGAGCTGGCCGAGCTGCTGGCCCGCGATGCGGCGCTGGGCCAGTCGGGCTTTCTGGCCACACCTGCCGTGCCGGTACTGGCCGACCTGCTGTCGGCCGGCCAGCAGATCGGCCCCTACACGCTGGAGCGCCTGCTGGGCGAAGGGGGCATGGGCAGCGTGTGGCTGGCACGGCGCAGCGACGGCCGCTTCGACGGCCAGGTGGCGATCAAGTTCTTGCGCGCCGGCCTGCTGGGCGCCGGCGACGCCGACCGCTTTGCGCGCGAGGGCGCCATCCTGGCCCGCCTGACCCACCCGCACATCGCCCGGCTGCTGGACGCCGGCGTGGCCCGCGGCGGCACGCTGCCCTACCTGGTGCTGGAGTACGTGGACGGCCAGCCCATCGACCGCTGGTGCGACGCCCACGGCCTGGACGTGCGCGCCCGCGTGCGGCTGGTGTGCGATGTGCTGGCGGCCGTGGCCCATGCCCACAACCGGCTGATCCTGCACCGCGACCTCAAGCCCTCGAACATCCTGGTCACCGCCGACGGTCGCGCGCTGCTGCTGGATTTTGGCGTGGCCAAGCTGCTGAGCGGCGACGGCCTCAGCGGCGCCGCCACCGAGCTGACCCAGCGTGCCGGCGCCGCCTTCACGCCGCACTACGCCGCGCCCGAGCAGCTGCAGGGTGCGGAGGTGACCACGGCCACCGACGTCTACGCGATGGGCGTGCTGCTGCACGGCCTGCTGGGCGGCGGCCACCCCACCAGCCAGGCCACCGCCAGCTCGGCCGAGCGCCTGCGCCAGATGCTGCAGGGGCCCACGCGCGCCTTGTCGGAGGCCGTGCGCGCCCGACTGGCCGGCGAAGGCGGCACCGAGCGCGCCGAACTGCGCCGCCGCGTGCGTGAGCTGCGCGGCGACCTGGACACCATCGTTGGCCGTGCGCTGAAGCAGGCGCCGGCGCAGCGCTACGCCAACGCGGCGGCCCTGGCCGACGACCTGCAGCGCTGGCTGGCCCACGAGCCGATCGCGGCCCGCCCCGACAGCCGCTGGTACGTGGCCGCCAAGTTTGTGCGCCGCCACCGGCTGGCGGTGGCCGCCGCCAGCCTGAGCACGGCGGTGCTGACGCTGGCCCTGGGCACGGCGCTGCACGAGGGCCGCGAGGCGCGCCGCCAGCGTGACCAGGCCGAGGGGCTGGTGGAGTTCATGCTGGGCGACCTGCGCCGCAAGCTGCAGCCGGTGGGCCGGCTCGACGTGCTGGACGCCGTGGGCGAGCGCGTGCTGGCGCGTTACGCCGCCGAGCCGCCCGAGCAGCTGGACGCCGACGCGCTGGGCCGGCGGGCCCGGGCCCAGCACCTGCTGGGCGAGCTGGCCGACAAGCGCGGCCGGCAGGCCGACGCCGCCTTGCGCTTTGAAGAAGCCGCGCTCAGCACCGCCTTGCTGCTGGCGCGCGAGCCGCGCAATGGCCAGCGCCTGTTCGACCACGCCCAGAGTGCCTACTGGCTGGGCTACATCGCCCGCCGGCGTGGCCAGCCCGAGCAGGCCGAGCGGGAGTTTGGCCGCTACCTGGCGCTGGCCGAGCAGCTGCTGGCCGTTGACCCGCAGCGCCCCGACGCGGCGCTGGAACGCGCCTACGCCTGGCAAAGTCTGGGTGTGGTGCGGCTGGAGGCCGGCCGCATCCAGGACGCGCTGGCGGTGTTCAACCAGGCCCGCGCGGTGTTCGCGGCCGACGCCGCGCGGCGGCCCGACAACGTGTCCGAGCTGGCCACCTCGCTGGGCTGGATCGCGGTGGCGCATGTCGCGCTGGGCGACTTTGCCCAGGCCCGCGTGGCCCAGCGCGACAAGGTGGCGGCGCTGCAGCGGCTGCCGGGCGCCGACAAGGTGGCCCGGGTGCAACAGCAGCTGGTGGAGGCCTGGCGCGAGCTGGGGCTGTACGCGCGTCAGGGCGACGCCCCGGATGTGGCGGCGGCCACCGAGGCGCTGAACCAGGCCTGGCAACACAGCCAGCGCCTGCTGGCGCTGGACGCCGACAACCTGGACTGGCTGGCGCAGTCGGTGCTGGTGCGGGTGGCGCTGGCCGAGCATCAGCGCAGCACCGCAGACACCGCCGCCGCGCGGCAACAGCTGCTGGCCGCCCGCAGCAGCCTGCAGCGGCTGCTGCGCACCGACGCCCGCAAGCTGTACTGGCAGGTGGATCTGCAGACCATGGTCCTGCAGCAGGCCCTGGCGCAGGGCCTGGCCACGGTGGACGAGGCGGCCCAGGTGCTGGCGCAAATCCGCCAGCGCCAAGCGGCCGAGGGCCTGACGCTGGACACGATGCAGCGCATCAACATCGCCAAGCTGTCGGTGCAGGTGGCCGACGCGCTGGTGGCCAACGGCCAGGCCGCGCAGGCCCAGCGGCAGTGGCTGGCGGTGCAGCAGGAGCTGGCCACCGCCGGTCAGGGCAGCGACAGTCGTGCAGTTTGTCTGCGTGGGCTGGCCTTGCTGGGTGGGGGGGCGCTTCAGGCGGCACGGGCGGTGGCCGATCCCCTTGGGGCACCGGCCATGCGGCACCCGGTGTGCGCCGACCTGCGTCGGCGGCTTGCCGCGGCCTCTTGAGCCCCCACCACCATGTCCGTACCCCACAGCCCCAGCAACGTCATCAACGTGGACGTCACCGTCGTCGACGGCGCCATCCAGGTCAGCCCCGAGACGGTGACCGTGCGAGGTCAGAACCAGGTCCTGCAGTTCAAGCTGCGCACCGCCGGCTACAGCTTCCCCAGCCCGGGCACGCTAGCCATCGTGCTGGACCCGGCGCACAAGGCGCAGTTTCCGAAGGACCCGGTGTGGCACAACGCCCAGACGGTGACGCTGTACGACTGCAACACCAACGCCGCGCCCTGCTGCTACGACTACACGGTCAACGTGGTCGACGCTGCGGGCCGTGGCCTGACGCTGGACCCGCAGATCGAGAACGAAGGCAAGGGCACGGTCGTGGCCGTGTGAGGTCGCAGGCGGGCGTGACCCCGGGGCCACGCCCGCCTGCGGCAACGGCCAGGCTCAGCGCACCTTGCCGGCCTTCCACGCGTTCAGCAGCGTGTCGTAGGCGATGGTCTCGCCCTTGGGCTTCTCATTGGCCAGCTTGGCCCAGGGCGCGCCCTTGTCGCTCAGCCACTTCTTGGCGTCTTCCTTCTTGTTGAGCTTGGGCGCGCACTTGGCCATGCCCGCGCGCTCCAGGCGGCCCATCACCTGGTCCATCTCTTCGGCCAGGTTGTCCATCGCGCCTTGCGGGGTCTTCTCGCCGGTCACCGCCTGGGCCACGTTCTTCCACCACAGCTGGGCCAACTTGGGGTAGTCGGGCACGTTGGTGCCGGTGGGCGTCCAGGCCACGCGGGCCGGGCTGCGGTAGAACTCGATCAGGCCGCCGTACTTGTTGGCGTTCTTGGTGAAGTAGTCGTGGCGGATGTCGCTGTCACGGATGAAGGTCAGGCCGGTGATCGACTTTTTCAGCGACGTGGTCTTGGCGGTGATGAACTGCGCGTACAGCCAGGCCGCGGCCGTCTTGTTGGCGTCCTGGTCCTTGAAGAAGGTCCAGCTGCCCACGTCCTGGTAGCCGTTCTGCATGCCCTGCTTCCAGTACGGGCCGTTGGGGCCGGGGGCCATGCGCCACTTCGGCGAGCCGTCGGCGTTGACCACCGGCAGACCTTGCTTGGTCATGTCGGCGGTGAAGGCCGTGTACCAGAAGATCTGCTGGGCGATCTGGCCCTGGGCCGGCACCGGGCCGGCTTCGCCGAAGGTCATGCCCGAGGCTTCCTTGGGCGCGTACTTCTTCATCCAGTCCACGTACTTGGTGAGTGCGTAAACAGCAGCGGGCGAGTTGGTGGCACCGCCGCGCGAGACGCTGGCGCCCACCGGCGTGCACTTGTCGGCCGCCACGCGGATGCCCCACTCGTCCACTGGCATGCCGTTGGGGATGCCGATGTCGGCCGTGCCGGCCATCGACAGCCAGGCATCGGTGAAGCGCCAGCCCAGGCTGGGGTCCTTCTTGCCGTAGTCCATGTGGCCGTAGATGGGCTTGCCGTCGATGGTCTTGACGTCGACGCTGAAGAACTCGGCGATGTCCTCGTAGGCGCTCCAGTTCAGCGGCACGCCCAGGTCGTAGCCGTACTTGGCCTTGAACTTGGTCTTCAGGTCGTCGCGCGCAAACAGGTCGGCACGGAACCAGTACAGGTTGGCAAACTGCTGGTCGGGCAGCTGGTACAGCTTGCCATCGGGCGCGGTGGTGAAGCTGGTGCCGATGTAGTCCTTCAGGTCCAGGCCGGGGTTGGTGAACTCCTTGCCCGCACCGGCCATGTAGTCGGTGAGGTTCATGATCTTGCCGTAGCGGTAATGGGTACCGATCAGGTCCGAGTCGCTGATCCAGCCGTCGTAGATGCTCTTGCCCGACTGCATCGAGGTCTGCAGCTTCTCGACCACGTCGCCTTCCTGGATCAGGTCGTGCTTGACCTTGATGCCGGTGATCTCTTCAAAGGCCTTGGCCAGCGTCTTGCTCTCGTACTCTTGCGTTGTCAGGGTCTCGGAGACCACCGAGATCTCCTTCACACCCTTGGCCTTGAGCTTGGCCGCGGCATCGATGAACCACTTCATCTCGGCCAGCTGCTGGTCCTTGTTCAGCGTGCTGGGCTGGAACTCGGCGTCGATCCACTTCTTGGCGGCGGCCTCGTCGGCCCAGCTGGGCGTGGCCCCGGCCATGGCCAGTACGGCGGCCAGGCCCAGTGCGGTGTAGCGCAGTTTCATGTCGTCATCTCCTCGTGTGGTGGGTTGCTTCCCCGTTTGTGGTCCGTTGGATCACCGCCGCCCCGGGGAAGCGTCGGGCCGGATCCCTGCGAAATCCCGGGTTCAGCCCTTGCGCATGACCAGCGCCAGCAGCAGCATCGACGCGACAAAGCTCCACCAGATGCTGGGGTCGCCGTCCAGGCTGAACCACTCGGCCAGCTTGCCCGACAGGCCCACAAAGGCCAGGTTGACATAGGCCGCGCCCAGCAGGCCGATGAACAAGCGGTCACCGCGGGTGGTGGGGATGGGCAGAAAGCCCTGGCGCATCACGGTGGGCGACTTGATCTCCCAAATCGTCATGCCCACCAGCATCAGCGCGATGCAGCAGAAAAACACCGCCACCGGCAGCGTCCAAGCCATCCAATCGAACATCTCGGTCTCTCCCCGAATTCAGACGCGGCCCATCGCGAAGCCCTTGGCGATGTAGTGGCGCACAAACCAGATCACGATCGCGCCGGGCACGATGGTCAGCGTGCCGGCGGCGGCCAGCGTGGCCCAGTCCATGCCGCTGGCGCTGACGGTGCGGGTCATCGTGGCCACGATGGGCTTGGCATTGACGCTGGTGAGCGTGCGCGCCAGCAGCAGCTCCACCCAGCTGAACATGAAGCAGAAGAACGCCGCCACGCCGATGCCGGCCTTGATCAGCGGCACAAAGATGGTGAGGAAAAAGCGCGGGAAGGAATAACCGTCAATGTAGGCGGTCTCATCAATCTCGCGCGGGATGCCGCTCATGAAGCCTTCCAGGATCCACACCGCCAGCGGCACGTTGAACAGCAGGTGCGCCAGCGCCACGGCGATGTGCGTGTCCATCAGGCCAATGGTGGTGTAGAGCTGGAAGAACGGCAGCAAAAACACCGCCGGCGGCGTCATGCGGTTGGTCAGCAGCCAGAAGAACACATGCTTGTCGCCCAGAAAGCTGTAGCGGCTGAAGGCATAGGCCGCCGGCAGCGCCACGGTGAGCGAGATCACCATGTTGATGCCCACGTAGATCAGGCTGTTGATGTAGCCCGAGTACCAGCTCTCGTCGGTGAAGATGGTGCGGTAGTTGGCCCAGGTGAAGTGCTGTGGCAGCAGCGTGAAGGCCGACAGGATCTCCTCGTTGGTCTTGAAGCTCATGTTGACCATCCAGTAGATGGGCAACAGCGCAAACAGCATGTAGGCCAGCAGGAACAGCGTGCGCTTGCGAAAGCGGGGCTCAGCCATGGCCCACCTCGGTCTTGTCGGTGGTGCCCACGCGCTGCATCCAGGTGTAGAGGATGAAGCACATCAGCAGGATGATCAAAAAGTAGATCAGCGAGAAGGCCGCGGCCGGGCCGAGGTCGAACTGGCCCACCGCCTTTTGCGTCAGGTACTGGCTGAGGAAGGTGGTGGCATTGCCCGGGCCGCCACCGGTCAGCACAAAGGGCTCGGTGTAGATCATGAAGCTGTCCATGAAGCGCAGCAGCACCGCAATCATCAGCACGCCGCGCATCTTGGGCAGCTGGATGTAGCGGAACACCGCCAGCTTGCTGGCGCCGTCGATGCGCGCGGCCTGGTAGTAGGCGTCGGGGATGGAGCGCAAGCCGGCGTAACCCAGCAGGGCCACCAACGGCGTCCAGTGCCACACGTCCATCACCAGCACCGTCAGCCAGGCGTCGCGGGCGCTGCCGGTGTAGCTGTACTCGATGCCCAGCTTTTGCAGTGCCGCGCCCAGCAGGCCGATGTCGGCGCGGCCATAGATCTGCCAGATCGTGCCCACCACGTTCCAGGGGATCAGCAGGCTCAGCGCCACGATCACCAGCACCGCGCTGCTCTTCCAGCCGGTGGCCGGCATGCTCAGTGCCAGCGCAATGCCCAGCGGGATCTCCACCAGCAGCACCGCCAGCGAGAAGCCGATCTGCCGCAGCAGGGCCTCGTGCAGATCGGGGTCGCGCATCACCGCCGCAAACCACTCGGTGCCGACGAACACCCGCCGCTCGGGCGAGATGATGTCCTGCACCGAGTAGTTGACCACCGTCATCAGCGGCAGGACGGCCGAGAAGGCCACGCACAAAAACACCGGCAGCACCAGCCACCAGGCCTTCTGGTTGACCGGCTTCATGCCGCCACTCCTTGTTCAGCGATCAGCGTGTCGTCGGCCGCGTACCAGCAGGTGTGGGCGCCGGCCAGGGCCAGCCAGACGCCGGTGCCGGGCTGGGGTGCAGCGGCCTCGGGCGACAGGCGCAGGCGCACGGTGTGGCCGCCAGTGCCGCCAGTGCCGCCACCGACCTGGGCCGTCAGCAGCCAGTAGGTGCCCACGTCCTGGGCCTGCAGCACGGTGGCCGGCAGGGCGCCGGCGGCGCCGGGCTGGGCCAGCGTCACGTACTCGGGCCGCAGGCCCAGCGTGGCTGCGCCCTGGGGCGCGCCGGGCAGCACGTTGGCGGGCAGGAAGTTCATGCCCGGCGAGCCGATGAAGTGGCCCACGAAACGGTGCGCCGGCCGCTCGAACAGCGCATCCGGGCTGCCCACCTGCACCGCCTTGCCGCGGGTCATCACCACCACCTGGTCGGCAAAGGTCAGCGCCTCCACCTGGTCGTGGGTGACGTAGATCAGCGTCAGCTTGAGCTCGTGGTGGATTTGCTTGAGCTTGCGCCGCAGCTGCCACTTCAGGTGCGGGTCGATCACCGTCAGCGGCTCATCGAACAGCACGGCCGAGACGTCCTCGCGCACCAGGCCGCGGCCCAGGCTGATCTTCTGCTTGGCGTCGGCTGCGAGGCCCGCGGCGCGGGTGTTCAGCTGGCCGCTCATCTCCAGCATCTCGGCGATCTGGCCCACGCGGGCCTGGATCTTGTCGGGCGCCACGCCACGGTTCTTCAGCGGAAAGGCCAGGTTCTCGGCCACCGTCATGGTGTCGTAGATGACAGGGAACTGGAACACCTGGGCGATGTTGCGGTGCTGCGGGCTTTGGCGGGTGACGTCGTTGCGGCCGAACTTGACCGTGCCGTGCGAGGGCTGGACCAGGCCGGAGATGATGTTGAGCATCGTCGTCTTGCCGCAGCCCGACGGGCCCAGCAGCGCGTAGGCGCCGCCGTCGTCAAACGTCATCTTCAGCGGCAGCAGCGCGTAGTCGCTGTCCTGCTGCGGGTTGGGCCGGTAGCTGTGCGCCAGGTCCAGGTCAATGCGGGCCATCAGGCATGCTCCCGTTGCGGGGCCTGCTTGAGCAGGCCGTCGGCGCCGAACACATAAACCTGGGCCGGAGCCAGGTACAGCGTGATGGCAGCGCCGAGGTCGAAGAAGTGCACGCCGGTGAGCTGCACCACCAGCTCGCCGGCGGCGGTGTGCACGTGCACATAGGTGTCGCTGCCCGAGATCTCGGCCAGCTCCACCGTGCCGGGCACGGCGATGTCGCCGGGGCGCTGCTGCACCCGCAGCGCACTGGCGCGCAGGCCCACGGTGGTATCGGGCGTGACGCTGGGCCACCCGGTGTCAGGTCGCAGGCCCAGCGCGGGCGCGCCGTTGGGCAGCAGGTTCATCGGCGGGTCGCTGAAGGCCCGCGCCACGCGGATCGAGGCCGGCTTGTGAAAGACCTGGGCCGTGGGCCCGTACTGCAGCAGTTCGCCGCCGTCCAGCACCGCCGTCCAGCCGCCCAGCAGCAAGGCCTCGGTGGGCTCGGTGGTGGCGTAGACCACGGTGGACGAGCCGGCCGCAAACAGCGCCGACAGCTCCACCCGCAGCTCCTCGCGCAGCTTGTAGTCCAGGTTGACCAGCGGCTCGTCCAGCAGCATCAGCGGCGCGTCCTTGGCCAGGGCGCGGGCCAGGGCCACGCGCTGCTGCTGGCCGCCCGACAGCTCGGCCGGCAGGCGCTTGAGGAACGGGTCGATGTGCAGCTTGTCGGCCAGCGCCTGCACGCGCGCGGCGATGGCGGCCTTGTCCAGCCCACCGCGCAGCTTCAGCGGCGAGGCGATGTTGTCAAACACCGTCTGCGACGGGTAGTTGATGAACTGCTGGTAGACCATGGCCACATTGCGCTGGCGCACCGGCATGCCGGTGACGTCGGCGCCGTCCACCAGCACCCGGCCCTGCGTGGGCACGTCCAGCCCGGCCATCAGCCGCATCAGCGTGGTCTTGCCGGCCTGGGTGGCGCCCAGCAGCACCGTCACCGTGTTGGGTTGCAGATCCAGGCTCAGCGGGTACAGGTGCGTGGCCGCCCCCACCCGCTGGCTGATCTGCGCCAGGCTCAGCTTCATGCCGTCTCCGTGTTGTTGTTGTTCTGCGGCTGGTCACCGGCCGCTTGGGCCGCTTCTGCTGTGTCGGCCGACTCGGGGAAACGAGCCCGCCACCACTGCGCCACCTGGGCCCGCTGGGCTGCGCTGAAGTGCAGGCCCAGCTTGGTGCGGCGCCACAGCACGTCGTCGGCGCTGCGCGCCCATTCGTGCTGGTGCAGGTAGGCCAGTTCGGCCTCAAACAAGCCGGGCGCCACCTCCTCGCCCAGCGCGGTGCCGGTGGGCAGCAGCAGCGCCACGCGGGCGCCGTACAGCCGCGCCCAGCGCGCGCGCACGGCCGCCGGCACCTGCGGCAGCTGCTGGGCCAGGGCCTGGATGAAGCGCCGGATGTCGGCATCGGGGCGCTGGGCCGCGCCGATGCTGGCCGACAGGTCGCCGCCGGGCAGGAAGGCGCCACTGGTCCAGGCCGGGCGGCGCTCGCCCAGGCGCTGCACCAGGCCGTCGGCGGCTTCCTCAGCCAGCTTGCGGAAGGTGGTGATCTTGCCGCCCCAGATGCTCAACAGCGGCGCGGCCGCGGCGGCGGGTGCGCCGTCGTCGAAGTCCAGCAGGTAATCGCGGGTGACGGCCGAGGCGTCGCCCGAGTCGTCGTCCAGCAGCGGGCGCACGCCGGCATAGGCCCACACCACGTCGGCCGGCGTCAGCGTCTGGGCGAAGTAGCGGCTGGCCTGCTCGCACAGGTAGGCCGTCTCCTGGGCGTCGATGCGGGCGGCATCGGGCGCGCCGCTGATCTCGACGTCGGTGGTGCCGATCAGCGTGTAGTCGCCCTCGTAGGGGATGGCGAAGATGATGCGCTTGTCGGGGTTTTGGAAGATGTAGGCGTGGTCGTGGTCGAACAGCTTCTTCACCACGATGTGGCTGCCCTTGACCAGACGCAGGCTGCGCGCGCTGGGCACATGGGCCTGGTCGCGCAAAAAGCTGCCGGTCCACGGCCCGGCGGCGTTCACCAGAGCCCGGGCGTGCACGGTGATGGCCGCGCCGCCAGCGGGCCGCACCGTGGCCGTCCAGCCTTGGGCGCCGCGCTGGGCTTCGGTGCACTTGCAGCGGGTGAGCACGGTGGCGCCACGGTCCCGCGCGTCCACCGCGTTCAGCACCACCAGGCGGGCGTCGTCCACCCAGCCGTCGCTGTAGACAAAGCCGCGGGTATAGCCCGGCTTCAGCGGCGCGCCGGCCGGGTGCTGGCGCAGGTTGACGGTGGTGCTGGCCGGCAGCCATTCGCGCTTGGCCAGGTGGTCGTACAAAAACAGGCCGGCGCGCACCATCCACACCGGGCGCATCGAGGGATCGTGCGGCATCACAAAGCGCAGCGGCCACATGATGTGCGGCGCGCTCTTGAGCAGGCGCTCGCGCTCGGCCAGCGCCTTGCGCACCAGGTTGAACTCGTAGTACTCGAGGTAGCGCAGGCCGCCGTGGATCAGCTTGGTGCTGGACGACGAGGTGTGGCGCGCCAGATCGTCCTGCTCGACCAGCAGCACGCGCAGGCCGCGGCCGGCCAGGTCGCGGGCAATGCCGGCGCCGTTGATGCCGCCACCCACCACCAGCACGTCGAACGACGCGCCCTCGGCAGGCAGGGACGGCGCAGCGCCGCGGGGGGGCATCGGTGTCAAGGGCAAGGTCTCCTGGGCGCGGCAGCCGGTGGCGGCCAGCGTGGCACGAGGCGCCGGCTTGGCGGTTCGTGCGATGTTCGTTTTGGTTTGTTTGATGTTCGCTTCTTTTCTTTTTAACCCAATGGCGAACACTGCGCAACCCGGATTCCCCTCATGGTGAACCCGAGGTCATCGCGTAACCTGCGGGCCTGCCCCAGCCTTGCCTGCCGTCCCGACCGTGAGCGCCCTGATCCCCAACCCCCGCCAGGCCGGCGTGCTGGACACCGTGCGCGAGCTGGGCTCGGTGACGGTGGAGGCGCTGGCCGAGCGCTTTGGCGTCACGCTGCAAACCGTGCGGCGCGACGTCAAGCTGCTGTCCGATGCCGGCCT
>Ga0302322_100003235_pt1 | contig 13929 bp, 14 predicted proteins | sample Fen_T0_2_FD_203757 | JGI IMG/M metagenome (GOLD analysis project Ga0302322, IMG submission 203757) | Peat permafrost microbial communities from Stordalen Mire near Abisko, Sweden - Fen_T0_2 | ecosystem: Environmental > Terrestrial > Soil > Wetlands > Permafrost | place: Sweden: Abisko... | reverse complement strand
GAGCGCCGGGGTGGGGCGTGGTCATCGCCGTGAACACGAACAGGGCCACGAAGAGGATGGCGGCGCCGAACACGGCAACGCCCAGGACCCCGACCGCAATCAAGAGGGCCACGACCCAGCGGGTCACGCCGTCGCGCATGTCGTCATGGTTGAGGTCCGTGGCGGGCGCCTGCCAGTGCCGTTCGGGGCGCGTGTTCCAGTGGCAGCGGCTCGCGCCCGGCAGTCCGCGCGGACCGGATGGCGCCAATCACAATCGGCCCTTGCGCCACACTCCCGGAAGCCGATGATCGGGACCATGAAGACATCGTGGGCACTTGCCGCTGGACTCGCCGTGGTAGTCGTGGCGTGCTCGTGGAGTCCCATCGGAGATTCCTCGCAGCCCGCCGTCGTCCGGTCGCTCGTTGCCGCCGCGCCAATAGGGAGCAAGCTGACCGTCGGGCATGTCGGCGCTGACCGATTTGGCGGCGTCACGGACCGCTGGGAGTGGACGGTGACCGGTGTGTCCGCGGATGCGACGATGGCCGCCTACAGCACCTGGTGCGAGCAGCACGGGCTCACGCCCAGGCCGAGCATGGATGTCGGCATGTCCTGCGGTGGGATCGACTTGGTCTTCCAGAGCGATGAGGCCGTCTGGGGCTCGATCGGGGACGACAATCCACTCATCCGTTAGGCCCATCGCGCCGCTCCCACCCGTGGAGTCGGGATCGTTGCTGCCGGGACGTCCCACAGGTAGATCACACCCCATGCGGCGGCCGTGGAGGTGGGCTATCCGCCCCATGGTTAGCGAACCCGACGCCCGGACTTGTGCGTCGAGGACGGTTGGCACGTCGTTGCGTGGCGGGTGTCGGCGGCCGATCATCAGCGCATGGGACCTCTCGGCCGCGGAGCAGGGATGCGCGTGCTCTTCACCTTCGCCGGCAACCGCGGCCACCTGGATCCACTCCTCCCGATCGCCAGGGCGGCGGTGTCGCGAGGACACACGGTGGCGTTCGCCGGGCGGCCGTGGATGATGCCCAAGGTGGAGGCGCTCGGGTTTGCCTGCTTCTCCGCGGGGATCGACGAGGGCCTGGTCCCGGAGCGTTTGCCACTGCGCCCGCTCGACCGCAGCCGCGAGATCCGGTGGGGCACGCGCAAGCCGCGGGCACGCATCGGGGACCTCCTGCCAATCTGCGAGGCGTGGCGACCCGATGTCGTGGTGTGGGAGGACACCGATCTTGCCGGTGCGCTCGTCGCCGAACGCCTGGGGCTCGCTCACGCGAGCGTCGCGGTCATCGCCGCGGGATCGTTCATGCGCCCGGACGACGTCCGGCCCGCCGTCGAGGAGCTCCGAGCGGAGCTTGGGCTCCCGCCCGATCCCGCCCTCGACATGCTCAGCCGCCACCTCGTCCTCGTGCCCGTGCCGCCGAGCTTCCGCGACCCCGCGGTCCCCCTGCCCGCAACGACCCGGTTCATCCGGCCAGCGGCCCTCGAGGAGACTCCCGACAGCTCGCCGGGCTGGATCGATGCCCTGCCAGCGCGGCCGACGGTCTACCTCACGCTCGGTTCCGTCATGCCGCTCGAGTCGGGCGACCTCTTCGCGCGGGCGATCGGCGGCATCCGCGAGCTGCCGGTGAACCTCGTCGTGACCGTCGGGGACGAGTTCGACCGCGCCGAGCTTGGGCCACAGCCCGACCATGTCCGCATCGAGCCCTGGATCCCGCAGGCACGACTCCTGCCGCACTGCGACCTCGTGGTGTCGCATGGCGGCTCGGGCAGCGTGATCGGGGCCCTGGCGCATGGCCTGCCGCTCGTGGTGATCCCCCTGGACGCCGACCAGCCGCACAACGCCGAGCGCTGCGAGGCGCTCGGCGCGGGGCTGGTGCTTGATGCCGTCGCGGCCACCGCGGAAGACGTGCGCGGAGCCGTGGACGCCGTGCTCAGCGACACGGCCTTTCGCGAGGCGGCGATGCGCGTGCACCGCGAGTCGATAAGCCTCCCGCGCTCCGCGCACGCAGTCGCGCTCCTCGAACGGCTCGTCTCCGAGCGGCGCTCGCCGACGCTCCCGCCGGGACTTGCCAGCCGTCCTTGACGCACGAGCGCCAGGCCCGGCTTGCCCGTCGAGGTCCAGGATCCCTACCACGTCCTCTCCAGGCAGGATCGGCCGGTGACTGTCCCCGTCGGTCGCCACCATGTCGCCTGATCGCGGTCGGTCGGCCCGCCGCCCGACACTCCTGGCGTAGTGCAGTTTGTTGCACGGCGAGTGCACCGACTGGTAGCCTCAGTGACCATGAGCAATGCCGACCTTGCCCTGATGTCCCGCATCGGTGAGCGAGTCCGGGCGCGGCGTCATGCCCGTGAATGGACCCTCGACGAGCTCGCCGAGCGGTCCGGCGTCAGCCGCAGGATGCTCGTGAACGTCGAGCAGGGAACGACCAACGCGAGCATCGCCACGCTGCTGCGCCTCAGCGAGGCGCTGGGCGTCGGCCTCCCGTCCCTCGTGGCTCCCGTTGACGGCGGGCTGCCGATGGAGGTCAACCGAGCCGGGTCGCGCCCGCCGCTCTGGACCGGCGAGCACGGCGGCGAGGCGACGCTGGCCACGGGCCTGACCACACCGGCCGTTGTCGAGCTGTGGGACTGGACCCTCTCGCCAGGCGACGTCCACGCGAGCGAGCCACATGTCGCGGGCACCCGGGAGCTGCTGTCGGTGATCGAGGGCGAGGTCATCCTGTCCGTCGCGGGCGAGGAGGTCGCGCTTCGCCATGGCGATGCCGCGTCCTTCCACGGCGACACGGTCCACGGCTACCGCAACGAGGGCGCGACGCCTGCCCGCTTCGCGCTGACGGTCTACGAGCCTTCGGAGGGACGACGATGACGCTGCGCGACGTCGACACCGTGCTCACGGCGGCAGCGGTCGACCCGGCCGTCGTCACGGCCCGACGCCACCTGTCCGCACCCGGCGCCCAAGAAAGGATCCACCAGGCATGACCGAGCCGTTGTATCCCGCTCCCCTCCCCCTCGATCCGGCGTGGACCGCGGACACCGTCGCGGTGCAGGCCGGCCGGCCCGCGCGCGTCCCGGGCGCCCCCATGAACGCGCCCGTCACCCTCAGCTCGACCTACGTCCAGGACGCCACCCTGGAGTACGGCCGCGACGGCAACACCTCGTGGGGGGCGCTCGAGGCGGCCCTCGGCACGCTGGACGGCGGTCATGCCGTGACCTTTGCCTCGGGCCTTGCGGCGGCGACGGCACTCGCGGCGCTGGTGCCGCCCGGCGGCACCGTGGTGCTCCCCTCGGTGGCCTACTTCGGCGTGCGGAACATCTTCGACCGCATGCGGGCCGATGGCCGCCTCAACGTCCGGATGGTCGCGGCCGACGACACGGCCGCCGTGATCGCCGCCGCCGCCGGGGCCGACATGGTCTGGATGGAATCGATCGCCAACCCGCTGATCGTGGTCGCCGACGTCCCCGCGATCGCCGCCGCCGCCCGGGAGCGCGGGGCGATCAGCGTGGTCGACGCGACCTTCGCGACGCCCTTGCGCCAGCGTCCGCTCGATCTCGGTGCCGACATCGTCCTCCACTCCGCGACCAAGCTGATCGCCGGCCACTCCGACGTGCTGCTCGGCGCAGCGGTGTGCAAGGACCGGGCGCACGCGTCGTTCCTGACGACATACCGCCACGACCACGGGTCGATCCCCGGGGCCTTCGACGCCTTCCTGGCGCTCCGCGGGCTGCGCACCCTGGCCGTGCGACTCGACCGGGCCGAGGCGTCCGCGGGCGAGCTCGCCCGGCGGCTGGCGGCGCACGCGCACGTCTCGCGGGTCAACTATCCCGGCCTGCCCGGCGACCCGCAGCACGTGCGTGCATCCCGCGTCCTCCCCGGCGGCACCGGCTCGATGCTCTCCTTCGACGTCGACGGCACGGTGGAACAGACAGACGCCTTCCTGGGTCGGCTCCGCCTCGTGGCGCACGCCACGAGCCTCGGGGGCGTGGAATCCCTGATCGAGCGACGGGCGCGGTACGCCGGCGACGCGTCGATCGTGGGGCCCACCCTCTGCCGCCTGTCCGTTGGCATCGAGAACGTGGAGGACATCTGGGCGGATCTTGACGGGGCGCTGCGCGCGGTTCTTGGCTGAGCCCGGGGAGGGTCGTCGTGGACTCGGTCTCGTCCGCCTTCCGGCTGACCACGCGACGGGCGGCGCCACCTAGGATGGTGCCATGACCCTCGACCTCGAAGACCTCCGCCTCTCCGTCTACATGTCCCTCGCGTCGACGGGTCGAGCCCCCGACGCCGCGGCACTCGCAGCGGCCTGCGCGGCCACCCCCGCGGAGGTCGAGGGCGGGCTCCGGCTGCTCGCCGAGGCTCGCCACCTCTCCCTCGGCGCGGACGGTCACATCGCGCTCGCCCACCCCTTTTCCACCATCGACCTCGGGTTCTCCGTGAAGGGTACGCACACTCTCTGGTGGGGCGGGTGCATCTGGGACTCGTTCGCCATCCCGCACCTGGTTGCCGACGAACCGGAGGTCCTCGTCGCGACCACGTGCCAGGGCTGTGGGCGGGCGCATGCCTGGGTCGTCGGCCGCGAGGCTCCGCCCGACGGGGACCAGATCGCTCACTTCCTCGTCCCGGCTGCCCGCATGTGGGACGACGTCGTCTTCACCTGCGGCAACCAGCGGGTCTTCTGCGGCGACGCCTGCCTCGACGCCTGGCTTGCGCGGGAGGGCCGGGAGCGCGGGTACGCGACGGACCTCGCGACGGTTTGGCGACTTGCGAGCGGCTGGTACGCAGGTCGGCTCGACCGCGCCTATGCCCGGCGGGAGCCGTCCGCAGCCCACGCCTATCTCCGGGGGGTCGGCTTGTCCGGGTCGTTCTGGGGCCTCTGACGGCCCCGGAATGCTGCTGCAACACGTCATGTGCGCGGATCCCGGGCAGCGTCGACGAGACACGCGCTGGCAGCGTCGCAGTCCTGCACATCCTCACCGGTAGGGCAGGACCGGCGTCCCCGAACGGACGCGGCGTCCGCCCCCTGGATGATCCACCGCATCGTCGAGGGCAACGCTACCCGGTGACGGCCGCGGCCAGGGCGATCAGGTCCTTCACGGCTTCAGCCTCCGCGACCCAGGCATGGGCGCCGATCTGCCTGAACGCCTCGGCGGCGTCCCGCGCAGCCACGCCGGCGTCGTGGAGCTGGCCCAGGCCCAGGGAGCACCTGGAGGCGCCGAGACGGGCGGCGGCGGCCTCGAGGGGCGTATCGAACGCCCCCCATGCTTCAGCGGCGCGCTCGAAGTCGGCGAGCGCCGGTTGCAGCTCTCCGCGCCACTCGGCAACGAGGGCCGCGTTCGTCAGCATCCCATGCCGCTGGATGGCTGCCCTCCCGCTGACGCCGCGCACGAGATCCGCGGCGACTCCGACCTCACCCAGCTCCAGCGCGACCCGGGTCATCGGGGCCAGGTAGCACCAGTACTGCGAGGTGCCGTGATCGCTTGCGACCGCGGCATGCAGATACGACCGCGCCGCCTCGCGATCACCGGTGCCCAGCAGGACCGCCGCCGCGAGGAACCTAGCCGACGCCGGCTCGTCGTTGCGTGGGTCATCCGCCCCAACCCGGAGGTCGGCCTCGACGGTCCGGAGGGTCGCGACATCGCCCCGTGCGAGCGCGATCTCCGCTTGGGTCACTCTCGTGTCCAGGAGGCGCAACCGGTCGCCACTCCGCATCACGGGCTCGACGAGGGCGTCGATGGTCTGGCGGCCGCCCTCCAGGTCGCCCATCGCGGCGCGCACGCTCGCGAGGTTGCCCCGGTAGTAGAGGCCCATGGAGGCGAGGCCGTGCTCCTCGCAGACCGTCACCATGCGCTGGGTCCCGGGCGCCGCGGCAGCCGGGCCGTGGTGGAACCAGACATAGGACAGGTAGTTCCCGGCCAGCTCGGCCGCATCCGCCCACGAACCGGCGCGGAGCGCCTCCTCGAGCGCGAGGTCGAAGTCGGCGAAGCCACCGTCGATGTCGCCGGTCATGAGGCGAGCCTGACCCCGCAGGGCGAGCGCCCTCGTTGGGACGGGCAGGGCGAGCGACGCAGCGACCTCGAGCGCCCGGTCCACATATCCGCGGAGGTCGTCGTTCGGGTTCCGGAGCGCGACCCAGGCCCGCTCGGTGAGGGCGCGCACAAGGTCGGCCGACGGCCCCAGGGGCTCGAAGATCGCGAGCGCGCGAATCGCGAACGCGTCCAGCCGAGGGTCCATCGTGGCCAGCAGCGGCCAGCTCATCGAGAGCATCACCCTCCCAGCCTGCTCTGCCTCGCCTTCGGCCTCGAACAGCAGGAGCGCAGCATCGAGGGCGGCGACCGCCTCACGATTGCGGGCCGCACGCCCGGCGGCCTCTCCGAATCCAAACAGAAGGCGCGCCCTGACCATGTCTCCCGCAGGAGCAAGGGACAGTGCTCGCTCGTAGAGGGCCGTTGCGGCGCCGGGGTCGATCGGCAGCATCGCTGCGGCAGCCTCGCCCAGGGCGTCGCGTGCCCTGAGCCGGAGGCCCTCCACGCCGGCGACCCCCCCGATCGCCGTCGCCAGGTCGAGCGCGGCGACCAGGTGATGGGCGACGACGCCGGCGGTGTGGGCGCCGGCCCCCTGGCCGCCGATCCATTCGGCGACGCCGAGGTGGCCATCGAGACGCTCTGCCCGAGGCTGGGTGGTATACGCGACGTCGCGAGCAAGCGCGTGCCAGAACGCGTACTCACGTTCGCCTGCCATCGTCGAGGCCGGAAGGCGACGGACGAGCTCGCGCTGGGCGAGGGCCGCGAGCGCCGTGTCAACCGCCTCCCGGTCCCCGGATCCGAGGGCCGCCACCGCGCCCGGCCAGAAGACGGAGCCAACGACCGCGGCTCGCGCGAGGACCGAGCGCTCGAGCGGCTCGAGCGCGTCAAGGCGGGACGCCAGCAGCGCGTGGATCGACTCGGGCAGCGGGATCGTCGCGCCGGGCTTCAGGCGGTGCTCGCCATCGTTGCGCTCGAGGAGGTCTCGGTCACCGAGGAGGCGCACGAACTCCTCGGCGTAGAGCGGGTTACCCTCGCAGCGCGCGAGGATCGGGGAGGACAGCTCGGGCGGGACGGCTGTCCCGAGGAGGCCGATGACAAGGGCGGTCGAATCCGCCTCGCCCAGGGGCCCGAGCGCACATTCGACGACACCCGCGGCCTGCGTGGCGAGGACGGGCCCGGCGCCGTGCGACGCCGGCCGGGTCGTCGCGACGACCAGGAGCCGTCCCTCCCCTTCCCGCACGAGGTCGTCGATGAAGGCGACGAGTCCCGGATCGGCCCAGTGCACGTCCTCGAAGGCGATGACGGCTGTCCCCTGCCCGGTCATCGAGCGCAGGTACGCGCCCCACGCGGCGTGCTGTTCCGCGCGGCCCATCGAGCCGGCACCGGCCATGCCGACCAATGGGAGCAGGGCCTCGCAGACCCAGTCGGCATCGGCGAGGCCCGAGACGCTGGAGGCCAGGCTCGCTCGCACGGCGTCCGCGTCCTCGCCGTCCCGGATCCCCGCATGCGCCTTGACGATCTCACCGAGCGCCCAGAAGCCCGTGCCGTCGCCGTAGGGCAGGCAGCGGCCCTGGCGCCAGGTCGAATCCGGGTCCTGCGACCGGATCGCTCCTGCAAGCTCGGCCAGGAGGCGGCTCTTGCCGATGCCGGGCTCACCGGAGAGGACGGCGAGGACCGGGCAGCCGGTGGATCGAACACGCTCATAGGCGTCGAGGAGGGCAGCGAGCTCGGCCTCCCGGCCGACGAAGGGCGCTTCATGCGAGCGCGACGGGTCGGACCCTGGTGTGCTGCGCTCCGCTGTGGCGCGGTACATGCGGACGGGCTGCGCCTTGCCCTTGAGCGACGCCGCCGGGAGCTCCTCGTACGCGAAGGCGAGGCGCGTGGACTCCCAGGTCCTTGCGCCGACCGCGACGCCGAGCTCGGGTGCCGCGCCCTGGATGCGCGCCGCGGTGTTGATCGAATCCCCAACCAGGACGTGCTCGCCGAGCTCCGGGCGGGCGCCGAGGTGCACGAGCGCCTCGCCGGTGTTCACGCCAACGCGGAGGAGGAGGGCGCCGCCGGCAGCGGTGCGCAGGGTGCTGGCGCCCCCGCAGATCGCCAGCGCCGCCCGGACCGCCCTGGCCGGGTCGTCCTCGTGGACGACCGGGACACCGAACACCCCGACGACCGCGTCTCCGATGAACTTCTCGACGGTGCCGCCGTGGCGCTCGATCGCCTCCCGCGCCAGCCGGAAGTACGCGTCGAGCATCGCGTCGAGATCCTCGGGGTCCGCGGCCTCCGACAGGGACGTGAAACCGACGAGGTCGCAGAACAGGGACGTGACCACCCGGCGCTCCCGGCGGGGCTCCCCGGCCGGGGCCGGCATCGGGGCGGGCACCGGGACTGCCGTCGCGCCGGGCAACGGCGTGCCGCACGCAGGGCAGAAGCGGGCGTCCTCCGCCGGGGTCGCGTGACACGCGGGGCAGGTAGCCACGCAGCGCAGCCTAACGGGCCGGCGCCTCGCGCGGGGTATCGCACAGGCGACACCCTGGCGCACCGTCCTGTGATCGTTTCCGGCCGGCCCTTGACGACGCGTTGCCCGGTTCGTAGGGTCCCGCCCAACGCTGGGACGATCTGGGCGCGACGACTGGCCTGATCGCCAGCATCGCGTTCGGTGCAGAGTGGTCCGCCCGGGTGCCATGGGCGAGGTGGTGATGTCTGGACGGGTTGTCATTCTCAACGGGCCATCGAGCGTCGGGAAGTCGACGATCGCCGGCGCCCTGCAGGCGGCCCTGGGCGAACCCTGGCTCAAGGTTGCCTTCGATGACTTCCTGGGCTTCGTTCCCGTGCGCCTGGTCAACCTCGTGCCATCGGCGGACCCTGGTCTTCGGTGGTTCCCGGCCGAGGAGACGGGCGAGGACGCGACGCGCATCGTCGTGGGCGAGTATGGCCACAGGGTGATCCACGGGATGCACCGGGCCATCGCGGCGCTTGCGCAATCCGGCCTCGACGTGATCGTCGATGACGTCCTCCTCGAGGCAGCCTGGCTCGATGACTACCTCGATGCCATGGCCGGCATCGACGTCTTCTTCATTGGTGTGACGGCACCGCTGTCGGTGATCGAGGAGCGAGAGATCGCGCGCGGGGATCGCTTCCCGCGCCAGGCTCGCGGGCACTACGACCATGTCCACCACGACCAGGTCTACGACCTGCTCGTGGACACGTCCACCTCGAGCCCGGAGGCCTGCATGGAACGTGTCGCCGCCCGGATCGACGCGGGACCGGGCACGGCGTTCGACGAGCTCCGCAGGCGGCGTCGCCAGTAGGCGGCGGGAAGCCTTGGGCGCGAACGCCGTCAGCTCCGCAGCACCCTCTCCAGCGCCCGACCCTTCGCGAGCTCGTCCACAAGCTTGTCGAGGTACCGGATCTGCTGCAGGAGCGGGTCCTCGATGGTCTCGACTCGCACCCCGCAGATGACGCCCGTGATGAGGGCAGCGTTGGGGTTCATGCGGGCCCCGGCGAAGAAGTCCGCGAACGTCGTGCCCGTGGCGAGGTGCTGGTCCAGCTCGGCCTGGTCGTAGCCCGTCAGCCATCGGATCACCGCGTCGAGCTCGTCCCGGGTGCGGCCCTTCTTCTCGATCTTGGCGAGGTAGAGCGGGTAGACCTTCGCCAGGGTCATCGTGAAGAACCGGTGTCCGGCGTTCGGGCTCATCACGGCGTGACCGCGAACCACCGTCCCTCGGGGTCCGCAAACGCGAAGTTCCGCGTGCCCTGGTGCTCGCCCACCTCGGTCGCCTGCACCCCTCGTTTGACGAGGCGGGCGCGCTCAGCATCGAGGTCGTCGACCTGGAAGCAGATCGATGGCGTCGCGAGATCGAGGCCGGACGGGTTGTCCTTCATCATCTCCAGCGGCACGAGCTGGAACGCGAACGCCTGGTCGGCGAACCCGACCTGCGTGATCGTGACGCTCCCCACCTCGGAGCGCTGCTTCTCGACCATGCCGACCCGCTCGACCCAGAATGTGCGACAGACCTCCGCGTCGTTCACGTAGAGCACGACGAATTGCACGTTCATGGGCGACTCCCCGAGAGCGGCCGGATTGACGGTACCGGCGCGGCCGGATTGCCAGAATAGCCGCTCGAGACCAGCGCCCGGATCGATGGCCGTGCGGAGCACCCTGTGACGAGGATCACCCGAGAATGCCTTCCGAAGGCCGCGCTGGGCGTCAGACGCCGCCGCCACGGCATCATCGGCTCGCCCGAAGACAACGAAGAACGAATCTCCCTCTGTTCCGGCCTCGTACCCGCCATGAGCAGCGATCGCACCGCGCATGACGATGCGGTGTTGCGCCAGCGTCTCCGCGTAGCGCGCGGCGCCGAGACGCGCCAGCAGGCTCGTCGAACCCTCGATGTCGGTGAACAGGAGCGTGACGGTCCCGATCGGCTGCGCGTTCACGGGGCAATCATCGCATCGAGGCCGGGGCTGGGGCTCGGAAGCCGGCGCGGTCGGCACGCTGGCGTGGTACGCAGGCGGGTCGATCGCGGCCACCGGTCGCGGCCGGCGCCTCGGCTTCCAAACGGGCCACCTGCCGCCCGACGCCCGACCCGAAGGCCCAGGCCCTCGCGGCATGGGTCGGTCGGCGCTGCACCGGCGGCCGGGTCGAACGGAAGGCCTGGACGGAGACGACCGCTCCGACGATCGCCGGGCCGTATCTGTCATGCCTCGCGAAGAGCGCCCCAGGGGCTCGACCTCGAGCCCCCGCACGGCGGCGACGCCCCGAAAGGCCGGCACGGCCCGCGCTGGACGAAGGATCGCTACCATGATCCGCATGCATGAGCCGTCACGGGCTCACAGGCAGTGCCCGGTCCCTTGGGCCGCGTCTCGAGCCGCCGATTCATCGCTCCCGCGTAGCGCAGTGGTCGAGCGGGCGACGTCATGTGCGTGGTCCTTCGGTTCGAGCCCTGCCGCCCGAGCCACCTGCCTCCCTGTCGCGGCTCGATTCGCATGAGTGCCGTCCTTTCATGGGTGGCGAGTTCTGGCGTGGTGCAGGGTGTGATCATCGGCGCCACCCTGGCGTTCCTGACGACGGTCCTCGTGCTGGACTTGGTAGCGAAGGCTGAGACGACGACCGTCAACGGTTGGCGTTCGATCCGCGCAGCCGGTCAGCCCGGCAACGGGCTGTTGGTGCGTGCCGCGTTGCAGAAGGCGCTGCCCGTCGTCAACGTGTTCGAAGAGGCCGCGTACTGGACGACGGGCGTGGACAGTGCAGGGAGGAAGCTCAGTAGCGAGCACGCGTACCGCCTGCACTTCCCGCCAGGGCATCTCCCGCCGAATGACGCCTTCTGGTCGCTCACTGCGACGGACACCATCGGGTACATGGTGAGCCGTCCGATGGGTCGCTCAAGCGTGGATGATCATTCGGGTCTCGTGACGAATCCAGATGGCTCGGTCGACATCCTGCTCCAGTCGCAGGCGCCGAGCGGGCTGGCGCAGGACTGGCTGCCGACACCGCCGGGCAAGTACAAATTGATGCTCCGCGCCTACCTGCCCGGCACGGCCATCTTGGACGGCAGTTACGAAGTGCCGCCCGTCGTCAGGGTCTCGTGACGTGAATCGCCTGATCCTGAAATACCCCTACCCGATCACTGCTGCCATCCTGGCTGTCTTCGCCTGGGTCGTCTACCGGCGGCTCGCCGACGGAGTGGACGCGATCGTCCCGCTCGTGGTGGCGGCCGTGGTCGTGTGGCTGCTCGGGTCGTTCGTCTTCATCTGTTTCTGGCCGCAGATCACGGTCCGCGGGTTCAAGCGCGCGATCGTCCAACGCGGGTTCGGCGGTGGCCCGATCCCCATCAACACCCTGTACGCCGTGGCCGACCGCTCCTCCCAGTCCGCTTCGCGCGGCAGCCTCATGGCGGTCGGCGCCGACGATCTCGTCTACGTCGGCGGCTGGCTCGACCTGGAGGCAGGGCCCCGAGTGTTGCATGTGCCCGAGATGGCGGGACGGTACTACAGCGTGCAGTTCACGGACCCGACCAGTGGCGCCAACGTTGCCTATGTCGGCAAGCGGACCACCGGGACCGCCGCCGGTGACTTCCTCCTCTGCCACCGGAAGTGGACCGGGAGCCTGCCGGCAGGGATGAGCCGGATCGAGGTGCCGCACCAGTCCGCCCTCGTCATTGGTCGGGTGTTCGCCGCCGACAGCGAGGACCGGCATGTCGCCTATGCGCTCGCGCAGCAGATCCAGCTCAAACCGCTCGACAACAAGCCGTAGACGCCGTTCCGTGACCGGGAGCCGACGGACGGGCTCGCGCCCCGCCCGCATGGCCGGGCACCAGCAAAGTGGTGCGCGTCGCCCCGGACTGGACTGGTCGGGTCAGCCGTCCGCCAACTCCGAAGGCGTCCGGCGGCTGATCGTTGGGTCGCGTTGGGCGGCCGCCCGCGCTGCTGGAGCGAATGCAGGCGACCGGGCTCGTGACCAGGGAGGTCGGCCTCGTGAACGGCGCCCGCCGCGCAACCTTGGTCGTCCTGACCGACGTCGGCCTCGCGGCCGCGAGAACCCATGCGCAGGCCGTCCTCGACACCGTCGGAGCGGTCGTCGCGGGCCTGACGCGGATGCTCGGACTCGTCGACGAAGCCACGGCGGTCGGTCCCCGGGCCGTCGCCGGCGTCGGCGACGAGGATCCGCTCGAAGCGGCGATGCGCTACCACTTGGCGATGGCTGGGCTCGGCCACCAGCTGCTTGCGATCTATCGTGGCGAGGTGGACGGGGAGCTCGTCGACAACCTCTCGACGATCGTCGTCGCTCAGCTCTATCTCCACGGCGCCGTGCGTGCTGGCCAGCTCCGCCGCCACACCGGGATGACCACGGGTGGCAACACCAAGCTGCTCGACCGACTGGAGCAGGCGGGGCTCACTACCCGCGTCTTCGGTCCGGTGGACGGTGACCGGCGCGCGGTCTCCATCGTCTTGACCGTCAGGGGCGGGCCTTCGCCGGCCAGCTCGCCGAGGGCGCGATCGGACACCTGGCGGTCGTTCGCGCGACGATCCTGGAGGCTCTAACCCACGCATCTCGGGCTCGACGATCCACGCGCTGATCGCATGGGCTCCCGGCCGTCCGCGGGATCGTCGCTGCCGGAAGCCGAGCGCCAGCGAACCGAGTGGAACCAGGCGCCCCCGTACGGACTCCGGGGCTCGGAAGCCAACGCGGTCGACACGCTCGCGTGGTTCGCGGGCGTATGGGCATCCGCAGGGGACGGGCAGCCAGACGATCCGGAGTCGGGCGCCTGCAACACCGGCTGCTTGCGGGGAACCCCTGAGGCCGCGAACATGGAGCCGTGCAGATTGTCGCCGGGCAGATCACTGTCGCAGAGCTGTCGGCCATGGCCGAGGCCACGTTTGGCGACCTCGTGAAGGCCGTCGCCGACGTCCGGCGCGGACTCCTCGCGCTCGACGCCGGCATGCACAGCGACCTTGAGGCCCTCCTCCTCGACGCCGGGGCCGGTCAGGCCGACCTCTGGGGCATCAACCTCTACCCAGCTGAGCACGGGACTCCTGGCTTCCTCGAGTTCGACTCGATGATCAACCTCCGCCCCGGCCAGGGGAACCGGACGCGGTCGGTCGTGGACCCTGCGATCCGAGAGGCCATCGCGGAGCTCGTCGGTCGGGTAGTGGTGCCGTGATCCTCCATCCCGACCTCACGCCCGATCGCTGGGGAACGCTGACGCTCGCCGAGCAGCTCGGTAACGCCGGGGCCGATGTCGGTCGGGCGATCCGGGCGCGCGAGGGCGGCAACGAGTTGCGCTTGGCCTCGAACCTGGACCGCGCTCTCGCCCAGCTCGATCTCACCCTGGCAGACCCGCGCTGGGCCGGCCACCGCCGCCGAGAGATCGCGCGGGCGCGCGAGGTCGTCTGCGACCTGCTCGCCGGCGACAACGTCTACGACTC
>Ga0302322_100003234_pt1 | contig 13930 bp, 21 predicted proteins | sample Fen_T0_2_FD_203757 | JGI IMG/M metagenome (GOLD analysis project Ga0302322, IMG submission 203757) | Peat permafrost microbial communities from Stordalen Mire near Abisko, Sweden - Fen_T0_2 | ecosystem: Environmental > Terrestrial > Soil > Wetlands > Permafrost | place: Sweden: Abisko... | reverse complement strand
GCTGTCGTAACGGCCAGCACACAGCTTGCAGTCGTTATACAGATTGCTGATCGGTAGGCGCCAGGCCCGCTCGCTTGAGTCGATGGCCACCAGATGCTGGTCGCACATCACATAGCCCGTGGAGAAGCCCACGGCCAATACCAGCCGCATTGTGTCTGGGACTACCCACGGCACCATCATCACTGGATGGGCGCCGTCGAACTGGGGGAACGTCTGCGTGCCCTCCACCGCAAACGGAGCTCGCAAGCTTATTTCCCGGAGTCCGATTACGGCTACGCCAAATCCGTTGGGGCCAATGGACAGTCCAACGTATTCTTTACTTGGCGCTATAAAGGCCGCTGGCGTGTGGCGCACCACGTTTTGCGTCAGTTGATTGATCACGGAGGCGTTCATATCCATGGGACGCTTGTTAATGTCCCATCGCTCTAATCCGGCCGCAGCCGAGATTACGAAAAAGGTATCTACTGGCATAATTTTTGACAAAAAAATGAGGCGGGCCAGGATTGCTCCCGACCCGCCTCGGATTTCCGGACGAGTTTAGCTAGCCTTGCTGTTGGCCTTCACTTCGAGGATGATGGTCGAACCATCTTCCACCAGCGCACTGCCGGCCAACTCTACCCCATTAACTAAGGCTCTGACATTGTCACCATAGCCCAGCTCTGCCTTGACGCTGGCGCTGTTGATGACCTGATTGACCGTCGGCTGACGGTCGAAGTGCTTGTTGCAAACGTCCGTCCCGAATCGAATAGTTACGTTCATAATGCTTGTATTTCCTTTTCTGTGTTTTCTGTTGGTTACTGTTGCTGCACTGTTGTTGTTTAGCCGACCACCTGATCGACCGTGACCACATCCGCCGTCAGGGCGTCGAGCTCCTTGCGAAGCGCAACGATCCGTTCCTGACAGCCGGAAATGGACTTGTTGTAGCCGTCGATTTCCGCGACGTGCGACTTGCTGTTGCTCTCGATGCACTTGGCCTTCTCCTCGTTCCGCTTGGCAATCGCCTTGAGGATGGTGACCTCGGAAACCGTCGGACTGGTGGACGCCGGGCGACCCAGCACCTGCTCGGCCGTCAACACATCTTCGGCCAGCTTGGCCAGGGCTTCCTGATGCACTTTGATGTTCTCACGATACTTCGCGACCTGCTGCTGCTCCTTGAGGATGAAGCAGATTTTCGCCTGCGCCAAGTCAACGACCTGAGTCTGCTTGTCTTGGTTAATGCCCGCGATGGCGTTAGTTGTGATGTTTGTGTTCATTTGTGTTTTTGCTCCCAGTTATCGGACTGAGGGCGCACCGTCAGCGTTGGATGCCCAGTTGGGCGTATTAGCAGAGAATGCTGACAACTCTGTCGAAGGTTACACATACCTTCGGCGGGGCCAACAATTAAGTTTGTTGGCTCCGTCGAAAGGGCTGATCCGGAAATCCGGACCAGCCCGTGTTTCAATACCAGACCCGGTAGAAGCAGGTGGCTTCCTGCATCGACTCGGACCATTCAAACGATTCCGGATCCCCCACGAAGCTGGCGCACTCCGTCCAGGTTTGGAGGTCGGTGGATCGTTCAATGTGAATCAGTGGGCCGATCACCTTAGGCTGCGGAAGCACGACCTTGGTTAGGAGGTTCGTAGGATGGCAGCTGTGATCGCATGCCTGGGCGTCATTCCACGGCCCGGACACAATCTTATAGCCACTGATCAGCGCCTCCCGCTTGGTGGTGATCTCGCACCATTGCAGGTTGTTCTCGTCGTCCCGGATGCAGTAATACTTGGGCTTGCACGAGGACACCCAGATGGTGACTCCGCCTGCGATGACCACAGCTGAGATGACGATGCAAAAGGCCGCCGGCGCTATCTGCGCTGACGGCCGGTGACAGGGCAGGCTGATCAGTGATCCCGCCAGTGCCCAGGTGATGAATTTACGTTTCATTTGGCCTTTAGTTTGTTGTTGAGAAACTGTTCGTTGGCCCGCGACTGGCGAACCTCGAAGGAGAGCCAGATCATGACCACAATGAGTCCGAAGACTACGACGGCGAACATTTTCAGTTCAGTTGTTGATCGCATTTTTCCTTTCCGCTTCCGCGTTTTGCTCCATGGAGCTCAGGAAGCTGGCTTCAATAACGTAGGTCAGATACTCAGCGTCAACCCCTTGACGCACGAGATCGGACTGGATGCTGATTAGATAAGCCCGCAGCTTGCGGGTGCGTTCGAGTGACGCGGGCTCGGTGTGCATGATCTGGTTGATCCGGTTGATCTGCGCCTCGGCCAGGATTTTGTTGAGCAGGATGGTTTTCATTTGATTATCTCCAGACTCAGCAGATTGCGAATGCCGGTGTTTTTATTGGGAATGGCATTCATCACCCGCTTGGCTACCACGCTATTGCCGTCGCGGTAATCCTTGCGTTTGATGTGCGCCTTGTTGAGGCGATAACTGACCTGACAGGGCGTCAGTCCGGTTTCGCTGGTGATCATCTTGGTGGAGAATCCCATGCCGCCCAGAATGGCGCAACGCAGGTCTTCGTCACTGGTCCAGGTGATTTTCCGGGCCTTGGTTCGTAGTTCGATATGCATAAGTTTTACAGGCCCATGGCCACGCTGACCGCATGAATGTTGCACCCGCAGTTCGGGCAGTATTTGACCAAGGCCACTGGCTGTTTGCGAACTTTGCGAACAGCGGTGGGTTTGTCAACTGCCTTCTTACGATTCTTAACCCATTCCCGCTTCGCTTCGGCCGCTGGCGTGGGCTGGTAATGCTCGGGATGCGCTGACCGCATGTGGTTGCCGATGTTGGCCCGCAAGCGGAATTCCGCGTTATTATGGAATTCCTTGGGGCAGTGTTTACACCTGGCGGTGAATTTCACAGGACCACCTGCGCTTCCCCGTTAGCATCCAGCTGAATGGTGACATTCACGTTGGACAGTTTTAGAACGCGAGGCTCATTCCGAAACGGTGGCTTGGGCTTATCCAGCCCGTGATCCTTGCGCCATTTCTGGACATTGGCCAGCACCTGCTTGGGCGAGGCCACGCGGACCGTGGTGGATGGGCTCACAGCGCACCCCCTTTCAGCCGATAGGTGACTTCGAGTTTGCGGCCGCCATAGCTGGCCGCCACGCATTCGGCGCCCTTGGGCACCCGACGGTGGTCGAAGGTGTTAAGGTTAATCCAATAGCGAGTGACCTGACCCCCGAAGGAGGCCAGCGCATTGGCGATTCGTTGTTTAACGGACATGTTGTTTTTCCTTTGTTGTCGATGGCCGACATGGCCAGCGAAGTCCTGGCCCGGAATTCCGGACCAGGAGTTCGTCAGTCACTTCAGCTTAGCGTATTCGTCAGCGCTGATGGCGCAGGCGAACGTGATGTTGCAATGGGCGAGGGTAGCGTCGGGGTATTGCTCCTGAAACTTGCTCTGGCCGGCATTCCAATCCAACACGAATTGGCCAATGGAACCACGGTAAACGTGCTGGATGCCATCGCACCAGACGATCCAGTGCTCACCGCACGCCCGGAATTCCGAACTCATGGTGTCCAGTGAAATATCGGCCAGCGCATTGGCGACGGCCATGATTTCGTCCCGGGCTTTGTTCAGCGCATCCTTGCGCTTGATCGGTAACGGCTGGATTTTGGTCATATGGTCGCCAATGGCTTTGTCCACGGCGTTCAGGCGTTTGATTAGGTCGAGGAGTTTCATTGATGTTTTGGGATTCGCGGCAGTTTCAGGTTTAGGACGGGCGCAAAGGTGCGCTGGAGTAATTCGGCATGTTCGGCACACAGACGCCTGGCGGACCGGATATTGCGCCAAAGCAGGGCCTTGTGGGCTCGGGCTTCGGCTAAGTTAGTGATTTTCATTGTTTCCTTTTGGTATTTGTGGCGGGATTGCCACGTTCAACCCCCAAAGACCCCTGACACCCTGCCCTTGGGGGTTGTTGCGTGACCTTCTACGCTGTCATCCGGATTTCCGGATTACACGTTGCCGTCATTGTCAGACGGCTGCGGCGCTTCCGGAGCGTGCACGGCGCCGTTGGTAGCGGCGGCGGCGGCGATTTTGGCCGCTTCGTCTGCCAGTTCCTTGGCAGCTTGGGCATCCGCTTCCGCTTTGACCTTGGCGGCCAGCTTCATGGCCTTGACCGCTTCCGGGGTGATCCCCAGCAGCTTGGCCATTTCTTCGTCAGTGGGCTCGGCTTTGAGCGTGACTTGCACGGGCTCAGCTTTCTTGTATTCCAGAGTGATTTTGTCACCCTTGGCCGATAGCTTGACCTGTGCGCCCGTCCAGTTGATATCACCCGACAGCCGGGCGGCCAGCTCGCTTTGCTTGGCCTTGAGCTCGTCACTCCGCATGCGGGTAAAGGCAGTCAGCTCGCTGCCTTTCATCCCGCCACTGATGGCGCCCAGCTCTTTCTTGGTGGCCATACCAACACTGACCCCACCGTTCTTGCTGACCTTCTTTTTGATGCAGCGCCCCACGATTTCACCCTCGAGCTTGAAGCCCGTGGTATCAAACCGCTTCAGGGCGTTCGCTTCGACCGCCTGACGCTCTGCTGCGGCTGCGGCCATCAGCGCCGCCCGCTCCGCATCGGTCACGGCCGGAATTCCGGGCAGCTCACCAAGGTCCGCACCCGGCACGTTTACGTTGAGCACTGCACTGTTGTTGTTTTGTTCTGCGTTCATGTTGTTTGTTTCCATTTGCCACTACTGCGTTTGCGTTATGCTTTACAGGCTTGTGACTGTTGCAGGCAGTGCATCGCACCGACCACAGCCGCATTTGGGAACTAAGCAGTTGGAAACCCCGTTGACGAATACCCCATTCGCCTGCACCCTGACCCGGTGTGGGCCACGAAACCGTATCGCGATTCAGTCGCATTGCAGAAGCAAGTCTTAGCCGCGGCTAAGGACTGTGAAACCAAAGAGTTGAGCTCGTTGGTTAAATCCTTTGTCATGCTCGAATACCTCAAGCTCAGACTCAGGATGCAGCCCGCTCCGAAACCCGTGGACGTGGCCAAGATGGTCACTCAGGTTCAAGACGTTAGAGCGAAACAGACGTTTATTGAGGATTTAGGCTCGTTGACCACGTCAGAACCAGACCAGGTTGGTAAGGACGAGTAACCTTGCTACGCTTGGTAGCTTTACGCTTAACAGGTTCGACCACGGGGACGAATATCCCCAGCTCGGTTAGGACGATGTTGGTTCGATCACACATAGGACAACGGACTCTCAAGCCGGTTACTGGCCGACTCTCCATCCACCCATACCAGAACGTGATGCCAGACTAAGGAATCTCTTTGGAATAGACCGCCCCCGCCGGGTGGCCACCGAGGAGGGGAAATCGCCCATTCTCCAAGAAGAAGGAGGAGGTAACCTCACCTTTCATTTTCCACCACAAGGTAGGTAGAAGGTGGCAGTCATCCGGAATTCCGACCCTCACCTCGTTTCCAAAAAATATAAAAAAAGTCTGGGTATCGGCGGACCCGCCTAATCCGGAATTACGGACCTCCTGGGGACTTACACCCAGTGCGAAGCTTAAGCGGACATTTCGTGTCACACTTAAATTCAGTCGGGTAAGACCGTGGACCACCCGCAGGGAACAAGGCGGACGGGGGTAACCGAACAGCGGGCAGACGACCCTTCCAGCCTGATGAAAAAGGTTAGTAAGACATGGCACGCCCTTATTGGTGGAGCTGTCTCCTGGGCATCGGGGCGGAGTGCTTCCGCTTTCCGACGGCTTGCGGGCCTACTGGCGGCTGGCCGATCCGTTCAAAGAACGACCCGAGGGCGCAAGTCTGTTTTTCCGTCCCTATGTCATGACCGCTTTCAATGCCGGGCGGTTTCGCCGTTGTCTGGAGCTGGATTGGATACCAGAGCATCCGGGTGGCTAGTCAGTTGCCCTTCGACTGACGGCGATGTCGTCCGGAAATCCGGACGACCCACTCCCTCCTGGTTGCGGTCGGTGGGGGTCCCCGGGACGACCGGGGATGGCACTGAATTTTCTGACGGACGGGAAATTGAAATTGCCGGGTTACTCTGATTCCACCGCAGCGCATTGGTGGCCAGGGCATGGCGATACATCTGATGGCGGACGATCGCATCCGCGGCCGTTTCGAAGGAGTCCAAGGCGGCTCGGGCTTCATTGTGGCGCTGGATCTGCCGGTCCTCGTCGCGAATCTCGATGTGCTCGTTCCAGTTCGAAATGGCGGTAGGATCTGCCGCCAGTCTGACAGGTGGTTCGCCCAGCTCCCGGACCAGAATATCCCGGAATTCCTGCTCCTGACCCACCGCGGTAATGGTTGGCAGGCCTCGGCTCAATCGCCGCAGGTTCTCCTGGTCGTGCGCCTGGATCGTCCGGATTTCCGGACCAGCATCGACTGCATTGGCCCACAGCGGCGTAAATTTAGAACGGGGGCTCATATTGCTTCGGGTCCGGATTTCCGGACCAGGTTTTCTCCACCACGTCCGGAAACCCATGACCCACCTCGTTGGATAACCGGAAAAGAACTGCGGGGGACGATTGCAGCGAATATGAAGCGCCGAGCCAGGCCAATGGTTGACCCAGCTTGCCCCCGCAGAGGAAACCCCAGCGAATCAGGCCGGGAAGAGGAATGCACCTGGGGCATTACACCCCGCAGACTGTGGTGCGACAGCCCCCCAACGCTTGGCCGTAGCCGTTGTCCATGGCCGGCGGGTCGATGGCTGGGGAAAAGGAAAAGCCCCCGATGTGCGCCGAGTATAAGATCGGTGTCCGCTTTCGCAGACTCGGGGGCCCAAATTGTCTTGTACTGACGCACGCAGTCGATTTCTCACAGACGGCACTCGCCGTCAACAATTATTTATTCAGGGGCAGCCGCCCGGACGACCAATCGTGCGAATTCCTGAGGAATTCCCGGCTTTTCCCACTGAAGATATTTTTGACCGACAGTCGGCCGTTCCCACCATGGGAATGGCTCCGGCGGCGCCCGCCACCCCAATCGTCCGGGCCGGATTGCACACCACCACGAACGGCGGTGGGGGCGGCGGCGGGGGCGGGGGTGGCGGCGGCGGGGCAATTTGCAGCAGCTCTCCCGCAAAGTAGAGCTGAGCGAAGTATTGGCCGCCGAACATAGTTCATTTCAAAGGCTGTTTGACCAGGGTCACCCACATGTCCTGGTAACTTTCCAGGTAGTGGGTCAGCGCAAACACCTGAACCTCGTGGTTCCGGTTTGCGAAATCACCGGTGACTCCGGTCGGGCCGGCCTGATGATCGAAGTTACACTTAATCGCGTAGGGGCCGTAAGTCAACTTGTTCGCTTCCCGCCAGCCCTGGTTCAGGTAATACAGGGCAAAGGCGGTCACTGGCGGCCATTCGTGGGTCATGTCGCCGTAGGCCCGTTCGGATTTCCAGTTGGGCACGAAAATCCGGAAGGTGGCGCCCACTTTCATGATGCGCCAGCATTCTTCGAAGAATTTCCAGCGCAGCGTGCGGGGCACGTGCTCCAGGAAGTGCGAGGCATACAGTTCATCGACGCTGTCATCTGTCCAGGGGTAGGGGAATTTGAACAGGTCGTGCTTCACATCGGCTTCCGGCTCGTAAAAATCGACGCCGGTAAACCCGGGCTGCTTGTTCCGGCCGCAGCCTAGGTCGAGTTTCAGGGGTGGAGGTGGTTCCGTGGTGGTGGTTTTTGTTTTTTTGGGTGTTTTTGCCATAAATTTACCAAAGGTGCCCCGTTTCAACGTCCAAATGTCCCACTTTCACGCGGTTGTCGCTGGCGACCTTGAATCCGAGCTTGGCCATGCGCTCGTAGGCCCACAGATCCTGGGTGTAACAGCGAGTTCCGTTCTGCGGGTCCCAGCTGTTCTCGGTTTTGAACCAGGGTTTCTCCAGTTTCGTGAAAATCGACAGCTTGTAGAGGTTGAAGCCCATGCCCAGACCATTGCAGTGCTGCACCTCGTTCTCCTTGACCGCCTGCGGCACGAAGTTCAGCGGCGTGATGTTCGGATTTCCGTAGATCATGGGCTGGCCGTCGGGTCCCTTGGTCCAGTAGAGGCCGCCGACCACGTCATACTCCCCGATGGACTCGTAGAGCTTGAGCAGTCCGTCCGGCGGCGGGATGTTGTCGTCCTCCACGGTCAAGAGATACTTGAACTTGGACAGATGGGGGTGGGCCTGGATCATTTCGATCCCGGAGTTGAAGGCATCGCCCACTTCCATGCCGGACAGGAACACGGGGCCGAACACCTGCTGGTTCATGGGCTTCATAAGCCCCATGATGGCGTTTACAAACCGGGGGCACAGCGAGCGGCCGCCCCGGGTAGGCACCAGGATGACGGTCGAAAGGTCCGTGAAGGACTTGCTGTTGCTGAGGCGTTCGTTGGCTTTTTTGAGATCGCGGTTTTGATACCCCAGTTCGTAGGGGACAATGATTTCAGGTTTCATGCGTTGAAAACATACCAGCGACGGTTGACGGACTGATTGCTCATATCGGAGAATGCCATGCTCGTCGGGAAGGCCGACGAGCTTACCGAGTAAATTCCGACACCGGGAATCGGGAGCACGCTGGCGCTGTTGGAATTTCCGAAGCCCAGGCCAAAGGAACCGTTGGTCATCACCGGCGCCACGATGTGACTGAAGCGCATCAAGCTGCTGGCCGGAGCAAAGCCCGCCGTGGAGCTGGACTGCCGGAATGCCAGCCAGTATTCGCCGGCGGCCAGGCTGGTCTTGTGGAAGATGGGGATCACTTTCGATCCTGTGTAAATCGGGTTCTGAAATACGCCGGTGCTGGCCAAGCTGACGCTGGCGCTACCACCGGTGCTGTCGGTTTGCCAGCCCTGATTCCAGCTGATGCTGGAGCTGGTGGCGGATACCGCACCCGAGAACGTCACCTGGTTCGAGAACATGGACACCAGGTTGTTGCTCAAACTGAAATTGGTCGCCGCAGGATTGGTGACGCTGCGGCTGTAAACCATGAACTGCATCGTGTGCCCCATCGTTCCGCTGGCGGCTGCGGCGCTGGTCGAGGCAATCACGTTGACGAACATTGGTTGCCAGATGCCCGTGAAGGAAATGTTTACCGGCAGATTCATCTTATCCAGGTAGATGAAATTCTGGCTCAGACTGGAGTTGGCCGTGGACTGGATTGGGAAATTCTCCCATACCGAAAGCGTTGCGCCCGCCGCCCCGCCGCCGGCTGATGCCGTGATGGTGCTTCCCGCGAGGCCGAAGCTGACGCCATTCGCGTTCGAGAATACAATCTGGTCCGGAATGTCGGTGCTAGCACCACCCGCCGAAAAATTCAAAGCGTGTTGGGCGGTTATGGTTGATCCGTTTAGCCCGAAGCTTACCCGGTTGCTGTTTGAAAAAACGATACTGCCCAAACCCGCACTGTTGGCCCCGGCCGAGAACGTGACATTGCCTGCGGCTGCGCTGGGTGCGTCAAAAACAATCGAGCCATTCGTGATTGCAACCGTAACAGCGCCCGATCCCCGGAAAATCACACTGCTGGCGTTGGTGGTGCCGCTGGAAGAACCAGTGGTGTTACCCGTTCCGAACATCGTCATCTGTTGATTCGACTGCGATGCCGTCGCCGTGATGGTGCTTCCATTCACGCCGAAGCTGACATTATTCGAGTTCGAGAAAATCATCTGCGAACCCGTGTTCGTCGAACCCACTGCGCCGAAAACAACACTGCCCTGGGTCGATGCTACGGTTGCAGATGCGGTAATCGTGGAACCGTTCAGACCAAACGTGATGTTGTTTGAGTTGCTGAAAACGAAGTTGCTGCCCGAGTTACTAGTAGTTCCGGCACTCAGGATGATGCTCCCTTGAGTGCTTGCCACGGTCGCACTTGCTGTCAGGGTGCTTCCGTTCAGACCAAACGTCAGATTATTCGAGTTCGAGAAGACCACCTGGCCGAGCGCCACGCTGGTCGTGCCGGCGGAAATAGAGCCGGCCGCCGCTCCTGCCGCCACGCTGGCGGTCAGAGTGGAACCGTTTAGACCAAAGGTGACGCCGTTCGCATTGTTGAAAGTAAGAGCGGAAAGGTTGTTACTGGTCGTGCCAGCGCTGAAATTGATACTGCCCTGCGAGGACGCCACGGTAACGCTGGCAGTAATGGCGCTGCCCGCCGACGTGCCAAAGCTGACGCCATTCGCATTCGAGAACGACAAGGTCTGGAAAGTGAAGCCACCATTGCCTGCCGTGATCTGTTGATTACTTTGTGTAACAGTGGCGGTTGCAGTAATCGTCGATCCGTTAATGCCAAAGCTGACGTTGCCGGCATTGCTGAAGACAAACTGAGATCCGGAATTCGAGGTCGTTCCGGCGCTGAGCAGGATGCTGCCTTGCGTGCTGGCGACGGTGGCAGATGCTGTTATGGTTGAGCCATTCAATCCGAACGTCAGGTTGTTCGAATTGCTGAATACCACCTGGCCCAAAGCGACACTGGTCGTGCCGGCCGACACGGAACCAGCGGCGCCCCCCGCTGCCACGCTGGCCGTGATGATTCCGCCGGCGCTGGTGCCGAAGGTAACGCCGTTGGCGTTGCTGAAACCAATGGTGGAAAACAGGAACGAACCGTTGGTAGCGGAGGCCGCGACGGGCTGTGTGGACTGCGCCGGTGACGACACGCTGAATAGCAGCACCGGTCCAACTGTGGTAGCGACCGTGATATTCCCACTCCCAGCGAAAAGAAACTTGGTGTTGGTAATCCCCCCGTTGGTCGCAGAAAGCACGATGCTCTGAAGCGTCTGTGACGTTACGCCATTGTGGGAGGCGGTCAGAGTTCCCGCGTCTAGGCCGAAGGTAATCCCGTTGGAATTGGAGAAGATGATCGTGCCAGTGCTCTGCGACTGCGTTCCGGCGGAGATAGCGGCGCCGCCACCGCCTCCCGAAAAGGAGGCAGTGACGGTATTTCCAACCACGCCGAAAGTGATGCTGTTGGAATTGGAGAATACCACCATGGGGCCAGTGGCGGCCGCCGCTCCCGCTGAGATGGACTGCACCGCGAACGTCGGTAGGGCGGTGATAGCGTTTTCCAGGTCGGTGATCACCTTCACCGAGATGGAATTAGAAATCTGGTAGCCCGCCGCGATGGCGATGGCCGCCGTGCCTTCCTGGGCCCGGACGATGGTGAACGTGTCCCCGGCGACTACGGTCACCCGGATGATTTCTGCATTGCTGGAAATCGGGGCTACCCCCGATGGCCAAACGGTGCAGTTGAAGGGAGCCGCTGGGAAGAGAGCGCCTTGTCCGGCGGCGACCGTCAGGCTCAGGCCGGTCAATGCCGGGGCAGGAGCGGTGGCGATAGTCGAGTAACCGAAATTGGCATGTGGATCAAAAGCCATAGCCCTACGTTTACGCTCTACTGGCCCATTCTACAACGGGAAATTAGACTGCCACCTTGGGTGGGCGAGGGATTTCCAGCTTAGTCGGCCGCCACAGATGCAGCACGTGCTGGTGGATGTTCACCCAGTCGGCCATGGGTGGGTGCAGCTGCATGACGCACTCGTCATTCTCCCAGAAGATTTCCTTGATCAGGCACATCTCGTCCCAGGTCGGCGTGCGCTCCTTGAGCTTGCGGTTGTGCTTCTCTCCGATCCGGACGGACACGTGCTCCCAGGGCATGGCCTCGTCGTCCCCGGTGGAGGAAATGATGATGGCCACGTCGCGTTCGGAAATCGGTATGACGAAAAATCCGGTCATGCCCAGGCTGTCTTCCGACTTGTAGGTGGGGTGATCCCGGTTGCGGTATTCGTTGATGTGGCTGCTGTCAGTTTTCATGGATGGGGACGAGTTTCTCGCGGATGGCCCAATGCGTGGCCATGACGGTGTTTTTGAACTTCATGTTGTCTTTGGCCTTTTGCCACTGGTTCTGGGCGGTCTTGTTGGTGGTGCCCATCAGGTCGGCGGCTTCTTTGATCTCGTAGCCCCGGGCAATCAAGATCACTAGCTGCTTTTGGCGGGGAGTAAGCATCACAGCTCCACCACCTGGACTTCCGGCAACGGGAAGATGAACTTTGGTTTCTTCTCCTTGCCGGCGTATGCCGCTCGCTCCCGGGCGATGAACTCCTCCCGGAAATGCCAGGGCAGCACCAGGTAGTAGTCCGGATTCATGGCCCGCGACTTCTCCTCGGACACGATAGGGATGGCCGTGCCCAGTGTCATGGCGCCATCCTTCTTGGGGTTACGGTCGGCCGCACACTCCACGAGCCGGGCGTCGATGTTGCAGTATTGCAGCAGCGTGTTGCCCTTGGTGCTGGCGCCGTAAAGGTGGATGCGGTTGCCCTTGTATTTCAGGTCCGTCAACAGTTTCATCAGCCTGTCCCGGTGTTCGGAAATCCGGTTCTGGAAGGCGTAATAGGGAGCGTAGGTGTCCAGCTCAAGATCGAATTCGTGCTGGCGTAGGTCTTTGATCATGCTGGCCCACTCTGGCCTTTGGAAAACATCATTCTCCTTGTGAGTGACGTAGCAGCGGATGGAGCCGCCGTTACTGTCGTTGAGCTCAGCTCGATAAATCTTGAGGCCGGCATGGTCCATAATCCATTCCAGCACGCTCAGCGAGTAATACTCCAGATGCTCGTGGCAGATAGTGTCGTAGGAGTTGTTCCGCAGCATGGATGGCATGTAGGACATTTCCACGATCCACGTTCCATCTGGAGCCAGGTGCTCGCCAATTGATCGGGCAAATTCAACTGGGTCCTCCAGGTCATAGAACATGGCGATGCTGGTGATCACGTCGAATACGCCAGTGACTTGCTCGGATGGGAACAGGTCACGAACGACGGTGATGTTTCCTGGACCCTGGTTCGGAATGGTGTTGGAAGGATCAATTCCGACGCAGGTCCAGCTTGGTGGAAAACAATTCAGGAGCGTGAGGTCATTGCATCCTATGTCCAGGACGCTGTTATCTTTAGGGCTGTGGCCTTCATCTCCACCCAAGATGCGAGCCTCCTTTACAATGCCGTTAAGGTGATCCGTCATGGTCTTGTTCGTGCCCGAGACATACCAGTAGTCGGAGTAAAGGATGGCCGGCGGGACGCTGTGCCTCATTTGCAGCAGTCCGCAGGCGTTCTCGTCCTGGCTGGGATCGCATCGAACCAGCTCGCAGGGAATCTTCCGGCCTGGTGGCAGTCGGTCACCCTTAACGAACGAACCTTGCAGATGTTGCAGGCCCAGGTCGATGGCATCGGTGAGTTTATTGGAGCCGCAGACGCGGCAGGTTTGTCGGTGGGTTAAGTGCATTTGGTATTGGGTAAGGAGTCGTCCGGAAATCCGAACGACTCCCATACTGTTAGCAACCGCCGCATTTGCTTTTGCTGCCGGAGCCTTTGGTCATTTTCTTGTTTGCGCCTTTTTTGTTCTTCGCCATCTGGAATCACCTCCTAGTTACTGACGGTGGCTTCGTCGGGTTCACCCTTGGGAAGCACCATCAAAATCTGGTCGGCGGAGATGATCACGTCGCCCTCCGGCAGGCCCACGTGCTGGGCGCCTTTGGTGTAGCTATGAACCCATACCCGGTCACCGTATTCGCACTCGATGGGGATTACGATGCCTTTCTTGTTCCGCTTTCCGGGGCCGGTTAGCATGACCCAGTAGAGCTTGGCGCCACCCACGTTGTTGTCGTCGGCCAGCGAGGGCGGTAATTCGATCAGGCCGATCTGCTCCCGGGGAATCGGGCGCACGATCAGGTTGTCATTGAGCAGACGAATGTTCATTGAGGTAGCGGATGGATTGTCGGGCGTCATGGTCGGAAATATCGCTGAGGTGGATTACGTTGTTGGAAATGATGCCGGCTTCGTCGAGCTGGTTCATCGCTGCCCGGACGGTCAGGCGGTGACGGTTGATCACGTCGTAAAGTTGCCAGCCGATTTCAGTCATTGATGGCCTTGGTGAAATTCTCGATCAGCTCCGCCCGCCAGTTTCGGAAGCCGCGTTCCAGGTCCGAAAGGTAGGGTTTGGAAATCCGCATGCGCTTGGCC
>Ga0302322_100003233_pt1 | contig 13933 bp, 14 predicted proteins | sample Fen_T0_2_FD_203757 | JGI IMG/M metagenome (GOLD analysis project Ga0302322, IMG submission 203757) | Peat permafrost microbial communities from Stordalen Mire near Abisko, Sweden - Fen_T0_2 | ecosystem: Environmental > Terrestrial > Soil > Wetlands > Permafrost | place: Sweden: Abisko... | reverse complement strand
GGGCACGGCGATGGGCACGGCGACGGGCACGGCGACCTCGCCCTCGCCGACGACCCGTTCGCCGACGAGCCGACGGTGAAGTTCGACGAGCCGCCCCGGCCCGATCGCCTCCACGGGCACCGTCCGCACGAGAGCCCCGGGCTGATGCTGTTGCCGATCGTGACGCTTGCGTTGCTCGCGGCGTTCGCCGGTCTGCTCAACCTGCCGATCGGCAACCTCGACTTCCTGGCCCGGTTCCTCGAGCCGGTGTTCCACGGCGTCGCGGTGCCGGACCCGACCCGCTCGCAGGAGCTCACCGTCGAAGGCCTGTCGGTGCTGTTCGCGATCACCGGTCTGGCGATCGCAGTGATGATCTACCGCCACGGGTTGAAGACGCCGTCCGACGACCCGGTGGTCGACAAGCTCCGCCCCGTCAGCACGCTCATGGGCCACGCCTACTACTGGGACGAGGGGATCGGCGCGTTCGTCGGCGGACCGGGCAAGGCCGGGTCGTCGTGGCTCGACCGGGTGTTCGATCAGAAGATCATCGACGGCGCGGTCAACGGCGTGGCCGGGATCGCCCAGTGGTTCTCCCGGATCGCGAGCAGGGTCCAGGACGGGTACGTCCGGCGCTACGCGCTCGGCATCCTCCTGGGCGCGGTCGCCATCGTGCTCTTCGCGCTGCTGTGGGCAGGGCGGTGACCGTGAGCTTCCCCCTGCTCCTCGCCATCATCGCCACCCCGGCCATCGGCGCGCTGGTCGTCACGTGCATCCCGGCGCGTCGCCCCGAGGTGATCAAGGCCCTCGGCTACGCGTTCACCGCAGCCAACCTCGGGCTCTGCGGCTACCTGCTCTGGAGCTTCCAGGCGCACGACGCGGGCTTCCAGTTCGTCTACGACAAGCCCTGGATCCCCGGCCTCGGCGTGCGCTTCACGCTCGGCGTCGACGGCATCAGCCTGTTCATGGTGGTCGTCACCGGGCTGCTGTTCCCGCTGGGCCTGCTCGCCTCGGAGAAGTACATCACCCACCGGGTGAAGGCCTACGTGGCGTGGTTCCTCATGCTCGAGGCCGCGATCATGGGGATCTTCCTCACGCTCGACCTCATCGCCTTCTTCATCTTCTGGGAGCTCCTGCTCGTCCCGATGTACTTCCTGATCCTCGGGTGGGGGTCGGAGCGCCGGAAGTACGCGGCGATGAAGTTCTTCATCTACACCGGCCTCGGATCGGCCTTCCTGCTCGCGTCCACGTTGGTGCTCGGCTTCCTGCACCAGGCCGACACCGGGGTGCTCACGTTCGACTTCCGCCAGCTCGCGGCGTGGAACGGCCTGTCGGGCACGGCCGAGGTGCTGCTGTTCATCGGCTTCATGGCCGCGTTCGCGATCAAGGCGCCGCTGTTCCCCTTCCACACCTGGCTGCCCGACGTGCACACCGAGGCACCCACGGCCGGCTCGGTCGTCCTGGCCGGCGTGATCATCAAGATGGGTGCGTACGGCTTCGTGCGGTTCTCGTTCGAGCTGTTCCCCCAGGCCACGGTCGACCTCGCTCCGATCCTGCTGGTGCTGGCGGTGATCGGGATCCTCTACGGCGCGATCGTCGCCACGATGCAGACCGACTTGAAACGCGTCATCGCGTACTCGTCGGTCGCGCACATGGGCTTCGTGGTGCTGGGCATCTTCTCGCTGACCGTGATCGGCATCGACGGCGCGGTGTTCACCATGGTGAGCCACCCGCTCACCACCGGTGCGCTCTTCCTCCTCGTCGGCATGATCTACGAGCGGCTCCACACACGCGAGATCGGCGAGATGGGCGGCATCTGGAAGCCCGCGCCGATCCTCACCGGGCTCTTCGTCGCGTCGATGTTCGCCGGCATCGGCCTACCCGGGTTCTCCGGCTTCGTCGGCGAGTTCCTGTCGCTCGCCGGCGCGTTCATCTACGACCGGCCGTTCGCGATCGTGGCGACGTTCGGCGTGATCTTCGCCGCGCTCTACATGCTGTGGTCGTTCCAGAGGGCCTTCACCGGACGGGCGAAGAACGCCGTGGCCAAGATGAAGGACCTCGACCTGCGCGAGATCGTGGTCGTCGTGCCGCTGATCGCGCTGTCGCTGTTCCTCGGCATCTACCCGAAGCCGGTGCTCGACCGCGTGGAACCGGCCGCCGAGCGTGCGGTCGCCAACTTCGAGCGCAAGACCGATTACCGCAGCCCGGAGACGTCGATCCACCGACGAGCGCGGTTGCGTGAGATCGACCGGGCGGAGAAGTTGCAGGCCAAGAGAGCAGCCGAGGAAGTGGCGCGCGAGAAGAAGGGCTCCAAGTGATCGCCACGGCCCAGACCATCACTACGCCCTCGGTCGACCTGTGGGCGATCGCCCCGATCATGGCGCTGGTCGGCGCCGGGGTCGGCGTGGTGCTCCTGCGCGCGCTGCTCCGGCGGCACGCCGCGGTCACGCAGATCTGCTTCGGCTTCTCGATCCTGGGCGTGGTCGTCGCCGGCGGCCTGCTGTTCCGCCAGTGGAACCTCGTCCGCGACGACGGTCCCATCACCACGTTCGCGGGCATGGTGCGGGTCGACCCGTTCGCGGTGTTCCTCGGCGTGGTCGTGGTCGCAGCCACCGCGATGGGCCTGCTCCTCGCGGTCTCGTACCTGAACCGAGAAGGGCTCGAGTCGCCCGAGTACTTCGCGCTCATCCTGCTGTCGGCCTCCGGCATGCTGATGATGACGACGGCCAACGACCTGATCGTCGTGTTCGTCTCGCTCGAGGTGCTGTCGATCCCGCTCTACGTGCTCGCCGCGTTCGACAAGCGCCGCCTCGCGTCGCAGGAGGCCGGGCTCAAGTACTTCGTGCTCGGCGCGTTCTCGTCGGCGATCTTCCTCTACGGCATCGCGCTCGTCTACGGCGGCACCGGCACCACGTCGCTCACCGGCATCGCGACGTTCCTGGCCAACAACACGCTGTTCGAGCAGGGCACGCTGCTGGTCGGCCTCGGTCTGCTGCTCGTGGGCCTCGGCTTCAAGGTCGCGGCGGTGCCGTTCCACATGTGGACGCCCGACGTGTACCAGGGCGCGCCCACGCCCGTCACCGCGTTCATGGCCGCGGCCACGAAGGCGGCTGCGTTCGGTGCGCTGCTGCGCATCGTGAGCATCTCGTTCCCGCAGTACCAGGACGACTGGCGTCCGATCGTCTTCGTCCTCGCCACACTGTCGATGCTCGTGGGCGCCATCGCCGCCCTGGCCCAGAACGACATCAAGCGCACGTTGGCGTACTCATCGATCGCGCACGCCGGCTACATCCTGATGGGTGTCTACGCGGCCACCTCGCGGGGCCGTGAGGCGGCGCTCTTCTACCTGTTCGTCTACGCGTTCATGGCCATCGGTGCCTTCGCCGTGGTGACGATCGCGGCGCCCCGGGCCGACGACGCCAAGCACTCCTACGACGACTACCGGGGAATGGCGCTGCGCCGCCCAGTCCTCGGTGGCCTGCTGATCTTCTTCGTGCTCGCCCAGGCGGGCGTTCCGCTCACCAGCGGCTTCGTCGGCAAGTTGGAGATCTTCGGCTCCGTCGCCCAAGCCGGCGAGACCCGCGACTACATCCTGCTGGTGATCGGTGTGGTCTCGGCGGTGATCGCCTTCGGCTTCTACCTGCGGATCGCGTACACGCTCGTCACCGAGCCCGACGACGAGACCGCCCTCGCCGGCGCGTACGCCAAGCCGCGCGGCGTTGACGCCTGGACCGGCGTGGTGCTCTTCGCCGCGGCCGCCCTCACCCTGGTGGTCGGCCTCGCCCCCGGCATGTTCATCCACTTCGCCCGCGACGCCGTCTTCTTCTAAGCCCCTTCTGCTTTTTGGCGCCGTTCGACCCCCTCAGCGGTTGTCGAACGGCGCCAAAACGGTTCACTCCAGGCCGAACAGGCGGCGCGCGTTGCCGCCGAGCACCCGCGCCTTGTCTGCGTCGCTCAGCGCCGACTCCAGGATCTGCGGGACGAGGTGTGAGATGCGCCGGCCCAACGGCGGCGAGTAGAGGTCGGTCCCGAAGACCACCCGCTCCGCCCCGAACTGCCCGGCGAACGCCTCGAGGAAGTCGAAGTTGTAGGCGAGGCTCGTGTCCCACAGCAGGTTGGGGCACCGCTGCGAGATGACGAACGCCTCCCGCGTCCCCTCGAACGTGGAGAACGCGTCGAGCACGAGCATCGGGGTGTCGGGGAACGCCCGGGCGATCTCGGCCGTCTTCCAGAGCGCCTCGTCCGACGACTCCGTCATCGCGTGCAGCACCGGCACCATGGCCAGCTCGACGACACGCTCCACGTACCGGGCGACCCACGGGCTGTCCATCGACACGCCCTGGAACCGCGTGTGGAAGCTGATGCCCACGAGCCTCAGCTCCCGCGCGCACCGGTCGAGCTCGGGCAGGCACGCCGCCTCGAAGATCGGCTCCACGATGCCGATCGCCACGGGGAACCGGTCGGACTGCGCGTCGCGGTACGCGGCGATTCGGTCGTTCAGGTCCGCGGTGTCGGCGAGGCCGTTGGTGCGGGGGTACGCGTGACCCGGGATCACCGCGGCCTGGTGCACGCCGCCCGCGTCCATGATCCGAACGCGCGCCGCGCGCTCCTCCGCGAGCGCCTCGCCTTCGGTGGGCGCGTTCTCGTCGCCGGTGTGCGGCATGAAGGAGCGTACGTCGCCCACGTGGTGGTGGCAGTCGAAGATGTCGAACGCGTGGGCACTCATGTCGCGGGAGGCTAGGTCAGTGGGGCATCATGGCGCCGTGACCCACGATCCCGATGTTGCCCCACCCGAAGACCCGAAATTGGCGCAGAAGCAGGCGGCGGCCGAACGCGCGACCGAGTGGGTCGAGTCGGGGATGACGGTCGGGCTCGGCACCGGCTCCACCGCCGTGTGGGCGATCCGAGCCCTGGGCGACGCGCTGCGCAACGGCCGCCTGCGCGACATCGTCGCCATCCCCACGTCGGAAGCGAGCGCAGCCGAGGCCCGGGCCGTGGGCGTGCCGCTGGTGACCTTCGACGACCGCACCGTGATCGACCTCACCATCGACGGCGCCGACGAGGTGGATCCCGCCCTCAACCTCATCAAGGGCTATGGCGGCGCGCTGCTCCGCGAGAAGGTGGTGGCCCAGGCGAGCCGCCGCGAGGTGATCGTCGTCGACGACACCAAGCCGTCCGACCGCCTCGGCACGCGCTGCAAGGTGCCGGTCGAGGTGCTGCGGTTCGCGTGCGCCATCGAGCGGGAGTTCCTTGCGTCGATCGGGGCCGAGGTGGTGCTGCGGCCCGACGGCGCCGGCCCGTTCGTCACCGACGAGGGCAACTGGATCATCGACGCGAACTTCGGACCGATCGCCGACTGCGAAGCGCTCGTCGCGCAGCTCGAGGCCCGGGCCGGGATCGTCGAGCACGGCCTCTTCCTCGGCCTCACCCACGACGTCCTGATCGCGACCGACCACACCGTCGAGCACCGCTGCCGGGCCTGACGGCACCGCGGCCGGGCCGCGGGGCGCGCCGCTGCGCGACCGATCAGTCGAACAGGCGCTTCCACCAGCGGCGCAACCGCTGGCGATCGGGACGAAGCTCGTGGTCGTCGAGCGCACGATGGGCGAGCGCGAGCGCCTCGTTCATCAGCTCGCGTCCGCCGGAGAAATCGAAGAAGTCGCGGTCGTCGCGCGGCGGGGGGAGCACCACGAGCTCCACCTCCGGTGGCACCCACTGCAGCTCGAGGTCGAAGCGCTGGTCGCGCGAGATCGCCATCGACCGCACCACCACGTCGAACGGCGAACGCAGCGGCCGGTCGGTCATCGGGTCCGACACGTCGAGCACGAAGATGCGGTCGACCGGACCGGCCAGGGCGTGCGAGATGGGCACGAGGTTCACGATGGCGCCGTCGACGAGGATGGAGCCGTCGAGCCGGATCGGTGGATAGATGCCAGGCAGGGCCGCACTGGCCAGCAGGGCGGGCCGGAGCTCCCCGGCCGCGAACACGAGCTCGTTGCCCGACTCGAGGTCGGCGGTCACCACCCGCAGCGGAACCGCCAGCTCCCCGAACGAGTCGGCGACGCCGGTGCCGTCGATCAGCGTCCGGAGGCCCTCGTTGCTGATGAGGTGGTCGTCACGGCGGAGCAGGTTCCAGGCCCGGCGCAGCGTGCCGCCCGGGAACACCTGCTCGCTGGTGAGGTCGGTCCACACCTCCTCGAGGTGGTCCACCTGGCTGAGCACGGGGTCGGTGGCGACCACCGCGCCGTTGAGCGCCCCCACCGACGTCCCGATCACGACGTCGGGCAGGATCCCCCGCTCCAGCAGGGCCCGGAGCATCCCCACCTGGCTCACGCCCTGGTTCCCGCCGCCCGAGAGCACGAATGCGGTGCGCGGCTCTCGCGGCCGGACGGGGAACACCTTGGACATGCTCCCCATGCTCGCATGTGCGGTGACCGGTCGGATCACCCGGAAAGGTGGAGACGACCTGGGGCGCGGTTTGTCCACCGAGAAACCGCCCTGCGTAAACTGCGCTCGCAGGTCCTGGTGGGGGGTCGCGAGCGGAGGCCGCGGGTGACGGAGTTCTATCGGAATTACCTGTCCGTGGCCGTGCTCATGTTGGCCGCGATCGGGATGGTCGCCTTCATGCTGGGCGTCGGGAAGCTGATCCGCCCGACGCGTCCGCAGCAGGAGAAGTACATCCCCTACGAGGCCGGTTCCGACCCGACCGGGATGTTCGGCCAGTCGAACGTCCGGTACTACGTCTTCGCGCTGCTCTTCGTCATGTTCGACGTGGAAGCGGTGTTCATCTTCCCCTGGGCGGTCAATCTCGAGCGCCTCGGCTGGTTCGGTCTGGTGGAGATGACGATCTTCGTGCTGGTCCTCACGCTCGGCCTGGTGTACGCCTGGCGCAAGGGGGTGCTCCGGTGGGCCTAGTGGAGAAGGGCCTCGTGCCCAAGCCGCTCACCTGGTTGCTCAACTACAGCCGCAAGTACTCGCTGTGGATGTTCCAGTGGGGCCTGGCCTGCTGTGCGATCGAGATGGCGGCCGCGCTGGCCAGCCCGCGCTACGACATGATGCGCCTCGGCGTGATCCCGTTCCCCGCGAGCCCCCGCCAGGCCGACCTCGTGGTTATCTCCGGCACCGTCACCGACAAGATGGCGCCGGCCATCAAGCGGCTCTACGAGCAGATGCCCGACCCGAAGTACGTGATCTCGATGGGCTCGTGCTCCAACTGCGGCGGCCCCTACTGGGACTCGTACTCGGTCACCAAGGGCGTCGACCAGATCATCCCGGTCGACATCTACATCCCCGGCTGCCCGCCGCGGCCCGAGGCGCTGCTGCAGGGCATCGTGATGCTCCAGGAGCAGATCCAGAACGAGGGCATCGGCAACGACCAGATGCGGCAGCGCTGGCGGGGTGAGCCGGTCGTGATCGATGGCCCGCACTCCGCGCCGGTGGAGCTCACCGCGAAGCCCGACTCCGAGCCGGCGGTGCCCGTTGCCTGACGAGACCCCGGAGCCGTCGGACGCCGAAGCGCCCGCAGCTGGCGACGCGCCCGCGCCTGCGGAAGCCGAGCCGGAGCCGGAGCCGGAGCCGGAGCCGGATCCCCGCCACGTCGAGCTGCTCGCGCGCCTCGACGCCACGCTGGGTGACGCGGTGATCGAGCACGCCGACGCCCTCGGCAACCTCGTGGTGCGCATCCGCAACGACGCGTGGGGCCGGTTCGCCGAGGTCGCCAAGTCCGACCTCGAGTGCGACTACCTCTCGTTCGTGTCGGGCATCGACTGGGCCCCGGCACCCAAGGAGGGCGGCGACGACGGCGGCAGCGACACCTCGTCGCCGGTGCAGCCGACGGAGATGACGTTCGGGGCCGCGGGCTCCGGGGGCCGCTTCCAGGTGTTCGCCCACGTGCAGTCCACCACGAAGCTCTGGGGCCTCACGGTCAAGGTCGACGTCGACGAGGCCGACCCCGCCGTCGCCTCATGGGTGTCCGTGTACCCCGGGGCCGACTGGCACGAGCGTGAGACCTGGGAGATGTACGGCGTCCGCTTCGACGGCCACCCCAGCCTGCGCCACCTGTACCTGCCGGCGGAGTTCGAGGGGCACCCGCTCCGCAAGGACTTCCCGCTCCTCGCCCGCGTCGTGAAGCCCTGGCCGGGCCTCGTCGACGTCGAGGCCATGCCCGAGGAGGCGAGCGCCAGCGAGCCGACCAGTGCCGAGGACGCCACCGAAGAACCGGCCGCAGTCACCGAGGGAGGTGGAGCGTGAGCACTACCGAGACCCCCGCCGGGGTGCCGAGCTTCGAGCTCGACCGCAACGCGCTGCGGCACCTCGCCGACGCGCAGATCAACGTCGAGCTCGACACCGGCGACATGATCCTCAACCTGGGTCCCCAGCACCCGGCCACGCACGGCACGCTGCGCCTCGTGGTGCGGCTCGACGGCGAGCGCGTGCTCGCGGCCGACCCCGTCATCGGGTACATGCACCGCGGCTACGAGAAGCTGACCGAGGTCCGCACCTACCCGCAGATCACCACGTTGATCAACCGGATCGACTGGCTGTCGAGCTTCGCCAACGAGGTCCCGTTCATCAACGCGGCCGAGAAGCTCATGGGTATCGAGGCCCCGCCGCGTGCCACCTACATCCGCACGATCCTCACCGAGCTGTCGCGCATCTCCACGTTCATCCTGTTCCTCGGTGAGATGGGCCTGCAGGTGGGCGCGCTCACGCCCGCGTTCTACGGCTTCCGCGACCGGGAGCACGTGCTCAACCTGATCGAGGGCGCCACCGGCGGCCGGTTCCACCCCAACTTCAACCGCATCGGCGGCCTGAAGGACGACCTGCCATGGGGCTGGGTGTCCGAGACCCGCTCGGTGATGAAGATGATGCTCGACTCCTGCGACCAGTTCGAGGACCTGGTCGCCGGCAACGAGATCTTCCACGCCCGCACCAAGGGGATCGGGGTGATCCCGGGCGACATCGGTACCGCCTACGGCGTGTCGGGCTCCAACATCCGGGCCTCGGGTGTCGACTGGGACCTCCGCCGCGACGGCGAGCCCTACCTCGCCTACCCCGACCTCGACTTCAAGGTCTGGACCCACGCCGACGGCGACTCGTTCGCCCGCTACTGGGTGCGCCTCCAGGAGACCCGCGAGTCGGTGCGGATGGTGCTCCAGCTCCTCGACGGCCTCCCGTCGGGCCCGGTCATGGCCAAGGTGCCCCGGATCATCAAGGTCCCCGAAGGTGAGGCCTGGGTCGAGACCGAGAACCCGCTCGGCCAGATGGGCTACTACGTGGTCTCGAAGGGCGCGACCGGCCCGTTCCGGTGCAAGATCCGGTCCGCGTCGTTCAGCAACGTCTCGATTCTGCCCTGGCTGCTCCGGGGTGTGTACGTTCCCGACGTCGTGACGATCCTGGCTTCGCTCTACTTCATCCTCGGGGACATCGATAGGTGAGTCTCACGCTGGCGCTCGAGGTGGGGTGGGGGACCACGATGGCCATCAAGACGCTCGTCGTCTTGATGATCATCCCGCTCGGCGCGCTCATCCTCGGGTACACGTTCCTGCTGAAGATGATGAGCCACATGCAGAGCCGGCTCGGGCCGATGGACCCAGGTGGGTTCCACGGCTGGTTCCAGCTCATCGGCGACGGCATGAAGTTCATCCAGAAGGAAGACCTCATGCCCGACGGGGCCGACCGCAAGGTCATGGCCGGCGCCCCCGCGGTCGTCCTGATCTCGACCTTCCTCGTGTTCCTCGTAATCCCGATGGGTCCCGACCTCGTGGTCAAAGACCTCGACGTCGGCGTGTTCTATGCCCTCGCGGTGTCGAGCCTGTCGGTGATCGGCGTGCTCATGGCCGGTTGGGCCAGCGCCAACAAGTACGCGCTCCTCGGCGCGCTACGGGCCGCCGGACAGCTGATCGCCTACGAGCTCCCGCTGCTGCTCGCGGTGGTCGGCGTCGTCATGCAGGCGGGCACGATGAGCCTGCAAGGCATCGTCTACGCCCAGCGCGACGGCTCGATCTTCGGGGTCGACTGGATCGGCAACCCCTTCATCCTCACGCAGTTCATCGGCTTCTTGCTCTTCCTCATCGCCGCGCAGGCCGAGCTCACGCAGACCCCGTTCGACATGCCCGTCGCCGAGAGCGAGCTCGTGGCCGGGTACATGGTCGAGTACACGGGCTTCCGCTTCCTCTTCTTCTTCATGGGCGAGTTCGGGACGGCGTTCGCCTTTGCCGCCATCGCCGCCACGTTGTTCCTCGGCGGCTGGTCGGTGCCGTGGGTGCACGGCGACATGGCCAACCTGCTCGGGCCGTTCGTGCTGTTCGCCAAGCTGATGTTCGTGGCGTTCCTGATGTTCTGGGCCCGGTTCACCTACCCGCGGCTCCGTGAAGACCAGCTCCAGGCGTTCGCGTGGAAGGTCCTCATCCCGATCGGCTTGCTCAACCTGCTGGTCACCGCGGTGTTCAAGGTGGGGTTCTGATGGCCCGGAAGAAGCTCCCCGGCATGATCGGCGGCCTCGGCATCACGTTGAAGACGATGCTGAAGCCGGCGGTCACGGTGCAGTACCCGCACGAGAAGGAAGAGCCCGTCACGCGGGCGCGTGGTGTCATCGCGCTGAAGGAAGAGAACTGCACGGTCTGCATGCTCTGCGCGCGGTCGTGCCCCGACTGGTGCATCTACATCGAGGGCCACAAGGAGAAGCGCCCGCCGCGTCGTGAGGGCGGCCGCGACCGCACCGTCAGCGTCCTCGACCGCTTCGACATCGACTACGCGCTCTGCATGTACTGCGGGATCTGCGTCGAGGTGTGCCCGTTCGACGCTCTGTTCTGGAGCCCGGAGTTCGAGTACTCCGAGCACAGCATCGCCAAGCTGCTCCACGACAAGGTGAAGCTGGGCGAGTGGATGGAGACCGTGCCCGAGCCCGAGCCGCTCGAAATCGGCGCCGAACCGCCGAAGAAGAAGAAGTAGCCATGTGGGCCCAGGAAGTCGCCTTCTGGATCATCGCCATCGCGATGGCCGGCGCCGCGATCGGCGTCGTGCGCTCCAGCAACGTCGTCCACGCGGCGCTCTACCTCGTGGTCGTGCTCGCCGGGAGCGCGGCGCAGTACATCCTCCTGCTCGCCGAGTTCGTGGCCTGGGTGCAGGTGCTGATCTACATCGGTGCGATCGTCGTGCTGTTCCTCTTCGGCATCATGCTCACGCGGGCGCCGATGCGTGAGGAGTCCGGCAAGCTCGACAACAACCAGTGGCTGGCATCCGGGGTCGTGGCGCTCTTCCTCTTCGGCGTGCTCACGATGTTCCTGGTCGACGCCTTCCACGGCGACGAGGTCAAGTTCAAGGACTCGCTCGTGCAGCTCGGCAGCACCAACAACATCGGCAGCTCGATCTTCCACGACTACGTGATCCCGTTCGAGGTGGTCTCGATGCTGCTGCTGGCCGCGCTGGTCGGCGCCGTCGCCCTGGCCCGGAAGGACTGATCGATGCCGATCAACTACTTCCTCGTCCTCGCCGCGTTCCTCTTCTGCACGGGCGCGTACGGCGTCATGGCCCGGCGCAACGCCGTACTCGTGCTCATGAGCGTCGAGCTGATGCTCAACGCGGTGAACCTCAACCTGGTTGCGTTCTCCACCCACCTGCAGGACGTCTCCGGCCAGGTGTTCGCGCTCTTCGTGATCACCATCGCCGCGGCCGAGGTGGGCATCGGCCTGGCCATCGTGCTGCTCATCTACCGCAACCTCCGCAGTCCCGACCTTGACCAGGTCGAGCAGCTGAAGGGCTGATTCGAACGATGCTCGATTCCGTCTGGCTCTTCCCGGTCATCCCGGCGCTGTCCTTCCTCGTCATCCTCTTCTTCGGCAAGAAGCTGCCGTTCAAGGGGGCCGAGGTCGGGATCGCGTCCGTCGGCGCGATGTTCCTGCTCGCCTGCGTCGTGGCCGCGCAGTGGATCGACAAGGTCGAGAACGCAGGGCACGGGAACGAGAAGGGCCTGGCCGCACTGGGCCACAGCGTCGTCGCGGCGGCCGAGGGCTCGAAGGGCGGCGCCGAGGTCACGCCGATCGTCCACGGGTTCACGTGGTGGCAGAACGGCGCCGCCAAGTTCGTGGTCGGCACCCGGGTCGACGGGCTCGTGGTGATGATGCTGATCGTCGTCACCACCATCTCGTTGCTCGTGCACGTCTACTCCACGGCGTACATGCACAACGACCGCCGGTACACCTACTACTACGCGGCCCTCTCGCTGTTCACCGCGTCGATGCTGCTCCTCGTGGTCTCGGCCAACCTGCTCCAGCTGCTCGTCGGCTGGGAGCTCGTGGGTGTGTGCTCGTTCATGCTGATCGGGCACTGGTGGGAGGAGAAGCCCAACTCCAACGCCGCGTTGAAGGCGTTCCTCACCACCCGCACGGGTGACGTCGGCCTGATGATCGGCGTGATCGTCTGCTTCTTCGCCGCGAACTCGTTCGACATCGCCAGGATCAATGCCTACGCGCTGAGCCCCCGGGCCGACCATGGGCTGATGCTCGTGGCTGCGGTCGCCCTGATGTTCGGGATCATGGGCAAGAGCGGCCAGTTCTTCCTCCACACCTGGCTCCCCGACGCCATGGCCGGCCCCACGCCGGTGTCCGCGCTGATCCACGCGGCCACGATGGTCGTGGCCGGGGTGTACCTCGGTGCGCGCGTCTACCCGGTGTTCTTCAACGGCTTCAGCATCGGGACGAGCACGTTCAACATGATGGCGATCGTGGGCGCCGTCACGATCCTCATCGGGGCCGCGCTCGCGTTCGTGCAACAGGACATCAAGAAGGTCCTCGCGTACTCCACCATCAGCCAGCTCGGCTACATGGTGATGGCGCTCGGGGTGGGCGCGTGGTCCGCGGCGCTGTTCCACCTGTTCACGCACGCGTTCTTCAAGGCGTGCCTGTTCCTCGGGGCCGGCTCGATCAGCCATTCGGCCACCCACCACTCGTTCGACATGCGTGAGATGGGCGGCTTGCGCAAGAAGATGCCGATCACCTTCTGGACCTTCATGATCGCGACGCTCGCGCTTGCCGGCATCTTCCCGTTCGCCGGCTTCTGGTCGAAGGACGAGATCCTCGCGACGGCCGGCCAGGGGCGGTACGACGTCTTCGTGGTCGTCGGCCTCGTCGGTGCGGTGATGACCGCGGCCTACATGACGCGTTGCGTCTACCTCACGTTCTTCGGCAAGTACCGCGGTCACCACCACCCGCACGAGTCCTCGCCCGCGATCACCGTTCCGCTGGTGATCCTCGCCGTGCTCTCGCTCCTCGCCGGGCTCCTCCAGGCCGTGCCGTTCAACATCAAGAAGTTCGAGACCTGGCTGGAGCCGGTCGGCGGTCTCCCCAACCTGGTGCATCCGACGTTCGACTACCGGCTCGCCACGATCTCGGTCGCGCTCGCCAGCATGGCGATCGGGGCCATGTTCTTCTTCTTGTTCAAGCGGGAGGAGTCGGGGGCGTTCAAGGGGCTCACGCAGCGCAGCAAGGTCGCGCATGCGGGGTACGCCTTCCTCGACAACAAGTACTACCTGGACGACCTGTACGAAGGCGTCATCGTGGCCGGGATCAAGGGCCCGATCGCACGTGCGTCGTACTGGGTGAACCAGAACGTCATCGACGGCGTGGTGAACGCAGTCGGCCGGGGTACCACCCGGGTCGGGAACTTCACCTATGGCGTGATCGACCGGGAGCTGGTCGACGGTGCCGTCAATGACATCGGTCGGGAGACCAGCGCGGCCGGCGGCGGCATGTCCAAGCTGCAGTCCGGCCGGGTGCAGCGCTACGCGCTGATCTTGCTCGCGTCCGTGGGGCTCATCGGCCTCGCGGTCTACCTCGTGAACGTCGTTTAGCGGAGGGGCTCACCGCACATGGACTGGTTCAAGGACTGGGCGCTGACCCTCGCGGTCTTCACCCCGCTCGTCGGCATGGCGGTCGTCATGCTGATTCCGCGAGCGAAC
>Ga0302322_100003232_pt1 | contig 13934 bp, 12 predicted proteins | sample Fen_T0_2_FD_203757 | JGI IMG/M metagenome (GOLD analysis project Ga0302322, IMG submission 203757) | Peat permafrost microbial communities from Stordalen Mire near Abisko, Sweden - Fen_T0_2 | ecosystem: Environmental > Terrestrial > Soil > Wetlands > Permafrost | place: Sweden: Abisko... | reverse complement strand
TGTCCATGGACTACGGGGAACTGCGGCGCGATGACGGCCGGGGGTGGTGCCGACGATCGTGGTGAAGGCGGTGATGAAGCTGCTCGGGTTGGCCCATCCGCAGGCATGAGCGACGCGCGTGGTGTCGTGGCCTTCGGCGAGCAGGACGAGCGCGTGACAGATGCGCAGCTGGGTTCGCCACTCGTAGAAGGTCATGCCGAGCTCGTGGTGGAAGAGGCGGCTGAGGGTGCGGGCGCTGGCGCCGACCTCCTGACCCAGCGCGGCCAGCGGGCTGGTGTCGGCGGGGTTGTTCTCCAGGATGCGAGCCACGGCCCGCAACCGGTCGTCGCGCGGTTCGGGCACGTGTGTGGGCTGTTCGTGCGCCTCGCGGAGCTCGTCGACCAGGATCCGGTGCAGGCGGGCGCGGGCGCTGCGGTCGAGGTGTCGGGTGCCGGTGAGGGTGAGCAGCACTTCGCGGGCCAGGCCGGAGGCCAGGAGCACCGCCGGGTGGGCGGGCTGGAGTCGTGCGAGCGAAGGCGGCAGGAAGACGATCCGCATGTCGGTGTCGCCGTGTGCACGGTGGTGGTGCGTGGACCGGGCGGGGATCCAGGCGGCCCGGTTGGCCGGGACGATCCAGGTGCCGCGCTCGGTGTGCACGGACAGGACGCCGCTGGCGGCGTACACCAACTGTCCGCGTGGATGGGAGTGCGCCGGGCTGGTCCCGCCCGCCGACCACAGGTGCACGCCGCCGGACGGCCAGATCCGGGATTGGCGGGCTACGGGCACAGTTTGGCATTGTAACGGTGGACGGCCAGGTGGCCGCGTGGCGACAGTTCAGGGCATGAGATCGACGATGCGAGCGGCAGTCTGCGTCCGGGCGGGCGGCCCTGAGGTCCTGGAGATTCGTGAACTGCCGGTGCCGGCCGTACGCGAGGGGTGGAGCCTGGTCCGGGTGATGGGCGCCGGCCTCAACCGTTCGGAGTTGCGGACCCGGCAGGGGCATTCGCCGGGCGTGCGGTTCCCGCGGGTGCTGGGGATCGAAGGCGTGGGTGTCGTGGTGTCCTCGACCGATCCCTCGCTGCCCGAGGGCGCGAGGGTCGCGGCGGTGATGGGCGGGATGGGCCGGGAGTTCGACGGCGGGTATGCCGAGTACGTGGTGCTGCCCAACGCGTTGCTCATGCCGGTGACCACCACGCTGCCCTGGGAGGTGCTGGCGGCACTGCCGGAGACGTACCTGACCGCGCAGGGCGCCTTGGACGCGCTGGGGATCCGCCCGGGTGAGCAATTGCTGATCCGCGGCGGCACCTCGTCGGTGGGCATGGCCGCCGCGTCGATAGCGCACGGTCACGGCGTCGAGATCGCGGCCACGACCCGCCGGCCCGAGAAGGCCGGCGCGCTGCGCGCCGCCGGCGTCGAGCACGTCCTGCTCGATGACGGCGGGTCGCCGGACACCCCGTGGGCCGCCGGGCCCAGTCACGTGCTGGATCTCGTCGGGGCGAGCACCGTCGCTGACTCGCTGCGTCTGGTCCGCCGGGGCGGGACCGTCTGCGTGGCGGGCTCCCTCAGCGGATGGCTGATCCGCGACTTCGAGCCGATCGCGATGATTCCCTCCGGAACCCGGCTCACGGCCTTCCACAGCAACGACGCCAAGGGCGATGCGGGTGCGGCCGCGCTCGAGCGGATCGTCCGCAACGTCGAGACAGGCGTCTACCGGCCCAACATCGACCGCGTTTTCGGCCTGGACGACATCGCCGCGGCCCACCGGTACATGGAGGCCAACCAGGCCACAGGCAAGGTCCTCATGCTGCCTCAAGGCCCATCCTGAGCCCGCGGCAGCAGAGAATTCGTGGTTCGCGTGCCTTGAGCAAGATCCGCTCATGCCGCGTGGAGATCATCATGCCGCCGGAGCGATCCACTACTGAGGGTGGCCAGCGGCGGCTCCTGGATGCTCTCGGATGAGGGTCTGCGAGGACAGCAACTCTGGGCCAGCCGTCACCTGATGAGCGAAGCGGAGTCGGCTGCTACGGTCGGTCGTCGCCGGGTGCCAGTCTGCGGCGCGCTTCGGCGATGAACGCTTCGATGAGCTCCAGTGGCAGGTCGGCAACATGCTCGGCGGAGAAGGTCCAGTAGTCGGTGTCGTCCCTGTAGAAGATCTCGAGGGTGGCGCCGCTGTCTGGGCCTGCATCGCGCTGCAGGCCGGCCGTCGCGACGCAGGACGGTGAGCAAGGTGCGAGGAACACTGATCTCTTCCGCTCTTGCGAGGGTGCGGTATTCACCGGTGCGACCCGCGCCGGGCACTCGTGGGCAGCGTTCGGGGGTGCCGACTGGGGGGGCCGGCTGGCGCGCGCGGGTGAGCACTGTTGCTCAGCCGTCCTGGCCGCCCGGGTGCCAATCTGGTGCCACAGCCGGTGGCGCATCCAGGCACCGGACCGGGATCGGAGGCCGACCATGACCGCACAGACGACCGGCGAGGTCGCCGGGCAGGCCGGCGGCGTGCCGCGCAGGCCAGGGGCTGTGACCGTGCTGTACGTGGTGCAGGGCGTCGAACTGCTCGCCGGCGTGGGGCTGGCGCTGGTCGGCTTCGGTGGCCTCGCGGTAGCCGGTGCGCCGCAAGACGGCGGATTGGCTGCCGACGGACAGGGGTGGGCCCTGTTGGTGGCCCTGGTGGCCCTGGTGGTCGCAGCGGCGACGGCCCCGGCGGCGCTGGGGATGTGGTTGCTGCACCTCCGCCGCCGGGCCGCCGTTCCCGTGTCGGCGGTTGCCCAGGCGCTGCCCCTGCTCCTGATCGGCCTGCTCGTCCTGTTCGCTCCCGGGTTGCTGTCGTTGCTCTTGCTGCCCCTGCTCGTGCCGGCCGTGGGCCTGGTTGCGGCGTGCATCCCCGAGGTACGCACCTGGTGCCGCGCCTGACCAGGCCCGTTCGGCGACCTGCACGGAGCGGGTCGAGTGCATCCGGTGGAACGGTTCTTCACCGCGAAGAGGTCGCCCGAGCGGGCATGGGCGGTTTCACGGCGGGTTCGTGTTTCAGGCGCTTGTCGGTGGCGAGGCGCGTGGCGTGCTGGTGGTGTGCTGTGCGCACCAGGGCAGCGGCGAGATCCGCCAGCACGTGGGCCTGCCGGCGGGGGTGGGTGATGGTCCGGGCGACGCGCTCGGCGTGCTCGTAGGCTCCGGCCCGGGTGAGGATGCTGGCCACGCGGGCCAGGCCACGCGTTCGGCGGGGATCGGGCAGGCCGCGGCGATGGGCTCCGCGAACAAGCTGTACCACTCGACGGTGATCTTCGCCGTGCCCGAGCCGTTGAGCAGGAGATCGCGTGCCGACACCGTCCAGGTCTGGCTGGGCGTCACCGAGATCTGCGGCATCCGGACGTACTGCGGGCTCAACCCCAGCACCTCGCCGATCTGGGTGTAGGTGGCGGGCACGGCCCGTGGGCCGCTTTCGGTGAGCAATCCGGCGCTGAGGGCGGTCCTTTCCAGGCCGTCGGCTAGGGCCGGCGGGCCTTGACGAGCGGCAGCGCAGGCGGGGTGGCCCTGGCGGCACTGATGCTGATGAACCCGGCGTGCTCGAGTTCGGCCCGCAGCGCCTCGAGGGACCGTTCCTGGATACCCCACAGCTTGCGAAGCAGAGGATCGAGGGCCGCGCCTGCCCCCGCAGGGTCATCAGCATGCGGGCGTGATGACCGGGGCGGCACGTTCACGGTCACCAGGAGTCCCCCCGGTCGCAGGTTGGTGAAGACGGTGGCCAGCGCGTCGGCACGGCTGGACTCGGGATAGAAGGTCTGCGGCCAGAAGACGACGTCGAACGGCTCGGCGTCGCGATAGGTCGCCGCATCGGCGATGAGGAACGTGGCCCGGTCAGCGACCCCGAGGGCGTGCGCCCGGGCACGGGCGACGTCGAGCACATCCTCGGCGATGTCGATCCCGACAGCGGTCAGACGCGGGTAGAAGTGCAGAAAACTGACGATCGCGCCCGCGACCCCACACCCGAGGTCGAGGAAGCGTCCACCCCGGGTGAACGTATCGTTCCAGTCCGCGTCGGCTCGCACGCTCGCGACCAGGCCTTCCCTGCCGAACTCGGTCTCGGGATCTCCGGTCGCATTCGCGGCCAGTGCGACCCGCGAAGCGCTGTCGATGCTCCAGTACGACGGCGGCACGGCGTCGAACAGGGAACGGAACATCGAGGCGCGGGCTCCGGCGGCCGCGAGGCGGTCGAGGGCACGCTGGTCCAGTCCACGGTCGAGCAGCGGTGCGTAGAGGTCGCTGATCATCAGTTGCCCGTCCTCGAGAGCGGTCAGGACGCCCATCGACCGCAGCGCGTCGCAGACGTCGTCGACGACACCGCGCTGCAGACCCGTCGTCCGGGCCAGTTCGGCGGCGGTCGTCTTCTCGTGGCAGCGCACGAGAAATCCTGACGCGATCGCTCCCTGCAGGAGCCCGACCAGCTCGACCTGCACGCCCAGGTCGTCGACCGCCTTCATGGTCGGCTTCCAGTCATCCTTGGTCAACGTGCGCTCCTCGGCTTCGGTCGGGGCGGCTTCAGGCGGGGCGACACCCGCGGCGAGCGCCGCCCGCCGTGCCACGGTCATCGCCGGAGCGCCCAGGCCTCGGTACGGTGCGGCCGGACGGACGACGACGTCGACGTCATGAAGTGACCTTATTGGACGACCTCATCCGTGTCTGCCCCGGTCCCCCTCACGTCCTAGGCCGTTGCCCAAGCCCGTTGGCCGGCCCCTGGACCGCCCCGTGAGGTCCAGTAGCGCGAGGCTGTGCCGGCCGCCAGCGCGGTGACCAGCAGCGCCAGCAGCCAGCCTGCCAGGCTCAGCCTCAGCAAGGTGTTCTCCCGCTGCTCGACCAGGCGCAGGGACCTGCTCACCACCACGGTGCCCGAGCCGCGCGGACCGGTGAAGCCGACGATCACGGCCGCCTGTCGGATACCGGGGCGAGGCTGCCAGGTCACGGTGTTCGTACGCCCGCCATCGGTCGCGCGCAGGGCTGCCGACGGCGGGATGGGGGTCGCGCCGTCCAGACGGGCGGTGGAGGCCAGCACGACGCCGTGCTGATCGAGCACGATCACGCTGTTGGCCAGGCTGTCGGCCAGATCGATCACGGGTCCGTCGCTCACCTGCGCCGGAGTGGTGTCGGCGGACAGGCGGGCCGCGGCGTCCTGGGCGAGCTGGGTCTGGCGGCCGCCACGCGGACCGGGTCGCCCATCCTCCTCACGGCCTCACCGCCAGGATCGTCGGCACCTGCGGCAGCCGCCTCGGCCGCCGCGTCCATCAGGTGCGCCTCCAACTCGGCATGGGCCCGTCGTCGTGCCCTGCCGCGCAGGGGCACCAGGTGGTCGAACGTTGCCAGCCACGTCCCGATCGCGTCCCCGCTCACGCCGGTGCCCCCGCCATGCCGGCCGCCTGGCCTCCGCTGAGCACGCGCTCGACCGCGGACGCGAACACCCGCCATCCCTGACGGCGCTCCTGCAACCGCACCCGTCCCGGCGCGGTCAGGGAGTACACCCGCCGTCTGCGCCCGTCCACGGTCTGCCAGGTGCTGTCCAGCAGCCCGGACTTCTCCAGTCGGTGCAAGGCGGGGTAGACGGTCCCCTCGGGGAGCGAGAAGACACCGTCGCTGGCCGCCGCCAACCGGCGGATCACCTCCTACCCGTGCCCCGGGCCCGACGCCATCACCGCCAGGATCAGACCCTCCAGATGCCCCTGAACCTGCCCCGGCTCCGCTCCCATACCAAGGGAGTCCAGGTACCCACGGGATGGAGGCGCAACCCTGCTGACCGCCGGGTGCCTGCACGACCTCCGGGACGCCCCGCCGCCGATCCCGGGCCCGCAAGCGGAGCCGGCAGCGGCTCGCCCTGCTCCGGCCGGACGCCTACGCGGAACGGGTCGGCGGCGCGGTGAGCTCCGTGAAACGGGTGACGGCTTGGGCTCGGGTGCGGCAGTCGAGCTTGACCATGACGTTGCGGACGTGCATGTCGACGGTGCGTGGACTGAGGAAGAGCCGGGACGCGATCTGGCGGCTCGTGTGTCCCTCAGCGACAAGCGCGAGCACCTCCGCCTCGCGATCGGTGAGCTCTGGCACGACCGGGTGTCTGGCGTCGGGTCGTCGTCGCACGTCCGGCCGCTCTCCGAGGGCGGCCAGTTCGCCGTCCAGTGCGCGGAGCAACGGTGCCGCGCGTAGACGATGGGCGATCCGCCGGGCGGACCGGCACAGCGCCACCGCCTCCTCGCCCAGACCGGCTTCCCGCAGCGTCCGGGCCGCCCGCGTCGCGAGCAGTGCTGAGGGATACGCGACGCCCGTCGTCGACTGGTGGGTGAGCGCCCGCCGGTACAGCACGAGCGCCGCTTCCGGATCGGCGTCGATGACGGCGACCTCGGCCTGCGCGTGGGTCCAGGCGGCGAGCGTCTCGGCGTGCGGGGACGCCTGGGCGATCGCGGCCAGTCGCGCGGTGGCGCGCCGGGCTTCGGGCAGGTGCCCGCCGTCGGCGAGGGCCGTGACCGCCCACTGCAGGCTCGGGACGCTGTAGTGGCACTCCTCGCCGCCATCGACGAGCCCGAGCAGGGCATGGCAGGCGGCCAAGGCCCGGTCCGCCGGTCGGGTCGCGCATTCGATCGCGGCCAGACCCCATGCGGCGAGGATCTGCGGAGCCAGGACGTCTGCGCGCCGGGCGGTGATCGCACCGTCCAGCAGGTGCGGCCGCGCGGTGGTCGCTTGGCCGCGCAGAGCCAGCACCAGCCCGAGGACGCTGGCCGCCGCGGCGCGCGAATGCCCGCCGGGCTCGGAACGGAGCACGGTGCGTTCCACGACGGCCGCGGCGTCCCAGTCGCCGCGCTGGAACAGCACGTACCCGGCGCAGGCCCGACACAGCGCCTGGGTGGCGTCGTGGCCGTGCAGGTCGCAGAACTCGACCGCCGCCGCGTAGGCCAACTGGGCACCGGCGTAGTCACCGGTGTGCTCCAGGCAGTCGCCGAGGCGTTGCTGCACCTCGGCGGCGGCGGAGGTGAGACCCTGGGCCAGGGCGGTGTGGAGCGCCGCGGTCACTTGGGCGACGCCCTGAACCTGCCCGGAACGGGTCAGGACGTTCCCGTGCAAGGCGTCCACGCGGGCCAGCAGCCCCGCGTCGCCCGCACGGACGGCGTCCTCGCGGGCCGCCGCCAGCTCGGGGAGCGCGGCCGAGTAGCACCCCGCCGAGCGCAGGTGCGCCGCCGCAGCCAGACGCTCGAGACCCGCCGCCTGATGGTGACCGGCCGCTGCGTACAGGCGTGCGGCGTCCTGCCGGGCGACGAGCGCGAGCGGCCAGTCCTCGAGGATCTCGCCCGCGCGCGCCGTGCGCTGCAAGGTGGTCGCCTGCCCGAGCGGATCGTCGAGGCGCGCGTGCACGTCGACGAGCTCGCGCAGCAGCGGAAGCGCCTGCGCGAGTTCTCCGACCTGCTCCAGGCAGTACGCGAGTCGCTCGATGAGGTGCATCCGCTCGTGGATCCGGCCCCGATCGCCGTCCCGCGGACGGGTCGTCGGCGGGCTCCAGGCCAGGGCGGTGTGCAGCAGCCCGATCGCCTCCCGGTACGCGTGCCCGCCCACGAGGTCCTCGGCTGCTGCGAGCGTCGCTGTCCGCGCCAGGTCCTGGTCGCGGGCAGCGACGGCGTGCCCGGCCACCACGCGTGCGGGCGCGCCCGCCGCCGACAGGGCGTGCGCCGCCGTGCGGTGCAGGTGTCGTCGCCGAGCCGGCGACAACCCGGCAAGCACGGCGTCGCGAACCAGCCGGTGACGGAACACGCTCGATCCGTCCTCACCCGGGAGTACCAGCCCACGCTCGGTGAGAAGGTCGAGCGTCGCTTCGTCGAGGCCACCGGCGACGTCACGCGCCAGGTCGGGGTCGAACGTTGCGCCCAGGACCGAGGCCGCCACGAGGAGGGACCGGGCGTCCGTGCCCAGACCGAGGGTGCGCAGGGCGACGGCGTCGTGCAGGGCTTCGGGGACGTCGTCCAGTGCTGGCTCACCCGCAGCGGCGAGGGTCGCGGCCAGGTGCTCCGCGAACAGCGGCACGCCCTCGGCCCGGAGTACGACGGCCGTCACCTGGGCGGCGGTCGCGGCCGGCGCGATCCGTGCGACGAGCGTACTGACGTCGGCATCCGGCATCCGGGGCACCGCTACCTCGAGCAGCCGATGCGTGCGGCGCAGCTGCGCACGGATCGCCCGCAACGGGTGGAAGGCCCCGACCTCCTCCGACCGGTAGGCACCGACGAGGACCGCGCCGTCGACGGCCAGCTCATCCGCGAACGCAGGAAGCGTGGCGAGACGGTCAGCGTCCAGGGCGTGCAGATCGTCGAGGAGAACGATGCGCGGGCCCCCGCCCGAGACCTCAGCCAGGGACTCCAGCAGCGCGGACTTGCCCACCCAGGCCTCACCACCGACGAGCACGGCAGCGCCGCGGTACGTCAGGTCGCCCGACGCCCGCGCGACGGCCTCGGCCAGAGCCGCCCGCTCCGACGCCCGCCCGATCAGCCGCGAGGGCCTCGAGGTGAGCGCGAGCTGCGGTCGGAGCATGCCCACAGCCTGCCCTGCCGCGGTCAGTAACTGAAGGTGGTGGCGCCCTCTTCGCCGATCCACTGCCACATCACCACCGTGCCCCCGATCGCCGCCCCCTTTATCAGCTTCTCCTTGTCCAGCTTCTTGGCGTCGAAACAGATCGGGCAGACCAGGTACTCCCCACCCGCCGCGCGGTAGCGGGCCACGAGGTCGCCGAGCGGAGGACAACCCTCGCACGCGGTGCCCGTGGCGACACCCTCGAGCACCAGACGAACGGCTTCCTTGGTCAGGAACATCAGCGTCGGGCGCCCGCTCTCGGCCGCCCCCACTGCCACGAGGAAGGCCACCGTCACCTTCTCCGTGTCCTCCAGCCCGGTCGTCAGGCTGATCACTGCCTTTCCCATCGTCACTCCCCATTCACTGTCGTGTCGGAAAACCGACGGTACGCAGGGGAACAGACCCGTAGTCACCGTAAAACTACCGGGATGCTCTGCTCGTGGCCTGAGCCGTCGCCGTCCCGGTCGGTGCTGGAGGGTCCGAGGTGGATCAGGTCCGGGCACTCAACGGGTGGAATGCATCGGGCCCGCCCGGGCGCGGGCACCCGCTGCGATGCGCGGAGATGAACCGCTCACTCTTGAGGATCGACGGGTGCCGTGAGCGCGGGGGCGATCTGTCGCGCAAGGGAGCTATGGGGTGGGGGCTGTCTGGCGGTCGGTTCCCGGACCGAGTCATGTCACCTAGATCACGAAGTGACGTAGAGTACTGGTCCGGCGTGAGAGCCGTCGCTGCAGCGCTCGCCTCTTGGTCTACACTGAAGGGATGGCGGAGTGGCTGGGGCCCTTGACTGAAATCGTCTTGGATGTGGCGGGCCGGGCGGTGGGCGCGTTCCGTGGCCAGATCTCGAAGGTTCGCGCGGCTCGCAGAAGAAATCGCTAGCCAGAATTCGCGTCGGGGCGATGGCCGGAGAGGCGACAGATCCTGGCCTTTCTAGGTCTGTAGTCGGAGGCTGGTGAAGTTCCGGCGGCACGCCGTCCTCGCTCTCGATGCCGTCGAGGTCGTGGTCGCGGATGATCTCGACGATGTTGTCGAACGGCGTAGGCCTCTGACCTTGGTGGGCATCGAGGGGTAGTTGTTCGATGGTCCGGTCCGCGAATACCGCGACGTCGCGGTACAGGTTGATCAGTCCGTCCTTCGTCCCACTCTGACGATCGCATCGGCCCGCGGCGACGCGGGGGCGACCCCGGCGTCCAGGGCTGGGGGAAGCTCTCGTTCACCCGGCCGCGCAGCGTCTCTCAGGAGCCGGTCAACGTCGGGCGCCCGCTGACCACGACGCCGCAGAGCGTGGGCCGGGGTGTCCACGCGCTCGTCGGGGGTCAGCCCGAGCGGTTGCGCCGCCCACCAGGTCTTCCGGGGCGTGGACGCGTACCCTGCGCCCGTGGGGTCGGGGGACGATCTTTCGGTCGAGGTGTCGCGCCTGCGCCGGGCGACGGTGCGGCTGAGGAGGACCGGCTGACCTGGGGGAGCAGCGCGGGCGTCCGGCAGGCGGTGCTGGCCGCCTGCCGGAGGTCGTCCCAGCGGGTGGGCGACGACCTCGCGCAGGCGTCCGGGCACCGAGACGATCGGCAAGGAGCTGCGTGGGACTCCGTGACGACATCCGCCGTCGCCAGCAGGCCCTGCAGGCCGGAGCGGACGCGGAGGCGGCCCGGTTCCGCCTGCCGCGGGCCGTGCCGGGCCTGGGGCGCCGCCGCGACGGCCCGGGCGGCGTCCGACCCGCCGTCCGACCCGACCCGATGAGGCCGTGTGGGCCGGCCCTGTCCTCTACGCTCCGGCGAGTGCACACCCGACTCACCGGCCTCTGCGCGGCTGCTACCGGGCTTCTGCTCGCAGGCTGCGCGACCGGCTCCGCCTTCATCCCTTCGACCCGGTCCTCGACCGGCTCCTCGACCGGCTCTGCCGCCCCCGGCGCCTCGTCGGTCACCGCGGCCGCCGGCCGGCCCACGTGTACCGCCGACGACATCACGGTGCAGGGCGGCTTCGGCAAGAAGCCGACCGTGACCGTCCCCGACACCTGCACGCCGTCCGCGAAGCTGGTGACCAAGGACCTGTCCACCGGCACCGGTGCCGTCGTCCGAGCTGGCGGCACGGTCCAGGCGGACTACCTCCTGGTGACCTGGTCGGACAAGAAGGTCGTGGACACCTCGTTCGGCCGCGGGCCGTTCGCGGTGCAGGACGTCGGGCATGCGCAGGTGATCGACGGCTGGAACCAGGGCCTGATCGGCATGAAGCAGGGCGGCCGGCGCCTGCTGATCGTGCCGCCGGATCTGGGCTACGGGCAGGGCGGCAACGGCATCCAGCCCAACGAGACCCTGGTCTTCGTGATCGACGCCGTGACGGTCACCTCGTAGCGCAGGAAGTCACCACTGGTTCGGTCATAATCATTCCTCGCAGGCTCCGGCTATTCCGTGGCGGTGGCCCGCCCACCGCCCGAAGCGGAGCTGAGCGCACGGACAACGCCCCATCGATGCCTGAGGCAAGATCTGATCATGCCGTGTGCCGGCTGGAACCGCGGAGCAGTCCCGAGGCCGACGGGGGCTGCCCCGGCGGGCGTGGTGGTTCAGTCGATGTGGAGCGCGGCCTTGCCGCTGATGCGGCGGTGCAGGACCGCCTCGAATGCGGCCTGCCGTCGACGCCAGGACTCCTCCAGCGCCACCTGGCCGTCCAGTCGTCCGTCGGCGACCAGGGCGCACAGCCGCGTCAGGTCACGGGCGGCGCTCGCGTGGGCGGTGAGCTCGTCGGGCAGGTTCAGTGTGTGGATCCGGGCACCGTGGGCCCGGTCGAAGCGGTCCGCTCGGAACGTGACGGTGGCCTCGCCGGGGGGTGTGGCGATGTTGACGACGACTCCGCGGGGCGCGACGTGCTCGATGGCCAGGCCGAAGGCGGCTCCGCCGACGCCGTCGATGATCAGGTCGAAGTCGCCGTCCAGGTGTGTCACCACGTCCGTGGCACCGAGGGACTGCAGGATCGCCCGGGAGGCGGCCGCGTCGCGGACCCAGGCGATGACGTCCGCGCCGCTCGCGTGGGCGAGCTGGACCGCGAACCGGCCCACGCCCCCGGTCGCTCCGCTGATCAGCACCCGCTTGCCGAGCACCAGGCCACCGAGCTCGAGAGATCGCAGCGCCGTCAACCCGGCGGTGGGGAGGGTGGCGGCCTGGACGTCGGGGACCTGATCGGGGATCGTCGCCAGCCGGCTGGTCGCGACGGCGGTTGCCCGGCAGGTCGGTCAGCTCACCGCCGTTCAGCGAGCTCGCCCGGAGCCGGACGAGCGCCTGGTCCGGGAGCGGCGCCGGGTCGGATACCTCGGTGAGGGTCACGTAGGGTGCCGCCGGGGTCGTCGTCAGGGCCAGCACCGTCCGAGTCTAGGTTCTCCGCTCCTCGCTGAGCCCGACCGCGTATCCAGTGGTTCGGTCACCTTGCGCGGCCGGGTGCGCGGTCGGGTGCGCCGATCCCTGACCTGGGCACCGCCACCAGTGCCATCGTGATCAACGGTTGCGGTCGCGCCGCGTCGGCCGGGAGCGGGGTGACCGTCCACATCGTGCACCTGTGGACCAGCGATCTCGTCGTCACCCTCGTGGCGCCGGACGGCACCGCGTACGTGCTGCGCAACCGGGTCGGCGCCGTGCCGGGGAACATCGACCAGACCTACTCCGTGAACCTCTCGTCGGAGCCGGCCGACGGCGTCTGGCGCCTGCGGGTGGACGACGTCGAGTCCACCGTCAGCGGATCCCTCACCTCCTGGTCGGCTCACGCTCTGACGGCGGCCGCGCCGGGTGCGCCTACTTGATGACGGGAAGCGGGCACGTCATCGAGAGGGAGACCGACCTGCTGGCGTTCCCCCGGCTGTCGTAGACCGTGAACGCCACGGATTCCGTCGGCACCGCTCTGGTCTCGCACGGGATGGTGAAGGCTTTGTCGACGACGCCGGACGAGCCGCCGCTGACCGAACCCGACCCCGAACCCAGGTCGCTGCCGCCGGAATAGGTGTAGCGCGTCGCGTCGCCGTCCGTGTCACTGTAGAAGATCTTGGCGTGGAAGACGTAGCCCTGCCAGGACGAACTGGTGTCGGTGATGGTCGGCGGGTGACTGACGGGCGGCGGGGAACTGGTCGTCGTGGTCCGGGTGGTCGTCGTCGTCCGCGTGGTGGTCGTCGTCTCGACGGGCGCCGACGTCGTCCCGGCGGCCGTCGTGCTCGTGCTGCTGGTCGGCGCGGACGTCGGGAGGGTGCTCGACGAGCCCGACGTCGCCTTCGTCGCGATCCCGGCGACGGTGGCGTGGGTGGACGACGTCGGCGTGGGGCCGCCGGTCGTGGTGCGCCCGGACCGGGGGAGGCCCCCGTCCTGCGTGGACGACGAGCCGGCCGCGGCGGACGACGACCCCAGCGGCGGGGGCAGCGTCGTGGGTGCCACGGTTCCGGACGGCGCCGCCTCGTCGCTGGGCCCACGGCCGCCGACCGGCCGCACGAACACCTCGTCCGTGGCCGGGTCCACCAGGGTGAACGCCTTCAGCGGTGCGGCCGCCGGCTGGATCCGGGTGATCGAGCCGGTGGAGAAGCCCTTCCAGCGGGTGCCGGAGTACCCGGAGGCGGCGGCGGTGACGGGTGGCGGCGGGGTGAGCGGGTTGCCGCAGAAGCACTTGGCCCGCGGCACGCCGTAGGCGTCGATCAGCACCGCCGTGCCGGCCTGGAGCACCGAGTGCAGCGTGGTGGCCTTGCCGTCACGGAAGCCGTGGTTGGTGACCAGGGCGTCCGCCCGCAGGATCACCGGGGTCAGCCCCGCGATGTAGGAGGGGATGTCGGCCGCCGCGATCCGCTGCACCCCGGCCCAGGCGGTGCCCTCGGCCCGGTGCGACGTCAGGAAGGCCACCATCGTGTCGGCGTCGCAGGACGTCATGCTCCGGGTGCCCCCGTAGAGGCCGGGGGTGCCGCCGGCGAAGGAACCGCCCGACCCGGCGGGCGGGGTGACGCCGCTCCGGTCGGTCCCGGCCGGCGGCATGAACGGGTTCGGGCCGGGCGTGCGCACCGCCTCCAGCTGGGTCTGGCCGTCATCGGACGTCGCCATCAGCGTCACCGCGACCGCGCCACCGCCCGCGGCGCTGAGCGCGACGACCAGGGCGGCGAGGATCGCGAGCCGGCGCCGTCCCGAGGCCCGCGACGGCGCGGACGGCGGGACGGGCGCCTGGAGCGGGACCCCGCCCTGCCAGGCGCCGGGCGTCGACGGCCCGTACCCCGTCGGCAGGGGGACCGCAGGACCCTGCCCCGGACGCCACTGCACCCCCGGCGCCGGCCCGGGGTGCCGAGCGGTGGCGGCCGGGTCGTAGCCCACCGCGGGCCCCGTCCCGGGCGACGCGGGCGCGGCCTGGGCGAGGGCGGCCCT
>Ga0302322_100003230_pt1 | contig 13936 bp, 6 predicted proteins | sample Fen_T0_2_FD_203757 | JGI IMG/M metagenome (GOLD analysis project Ga0302322, IMG submission 203757) | Peat permafrost microbial communities from Stordalen Mire near Abisko, Sweden - Fen_T0_2 | ecosystem: Environmental > Terrestrial > Soil > Wetlands > Permafrost | place: Sweden: Abisko... | reverse complement strand
CAGAGAAATATGGGCGAAGGTAGTGTGCCTCTTTTAACTTTCCAGGCCGGGCTCCGTCCGCTCGATGAGGAGGCCAAGGACTACACGGTCGAAAATATTTTGCGCAGCAGCGATGCCTGGTTGCCGCAATAAGGAAGGTTATAGAACGTTTGGTAAATCAGCTGTCACTCGCGTTTGACCTCAAAAGGTCAATATCGACTTGTTAGTGGCGATAGAGACGGAGAAGGAAGGGCCAAAAAAAGCAGTCTTATTGGTTAGCTCTACTTTGCTGACGAACGGATTTCTTTGTTTTCAAATTTAAAGGTGAAAGCCATCGCAATAGCAATTTTCTAGGCAGGTTCTCTCGTGAGACAATTCTACTGAATTCATTGATAAAACGGTCGATATGAAACAAGCCCGGAGATAGATTGACGGGTTCGTCGAGCTGTGTGAAGACACGTGTCCTAATTACCTCTGTTCTTAGCTTCTCATGTATCCCTTGCTTTCCCTTATGACAAACAGCCGGAGCTGGTGGCTATTCTGCGGTTTGATCCTCATTGCGCTGAGCGCTTTTGTTTCCGCAGCGCCAGAAACTGGTCTGCTGTTCTATCTTTCAGGAGAACAGGGAACGACGGCTGATTTTTCCGCCGGCAAAACGCCAACGCCGAACTTCGACATGGAGGTAACCTCGATCGCGGACGGAGCGAAAGGCAAGGCATTGAGCTGCGCCGATCTTCAGCGGCTATCATACTGGGCGCCCGGTAACATCTACGCGCAACGTGGTACGCTTTCTTTCTTCTGGCGCTCGCGCTATCCGGTCGGACCGACGGAGTTTCCGATTTTTCGCGTGGCTTACGCCGATCATTCCAGCTGGGACATGGTTTGGCTGCGCATCGACTACAACGGTCACGGCTTTGATGCGTTTGTGACTGATGTGAATTTGGCACGTGTACGCGTGTCGGTTGAAATAAAACCATTCCCCAAGCCTAATGAGTGGACACATATTGCGATTTCGTGGGACGAGACACAGGGCATTTGTTTTTACGTGAATGGAAAATTGGCTGCGACGAAGGAGTCTAAGGCGGTTTTGAATACTGGCCTCGATCAGTTTGGGCCGCACTCGCGCATTATTAGCCCGCACAATGTGCAGAGTGATTACAATTTTGTCCGCGGCGGCGACATCGACGAACTTCGCATTTACGATCGTATGCTTTCCGCCGAAAACGTGGCCACGCTGGCGAAAGGCGACGCAGTCAGAGGCCTGGCGATGCTCCCGGCCCGTGATATTGCAGATGCGCGTTGGCGCGACGAATGGGCGCTTCGGTATGGCTGGAATCGTCCCGGCGACCTGCCGATTTACATCGACGGTTCGGCAATTTGTATTCGAAAAGTGGAGATCCTCGAAGCCTACGACATGAAACGCTGGTGGTGGAAAGCCTGCGACGGCATTCGCGAGACGACCTGGCCGGGGGTTTACAACCGCTCGCGCCTGCCTGGTCGCAGCGACTATTTTCACCTGCCTGACTGGGATTGTTACGTTGAGTCGGGTAAGTCCGTGACGTTTATCATGCCTGACGAACCGTGGAACCACTTGGAAATTTCGGGCGTGGCCTGGGGCACGATGAGTCTGCTAAAAGGTGACGACGCGAACGATGCTCCAGCGCGGGCGTTGCTCTTCGAACGGCCGGAAGGGCAAGAGAGAACTTATCACCATTTCGCTAGCGGTTTCACCGGTCAGAAAATCCGTTTCACCAATGTCGAACAGGAAGAGCCGATCGGCGAGCTTTCCGCGTACAACGTGACTGTTGGAAAAGAACCAGATGGTAGTACCAAGCTCGCGTACCGCCTTGGCTCGGTCGCATCCGTAGTGAAGAGTCTTGAACCATTGCAGACATTCATCAGCGGCCGCTACGAGGCCGATGAGCGAGCGACACTCGTTGCGCAACCGGTTTCGACGGCAAAGTCGCCTATAGAAAAAAACGTCGGCACGCTGCCGATCGTGCACGTTCTGATTCCAAACGAATCAACTGACAGAGCCTACAACCTCGATGGCATTCAGGACGGTCTGGACGGCATCGCGATCGATTTGCCGGCGCTAAATTGCAGGCCCGGTGAAGGCGGTCTGATTCCATTGAATATCCAGGTCAAAGATCCGCTTTGGCCGATGCGCGACATGCTCGATTTCACCTTCAGTGTGAAACCAGGCGAAGCGAAGACGCTCTGGCTTGATCTGCGTGATCGTATTTTGCCCCCAGGCAAGGCGCTCTATCTGACGATCGCGAGTGGTTGCGGTGACTTCGGTCCACAGTCCCTTGCGAATGCTGAGCTCAGGCTTGTGTTTAAACCTCGCGCTGCGGCGCAAGTGGAACACGAAATCGACCGCTTCATCCAGGCGCGTGATAGTTATGCCATGCTCGTTGAAGAGCACCCTCGCAGCCCGAAGTTCAATCTTTGGAATCGTTTCGAGGCAGACATTACCGATCTCATGCGGGTTAACCCAAATCATTATCCAGGTCGTGAATATTATGCTGACGGCGTGACTGGCAAGATGCCTGTTTACAGGCATCTTGCGGCGCCTGACGGGGTGCCGCTTTGGGCTTTTCGTCAGGTTGAACTGCTTGGTCGTGTGAAGAATTTCGTTAATTGGTGGATCGATAACCGCCAGGTGCCTTATGGCGACTTCGGGGGAGGCATTTCGGATGATGTCGATCTGGTCAACATGTGGCCCGGCATGGCTTTCATGGGCTGTGACCCGGAGAAATTACTAAAGTCGGACCACGCTCTGCTCGAAGCGGCGTTCAAAAATGGCATGTTTACAAACGGTCTGCCTACGATCCAGACAGACGAGCTCCACAGCTATGAAGAGGGAATCAATTGTTTGGGGCAAAACCTGATCCTTGACTTCGGTAACCCTCTGCAAATCGAGCGCGCTATGGCGACAGCACGTGGGGTCGAGAGTATCACCGGTATCAACGCTGCCGGGCACCGGCATATTCGCACATCCTATTATAGCGGCACGCGTCTGGCCGAGGAGGCGCCATGGAATCGCTCAAAGTATTACTCCTATCTGGTCCTTCAACCGGAGCTGTTGTTGGTCGACTACAACGGCAATCCCTCTGCGAAGAAAGTTGTACTTGAACTTGCTGACAGCTTGCTCGCGCACCGTTTTAAGACCGAGGAAGGCCGCTATGGTGTGCCTTCAGCCATCCAATTCGATACCGACAAAGATGATGAGGCGACGCGCGGAACTTTGCCCTGGCCGATGTATTGGGGCGCCTATGAGTGGACGGGCGACAGTAAATATCTCACGCCTTTTAACGATGGAGGGATCCGATACTTCACTGAGATCAACGCCAATACGCTCGATCTCCTCGGCAAACGAAGCGAATGGGCGCCGCGCATTGCGAGCATGGATCCGGATGGCAACAACGAGCGCCGGGAACGACGTGGTGGCGCGCACGAGGGACGCGGCAGCCCGCGCTCAACGGCTCGCGCGGCTTCGATGGTCAATCACTTCAAATGGCAGATCACGGGTGATAAAAAATATCTCGAACAGCTCTATACTGCTCAAATCGAAGAGTGCCAGGTGGTCGAGTACATCGGCACCGAGGGACATCTCTGGATCGATCGGGTGGGCATGCCGTACACCGAGTTGCAGCGCGCTCGACTTGGCGGTATAGCATTGGTTCGTGGTGGAACCTATTCTGGTCACGCGGTAAGCTGGAAGTTCCATGCTCCCGCCAATGAGCAGAGCCTGGCGGTTTTGATTCCCGACGCGACCGCAACTTCATTCAAGGTGATCGCGTTCAATCTCGATAAAGTTCCCGTGCGCGCCACGCTCACCGGCTGGCATATCGATCCAGGCGTTTGGGAAATCACGCAGGGCCTCGACACAAATGGTGACGACGTGGCTGATCAGATGATCGGAACACGCACCGCGCTTTTCGAGCGCTCGAAATCGGTCGATCTTACCTTCCCGCCGCGTACGACGACGGTGCTGACATTCAAGCTTAAGACACCGGGCACGCCTTACTGGAAACGCTCCGACATCGGCATCTCGCGTGAAGACGTTGTCATCGAAGGCCGAACCGTGCAGGTAAAAGTACACAGCCTCGGTTCGGTTGATTCTCCGGCTACGACCTTGGTACTTCGCGACGCTGCGGGCCGAGTGAAGGGAACTGCGCCTATCCCCCCGATTGCTGCCCCCGTTGATCTTCAGCCCAAGTCCGTCGAAGTCAGAGTGATGTTGCCAGAAGGTTTTTCGCTTAACGGTGGTTCGATTGAACTCGATCCTGAAAACAAGCTCGAAGAGATCACGACGCTCAACAATCGGATCGATCTGTGACAAGCAAAAGGTCAGCAACAATACCACGCCTGAAAGCGGTACTGATGCTCTAGCTGTCCGCTGACTTGTGCTGTTTCTGGTACTGTTTTGGCTTCTGCGGTTCGTATAACTTGACCTTTGCAGAGGTGGCGGATTTTGATTTGTGCCGTACCCCTCAACCCATGCATTGGAACGCATTCGATTCTTCCAGCTGGCTGGTTGCAGAAGTGTTGCCCCATGGACCTGCCTTGCGTGCGTATCTGATCGGGCATTTCCCAACCTTGGCTGATGTAGACGATTTAGTTCAGGAGAGTATAGTCAGGGTTTTGCATACGCACGAGAACAGTCCTGTGCAATCTCCCAAGGCACTCCTGTTCACGACTGCGCGTCATCTTGCTTTGGATGCGATGCGGCGTCAGCAGGTTGTGTCGTTCGAGCCCTTGGCGGAAAATCCTGATTCGTCCGTCTACAAGAGTGATGCAAATATTGCCGAAACCTTTAGCAAGAAGGAGGAGTTCGATCACCTAACTCGGGCCATCCAAACATTACCAGAGGCGTGCCGACGTGTTCTCACGTTGCGAGTTGCTTATGGTCTCACGCAGAAAGAAATCGGAGCCAGGCTCGGCATCAGCGAGAACACCGTTGAAAAACATATGGCTACCGGCATCCGCCGCTGTAGAGAGTATTTTGGCGGGATTGGACTTCCTTGAATATGCCGTCTGAACAACATCCACGATCTACGAATGCCGATGTCGAGCAGCAAGCAGCTGCTTGGTTGACCCGGCGTGATCGCGGCCTGACCTCTGCAGAGCAGGATGAGTACCTGCAGTGGCTACGGGAAGATTCCCGGCATGCACCGACCTTTGCTCAATGCGAGAGGACGTTACGGCGGTTGATGCAATTGCGCCTATGGCAACCGGCACACAGTGCTGAGCCCAATCCCGATCTATTTGCTCCTCCTCGGATTTGGTTTTCGCGCAGCGCGTCGTTTATGTTGGCCACCGCCGCGGTCTTGGTGATCGGTATGGTGGCGTGGTGGGGGATCATGCCCAAATCGCAATCTCACCGGCCTGTGTCCAGGACCGTCCTAATCACCAACGAGTGCAAGACTCTGCCTGATGGTTCGGTCGTGGAATTAAAAGAGGGCAGCACTGTTTCCACTGAATATACCTTGGCAGAGCGGCGGGTGCACCTCACGGGTGGCACGGCCCTTTTTACGGTGGCAAAAAACCCGGCCTGGCCTTTCGTGGTCGAAGCGGATGGCGTGACGGTTCGCGCTGTAGGCACGGCCTTTGCCGTCCAATTGAAAAAAACAGGAGTTGAAGTACTCGTGACGGAGGGAAAGGTCAGTTTAGGGCAGCTGGTTGTGAGTGCGAGCGGGTCTTCTTCCAATGACCCGAGCGATATCGTGAATCCCCGGCCTGAGCCGTCTCATCCGATTGTCTCGGCTGGAGAACGCGCCACAGTGGCTCGTGCGTTGGGAGGCATAACCCCGATTGTTGTCCAGGTGACGCCCGAAGAAATCAAAGAGGAGCTGTCTTGGCAAAAACCACAGCTGCAATTCTATGAAACCCCGCTGGTCGACGCCTTGAGAGAATTTAACCGACACAACAAACGGCAACTCGTCCTTGGTGAGGACAGCCTTGCAGCGATTCCGATTGGTGGCTCCTTTCGGGTGGACAATATCGAAGGCTTTGCGCGTTTGTTAGAGGTTACGCTGGGGTTGCAGGTTGAACAGCAGGGGGCCGATACAATCGTTTTGTCTCGGGCAAAATAAGGTAGCGCGATGCGAATATTTACTCAATATTTAGAAAAGTTACGAACGGGCACTACGGAGACATCGGAGTTATTCGTCTCCTTAGCTGCAAACCGTGATTTACTATACCTCTGCAAGCTGTGCGACACACTGGTTTGATCATCCTCGCCATAGCTATGGGCGTGGGGTTGGCCCTCGTTTCTGCCGTGCAGGCGGAAGAGGCCAAGCAGGTGTACAACTTGCCAGCCGGAGAAGCCGCAGTGGTGCTACGTCAGTTCTCAGACTTAACCGGGCGGGAGATATTGTTCGCCGCCGGTGCTGTGCGCGGGCTGCACACCAGCGCAGTGCAGGGAGCGTTCACGGTGCGAGAGGCTATGGACCGGTTATTGGCTGGCACGCCTCTCCACGCCAAGGAGGACTCCAAGACCGGCGCTTTTGCCATAGTAGGAGATGCCTATGGACGTACGGTTTTGACCCCCGAGCAACCGCCCAAGGAGGCGGTTCGTGAAGATTTGTCCCAGCAACCGCAACCCCCAAACAACACCAAAGTGAGCATCAACAAAAAAAAGAGATTATCCAGCTGGCTTGCAGCGCTTGTGGCTGTTTCTAGTTCAGTTTCAGCTCAAACCCCTGCCACTCCCGCCCCCGCGGCCGATGAGGAGGTCATTACGCTGCCGAGTTTCAATATCACCTCTGAAAAGGATGATAGTTATACTGGCCGCCAAGCGTTGAGTACCACGCGTACGGGCGTTGATCTGTCCAACCTCGCTCAATCCGTTACCGTCCTCAACCGGGCGTTTTTGCAGGATATCAGTCCGACGATCATGGCCAAGTCCCTCAACTATGTTGGCGGCGCCCAGACTGGCACGATCAACTGGTCAGTCGATCGTTTCATGCTGCGCGGGTTTGTGGGCGAAGGTGACTACGTCGATGGATTTCGCACGCAGACGGATAGAAACACCGACATCAATCTCGTCGATCACGTCGAGATTATCAAAGGCCCAGCGGCGATCTTCATCGCTAATGCAGCCAACACGGTGGGTGGTGTGGTAAATAAGATTTCTAAAAGCCCCACCGACTTCAAAGTTGCCACGCTCACCTTGCAGGTCGGCCAATGGGACGCCAACCGTATGGATATCGATATCGGCGGCCCCATTACGAAGGATAGAAAATTACAATATCGCTTTCTCGTCGCGCGGCAGCAGGCAGACGGTTATTATGATCATACCTATGATAACAGAAGCTCGATCCTACCGATGCTTGCTTATCATTGGAACGACCGCACCGAAGCTTATATCAAGTTTGAAGCCTTCAACTGTCATTACTCGTCCTATAACGGCGTCCCTCTTGACGGAACCAGTTATGTATACGGCCAACCCTACACGCCGCAGCTTCTAGCCGTTCCGAAGAAATGGAACGTCGACGGCGAAGATGCGCCGCTTAACTGGCGCACAGATTCTTTTTATCGCCTCTGGGGACAATTTACCACGCGTCCGGCGGACTGGATCGCGATCCGCTTGGCGGCTTTCGACTCCAAAGATACTCAGCGCCGCGTGGAATCGATTCTTAACACGATCAATATATCTGCAACAACAACCACAGGCACGCCCGTTTCCATACCTGGTTTCCAGATACCACAAGGTTATGTAAGAGGAACTCCTCTCGCTCGCGCCACGACAGCCATAAACGGCGACTATCAACCACGTCGCGAACTCCAAAACGACTATGTTATTAGCTTCGATACCGGACCTGTAGGACACAAGCTTCTCATAGGCGCTGACATCCTCGATTACCCGCAGGACACTAAAACCTACAGCAGCGGCGGGACGAGCACGGCGACGAGCAGTGCGATTGACCCGTTCAATCCGCCCTATAAGTCGGGAGCGGCTGATACCGTGTCCGTCAATATCGATCAGACACCGGTAAGCTATAATCACATCCAACAGAACTTCGCTAAAATGTTTGTACTCGAGACGGCAAGTTTTCTGAAGGACCGTGTCATCGCCAATTGGGGTGTTTCGCGCAGCCGATTTGAAACTGCACGCACGCAAAACAATTTTAACCAAGTCACTCAACTCGCCACAGCCGATTCTAATATCTTTCCTGATTCGGTTGCTTACAAAAACCTCGTGCAATACGGCCTGTTGGTTAAACCCCTATCAAATGTCTCGGTGTTCTATGGAATGAGTAGAAACTTTGCTTTCAGCGGCTTTGGCGCCAGACTGGACGGCACGCAAGGACTGTTGCCTCCTTCTTCTGGCGAGCAAAAGGAATTGGGTGTCAAGTCGTCTTGGCTCGAGAATAAACTAAACGTCAACGTGACCTACTTCAGCGTTAAGCAGGCCAACAACACGGTGCCAACTTTCCCGCAGACCAATCCGCCTTCGTCCACGTTAGTTGGCGGTGAGACATCGCGTGGATTCGACGGTGACTGGTCCTACGAGGTTAGCAAAAATCTTTATCTTATGGGTGCCTTTGCATATTTCGATGCAAAGATTGATCTAGCATCGCCATGGAATCAGATTCTTCAGCCATACGACGCCAAAGTGCATAGCACGATTCCTGTTGATAATGTTGCCGAACACACCGCCTCGATGTGGGCTCGCTACGTCTTCACAGAAGGGGCCGTAAAAGGCCTTTCGCTAGGGCTTGGAGTGAACTACCTGGATAAACGCGCAATCACTGACAATTCGAACAATGTATTCTTCGGTTACATACCGGCGCGTACATTGGTCGACGCTGCGATTATATATAGAACCAAGAGTTTTACCTACCAAATCAATATAGATAATTTGCTCAATAAAGATTATATGTATGCCGCGCGCAGCGAACTCGTGATGATCCCGGGCTCCCCGATGAATATCAGAGCCTCGGTGACCTATAAGCTCTGGTAAATGCTCATGTTTGAACTACGCGGACCTTAACCCCCGCGATTTGTTTATAGTCGAATTATACAATAAAGGCCAGCCTTCCACTGGCTGGCCTTTATCGTCTGCGGGCCAATCACCGTTGACGAGGGTGTTGATATTTATTGTATCCACACCGCCACGACGATTGTATCTGCGGCGACGATCGGTGCCGTAAAAATGTAGGCGGCGAGCCCGGCCGAGCTGATCGAACCTGTGCCATTTTCTGGCGCGAAGAGGAATCTGTTGCTACAACTTGGAGCATGCCAGCGCTGTTTTCATTGCACGGTAGAACTGAGGGTTTGGCGCTGGTTTTGGAGGGGAGGTCGATCGCCCGAAACCGACGGAGCGCTGATCTCAATCCAATTCAGGGTTCAGCCCCAGGGTATCGTGTCGATTTCTAGACAGGTCGTGCCGGCGGAGAGCGAAGCGGTCGCGCAACGTGAGCAGGCGCATGTTGTACACGCCAGTGGCCGAATATCGACGTGTAGCGCCATTCTCGTATTTCCCTCCCTTGGTCCCTTTCCGTTCTTTTACGACGGTCCTCATTTGTAAGTGGCGCCCCCACGGGGAATCGAACCGCTGTTTGCTCAACAATCCAAATGCTTCATTAAGCGTGTTTTAGATTGTTTATTAATGAGTTAGAACAGGAAAGAAGATGCAGCTGGATGCAAAGAAAACAAGATGAAAACAGCTTTCCTGACAAATCTGTGGCAAATCCAATTGGCGTTTTGATTGGTTCGAGGGTTTGCGTCCCTCCGGGCAGTCTCTGTGTCGACGTCAGCGAGCGGATCGGACAAATCTTAGTCCGTCTGTTCACAGGGTCTGGTTGCTCTGCCGACTACGCACTGGATGGTGATTGGGCCTGGGAGAAGTCTACGCATCCCAACAGTTGTTTTGATGTGTGGTGGTGTGATTGATCACAAATGCTAGTTATCGACGGACTTAGATCGGTCGCTCCGCTCGACAACAAGTTTCTCGAACGCATCGTGATCTATCTATATGTTGGCCCTCGCCGAGCCAGAAGAAGAGACTAATAGCACGTTGATTGTCGACGCGGTACTTGTGAAGACTGCGTCGGCTTAGAATAACTACAAATTGCTAAAACGTTTTTCCTAAAGAGATCTCCCATCGCCGACCGCGAGCGTGTGACTCGCTTATATAAAAACCGTTAAATAGATCTAAATGTGGTGGAGGCTTTTGCCTGTCTCAAATGGCGAGCGACTCTTGAACACAGGCCTAAACTCTCCTGAATAAGTAAAATATCTGGCTGCGATTAGCTCTACTATTCAATTTGGCGGTTTCTTGTAATGGTTTCCCTGAAATTGCGTGTGCGGTGAACAAAAAGGTTGCCAAGTGGTCTGTCGCCCTAAACCAATTCTCACCGCCATCCTGCGAAGAGGGGGCTTTCTAACCATGATCCGCTTCAGCTTTTTCCTAGCCGTAGTGTTTTCGTTTTTAACTGCTATCGCCTCGGCTGCGCCCAATGCGCCGACCGGCCTGACTTCGTCGAGCATTACGGTGACGTCGTTCACGCTCAAGTGGACGGCAGCGACGGGCGGCTCTGGCACAAAGACCTACCAGATTTTTAAAAATGGTACGCAGCTGGGGACTGCCACGACGACCTCCTACAATGCGAGCGGTCTCACTCCAAATACCAGTTACAGCATGACGGTAAAGGCGGTCGACACTTCGGGTACGTCCGTGGCCAGCAGCGCTCTCGCGGTTAAAACCTTAGCCGACACAACCGCGCCTGCCGCCCCTACGGCACTCGCTTCCGCTTCGATCACCGCCACGTCGTTTACCCTTAGCTGGACGGCGTCGACCGACGACGTTGCGGTCACTGGCTACGATATTTATAAAGCCGGAGTGCTGGCGGGCTCCTCTGCGACAACTTCCTTTGCGGTGACCGGGCTCTTGCCCGGTACAGCCTACAGCATGACGGTCAAAGCCAAAGACGCCGCAGGCAACATCTCCCCAGCCAGCACAGCTAAATCAGTTACGACTACAGCTGACACCACCGTGCCCAGCGCTCCGACCAACCTCGCATCCTCCGCGATTGCGGCCACCTCGTTCACGCTGACATGGACAGCCTCAACCGACAACATCGGCGTCACCAGTTACGTAATTTACAACGGAACCACGCAACTCGGCACTGCGACGACGGCTTCGTACAACGCCGCGGGATTGATCCCGAATACCACTTACAGTATCACGGTTAAAGCTAAGGATGCGGCTGGCAACACTTCGACCGCCAGTTCCACACTCTCCGTCAAAACTCTCGCCGATACAACGGCGCCTACCGCCCCGACCGCGCTGGCATCCTCGGCGATCGGTATGAACTCGTTCACGCTGACCTGGACGGCTTCATCCGATAACGTGGGCGTTGCCGGTTATACCATTTATAATGGTTCGACTCAACTCGGCACTTCTACCGCGAGCACGTTCAGTCCAACGGGCCTCGCGCCCAACACCACCTATAATATCACGGTGAAGGCGAAGGATGCCGCGGGCAATGTGTCGGCGGCAAGCACAGCACTCGCGGTCAAAACCTTGGCCGACACGGTTGCGCCTTCCGCGCCGACCGCACTGGCTTCCTCGGCCATCACGACGAATTCATTTACGCTCAAATGGACGGCTTCAACCGACAATGTAGGCGTGACTAGTTATACTATTTTTAATGGCACTGTCCAATTAGGCACCGCGACCGCGACTTCCTACAATGCAACCGGACTGACGCCGAATACAACCTACAGTGTCACCGTCAAAGCTAACGATGCTGCTGGGAATACCTCCGCTGCGAGCAGTGCCCTCGCAGTCACGACTTCGATGGTCGCGGCGGTAGCACCTTCGTTTAGCCCTGCCGCCGGAACCTATAGTAGCGCTCAGATCGTAACGATCAGTTCAACGACCGGGGGAGCCTCGATCGCTTACACGACGGACGGCACCGCGCCAACCGAAAGCGGCGGCGTGGTTACTCACGGCACTTTATACTCCGCGCCTATAACCATCAACGTGACGACGAACTTGAAAGCGATAGCGTTCAATACTGGTTATGCCGATAGCGCGCCGACGAGCGGCACTTACACGATCAAGGCCGCCACGCCCTTCTTCAGTCCTGGAGGTGGAACCTTCGCGTATATACCAACGGTGACGATCACCTCATCCACGACTGGAGCTAAAATTGCCTACACGACGGACGCCAGCACTCCCACGGAGATCGGTGGCGTTGTCACGCATGGGACGCTTTATACAGGGCCTATCGATATTGCTGTTACCACAACGCTGAAGGCGATCGCGTTCGCGAGTGGGTTGGCTGATAGCTCAGTGAAAACTAGCACTTATACGCTAAACCTGCCAGCCGCCGACGCTCCGATCCTGTTCCCTACGCCGGGCACTTTCGCCAACGCACAGACAGTCGCGATCGAGTCTCCTTCAGAAGCGTTGATCGCGTTCACGACTGACGATAGCACACCGACTGCGAGTGGGAACGCGATCACCCATGGCACGCAGTATACGGGACCTATTTCAGTAAGTACTACGACGACGATCAAAGCCATCTGTTTCAAGCTAGGGAACACTTCGAGCCCGGTCGTGAGTGGCGTTTATACCATCGCTGCTGCTGCTGCCGCGCCGATCTTCAGCCCCGCACCTGGAACTTATTCGAGTCCACAGAGCGTGAGTATTACCTCGGCGACGAGTGGCGCCACGATCATGTATACGACAGATGGAAGTACGCCGACCGAAACTCACGGGACGCTTTATACTAGTCCTCTGAGTCTAAATAACACGGTGATGTTAAAGGCGATTACTTACGTGAGTGGTTCGTCTGGCGACAGCACGGTCACCCGCGGTCTTTATGCAATTGGTGCACCTATTCCCGTCTTGGATGTTCTACATGACTTTACGCCTTCGGATCAAGAGGGCATCTATCCAACGGCGGGGATGGTGCAGGGTCCCGACGGCAACTTCTACGGAACGACCTCAGGCAGTCTTTACGGGACAATCTATAAAATTACTCCAAACGGTACCTTCACCACGCTAGTGACATTTAATGGCACCAATGGATCAAATCCTACTGGGGTTTTGACACTGGGGGACAACGGTGATTTCTATGGGATATCAGGCGGGGGTGGTCCGGGTGGGGGGACAATATTTAAAATGACTCAAGCAGGAGTCCTAACCAGCTTGTATCAGTTTTCTGCACCACCTGCCCCTAGTGGGCCTACAGGGCTTATAAAAGGCAATGATGGTAACTTTTATGGTACGACCCGTAACGGTGGTACGACAGTTACCTTTTCAGAAGGCCCTGGCACCCTGTTTAAGATGACGCCGTTGGGCGGTTTTACGGTCTTGTTAGATTTCAACTTAGTCTTCGTAAACGGTCCATGCGGCTTAATCCAAGCCAAGGATGGCTTGTTCTATGGAGCTCTTAATGGAGGTTTTTTTAAGACAACGCCTGAATGGAGTTTTAACTTCACTCCTGTGGCAGATATTAACTCAACCTTGGTGCAAGGAAGTAACGGTGGTCTGGATGGGACCACAATTTTGGGAGGGGATAATAGGTTTGGGACTGTTTTCTTAAATCTCGGTGGGGGCGTGGCACCTCCGCTTTCAGTCTATTTTTCGGAAATTGATGGCAAGTACCCCAATGGTCCCCTTTTTGAGGGTTCGAACGGCAATTTCTATGGAACGACAGAAGCTGGGGGCAATGGTGGTTTGGGAACTATTTTCAAAGTCACGCCTACAGGTAGCTTGACGTCCTTGTTTTCTTTTAATGGTCAAAATGGCTCTTGGCCTACTGGCTTAACCCAGGCTGCCGATGGTAGATACTATGGAGTGACTTATGTCGGCGGGATTTATAATAGAGGAACCGTTTTTCGGCTTCTGGTCCCTGCAGCTACAGCACCAGTCTTCAATCCTGCGCCGGATGTGTATCGTGCAAGCCCTCAGCTTGTCGCGATTAGTACA
>Ga0302322_100003229_pt1 | contig 13936 bp, 12 predicted proteins | sample Fen_T0_2_FD_203757 | JGI IMG/M metagenome (GOLD analysis project Ga0302322, IMG submission 203757) | Peat permafrost microbial communities from Stordalen Mire near Abisko, Sweden - Fen_T0_2 | ecosystem: Environmental > Terrestrial > Soil > Wetlands > Permafrost | place: Sweden: Abisko... | reverse complement strand
CTGAGCGAGTTCAGTAACGGATCGTTGACCCCGGTGAGTGGGCTCAAGCTGTGGTTCGTGAGAATGAAGCCCATCACGATGGCGTTCGCGACCACGAGTGGCAGCACGAAGGCGAACGAGAACACGAGGCCACCAGTAGCGAACGCCAGCGCGGTCCACAGCCCAACGCCGATCACTGTTTCCGCAACGGCATAGGCCTGTTCTTTCGCGGACAAGAAGCCGCGGGCGCGCGCCGCGAGCAACATGTGCAGACTCTGCACCGAGAAGCCGATCAGCGGTGTTGACGCGCCGCGTAGCCGGCGGAGACCGGGGGCCATCTGCGTCGCCAGGCGAATCGCACGGCTCTGCCGATATTCGTCCAGGGTCGGATAAGCGTCGGGATCCTGACCTGGGTGCTGCGTGTTGCCGTGATGCACGCGATTGTGCCACGCCAGCCACAGCCGGGGTGAAACTACGAACGGCGAAAAGCCGAGCCAGCCGACCAAGTAGCGCAAGCGAGGACCGCGCACGATCGCCCCGTGCAGCGTCTCGTGACCGAGGAAGGTCAAACCTGCGAAGCTCACGCCGATGACCAGTGACAACAGCGGCGCGGCTAGCCAAGGCAACCAACGCTGCTGTAGCGCGCTGATGCAGAGTGTCACGATTGCCAAATGCACGGGCAGCCACCACAGCCGGCTGCGGGCCGGTTGAAACGCTCCGCGCTTCAGCTGCGGGCGTATGCTGCGCACATAGCTGGCAATCGTGCTTTCGGTCATCTCTCGAGTGTGACCGCCACTTTCGCGGGTGCCGTCACGGCTCAGTCACGTGTGCGGTCAGGACTCTGATAGAGTTGGTGTATGCAGGGACCGGCTCAGGAAGACTTGGCGGTGCGTATCGATCCCGCTCGTGAAGCAGACCATGGACTGCTCGCGAACCTGCTCGAGTTGTATTTGCATGATCTGAGCGAAACCTTTGCCATCATCCAACTCGGCACCGATGGTCGCTTTGGCTATCCGCGGCTGCCTTCCTACTGGTCCGAACCGAAGGTTCGCTTTCCGTTCCTGATTCGCAAGCGCGGCAAGCTGGTCGGCTTCGCTTTGGCGCAGCGCGGCTCGCCGATGAGTGAAGACCCCGAAGTGTTCGATGTCGCCGAGTTCTTCGTGCTGCGCAGCGAGCGCCGCTCTGGCGTGGGTGCTCGCGCGGCAGAGCTGCTCTGGGATCGCCTGCCTGGTCGTTGGATCGTGCGCGTGTGCGAAGCAAACCTCGGTGGACTACCGTTTTGGACGCGCGTCATCCAGAGCTACGCGGGCAACGCAGTGACCCGAACGTCGCGACGGAGCGAGCCACATGCTTGGAGCGTCTTCGCCTTCCAGACGCGGTCGCCCGGCGCCCAAGGCGCGCCGTAAAACCGGGCTACGCGCCGACGCCTGTCGGCCGCGCCCGCCAACCAAAATCACCCTGTTACTTTGGCCGGATGCCGTGCGGCAGGGCGCGCCTTCGGGCGACGAGATCGCTGTGCCCAGGCGTATCACCTTTTGTGATTGTCGCGTGCAACGGGCACCGGTTCGGGCGGTGGTCTCGTGGCTTTCAGCCGCGAGCGACGGCACGCGTCGCGCGAGCTTTCGGCGAGGTGATGCGCCGCGTTTGGCGACGCGTGAGTTCCGTGGCCGACTTGATGCGGCCAGCGCTGCTACGAGTCGATTTGCGCGAAGGCTTGGCGCTGCCCGAGATCTCCAGTGCTGGACCGCCTTTGTTGTTGGAGCGCTTGGACAGATTGCGCTGCGCCGTGCCGTCGCCGCTCACGCCCGCAGTCGCAGCGCCGACTGCGCGATCGATGCTATGCGGTTTGGCTTTCTTCGGCTTCGCTTGGCTGCTGCTGACCTGTTGTTCCGCCCGGTACCGTTCAGCTTTGGTTGCCATCCGCGCAGGATAGGGGCGTGGGTTCGCGAATGCACGCGCTGCTTGTCTCAATCGCTGACGGCGCGGAACCGCTGACAAAATCAGCACAGTCAGCGTTTCGGCCTCAAAAGGCGGGCTCCGAGTACGGGCAAAGTGCTCTCATGCTTGCACAAGACGAGTTGCCGGGTTCGCAGTCGACCCAACGCGGACAAGTGCTGGCTTGTTCGCAGCCGCAGCCGCAATTGTTGCTGAAGCCAAGCGTGTTCGGCGGGCAAGAGTAGTCGATGCTTGCGCAGGTTCCCGGGCTGAGCCCCGCGTAGTAGCGATACCACTCCGTATCGGGGTCACAGCTGTTGCACGCAATCAGCGTACTCGACACTCCGCCTCCGGGGTCGCACCAGCAAGTATTGCACTCGCAGGAAAAAGGTACCCCGATGGTGTGGGTCACGCCGTCGACCAGGCACGTTCCAGTCGCACCGGCTTCACCGGGCGGGCCGATCGGGTTTGGAGCGCCCGCTGAACTGCCCACATTGCCGGAGTTTCCCGAGCCCGCCGTGGGCGTGGGTGCGCCTGCACTGCCCGGGGCTCCGCCCTCGGCTCCGGGAGCTGCGCCCGCATTGCCCCCCGGTTCGACCCGGACCGTGCCCCCACACGCAACCACTCCGGACAACCCGAGCAGTGCCACTGCCAGTCTGATTCGATTCGAGACGTTTTCTCGTGGAACGCTGATCCGCAGGCCAGAGTTCGTGGCACAGCTGGGCCACGAGCGCCGCCAATTGCCTGTCAAAGCAGGGAGTTTGTCCATCGATCGCCAGGGATGAGCAGAAACCGTGCCGCGCGCGGCTGAGCGCGGGCAGGATCCCCTGCGCGCTCTCAAGTTCCGCTTCCCATGGCCGTTTCCAGGCAGGTGGGTTGGTTTCGATTTGCGTTCGTGCCGTGCTTGGCTCTCCTGCTTGGGGGTTGTCACGCGCAGCCTCAGGTTCAGCCGGAGCCGGCCAAGAAGGTCGCCAAAAGGGCCAGCCCGAAGGCAGCCAAGAAGGCTGTGCTCAACAAGGAGCATGCGGCCGAAGGCGAGCCCGAGAAGTTTACGGTGCCGTTTGCTTGGGAGGCGGAGAAGGAGGAGCCGCTCGCGCTGACGCGCGCTTTCTTGCGTGAGGCATTCGCAGACAATGAAACCTACATGGAGCACGGCGAGAAGTTCTTCGGGGCGTTCGCTGACAAGCAGACCCCGCGCGCAACGGTGATCACATGCGCCGATTCTCGAGTGCACAGCCAGGCGTGGGATCTCACCCCCGAGAACGACGACTTTACGATCCGCGACATCGGAAACCAAGTACAGAACGTCGAGGGGTCGGTCGAGTACGGTGTGGAGCATCTGCATACCCCGCTCTTATTGGTCGTCGGTCACACCGGCTGCGGTGCCGTCAAGGCCGCGATGGGCGACATCGGCAAGCTCAGTGAACCGATTCGTAAGGAGCTCGAGCACATGCAAGTTCCGCCGGCCAACCCGCAGAAGGCTCCCGATGTGGCCTGGGCCGAGGCCGTAGTCGCCAACGTGAACAATCAGGTCGCCTTTTCGCTCAAGCGCTTCAACCGCGAGGTTCACGAGGGCAAGCTCACGATCGTGGGCGCGGTCTACGACTTTCGCAATGATCTCGGGCAAGGCGCCGGCAAGCTGATCGTCGTCAATGTCAACGGCAACGCCGACCCGGAGCGAATGGTGTCGTTCGTGGAGGCCGTCAACGGTCACACCGACGCACGCGCTGCGAATGACCCGAAAGAAGCCAGAGGAGCTAAAGAAGCGAAGCTGAAAAAGGCCAAGCCCGAGCACGCCGAAGCCTCCGGCGCGCCCCGAGACGTTGCTGCCGATCTGGCCAAGATCCGCGGCATCAGTGCGCACCCCACCGATGCGGAACCCTTGGCGGTGCGCGAGGCAGCGCACGACGCCTCGGCGCACGAACACTGAACACCGCCTGGGCCGTCCGTGCGGTGCGCTGATTGCACCGCAGCGATCCTTGCCCTAGGTTAGGCGAATGAAGCTGGTTGCGTTGGCCGTGTTCGCGATCGTGGCGGCATCGCGCCTCGGCCTTTCATGGCTCAATTTGCGGCACTTGCAGCGCGAAGGGCACGTCGTGCCCGAGGTCTTGGCGGCCGAGGTCGACAGCGCGCGCTTGGCTCGCATCAGCGCGTATACGGCGGCGCGCGGGCGGCTGGGCTTGCTGCGAAGCCTGTTCTCCACGCTACTGCTCGGCGCATTTCTGTTCGCTGGCGGGCTCGGCTGGTACGACGCCGTGGTGTTCGATGCGTTTCCGTCCTTCGCGGCCGGCGGCGTCGCGTTCTTGGCGGGCTTGTTGCTGCTGAACTCAGTTTTGGCGATTCCATTCCAACTCTATTCGGACTTCCGTTTGGAAGCCCGCTACGGCTTCAACCGTCAGACCGTCGCTCTGTGGTGGACCGACTGGCTGAAAAGTACGGCACTATCGCTGACTTTCTCGGTGTTGCTCAGCGCGGGCGCATTGCGCGTGGTTCAGGCGGCGCCGCACACTTGGTGGCTGTGGGTGAGCGCGTTGATCAGCGCCGTCAGCTTGCTCTTGACCGTGCTCTCGCCCTACTTGATCGAACCGCTGTTTTATCGGATGGAGCCGCTCGATGTCGCGGGCCTGCGCGAAGGTATTCGCTCGCTCACCGAGCGCGCGGGCGTGCACGTCGGTCGCGTGCTCAAGGTGGACGCTTCGCGCCGCAGTTCCCACTCCAACGCTTACTTCACTGGGCTCGGCCGCCAGAAGCGCGTGGTGCTATTCGACACCTTGCTCGCGCAAATGACCGAACCTCAGATCTTGGCCGTGCTAGCGCACGAACTCGGTCATTGGAAAAAGCAGCACGTGCTGACGCGCATGGTCGCGATGCAAGTGCTGCTGGTGGTGATTGCGTACTTGGTCTTCCTTTGGGCGCCGAGCGCGGGCTTGCCCCAGTTGCTGGGGCTGAGCGTGGCATCGTTCCCGGCTCGCATCACCATCTTGGCGGCCGGTGCATCGCTCGTGATGTTCCCTTTGACGCCGCTATTTTCGGCTTGGTCGCGCCGTGATGAGCGACAAGCCGATCAATTCGCGGTCGAACTGCACGGCGCGCCGCTCGAGCTCGCTGCTGCGCTCGCCAAGTTGGGCACCGAGAACCTTTCGAACTTGCATCCGCATCCGCTGTACGCGGCGTTCTACTACTCGCATCCACCGCTGGCAGAGCGGATCGGCGGCCTGCGCTTACTGGCCGAGGCCACTCGCGCTTAGCGCCCGCGAACGGCTAAGTCGAAAATCGCGGGCGAGGCGCCCGGATGGCGAGGCGCGACGAAGGCGCATGCTCTCACGGGAAGAACACGAAGCGCACGCCCAGGGTCAGCCATTGGTGGGTGCGGGTTTCAGGGATGTCCACGCTGACCGAGCCATCGTTGGACGTGCCATACGAGGCCATCGCCAGGTCTACGAATGGGCCCACGCCGAACACGCGAGTGACTCGAAAATCCACTCCGCCCATGAAGCGCGCGAACTGGAAGCCGCCCAGCCCCAGGCTCGTGCTGACGCCATTCACGGTCCTGCCCTCGCCGAATGACTCGAAGCCTAGGCCATAACCAAGCCACGGGTTGACCGCGCCAGCCGGCAAGATGTGATATTGAGCTTCGACGCCAAGGTGGATGCCGACCGACACGCAGTCCGCATTCAATCGATTGCAGTTGGTTTTCTCGGCCCCGCCGGCGCCGCCAAACGCGAGTCCGAAATAGCCACCGACGAAGAGCTCGGGGATCACCTTCGCGCCGATGTCGAGGATGAAGGGAACCTGACCCGAGCTGATATCCGAGAGCTTTTTGCCCCCATACGCCGAGCCCATGGGCACGGAGTAGCCCGTGCGAATGTCCATCTGAAAACCCGTGCGCGGCCGCGGTGTTTGCGCCAACGCCACGCTCGATAGTCCCAGCAGCCCAACGGCCCCCAGTGCGACGACCCCGAATTTCATGCCCGGCAGAGTCGACGATCGACCACTAAAACGCAACTAATTGCGTCATTCAGCGGGTGGCTTTTGCCCGTATGGGCCCTTCGTGACGCGCATCAGACTGCCCTGTTCGAACAAAGCAAATTCCAGGAAACGATTGCTGCCAAAGTCGTATGTCCACCGATCGATGGCGATCTGCACCGATTGATAGACGACGACTTCGCACAGGCGCGCGCCGTTGGCGCAGGGCGCGAGGACTTTCTGCGGTACCGTGCGCGTTTCGATGCTGTGTTGCGCGTCGTCAGGGTCACCACACTTCGCGCGCACTTCGTAGAGCGACGCGCCGGTCCCGGCTAATTTTTCGCCGCAGCGCAGCCCTTCGGCTTGCGACGATGCAGACAGGAGCAGCGCCGCCATGCCCATCAACCCAGCACTGGATAGCCAATTCGTCATCTGAAGTCTCCTGAGCGACCTTTCGCTCGTATATAGAACTCGAAACTTCGCTCCCCGGCTACTCTAGCGTGTCGAACGCTTCGGATCCGCGGGGAATTCCCGGCCGAATCTCGACGGTAGTGATGGGGGGGCGAGCCGCAGAGGGCGCGGCAGTGGCGCCGGCAAGCTTGCCGGGCTCTCGAGTCACTCACAACCCGGGTAGAAGCGAGCTGCCACTCGCCAAAGTTCCGCCGGCAGCGAGCGGGGCCAGTGCTTGGAAATTGAGCGCGTCCAGGTGGAAGGTCCAAACGTCATTGGCGCCTTCGCTGCTCACGGAAAGCGCGCTCACGATCCGCTCGGGTCCGGTCAGACGGATCTTGTCCAGGGACAGGCCGTGCTGGGTCATCTGGGCTCGCAGCAGCGGGTTTTTGAGCAGCGTGTCGGTCAGACGCCCGGAGTCGATCCAGAGCAGGAGGTGTTGCTTATCCGGCAATGTCGCGAGAGACGTCTTGTGCGCCGCGTCGTCTTTCAGCGTGCGTTCACCTTTGAAAAAAGCGCTCTCAGCGCGATCGCACAGGGTATTTCCGCCGGCTGTCACGAACAAATATTTGTCCAAAAACTTCACGCGCAGGCTGACCGGCAGGGGCAAGCGTGGCCCGAGCGAAAAGCCAGGGCCGTCGTCCGTGACGGTGACCTCGCGCACGTTGGGCAAGAGCTTCTTTTTGAGCTGGGTCGCGAGTTTCTGGTACTCGCCCGCATCTTTCAGCTCGAGCAGCCAGGTGAGATTGAAATGTGCCAGGGCCTGCGGCCCGGTGCCCAACGCGTCGAGCGACGTGCCCACGGGCGCGGACAACCCAATCACACTCTGCCCGCCCGCGCCGTCGATCAACTTACTGGCACTGACGCCTAGCAGTTTCTCCAATTGGCGGAGGCCTTGCTCCAGCTGGACTCGTGCGCGGGGATCGACCGAACTCAGTTGATCGAGCAAGAGCTTCTCGGTGTCGGCGCCCGTGAGTTTGCTGCCGGTCGAAAGCGCGACGTAGCCGAACGTTTCTTCGGGCAGCCGTTCGCCCAAGCTCAAGGCTCGAGGGGGCTCTCCCGCGTGTGGCAACTTGCCGCCCTGTACCTGACCGGTCAAGCTGCTGACGAAGCCGGCCGGCTTGACTCGAAGCGAGCCCGTGATCGGCCCCGTTGGCTTGAAATAGCCATCGATGATTTCTTTGACTTTCGGATCAGCGATGCTCGCGAACAGTGTGGGATCGATGAAGGCGGTCAACCGCGAGCCGCTGTCGAAGGCCTTGGCAGCGGCCTGAAACGACGGGTTTTGCTCGATAGACGCCGCGCCCGACTCGAGCACGAGCGCCATATCCAGCAGCAAGGGTTCGTTGCCGACGGCCAGCACCCGAGCCTTCGGGAACCAAACCAAGACCTGCTTGGCCCCGGCTGTGATTTCGGCTTCATCGAGCTGTTTCCGCAAAGCGTCTTGCCCGACGCCGGCGTCGGCTGCTTTCCGGGTCAGGTTGTAGCGCTTGCCGGTTTGTCCGATTGAGCCGGTGGGGGTGAAACGGGACGATTTAAGCAGCCTCTCGACCGGCGATGAATTCTTGAGGCCGATCGCTAGCAGAAATTCGGGTGAGCTCGACAACTTGCGGCCGGACATGCCGAACGTTTCCGAGGATGCGAGCAGGGTCACCGCTTCGGTCTGTGAGATTTCGAACGACTTGGCGATCGAATCCGCCGCGTCGTCGAACACCTGCTTGTCGTCGCGCAGCGAGGTATCGAGATACTGCACCTCGTGCAGATCAGCCACCAGCTTGTGCACACTCGGGACCTCGATCAAGAATTCGCTGTCACGGGGCACGCTCTGGGCGATGGTGCGCGCACCTCCGCTGGCGAAAAACAGTGAATAAGTGGCAAACCCGCTGCCCACGGCGATGGCCAAAAACATGCCGACCAGCGCAGCGATCAGGCCGGCCTTGCTCTTCTTCTTGGGAGGCTCCGGCGCATTCGCGGCAGCGGGTTGTTGGCCGTAGCCGGGTTGTTGGCCGTAGCCGGGTTGTTGGCCGTAGCCGGGTTGTTGGCCGTAGCCGGGTTGTTGCGGGTAACCGCGGGCCGGCGGTGCATCCGGCGGCGTGCCGTAGGTGGCCGGCGGCGGAACGTATGCCGCTTGCGCCACGCGTCCGGCAAGCGCTTGGGCAAAGGCCGGCACGGCCGACAACGAAAGCCATTGGTCATGCCCGACCGGGCACACCCCGCCCTGGCTGAGCTCACCGCTTTGGATCATGTATACCAAGCGTGCCTCGTCGAAGGGCCCCTCGGGAGTACCCCCGCGGTTCAGGTAAAACATCGCGCTCATCGGCTTCTCCCTGGCACGCGCCGAGCGCGGCGTAACTGTTTCGAATCGGAGTCAGGGTAGACCGGTGCCCACGACAGTTCAACCGCGCCTTGAAACAGCTCGTGCGCGCTCCGCCGTAGGCCCGAATGTTCAGTTGACGATCGGTTGGCCAGCGCTACCGCGTCGAGAATGGCGCGGCCGATCCGACGCCTCGCTGAAACCATTGTTGGGGCAAAATGTCGTCGCCGGGTCAGGACTTGGGCAGCGTGACGGGAGACCATCGAATCGAAATGCGCGCCAGCATCGCCCATCGCTGACGGGTGCTGCTCTCGCGCATGGAAACTGCTACACGCTCAGGGGGCTCTCTGTGTCTCTCTCCCTCGGCCAGTACGACTTCTCGTCGAGATCGCTCGCGATCGCTGCGATCACGGGTCTTCTCGGCTCGGGCGTGCTCTTGTCGGGGCGGTCTGCGCTCGCTGACCAGCCAGTGAGCTCGACAGCCAGCGACGAGAGTGCGGAAGTGGCAGACTCCGCTCCCTCTGCTGCCCCGTCCGTGCCGGCCAAGGGTAAGCCCAATGTGCCGTTGTTACCAGGGTACGTGCCGACGCTCTTCTCGGCCGACGCGCCTCCGCCGCTGATTTGGAAGTGGGCGCGCTTCTCGACGGCAGACTTCCTCATCACCGGAGCCGGCGCGGGTGTCACTCTGGCCGCCGCGGTCGTAAACCCACGTGCGCAGCATTCACTGAGCGGCGGCTTGTGGTTCGACGAAAGCGTTCGCAATGCGCTCCGGGCCGATTCCTTGCCCAATCGTTACATCTTCCGCGATGCCTCGGACGTCGGTTTGTCACTGATGGTGTCTTGGCCATTCGTGGCTGACGCGCTCACCACCGCATGGTGGTACCGCGGCAGTCGCGAGACCGCGCAAGAAATGGCGCTGATCGATCTGGAGACGCTCGCGGTCTCGGGCGCCGTCCAAGGCGTGACCAATGTCTTGGTCAGCCGTGAGCGTCCTTACGGTCGTGATTGTGGCTCCCAAGAGCTGCCGAATGACTCCCTCGATTGCGCGAATGCCGTGCATTACCGCAGTTTTTTCAGCGGTCATTCCTCGTTCAGCTTCACCGGTGCCGCGCTGATCTGCATCCACCACTTCGAGAATGAGTTGCTCGGTGCGCCCTGGGATGCGTTGAGCTGCGCGGGCGGCTATGCCGTCGCCACCACCACCGCCACTTTTCGGGTCGTCTCTGACGTGCACTACGCGAGCGACGTACTCACTGGCGCATTGCTCGGCACGCTCGTCGGCTACGGGGTGCCCTGGCTCCACTACAGCCATCGTGCCAGCGCGACGACCACGCTGGCCGGGATGCAACTGCACTTCATCCCGTCGCCCGGCGGCCTGGGCGTGTTGGGGATATTTTGATGCGCGCGCTTGCCGGCGGCTTGCGGGCGTTCGCTTTCGGCGCCTTGCTGTTCAGCCTGTCGAGCGCGGTGAGCGCCGCCGAGCCGGCAGGCGAGCGCTTCCCCGATCCGGAGCCACCGTTGGGCTTATTACCCACGCCGGAGGACGCGCTGATGGATCCGCGGATGGCGCGCTCCTGGGGTACTTTGCCGCCGCGTACATTCGTCGCCACGACCGTGGATGTCGGCTTCGTCTACCTCCGTCCGCGCTTGTCGCTCGGCTACGGCCGGCCGTTCACGCAATGGATCGGCGTGGATGCCAACCCGATCGCAGCACAGAACGGCTTGGGCGCCTATGCGGGCCTACGTCTCGAGATCCCGCACCTCGATTTTCGCATCGGCCCCCGCTATTTTGCTTCGTTCAGCCACACCTACCTGCCGACACGGGCCAGCTACTCGCGGCTGGAGCTGGAAAGCAACTCGGGCAATCCCTCGCGCACGCTAACGTTCGAGGCGGAGCTGGATCTCAACTTCGACTTGGGCCCTGGGCGCTTGCTGCTGCGTGGTAGCGCTTCGTACGTGAGTGGCGTGCCGGAGGGTTACAGCGCGTTCGAGGAAACACTGCACATCATCGTCGATCCGCCGTTGGTTTGGCGCGCGCGTTTGGGGTACGCGTTCAGCTTCGGTGCGCGAAAGCAACATAGTCTCGGTGCTGCCGTCGATCTGCTCGATGTGCCCAAACGCGATGACTCGCGCACCATCCGCGTCGGCCCCATTTTGAGGCTGGCACTTTCGCGCCGCGTCGATGTCCGCGGTAGCTTTATCTTCACCGTCATCAGCCCCGATCGCATCGGCCTGGCCGGCGGCGATTTCACCGAACTAGGCATTCGCTACCGTTGGGCGAGCGAATGATTGTTCGTTGCCATCGCCCAGGGGCCCCATTGGGCTCGATTCCATTTCGCTCGCTTCTATTTTGCAGTCAGTCCGTTCCTTTGCAGGATTAGGTAGCCGAACTCTTTGCGCTCGATGACTGTGTGGTAGCGGCCGAGCTCATATCGGGCCCACAAGAGCCGCGAAGGTCTTTCGACGGTGATTTTGAGCACCAAGTCCGGTAGCTGGCCGTGCTCACCGAAGGTCTCTGCCATCAACTGCTTTTGGTAGCCGCTTGGGATCCCCCAGTAGATCCACTGGCTCCAAGTTCTCGGACGAAGCCGCGTCGACAGGTAGCCAGTCGCGAAGCCGTCGAAGATGGTCAATGAGCGGGCGCTCCCGGCCAAGCTCTTCAAGTCTCGGTCGATCGTCTCACAGAACCGTGCATCTCTGCGAGTGGCGATCGCGCCGCGCATTGGGCCTGACTTTACGCGCGTGTCGTGGCCACGGAATCGGGAATCGGTGTCATCGTATATGGACGAAAACATGCTGTGCATCTCGGTCACGAGGCATGCTCCGGCGAAGCCGACGAGCACGCATCGATAAGCCGAGCGGGCCTGCGGGTCGTTCTCGGCGCGGCCCTCGAGTAGCGCGCCGAACGCTGCGATACCGGCGACCAAGGCGCCCAGCGCGCCCAGCGGAGCCGCAGCGATGCCATTGGAGCTGGTATACGTCACCGCAAGCATGGACAACAGCGAAGGCACCCAAACCAAAGCCAACACGAAGCGCCCGTGCGGCCAGTCGCGATTGAGCAGGACGCACATCGGAGCCAGCACTGGGATAGCCATGAAGAACAAGGTCGCCCGCGTGGGGACACTGGCGCTCGAGCCGAACTGGTAGCAGGCGATACAGGCCACGACGCTCACCGGTGCCAGCAGCCAAATCCGGCGTTTGAACCAACAACAGGCAAGTGGCAAGAGCACGAACACGGCGCTGTAAGCCAGCAGCACCCAGCGCCAAGCCCAAGCGCTGGAGTGATAGAAGTCCAGCTTGGCAAACCTGACGGTCGCGTAGCCCAGCGCGACCTGAAGCCCGCGCATCCGCTCCAAGCGCTCTCCGGTCAACCAGAGCGCGAACGGCACGAGCGCCAAGAGAGCCGCCGCGAGTCCAGCGCAAAGCCCGAAGAGTCCGTTGATCCAGGTCGATCGCGAGGTCTTCCAGTAGAGCCAGGCGAGCACCACCAGGTTGTATGGCAAGAGAGCGATGATCAGACCCGGGTAGCTGAAGACCGCCGACAAGAAGAATAGATTGGCGACGAATAATCCGCGACCCGGGCGCGGCCCGAGCAAAGCGTGAGCCGACAACAGCACTCCGCACAAGAAGCCGAACGCGCCCTGGCTGTTGTAGCTGAGTGCAAACAGATTGAAATAGCCGAAGGTCACGAGCAACGCAGCCGCCCAACAAGCGCTGCTGAAATTCGCGATCCGCGCCAGCAAGCGATACACCAGTAGCGAACAGAAGCCGATGTATGCGAGGTACAGGTAGCGATTGAACAAGATGATGCCGTCGGCGGAGCCGACCAGTGCGACATACAAACGATACAGCGGCAGCAGCAGGACCCCCGCGTTCTGATGAATTGCCCGCTCGTCGAAGTAGGGCTGATTGCCGATCACGAACGAGTACGGCATCGCGCTGTAAAAGGCCTCGTCGCGATGACTCACTCCGTACGGAATGCGGTATCGCAGCGTGCCGAGGGCTGCGAGCCAGGCGAGCACGGCGATTATTTCGGCCGCCGACAATTGCCGGATTTTGCTGCAGAAGGCCCTCATTTCGGCGCGAACCCTAACCCATAGCCTCTGTCCAGGTCGGAAAAAGGCAGCGGATACGTGCGCGTATGATTTGGGTTTGGGGGCCACGCTGAAAAGTGCGCGCTGGCCGTAGCGTTCGACAGGGTGGCCTACGCGGCCGGCTGCTGTTCGTTGCTGCGGCCACGCCGGCCCCGCCAGTGAAGACGCCTTCGAGCCTTCGGGTGTCACGAGTGCGTCGGACTGGGGTTCGGTGTCGGCAGCGGCAGCGGCTCGAGACACGAATCTTGGTCGGAGGCGGGGTCTGAGTCATGCGACACGCGCACGCTCTGTGCCGGCGCCGACGGAGCGCGTCGAACTCGAGTCGCTATGCCACGATTCTGACCGATGCCGAAGTCGACGTGCGAGAACCGAGCGACCGTCAGTTCGGCAATGTTGCCACACCGAGGTCGCTGTTCATCTTCTGCTCGCGCAACACTGTCGGTCGGCTATCGTGTGCCCAAGTGTCCACCAACTATGCACGACTGCTGGTCGACGGTCAGCGCATTTTGCCCGCGCTGCTCGAAGACATCGCTGCTGCCGAACGGGTCATTCACGTATCCATTTTCTTGTTCTTTCGCGATCCGATCGGCCAGGAGATCGCCGATGCGCTGGCAGAAAGAGCGCGCGCAGGTCTCGACGTGCGGGTACTGCTGAACATGGAAAAGACTGCTATGGGCGACCCCTTTTCCACCGGCGAGAAGGAGATGATGAAGCACGATCCGGACGTCGACTACGACCCGACGAACGTCAAGCCGCTGTGCAAGATGTTGACCGCGGCGGGCGTGAAGGTGCACGACACGAACATCGACTATGACGCTGAGATGGCGGGCGCAAACGCTCGCCTACGTTCGGTTGCTCAGCAGATCCGCGGCGCCATCGCGATCGATGATATGCACATCGATCACCGAAAAATCCTGATCATCGATGGCCGCGTCGGCTGGTGTGGTGGCGCCAATATCGGCGCGCAATATCTGTTTCACGTTCCCTTCGATCCGCAAAAGGATGCCCGGGTCGAAGCTGAAGAACGCAAGCAGCAGCAACAGCGCGAGCCGTGGTGGAAGTGGCACGACAGCTTGACCCGTTTCGAAGGCCCGATCGTGCTCGAGCTCGATTCGGCATTCCACGATCGCTGGGTGCTGGACGGCGGCGACGACTACGGCACGATCTCGGCGACGCCGAGCAAAGAGCCGCCGCGGGG
>Ga0302322_100003228_pt1 | contig 13937 bp, 4 predicted proteins | sample Fen_T0_2_FD_203757 | JGI IMG/M metagenome (GOLD analysis project Ga0302322, IMG submission 203757) | Peat permafrost microbial communities from Stordalen Mire near Abisko, Sweden - Fen_T0_2 | ecosystem: Environmental > Terrestrial > Soil > Wetlands > Permafrost | place: Sweden: Abisko... | reverse complement strand
TGGCCTCGGCGTAGGGGCCGGTGACATGGCCCTTGAAGGGCGCCAGGCCGTGCTCCTCGTGGAACTGCACGTCGGGGAAGTGCTCGTTCACGAAGGCGCGGATGCGGGCCATGGTCTTGGCCTCGTCCATGTCGGGCACCAGGCGGCAGCTGAGCTTCACCTCGGCCCGGGGGGGCACGGCGCTCTTGATGCCGGGGCCCGTGTAGCCGCCGACGACACCATGCACTTCCATGGTGGGCCTTCCCCACACGCGCTTCATGACCTTCATCGGATCCTCGGTGCGCATGCCGGTGATCATGTGGTCCTTCTTGAAGGTCTCCACGCTGAAGCCCGCATGGGCCCACTCTTCCAGTTCCTGCTTGGAAGGCTTCACCACTTCGTCGTAGAAGCCCGGCACCTTCACCTTGCCGGTCTCACCGTCCATCATGGCGGCGACCACCTTGATGAGCTCCGCCAGCGGATTGCGTGCCGCGCCGCCCACCACGCCGCTGTGCAGATCGTGATCGGCGGTTTCCAGCGTGAGGCGGAAGCCCTTGAGGCCGCGCAGGCCCGCGGGGGTGCTGGGCTTGCCTCGGGTGATCCAGACCGTGTCGCTGACCACGATGGCATCGGTCTTGAAACGTCCCTTGTGGCGGTTCAGGCCGCCCTCGAAGCTGGGCGAGCCGATCTCTTCTTCCGTCTCCCAGAGGAAGTGGATGTTGAGGGGCACACCCGCGCGGCGGGCCGCCAGGGCGCCGAAGAAGGCCGTCACCGCCGGGCCCTTGTCGTCCGTGCTGCCGCGGCCGCGGTAGGTGTCGCCATCCACCACGAAGTGGAAGGGTTCTGCCGTCCACTCGGGCTCGTTGGCGGGCTGCACGTCCATGTGGTTGTAGACCGTGATGGTGGGCAGGCTGGGGTCTTCGCCGAACCAGCCGTGGATGAGCGGGTTGCCGCTGGTCTCCAGGATCTCGGCCTTGCCGCCGTGCCGCTCGAACAGCGCCCGCGCCGCCTCGGCCACACGCCGCACATCGCCTTGGTGGGCCGGGTCGGCGCTGATGGAGGGGATCTCCACCAGGGTCTTCAGCTCCGCCTCAAAGGCTGCACGGCTTTCCGCCGCGTACTGCCCCAGGGCCTCGCGGGTGAGAAGGGAAGGATTCATGGCTGCTCCGGGAAAGGGAGATCATCATCCCACAGCCCGAAGTGTTGTCTATAAATGGACCTATGGGTCAGCCATTCGCCCCATCCCGGTTGAGCTGGATGTCACCTCACCGTGTGGAGCGACGAGGTCCGGGAACCGCTCGTCCGCGCCAGCAGCTGCTGAAGACGTGGCTCATCCCTTTTGAGGGCCAGCCCAGCCCGGCAGGCTGTTTCGGCGGCGTGGAGGTGGGCAGTGGCTTCCCCGCTGGATTCTGCCGCGGCGAGCTCCAGTTCCGCACGGAGCAGGGGGAACCGAAAGTCTCGATGATTGGCACGCTCTCCCGCTGCAAGGGCCTTTCTGCACTCAGCCCAGGCTGGGTTCGGGTCCTCGCGCTTCGCGACTTTGGCCTGACCGTTAGCCAGATAAGCATCGGCGGCGGCGAGGTGCAGCTGGGCATTGTTGGGATTGATCGTCTGACCCTGCTTCCCGGTGGCGAGGGCGGCCTGCACATGAGGCCAGGGATCCTGTCCTGCGGCGAGGGCCATCCGCGCCAGCAGGGCGTGGACCCGGGGCAGGTGGTAGAAGGTGTAGGCGAACCGCGGGTCCAGCGAACGGCTGATGTCCAGTTGAGAAATCGCCCGAGTCAGGGCGGCTCGTCCCGTATGCCGAGCCTCCCACTCCCACTGTCCCTGTTCGAAAAGAGCTTGGCCGAGGGTGCTGTGGAAGAAGGGATTGCGCTTGGCCTGAGGTGTGAGGGCCAGGCCTTCCAGGTGCTCCAGGGCCGCTTGATAGAGCTTCTCCGGATTCCGTCCCCGATCAGCCAGGGCCCTAGCTTCGATGAGCCGCGTGAAGGTGTGGTGGATATCCGGGGGCACCTCGTCGCGCCAATGCCTCGCCTTCCCGAGTGCCTGCTCGGGGTTTCGGCCGAACCGCTGGTCTGCTTCTGCCACCACCCACCAGAGGTGGTGCAGGGTGCCCTTGGTGTTCAGCCAGTCCGACTCCTGCGACCAGTCCTTGCGGGAAGAGATGGCTTCCAGGCGTAGCGCGGCATTCTGGACCATAGGGGCCGGATCTTCTCCGCTGGAAAGCATGAGAAAGCCCAACTGCAGGGCGGTGCTGGGGAGGAAGACCCTGATTCGTTCTGAGTCCGGGCGGATCGCCAAGCCCTGTTCGAGAAGGTGATGGGCCTCAAGGATGGGCTGGGTACTCCGTTCGTTCCGTGCGGCCCGGGAGATGGCCTCGCCAGTGATCACCTGCGCATGCTGGAGCAGCGCCTCGTCGTCGCTGGGGGCCATGCGCTCTGCCTGGCGAAGAAAGCCCTCACTCTGCAGCAGGAAGGCCTGGGCCCCCTCGGCAGAGGTCGTGAAATCCTTGGTGTGGGCCATATCCATTCGACTGCTGGCTCGCGCGATCCAGGCTTCGTACAGCCAAGGGGTCTGATCCAGAACCCTGGCGAAGTGGCGGTCCGCCTCGGCAAGGCGACCCTCCGCTTGGGCGGCCAGTCCAGCTCCGTAATCTGCATGGTCGACGCTCGCCCCCTTGGCGCGGGCCATCCACTGCAGGGCCGGGGGCACCAGGTCCGCCTTCAACTTTTGCAGGGTTTCCTCCGGTTCGTGCTTGGCGATGGACTGTAGCCTCAGGTCCTCGTGGCGCCTCAGCATCGTCAGTCCGAGGCCATACGCCACTTCGGGGGCCTGGAAGCCCGACTGCCAGGCGGACTCCAAATTCCGCACGGCCTCAAGGAATTCCCGCAGGGCCAGGTGCCCCCTGCCCAGTGCGTAGTAGCCAGGCCCCTGGGAGGGCCCACCCAGGCGGGTCATGTCCTTTTGGATCGACACCATCCTCGCCCGCAGCCTCGCTTCCGCTGGGCGGATGTCATGGAGGGGCATCATGCGCTCGATGCGCAGCAGGTGCTCCGCGTCGCGAATCTCCAGGGCGAAGCGCTGAGCCGCCTGTTCGCGCAATCGCGATGTGGTACGGATGTGCCCGTTCCAGCCCAGGAGCAGCAGAGACGCAAGGATTCCGGTCGCGGCGGTGGCGGCCAGGGAGGGGCGCCGCCTGGACCAGCGCCACAACTTCCCCAGGGGCCCCACGGGCCGGGCCAGGATGGGCTCGTGGGCCAGATAGCGACGCAGGTCCTCTTCCAGTGCCTTCGCTGATCCATAGCGCTTGATGGGCTCCCGTTCTAGGCATTTCAGGGTGATTGTCTCCAGGTCCTGCGGCACCGTCGGGGAGAGGCGACGCACCGCTCGCACACCCGAATCCGACTGGTTGGTGAGGAGCCCGACCAGGGTGGAGCCTTCATAAGGCGGCTGACCCGTGATCAGGGCATAGAGGGTGGCACCCAGGCTGTAGATGTCCGTGGCGGCGCCCAGGGCCTCGCCCCGTGCCTGCTCGGGACTCATGAAGGCAGGCGTGCCCATCACGGCCCAGGAGAGGGTCTGGTCCAGTACCGTGAGATCCCGCGCCAGGCCAAAGTCCACCACACAGGGATGGAGCTTTCCATCAACCTGAGTCTCCACAAGGATGTTCGCGGGCTTCAGATCTCGGTGGATGAGGCCGGCGTGGTGGGCCGCGTGGATGGCGGCCGCCACGTCGGCCATCACGGAGGCCATGGCGCCGAAGTCCAACCCGGGTCGCAGTTCCACCAGCGAACGCCCCTGCACCAGCTGCATGGCGATGTAGGGGTGACCCTCCGCATGCCCCAGGTCGTGGATGCGGCAGATGCCGGGGTGATCGAGCTTCGCCTGGGTGCGGGCCTCCCGTAGCAGACGCAGATGCAGGTCCGGGTCGTGCCCCAGTAGAAGCTTCAGCGCCACCACCCGCTTGAGCACTGGATCCCAGGCCGCGTGGACCTTCCCCATGCCACCACGCCCCAACTCCGGCCCCAGGAGGTAGCGGTCCACTGCCACGCAGTCCATGCCCTTGGCCCAGGACGGCATCGTCCCGGGTTCGGAGGGAGGATCGAGTTCTGGGGGAGTCATGTGGAGACAGTGGATGCCTCTATTTCTACCTGAAGGGCTGTGTGATGGCCACCTGAAGCACGGGAGTTTAAAACCTTGGTTCACTCGGACCACAAAGGACCACGCAAAATAAACAGCAGGCGTGCCTTCTTTTAGTCCTCAGTGCCCTTTGAGGTGCAGTTCCCCTGAGTTAAGGTGGCCGGCGGCGGCTCCATGGGTGGACAGCGCCATCTTCCCCCGGTTCAATGGACCCATGCCCACTCGTGGTCCCTACGAGACCTCGCCAGTACCCAGAGTCCCGCGCAACCTGGCCGAGCGCCTGCGCTGGCTGCGCAAGATGGCGGGGTTCACCCAGGTGGAGGTGAGCCAGGCCCTGGGCTGCGAGCAGGCCATGGTCAGCAGCTGGGAGGTGGGCCGCACCCGGCCCAGCGCCGTCACCCTGGGCGTGCTGGCGAAGCACTACAGCATCAGCCTCGCAGCCTTGGATTCGGGCCACGACTTCCTGGCTGAGGCGGCCCGGCGCCCGGTGCCAGAGCCCCCTGCCAAGGAACCTGCCGATGTCGACACTCTGACCCTGCCCCCGGTGGCCCCCGGCCAGGTCATGCTCCTCGACCAGCGTAGCGGCACTCAGACCGCCACCGACGCCGCCGAAGCCATGGCCGCCCTTCTCCGTGCCCTGAAGAAAGGGCGGAAGGCGTGGGTGGTGGTGAGGTAGGAACGACCCGTGTCGATTGATAGAGTCAGCCATGGCTGTGCTGCTGGTCACAAAAAAGTTTTAACAAGTAATACATAAAGGATACTGCGGGCATCTACCACCCCAGTGGTTCGGTCTGGAGCGCCCATGCGATGCCTTCGCAGTTTCCTCCTTATGATGCTTTGCCTTGTCGGGCTTAGCTTGCAGGGTGGAGGCCCGGCGCCCTTCACCGTCGAACTCCTCAGTGCGGCCCCGACTCCGGCCACGAGCGCGACCTTGACTGCAAACCTGAGCAGCCCTCAAACCGTGGGCACCGCGGTCACGTTCACGGCCACGGGCTATGGTTCCGATGCTTCGAGCTACATCTACCGGTTCTACCTTGGCGGGACTGTTGTTCAGAACGGACTCAGCAACACCTGGACCATGCCTGCCTCCACCCCAGTGGGAACCTACGCCGTGGGTGTCGTCGTCTCCGCCGATCCAACCGTCTGGTGGCAGACCGAGGCGTCCCTTCCTTTCACGCTTAACCCTCCAACTCCGACTCCTGCCACGAGTGCGACCCTGACCACCAGTCTCAGCAGTCCCCAGGCGGTCGGGACCGCTATCAATTTCACGGCTACTGGCCATGGATCGAACACCACCACCTACCTCTATCGGTTCTACCTGAATGGGGCTGTGGTGCAGAACGGGTACGGCAACACCTGGACCCTGCCTGCCACCACCCCAGCTGGTACTTACGCAGTGGGCGTTGTCGTTTCTACTGATCCGACTGTGTGGTGGCAGACCGAGGCATCGCTTTCTTTCACCATTGGGCCCCCCACCACGACACCCGCAACGAGTGTGACCCTGACGGCTAATCTCACAAGCCCACAGCAGGTCGGAACAGCCGTCACGTTCACGGCGGCTGGCCACGGTTCAAACACCTCGAATTACATCTACCGGTTCTACTTTGGCGGAGCCGTGGTCCAGAACGGGCCAGGCAACACCTGGACCATGCCTGCCTCCACCCAAGCAGGAACGTATTCGGTGGGCGTGGTGGTTTCAGCTGATCCAACCGTCTGGTGGCAGACCGAGGCGACGCTCCCATTCACCATCAACCCGGCTCCAACTCCGGCCACGAGCGTCACCCTGACGGCCTCCCTCGTCAGTCCACAGATGGCTGGCACCGCCGTGACGTTCACGGCGGTCGGCCACGGTTCAAACACCTCGAATTACATCTACCGGTTCTATCTTGGCGGGGTCGTGGTCCAGAACGGGCCAGGCAACACCTGGACCATGCCTGCCTCCACCCAAGCGGGAACGTATTCGGTGGGCGTGGTGGTTTCAGCTGATCCAACCGTCTGGTGGCAGACCGAGGCGACGCTCCCATTCACCATCAACCCGGTTCCAACTCCGGCCACGAGCGTCACCCTGACGGCCTCCCTTGCCAGCCCACAGATGGCTGGCACAGCCGTCACGTTCACGGCGGCAGGCCACGGGTCGAACACGTCGAACTACATCTACCGGTTCTATCTGAATGGGGCAGTGATCCAGAACGGGTCCAGCAGCACCTGGATCATGCCTGCTTCGACATCAGCGGGAACCTACGCAGTGGGAGTCGTCGTCTCTGCTGATCCGACCATCTGGTGGCAGACCGAGGCCACACTCCCGTTCACCATCAACCCGATTCCGACACCGGCCACAAGTGCAACGCTGACGGCCAACTTCACCAGCCCGCAGCTGGTGGGAACCGCGGTCACGTTCACGGCGGTGGGCCATGGGTCGAACACGTCGAACTACATCTACCGGTTCTATCTGAATGGAGCCGTGGTACAGAATGGGTCCAGCAGCACTTGGACCATGCCCGCCTCCACCCCGGTCGGAACCTACGGCGTGGGCGTTGTCGTGTCGGCCGATCCAACCGTCTGGTGGCAGACGGAAGCCACGCTCCCGTTCACCCTCCGGCTCAATGCCGCACCGGTCTTCCAGAGTGCACCTGCCACCACGAATGGCCTCTCAAGCGCTTACCAGTACATCATCCAGGTCAGTGATCCGGATGGAGATCCTGTCACGTTGACCCTTACCAACGCGCCCGCGGGAGCAGTCCTGAATGGGACCAACCTCAGCTGGACCATCGCGAAGGACCAGGAGCGAAAACCTGCTGCCTTCGTGGTCCGCGCCACTGACAGCTTCGGTGCCGCGACGGATCAGGCCTGGACTGTGAATGCCACCGGTACCATCACCGGGACCAAGATGACCACCTACCACACGGCCACCGGTACACAGGCCGTTCCAGTGGACTTGTCTACTGCGACGATCGCGGCCTGGGTGCCGGATGGCGCGGGTGGGTTCAGCAAGCGGATCGGCTCTGGGCTGGCCAATGGTACTTTCTCGATCCCCGGCGTGCCTGAGGGCGTTTACCTGCTGCAGTTCGGAGCCACGAGTCTCATCTCCACCAGCGCAAGCGTCCTGGATCTTGGTACGGACGCCTGGGGCCGCTCGAATCCGGCCAAGGTCACGGTGGATCCCACGAACCTCGTGCTCAACCTGACCAACCTGGCCCCCTGGCAGGGTACGGATTACCTACAGTGGTTCGACGACAACACTGGGGCCTATGTCGACAGCCTCGCCTACTACTTCAACAGTGGCGGTCCCATGGCCGGTGCCACTGCCCTCTCCTCGGAAGTGGCCAACCTGAAGACGATCGCCACCTATGGCTACCCTGTCTTCTTGGAAGACACGAACCTGGGCGATGCCCCCCGGCTCTTCCAGTTGGGAACTCAGACCGTTCAAGGCTCCGGGCAGACCTATCAGACCCTAGTGCGGTACTTCGCGCCCAGTCCGCTCACCCAGGCCGATGGCGTCCCGTCCACACTGACCGGCACCTTTGCGACGGTCCCCCTTTCCAATGCGTTCCCCTACTACCTGAAAGGCTCGGAATTCTCGGCGCTCCAGCCCTTGGTGCATCCCCAGGCGACACCGAGCTATTCTCAGTTCTTCCTCGACACGAACCCCGCCGGTATCCAGGGTGCGATGGCCTCCACGCCTGATCTCATCATCATGGATACCTCGACCTTCGACAGCACGGACCAGGCCCTCGGGAACCTGGCGTACGGCAATCCCTTCTCGGCCTCATGGCCGCTCTGGTGGCAGCAGTACTACTCCTTCTCTGTGCCCTACCAGCTGCCGGGAGTCTCCGGTACTCGGCACATGAGCGGTGCCATCGTGGTGAGCTCCACAGCCATTCCCTCGGCGGGAGCACCCATCCGGCCGGGCATTTCGCCCGTCAGGAACGTGGGGCTTGATGGAGCCTCGCTGAGTGGCGGACTCTCGGGGGTTGAGCTCACGCCCACGATCGCCTGGCAGGCTCCAGCTCAGGGAACCTCTGCCTTCTCCCTGGTCTCGGTCTACCGCCTCTACAAAAACGGGACCTCCACCCTGCCTGGCACACAACTCGTGGCGAGCCTGCGGACGAGTGGGACCAGCATTCAGGTCCCACCGGGATATCTGGTGGCGGGAGAGACCTACTGCCTCAGGATCACGGCCTACCAACAGCCTTCCTATCAGGAGATCGCGCCCTACCGGCCCAATGGCCTGAACCAGGCCTGGGCGGATTGCTGGACCGCCACTTTCACCGCCGGGACCGGGGCCGTGAATCCGGCCATCACACCGGCCACGGGCGTGACCCTCTTGGCCGACCGGCCCAGCCCCCAGGCGGCGGGCACACCCATCCAGTTCATGGCCACCGGGCAGGGCTCGAATGTCTACCAGGGCATCTACCTCTACCGGTTCTACCTGAACGGCGTGCTCGTCCAGAGCGGCTACCAGAACCTCTGGACGCTGCCCGCGAGCACCCGGTCTGGCAGCTACACCGTGGGCGTGGCCGTTTCGGCGGACCCCGCCATCTGGAGCCAGGCGAGCACCTCCCTGACCTTCACCCTGATGGGCAACAGCCCGCCGGTGTTCTGGAGCAGCCCCAGCACCGTGGCCTCCTCGAACCCCTACCTGTATGCCATCCAGGTCAGCGACCCGGATGGCGATGCCATCACCCTCAGCCTGCCCTCCGCGCCGGCGGGTGCGATCCTGAATGGGAACCTGCTCCAGTGGACCATTGGTGCGGACCAGCAGGGGAAGCCCGCTTCCTTCGTGCTTCGGGCCACGGACAGCCAGGGAGCGTTCAAGGAGCAGGCCTGGACCGTGGACAATGCCGGCACGGTCACGGGCACCAAGGCGGTCACCTACCACAACGCCTCGGGCACGCAGTCCATACCGGTGGATCTGTCGACCACGGCCATTGCCGCTTGGATTCCCGATGGCCTGGGCGGGTTCACCAAGCAGGCCGGTGTCGGCCTGGCCGATGGTACCTTCTCGATCCCCGGTGTGCCCTCCGGTCAATACCTGCTGCAGGTCGGACCCACCAGCTACCAGGCCACCAGCGCCCGCATCCTCGATCTGGGCACGGACGCCTGGGGGCGCGTGAGCCCCGCACCGGTGACCGTGGACCCCACGAACCTGGTGTTCAACCTCTCCAACCTCGCGGCCTGGCAGGATGCGGATCAGCTGCAGTGGTTCGACAGCAACACCGGGACCTGGACAGACTGTGTTCCGTCTTACGGGGACCTCACCTCGGGTTCACCCGTCGTGGGCGACACGAGCCTCAATGGGGCAACCTTCGACCTGGGGGCGCGGTCGGGATATCCGATCTACCTGGAGGACACCACGAAGGGGGACAGCCCCTGGTGGTTCCAGCTGTCCACCCAGACCATTTCCGGTTCCCCGGCCACCTACCAGACGCCCACGCGCTTCTTCCAGCCGAACCCGCTGGTCCAGACCGATGGCGCGACATCTACGCTGACGGGCGCCTTCGCGCCAGTGCCGCTGACCAATGCCTTCCCCTATTACTTGAAGGGCTCTGAATTTGCCGCCTTGACCACAGCCGTCCACCCGCTCGCCCAGACTTCGTCTTCCTATTTCTTCGTCGACGCCAATCCAACGAGCAGCCTGGGTCTCCTGGCGTCCACCCCCGATGTGCTCCTGATGGACGACAGCGGGACTGCCTGGACCGACCAGAACCTGGGGAACCTCCCCTACGGCAATCCCTTCCCCGCTTCGTGGCCGGTCTTCTGGCAACACGACCATTTCTTCCGCGTCCCCTACACCCTCGCCGGCCTGTCTGGAACGAGGTGGGTGAGTGGGAGCATGGTCCAACGTTCTGCGTTGATGCCCTCCATCGGATCCCCGATTCGCCCCGTGCTCTCTCCTGTCCAGAGTGTCCAGGTAGATGGGGTAATGCTGAACGCCCCCCTCTCGGGAACGGGCTTGACGCCCACCATTTCCTGGCAGGCGCCTGCGATCGGCACCCCGACCCATTCGCTCGTATCTGTCTACCGTCTTTACAAGAGTGGGACCCTGACCAGCCCCTCCAGTCAGACCGTGGCCACCTTCAGGACGAGCGGCAGGAGCCTGCAATTACCCCCCAACCTCCTGCTGGCGGGCGAGACCTACCGTCTGATGATCCGAACCTACCTGGTTCCCGGGTACCAGGAGGGTGCGCCCAACCGGCTGACCCCCCTTGAGCTTGCTTGGGCGGATTGCCTGACCCAAACCTTCACCGCCGGACCGCCCGCCGTCAACCCAGGCATCTCCCCGGCCACGGGGGCCACCCTCCAGGCCAACCTGCCCAGCCCCCAGAACGCGGGCACACCGGTCATGTTCATGGCCACCGGGACGGGCTCGAACACCGTGAACTATGTCTACCGTTTTTTCCTGAACGGGGTCCTCGTCCAGAATGGCTACCAGAACATCTGGACCCTGCCATCGAGCACTCCGGCCGGTACCTACACGGTGGGTGTCGCCGTGTCCGCTGACCCAGCCGTCTGGCGACAGGTCTCTGCCACCACGACCTTTGCCATCATTGGCGGCACTGCACCGGTCTTCCTGAGCGCTCCTCCGACGGCCAACGGGGCATCGAGCACCTACCAGTACCTTCTCCAGGCCTACGATCCCCAGAGCCGCCCCGTCACCTTCGCCCTGGTATCCGCACCGGCCGGAGCCACGATCATGGGTAACACCCTCCAGTGGACGGTCAGCCCGGCCCAGGAACGGAGCCTGCAGGATTTCCTCGTGCGGGCCACCAACGACCTGGGTGCCTCTGCCGACCAGGCCTGGACCGTGCGGACCTCGGGCACCGTGACCGTGAGCAGCGTGACGGACTATCACACTGCCTCGGGGGTCACGGGCCTGCCCGCCACGCTGACTCCAGGCGCGACGGCCGCCTGGGTGCCCGATGGCCTGGGAGGATTCACCAAGATCCCCTCGGTCGGCCAGGCCGATGGATCCGTGACCCTTCCCCATGTGCCCTACGGCACCTACTACCTACAGAACTTAACCTCTGCCTATGTGGAGACCGCCAGCTCGGTCAACCTGGGCACGGACATCTGGGGGCGCTCCGACCGGGCCTCCATCCAGACCAGCCCCACCAACCTGGTGCTGAACCTCACCAGCATGACGCCCTGGCAGCCCATCGATTCGCTGACCTGGTTCGACGCATATGCGGGAACGAACCTGATCCTGGGGGCGGCCAACTCCGGCGGACCCCTGGCCGGAGACACGGCGCTGGTCGGGGCCACCTACAACCTGGCGGGCCGCTCGTTCGTGCACCTGGAGAACACCGCCCTGGGGGATTCCCCCGTGCTGCTTCACTCGAGTGCCCTCAGCGTCCCGGCGGGCACGGGAGGCAGCTACCTGACGCCCACCCAGGTCTTCACACCCTTTCCCCTGGTACAGAGCGACGGAGTGAGTACTGTGCTGTCGGGCGGTTTCTCGACGCTGCCGATGTCCAGCTCCTACCCCTTCACCTTGAACGGGGCGGATTTCGACGCGCAGAGAACCGCCGTCAGTCCCCTGGCGAACTTCAGTTCGTCCTCCTTCTCCGTGGTTCCCAACCCCGCTGGCACAGCGTTCTATAACTCGGCCATCGGATCCCTGTACCTGATCAACATGAGCACCAACGCCTTCGGCACCACCAATCAGGGGCAGTGGAACCTCCCCTTCGGGAACCCCTTCCCCGCCGACTGGCCCCTGCTCTGGAACTACGGCCACAACTATGCGGTGTACTACACTCTGCCAGGCGCAGCCAGCTCAGTCGGGATCGGTGCGGGCATGCAGGTTCGCTCCGCCCAGCTCCCATCCAGCGGCAGTCCGATCACGCCGAAGGTAACTCCCGTGCGGAATGCCACCCTGGGGGGGCAGTCCTTGAACGGGACGGTTGCGGGCGTGGGGTTGACGCCGCTGCTGGCCTGGGATCCGCCCTCTGTGGGGACAGCCACGTTCACCCTCGTGATCGTGAATCGGCTGTACAAGAACGCGTCCAACCTCTTGTCGATTGAATCGGTGTTGTCCGCCAGGACCCAAGGGAACAACCTGCAGATCCTGCCAGGGGTTCTCGTGCCTGGCGAGACCTACGTCTTCACGATCCGGGCCTACATGCTCCCGACTTTCCAAATGGCCCTTCCCAATCGGACTGCGACCCTGGAGCAGGCCCTCGCGAGCTATCAATCCCCCGCATTCACTCCCTGATCGCGGGTCTGATCACGGGAACGATTTCAGCCACACCTCAAACGGGCCAGCCGCCTGCAGCCTTCAGTCCGGTCCACTCGGGCAGGCCCAGGGCCAGGTTGAGGTTCTGCACGGCCTGGGTGGCCATGCCTTTGCCGAGGTTGTCGAGGGCGACCAGGACGACGCCGTGGCTGCCCTTGGCGGCCACGGCGATATCGGCGAAGGCGCTGCCGGTGGTGGCGGCCACGCGGGGGGTGCCGTCCACGATGCGAATGAAGAAGCGGCCCTGGTAGAAGGCCTCGAAGTGGGCCTTGAGGGCCGCTTCGTCCATGCCTGTGGGCAGGGGGAACTGGGCCGTGGCGAAGATGCCCCGCACCATGGGGGCGCTCTGGGGCACGAAGCTGAGGGGCGCCTCCCAGTCTGCGGCGGCCAGGGTGCGCAGCACCTCGGCCTCGTGCTGGTGGCCCAGCACCTTGTAGGCCCGGAAATCGTTGGCCCGAGTGGGATGGTGCGTCGTGTCGGAAGGTGCCGCGCCGGAGCCCGAGGAGCCCGTGGCGGCGGTGACGGCCACGAAGGCGGGCTGCCACTGGGCCAGGGGCAGGAGAGCCAATTGCAGGGCCGTGGCGAAGCAGCCGGGGTTGGCGATGCGCTTCGCGCCCTGCATGCGCTCGGGCTTCCAGTCCACAAGGCCATAGACCCAGGCGGGATCCAGGCGGAAGTCAGTCGAGAGGTCGATGACGGTCAGGCGCTCCAGCAGATCATGCGACTTCCCGGCGGCTTCGATGTCCGGCCACAGCTTGCCCAACTCGCCATGGGGCAGGGCTGAGAACAAGACCGGGGCTTCGCTCTGGGCCAGGGCGGTCCAGTCAGGGGCGGCCTCGAAGGTGCCCTCCACCAGGCCCCGAAGGTTCGGGTGCTGGGCGTGGAAGGGCTTGCCCGCATGGCTGCGGGCCGTGCCGCGCAGCGTCTTCACCGCCGGATGGGTCGAGAGCCAGCGCAGCAGCTCGCCCCCGCCGTAGCCTGAAGCGCCGAGGATGAGGACATCAATGGAAGTCATGAATACCTCAAACAAAACACTGAGTGATTAACCACAGATGGCGCAGATGCATAGTCAAGAAAGATGAATTTTTATCTGCGCAATCTGCGTCATCTGCGGTTTCAAAACAAAATTCCTACACCTTCGCCCCGATCTTGGGTTCGATGAGCCCGAGCACGAACTTGCCGAGGGCGTCGGCGTCGGCGCGGGCATTGCGGGCCGGGAGGCCCAGGGTGGCCACGAAGCGCTCGCCCACGCGGTTGTCCGTGGCGGGGCCGGCGATGAGGTCGGTCTTGATGGCGAAGGCAGAGGTCAGGTACTGCACGGCTCCTGCGGCACCGACGGGGTCATTGGCGCAGACGATGAAGGCGCCACTGAGGGCCATGAGCGCGGGATCGGAAAGGATGGCCTGGACGCCGTACTCGCCCATGATGCCGTCGCCGGTTTCGGCCACGATGACATCCACGCCATGGGCCGCCAGTTCCGAGAAGATGATGTGGGACACACCCGCGGCGCTGCTGGCGTCCGTGCACACGATGCCTGCGTCCGTGAAGTCCAGGGCCACCTCGGCCCCGTAATCCTTCATGGCGA
>Ga0302322_100003226_pt1 | contig 13940 bp, 16 predicted proteins | sample Fen_T0_2_FD_203757 | JGI IMG/M metagenome (GOLD analysis project Ga0302322, IMG submission 203757) | Peat permafrost microbial communities from Stordalen Mire near Abisko, Sweden - Fen_T0_2 | ecosystem: Environmental > Terrestrial > Soil > Wetlands > Permafrost | place: Sweden: Abisko... | reverse complement strand
TTGTCTGGCAAAGCAACGTGGCTCGAAACCAACCGGCACGCACATCCGACGGAGCCAGCTTCTCCGCCTGTTCCAGGGCATCGACCGCATGATCATAGCTGCCGTCTACATCGAGGTTGTATGCATAGCGTGCCACCAGGCCGGTTAACAGCAGCAATTCAGCATTGTCGGGGTGACTCTTGACCGCGATGACGAGAAAACCAAGGTCTTTGCCGAGACGCGCGGCAACTTCATCCTTGGGAACAGGATACTGCCACTTGTTGCTCCAGGAGTGGCTGTAGGGCTCAAGCTGCTTGGCATCGTCGAGAGCGGCCAGAACAGCCACCTCCTGCGGAAGCCGGTCTGCGTGGATGGCTGCGACATCGGCATGTGCAAGCGGAGCGATGGAAAAAAGGAGAGATGCGAAAAGGAAAGCGGCTGTCTTGCGCACGTAAGCCTCACGATCTGAAACGTGAAGATCAGTGTAGCCAACCCGGCGCGAAAACGGCTAGTTCGGCGCGCCTGTGGTCTCTTCGGAGGCGAAGGTGCATTCAGGGCACTGGCAGACACGTCGCAGGTAATCCCAGGAGTAGATGCCGCCGGAGTGGCCGTCCTCCCAATTAAATTGAATGGCATAGCGGCCGACGGCGTGAGCGCTGGCTGGCTTGGGAGGCGGTGTGTACATGGGCAGTACGTTGGCTGGCTTGGGCTTGGGCTGACCGGGCTTGCGGCCCTCGGCCTTGCGCAAATCGACGCAGGTGGCGCAGGGGCAGGCTTCGCGCAGCCACGGGAAGCTCCAGGCGCTGCGGTGGCCGTCCGCCCAATCGATCTCCATGCCCTTGCCCTCGGTGATCAGCACGCGGACCTTCTCGGGAGTAACGGCGATGCGGGGCAGCAGACGAGCCTCGTCGGGCTCGTTGGCTTCGTTGTCCTTGGGGGCGATGCGGATGCCTTCGTGGCTCATGAACCCAGTTTACAGGGGACAGTGAACAGTGGACAGTTGTCGGGGACTAGAGGCAATGAACCTGGGTTACAGAAGTGTTTGCAAAAAGAATAGATCCTAGGCGCCTGCACTCAACGCAATCGCTATCAGTGGTTCAGTAACCGTTCGATCAATGGGCGCAGTGGCCAAAATACTCCGGCTTGGCAATTGCAATCCCAAAAAACAGAATGGCGGCCACGATGAACAACGCCTCAGCGATCGGGTGCTCGCCGGCAATAATCGGACCTGCCATCGTTTGGTCCCTTCCGTGGAAATTGTAGCGCGATTTCCGTCGGACACTTCTTCTATTTCCAACCGAATGATTTGCATGGGACGACAACTGACCCCCGATCTCTGTTCCCTATTCCCTATTCCCTGCCTTTCCGTCGTACCGGATTTTGAGGGCCAGAATAGCAAGCGCAAGGGTCAGGGTGACGATGTTGGCCACGATGATGGGCAACGAGCCGAGTCCGATGCCATAGACCAGCCAGCAGACCAAACCTAAGTTGAAGAGCAGAAACATGCTCAGCGAGATGTCGCTGGCGCTCTTGCGCCGCCAGACGCGCACTAGTTGCGGGATGAACGAGACGGTAGTCGAAAGCGCTGCCGCCGATCCAATCAAATCAAGCGGCCACTCTGAAAACGGGCGAATCGGGGCAATGATCAAGCGTTTCTCCAGAAGAACCAGGCGGCCATCGAGAGGCCGATGAAGACGACCAGCCAGCGCAATACCGGTTGCGGAACGCGGCGGGCAAGGCGTGCAGAGGCGTATCCGCCGATGGCGCAGACGACCATGGCCAGCAGGCAATAGCGCCAGACAACCTGGCCTCCGACGGCGAAGATGATGCAGGCGATACCGTTGGCTGGGGTGGTCGCGGCGACCTTGAGGGCGTTGATCTCGTGCAGGTCCTGATGGCCAAAGAGCGAGAGCATGGTGATCAGCAGGAAGCCCGCTCCGGCGCCAAAGTAGCCGATGTAAAAACAGAGCGCCGTCGTCGCAAGAAACACAGGCAACCGGCGCGGCGGGTGGACGGCCAGAACCGCCTTGCGAGCCTCAAGCCAGCGCGAAACCGGGCCGCTAATGGCAAAGATCGAGGCCGAAACAAGCAGAAGCCAGGGGACGAGATGCAGAAAGGTCCGCTGCGGCGTGTTGAGCAAAACCAATGCGCCAAGCGTCCCGCCGATAAGACCGGCAAGAGCCATGCCCAAGGCTAGACGCGGGTTCTTGCGGATGTCGTTGCGATAGGCGGCGACCGAGGTGAGTTGGCCGGGCCAGAGAGCCACGGTGTTGGTGGCGTTGGCCTGGACAGGAAGGATCTTCATTCCCAGCATCGCCGGGAAGGTCAAAAACGAGCCGCCCCCAGCCACGGCGTTCAGCACCCCAGCCAGAAACGAGGCCACGATGAGCCAAATCCAGTGCCAGTCGATGAGGGGTAGGAGATGCTGCATCTGGCTCTATTGTAGAGGGATTTTGGGATTCGATGGGTTGGGGATCTACTACCTTGGCCGGGGCCAGAAGGCCACAATTCTCCAAGGAAGGGGGTGTCTGGAGGGACGAACTGTGGATTTCTAAGAACTTCTAGACTCGTAAATCATTCTAAATAAATTTGTTGTAAGATTTTTATAAATATGAGTGTAAAGCGCGCACATTTTGTGAATAATGTATGCTATATTTATTTCAGATTATTTGAGCGGCCGGGACTCAGGTCTCAGGCCCCAAGAATTCCAAAACATCCGGAGGTAAACTCTCATGGCAATCACTCGTTGGGACCCTTATCGGGAAGTTGTAGCTTTGCAGAACCGCATGAATTCGCTCTTCCGCAACATGAACGAAGAGGACGATCCGGTCGCGGCGTCGAACTTCGTGCCGGCGGTCGATATCTATGAAGACGCGCAAAAAGTGATGTTGAAGCTTGAAGTGCCCGGCATCGACCAGAAGGACCTGGACGTCCGCGTCGAGAACCACACGCTGACAGTCAAGGGCGAGCGCAAGTTCGAGGCTGAGGAGAAGGAGCAGAACTTCCATCGCATCGAGCGTCGTTATGGTAGCTTCTATCGCGCATTTACGCTGCCCAATACAGTCGATACGGAGAATGTGGCGGCCAGCTACAATGCGGGTGTGTTGAAGCTGGAGCTGAAGAAGAAGCCTGAGGCTCAGCCGAAGCAGATTCCTATCACTGTCGCGGCGTAACAGAAGTTCACAGTTCCCAGTTCTCAGTTTTCAAACCTGAGAACTGGGAGCCAATGACTGATTTCGTCACGGGCGGTCGGCTAGCACTTTCTTTTTACCGAAGATGCGAATAATATGTATTCGTATGCAATGATACGTATTTTTGTGGTGAGGTAAAGAGATGCAAATCATCAGCGCTTCCGATCTGGCGCGCAACACAAGCGCGATCTTGGAACGAATTCTTATGGGTGAAACAGTCAGCGTAATGCGGAATCGCACAGAGATTGCCCATATTGTTCCTGCCCGTCGTACGATGACCGCTGCGCAAGCCATCGCGGGCCTGGAGGGAGGACTGAGCCCTGCCCAGGGTGATAGCTGGCTCAAGGACAGCCGCGGCGAATTTGATGAAGAGGTCAGAAATCCGTGGGGATGATCTTCGACACTTCGATCTGGGTAGGTTTGGCCAGCGGGCAAATCTCCGGTGAAGCTGTCCTTGAGGCTGCCGGAGACGAGCCGGTCTATATTTCAGCGATTTCGCTCGGAGAGCTGAGCTTTGGCGTGGAGTCATGCAGCGATCCGGCGACACGAATGGTGCGGCTGCGCTCGTTGCGCAGGCTCGAACAGCGGCCCGTTCTCGATGTTTCTTCCTTGACGGCCTCGGCTTTTGGCATTCTGGCCGCATTCATGAAACAGTCGGGCCGGTCGCCGAGAACGCGGGTCAACGATCTCTGGATTGCCGCGCAGGCAATTGAAAACGACTATGCCCTGTTGACGACGAATATCAAGGATTTTGAAGGTCTGCCTGGTTTGCGGGTTGTGGGTTTGTGAAGACTGGAGGCCGAGCCGAAGCAGACTCCGATTAACGTTGCAGCGTAAGGGAAAGACAACATTGACGGGTCAGTCTCCGGCCTGGGGCTGACCCACTGAACCAAACACTCGAATGCAGATAAATGCGGCTGAACGAGAGGGAAGATGAACAATTTCAACTGGCTTTACTCTCTCTGGATGATCGTTGGACCGTTTGTTGGCGCGTACATCGGTGCGGCGATATCAGATAAAGTCTGGCGTCGGCAAAAGCAATGGGAGATGAGACGCGATGCTGTCGTTGATGTCATCTGCGCTCAGGATGAACTTGAGCGTGCCTTACTCTTCCTTGATAAAGACACAAAAACGCATTTCGAATCGTGTTTTACTAAGTTTTATCGTGCGAGGTTTTTTGCGGAATTGATTGTCGGAGAAGAGCTTAAAGAAAGTATCTTGGAATACTTCAAAGAGATAGGTTCCATCGCCAAAATGATCGCCGACGGAAACTCTGAATACTTTGCAAATCCTGAAACGAAGAATGTACTCAAACAAAAAAGTAATGCGGTTATTCATTCAGCTCGAAAGGAACTTAACATCAAGAACAAATGATCACATTGGGGTTTGATCTGACCCTTGACACTGATAACTGACAACCGAGGGAGACAATGGCAATTCGTTGGGACAAATTTACAGAGAAATCAAACCTTGCAATGCAAGAGGCGCAGGTGCGCGCTGCGGAATTCGGCAATCCTGAAGTTCAGCCGGTTCACCTGTTGCTCTCGCTTATCAAGGACCGCGAAGGCGTCATTCCTTCAGTGCTCTCTGAGATCGGCGTCCCTACCGAACGGTTGGAGCATGACCTCCACCAGATTGAGGAGAAGCTGCCGCGCGTGAGCGGCTCGGCCAATCAGCCGAACTTGAGTCAGGCGCTGAATAAAGTCCTGGAACAGGCCTTCCGCGAAGCGCAGAACTTCAAGGACGAATACGTCTCGACCGAACATCTGCTGCTTGGCGCGATCCATGTGAAGGGAGAACCGACACGCGAGGCGCTGGTGGCTCTGGGCGCGACGCATGAGGCGATTCTAAAAGCCTTGACGGCGGTGCGCGGAACACAGCGCGTGACGGATCAGAATCCCGAAGGAAAATTTCAAGCGCTCGAAAAATACGCCAAAGACCTCACTGAACTTGCGCGGCGCGGCAAGCTGGACCCGGTGATTGGGCGCGACGAAGAGGTTCGGCGCGTGATTCAAGTGCTGAGCCGGCGGACGAAAAACAACCCCGTCTTGATTGGCGAACCGGGTGTGGGCAAGACGGCCATTGTGGAAGGCCTCGCCCAGCGCATCATCAAAGGCGATGTACCGGAGAGCCTCAAAGACAAGCGGGTGATCTCGCTCGATCTCGGTTCGATGCTGGCCGGAGCGAAGTATCGCGGCGAGTTCGAGGACAGGCTCAAGGCTGTGCTCAAAGAAATCGAAGAAGCCAACGGCGAGATTATTCTCTTCATCGACGAGTTGCACACGCTGGTTGGGGCAGGCGCGGCCGAAGGAGCGATCGATGCCAGCAACATGCTGAAGCCGGCTCTGGCGCGTGGAGAGCTGCGTGCGATTGGCGCAACCACGCTGAACGAGTACCGCAAATACATCGAGAAGGACAAGGCGCTGGAACGGCGCTTTCAGATTGTCTTTGTCGGCGAACCCAACGTCGAGGACACGATCGCAATCCTGCGCGGCTTGAAGGAGCGCTACGAGGCGCATCACAACGTACGCATCAAGGATGCGGCGATTGTGGCTGCTGCTACGCTTTCGCATCGCTATATCAGCGACCGGTTTTTGCCGGACAAGGCGATTGATCTTGTGGATGAGGCCGCGGCTTCGCTGGCGATTCAGATCGGCTCTGTGCCGACGGAAGTTGACCAGCTCGAACGCCAGGCCACTTCGCTCGAGATTGAGCGCGCCGCGCTGAAGCGCGAGACCGACACCAACAGCATCGAACGCCGCAATGAGGTGGATCGCGAGCTGGGCGCGCTGAAGGAAAAGATCACGGCGCTGCGTTCGCGATGGACGCGGGAGCGCGAGGCGATCAGCCGTGTCAGCGAGCTGAAGAAGAAGATCGAGGCGCTGCGCTTTGAGGCTGAAGAGCAAACACGTAGGGGCATGCTCGAACGAGCGGCGCAGATTCAATATGGCGAACTGCCGAAGCTCGAAGCCGAGCTCAAAAAGCTTGACGCCGCGCAGGACGGCGCGAAAGCGGGCGGCGGCGTGGCGCGCATGTTGAAGGAAGAGGTCGACGAAGAGGACATCGCCAGTATCGTCAGCAAGTGGACGGGAATTCCTGTCTCGCGAATGCTCGAAGGCGAAGTGAAGAAACTCGTCGAGATGGAGCCGCGGCTGCGCGAACGCGTGGTGGGGCAGGATGCGGCGTTGACCGTCGTGGCGAATGCGATTCGGCGTTCGCGGGCGGGGTTGAGCGATCCAAAGAGGCCGATTGGCAGCTTCATCTTCCTGGGCCCGACGGGCGTGGGCAAGACGGAGACGGCCCGCGCGCTGGCCGAGTTCATGTTCGACGACGAGCAATCGATGATTCGCATCGACATGAGCGAGTACATGGAGAAGCACGCCGTCGCGAGGCTGATCGGCGCGCCTCCGGGGTATGTGGGCTACGACGAGGGCGGGCAATTGACCGAGGCTGTCAGGCGCAGGCCGTATGCGGTGATCCTCTTTGACGAGATCGAAAAGGCGCACCCGGATGTCTTCAACATTCTGTTGCAAGTGATGGACGACGGTCGTCTGACCGACGCCAAGGGCCGCACGGTGGACTTCAAAAACACCGTGCTGATCATGACGTCGAACCTTGGCGCGGCGATGCTGGTTGGCGAGGGACTCAAGACCGAGCAGGATCGCGATAGCAATGCCAATCAGGACCAGGCGCGCGAGTCGGTGATGCGCGTGCTGCGAGAGCACTTCAGGCCGGAGTTTTTGAATCGCGTGGACGACATTGTGATCTTCCGTTCGCTGGGTCAGGCGCAGATGAGCCAGATCTTGAACCTGAGGCTGAACGAGGTGAGCAAGCTGCTCGAAGACCGGCAGATTTCGCTCGAACTCACCGAGCCGGCGCGGCAGTTGATCCTGGCTGCGGGATCGGATGCGGCTTACGGCGCGCGACCGCTGAAGAGGGCCTTGCAGCGGATGATTCAGGACCCACTGGCGATCAAGATCCTGAACGGCGAGGTGCTGCACGGCGCGCATGTTCGGATCGACGTGGACCGCAAGTCGAACCAGTTGCACTTTGAGCCGATGAGCCGTGAAGCGATGGCCTAACCACCTGCGGGCACCTGCGGTGCGGCAGCCGCCTTCGGCTTGTCCGCGCCAGAAAAAAGGCGCGGGGTTGAGTTGATGGTTTGGTCCTGACGCGTTGGGGTTCGTGGTATCCCATCCTTTCGCGAAAAAACCGCGGAAGGATGGGGCACCCGCCACCTGTGGCAGGGCAGGCGCGCGGACGAAAATACATGTTTAAACAACTTTTTCTTCTGAATCGGGAATCTTTCGCCTTTGAGGACTAATCAAAGAGGTGCAATCGATCCGATTCAGAGGAGAAAGTTCATGACGCTATCTGCAAGTGAAGTCAATCGTTTGAAGCAAGCTCCCGCCGTCGAGGGCGTGTTGCCGGTCGTGCTGAGCCGCTGGAGTCCGCGTTCGTTCGCTGACCGCGAGGTGAGTGCCGCCGATCTGAAGCGAGTCTTTGAGGCCGCGCGGTGGACGGCCTCTTCCTATAACGAGCAGCCGTGGCGCTTCATCGTGGGCACACGCAACTCGGAGACTTACAAAAAGATCTTTTCGACCCTCATCGGCTTCAATCAGGGCTGGGCGGCAACAGCGCCGGTTCTGATACTTGGCGCTGCCAGCACCAAGTTCGCCCACAACGGCTCTGAGAACCGCAATGGTCTCTATGACCTTGGGGCGGCAGCATCGTATCTCACGCTGCAAGCTGCGGCGCTGGGCCTCACCACACACCAGATGGCCGGTTACGACCAGGATGCAGCCCGCAAGGCATTTGAGATTCCCGAGGATTACGCCCTTGGCGCGGTGATCGCGCTGGGCTATCAGGGCGAGCCAGCCGCGCTCGGCAACGAGCACATGATCGAGATGGAGACCAGTCCCCGCACGCGCAAGCCGTTGAGCGAGTTTGTCTTGTCGGGCTGGGGAGAGCCGGCGGAGCTCGGCTGATTTTCTCTACCGGGTCTTTTTGGGCCTCACGGGAAAATTTCCCAGCTCGCGGGTTAAAGTGGAAGCTGGGGAATTCCTTTGACCATCAAGCCCGCTCCGCGCAAGCCGCCTGCCCGCCGACTGACACGCCGCCAGCCGATTCGAAGGCGGCGCCTCGGCTGGCGAGGCCGACTGATTCTGGCCTCCATCCTGTTGATTGCCGGCCTGTTTTGCTGGGGGGCCATCGCTCGGTTGCTTGCGCCGGTATCGAATACTTCGCTCACCCGCTTTGACGCCATTATTGTGCTGGGCAACCCGGCAGACAGCGACGGCAACCCCACGCCCGAGCAACTGGCCCGTGTGAACGAAGGAGTGCATGAGTATGAGCGGGGGGTGGCTCCTCGGCTGATCCTGACTGGCGGCGCTGTGAGCAATCAATATGTTGAGGCGCGGGTGATGGCGCGAGCCGCGGAGGCGGAGGGCATTCCGCAGTCGGCGATTTTTGTCGAACCCAACGCCAGAGATACGATTCAGAACGCCTGCTATGCCGTACGAATCATGAAGGCGCACGGCTGGCGATCGGCGGAGGTGGTCTCCCGAGCCAGCCACCTGCCGCGCGCGGGAATGATCTTCAACGGCCTGCCGGTGGAGTGGCGCACCCACGCCGCGCCGCCGATTGAGCCCGAGTCGGTGGCCTACACCGGCTCAGCGGGGTTTTTCGAGGTAGCCAAGACGGTACGATACATGGCCTGGACGCGCTGGTCAGAGCGTTGCGAGCCGTAAGGGAGAGAAATTGAGCCCGGATTGCGTTGTCCACGGTTGGCATCGTCCTGTAAGCTGAATGGTGATGCGCCTCCAAGTAAGAACTTCCATTTCTCTTGCCGCTCTAGCTGTCCTGGCTTTGTGCTCCGGAACCCGCGCCCTGGCGCAGAGCACTGCCGCTCCCACAGCCGGCAACGGCACCTACATTGCCACCGACCCGCTGGCCAATGTTCGCTACGACCAACGTTTTGACATTTCGCTGGGCGCGGCCTATGCACACATCAAGGCCGGGCCTCCTCCGCTGCGCGAGGGAGCCAACCTGGGCGGACTGGATCTCACCGCCTCCTACTGGTTCAGCAAGCGCTGGGCCGTTGAGGGCACAGGGCGAGCCTATATGGGCACCAGCGGCGCCGGCCTCGGCCCTGGCAACACCGGAGCCAATCTGGTGAGCGGACCATTCGTCGCCCAGTACCTGTTTGCCGCTGGTCCGGAGTGGCTTGGGCCGCACAACAAGCACGGTGCTCTCTATGCCCACGGCCTCTTTGGCGGCGCCTATGGCAAATTCGAGAAGGATCTGCGCGTGCTGCCGCCCTCGGCTGTCTGGTTCTTCAATGACCAGGTCGCTCCGGCGGCGATCATCGGCGGACACATCGACCTGAACCGCACGCCGCGCTGGGTCTTCCGCATTACGCCCGATGCGATCTATACCCGTTACGGCATCAACTACGGCACCAAGGCCACCTATCCGTATTGGAACTTCGGCCTCTCGGTCGGCGTGGACTACAAGTTCCACACAAAGCGATAAGGCAACAACGTCGCCGTCGGCAAACGGCTGGTCTCTTGAAACCGGAGTTCCCCGATCATTGCATGTCGGTGGCAACTCCGGTTTTGTTTTTTAGGGCGAGGTTTTGTATACAAGGAGATGGGCGACCAACTTCGACGGTGTGTGATATTCTCCATCGTTCGGCACTAACTGTGCGGAAGGGCCACACGAAGATGCGTGGTGGCGTCTTCTGTCCCGGTCGAATGGGTTAAGGCGGGAGTAAGGTACGGAGGCAGGGTTCAATGGATATGAGAGATACACTTGGCGTGCTGCTTGCGGGTGGAGCAGGAGAACGGCTCTTCCCGCTGACAAGGGATCGCGCCAAACCGGCCGTGCCCTTTGGCGGGCACTATCGCATCATCGACATCACCCTCTCCAACTGCATCAACTCCGGTCTGCGTAAGGTCTTCATCCTCACGCAATACAAGGCTCTGTCTCTCAACCGGCACATCCGCGAAGGCTGGACAGGCATCGTGGCGCAGGAGCTGGGCGAGTTCTTTGAGCTGCTGCCGCCGATGCAGCGCACCGGCGCCAACTGGTATATGGGGACCGCCGACGCCGTTTACCAGAATATCTACTCGATCGGCAGCGAACAGCCGAAGCACATGCTTATCCTGGGCGGCGACCACATCTACAAGATGGATTACAGCCGCATGCTCGAGTACCACAAAGAGACCCACGCGGAGGTCACTCTGGCCACGCTGCCGATTGCCCCTGAAGACGTGAAGCAGTTCGGCGTGGTCGAGGTCTCCAGAACGGGCGAGGTCGTCGGTTTCCAGGAGAAGCCCGCCTCGACCACCGTTCGCTCACCCCAGAACCCACATGCCGTGGATGCCTCGATGGGCATTTACATCTTCAACACCGAGGTGCTGCTCAAAGCGCTGATCTCTGATGCGGAGAATCCCAACTCGAAGCACGATTTTGGCCACGACATCCTGCCCGGCCTGCTGGGCAAGAAGAAGATGATGGCCTACAGCTTCGTCGATGAGAACAAGCAGCAGGCGCTCTACTGGCGCGACGTGGGCACGCTCGACGCCTACTACGACGCCAACATGGATCTCTGCTCGGTATCGCCGGTCTTCAACCTCTACGACAAGAACTGGCCGATCCGCACCCGAGCTCGCCAGTATCCGCCGGCCAAGTTCGTCTTCGGCGATCCGGGCCGCTCGGGCATGGCCGTCAACTCGGTCATCACCGCCGGCGTGATCATCTCCGGCGCGTCGGTTGCAAATTGCGTCGTCTCGCAGGATGTGCGCGTCAACTCCTATTCGACGGTGGACGCGAGCATCATCTTCTCGCATGTGAACATCGGCCGCCACTGCCGCATCCGGCGGGCGATCATCGATCGCCACGTGCATATCCCGGAAGGCACGGTCATTGGCTACGACCCGGTCGAGGACAAGCGGCGCTACTTCGTGACGCCTTCGGGGCTGACCATCGTGACCCGCGACGCTTCGCTGTTCGAGAATCCTGTCGAGCCGGAGTTCCAACTGCGGTATTAGGGCGCCGGTAGGTCAGGTCTAGCCTTTTAGACATGGCTGTCAGCATAACCGGAGTTTGAAAGAACGAATCCATGCGGGTTATGGTTCAAGGTCTCCCAGGTCTCAAAAACGAGACCTGTGCCACCTGGCGGCAGTTCGACCAGTTCCAATCCTCCGGCTTCGCGAACATTGGGGGATCAGTCAGCCGTGACAAGCGAGTCTTCCATCCATCCCCGGTCCCCAAATGCGAGGGACCGGGGGCACCCTCGGCGGGGTTTGGAGATCTCACTGGGACCGGGGCCACTCGCCTACCCGAATTTCATAAAGGCGTCATTGTTGAAGTAGTACGTGAACGCAGCAAGCAACTCCTCAATCGTCACACCCGGCTGTTGCGCACGTGCATTGAAAATAACATCCTCGATTGAATCACTGTCGAGCGTCAGCGCCAGCTGCTTTGATCTGATCTCTTCAGGGGTTTGATCAGTTTGTGATTTGTTGTTCTTGTCGAGGTCAAAGAATATTCCTTCGGTTTCCAATGCCCAAGGCTGCGGCGGGAGGAATAACCACCCGCGATAGACGGATGGAACCTGCTGGCTGATATCCAACGCGTCCCGTAGCGTTGTTTTGAATGCCCCAACTTGGTCGCTCATCTTTGCTCCTCTCAATCGCAGGGTTCGTGAAAATTCGCATATCCACCGCGTCCACCTTCATGTAGTGAATCTTGCACTGGACCTGGGGCCCGGTGTTGCGCTCTCGGAATCAGTTCCATAGAGCCTGGCTCTGAATTGCTATGATGCCACGACATGGCAGGTGGCTCCGGTCTCAAGCGGGATTCTATACCGCTGAGGGTGCCCCCGGTCCCTCGCCTTTGGGGACCGCGAGAGGTGAGCATGACAACGGACGAAATCGCGAAGCAACTTGAATCTCTTTCTGAGGATAAGGACTTTGAGTCGCGTTCAAACGAGCTTGTTAATCAATGGAACACGGCACGTGTTGGCCCTGAAGCAGTTGAGCCCGTCCTACGCTTTATGGAGAGACATCCGCGAATTGATTACGGTGCCCCGGGCCCGCTGGTCAGCTTCATCGAGCGATCATTCCGAGCGGGTGGAGCTTTGCGGCAACAATATGTTAATGCGGTCTTGGAGTCTATCCAGAGAATTCCGACCGCACATACCGCGTGGTTGCTCAATCGGATAGTCAACGTGACCAATGATCCTGAAACAAGATGCACTTTCCTCAAAACGATGAAGGACGCCTTCGAAAACCCGGGTGCCGACGAAAATGCACGAAGGCTGTTGGCGCAATTCATTAAATATCAAACTTCTCGCGAGGCAGGTAGTTAGTTCGGCCCAGAGCAGAGAAAGGCACGGATGAACCAGAAGCGCCTGCTCCTATTCACCGGCAGGTGGCCCCGGTCTCAAGCGGGATTCTATACCGCTGAGGGTGCCCCCGGTCCCTCGCCTTTGGGGACCGGGGAGGAAGAGCTTGACTGCTGGTAGCGGATACACGCGGGCAGTTACTGACGTCTTTGGTGCGCCGTCCCCTCCGATTCAATCTGCATAACTCCGCAAATGCCCGTTGGACCGCGGCGACAGTTCGACCAGTTCCAGTCCTCCGGCTTCGCGAACACTGGGGGATCAGTCAGCCGTGACAAGCGAGTCTTCCATCCATCCCCGGTCCCCAAAGGCGAGGGACCGGGGGCACCCTCGACGTGGTTTGGAATCGTTACCGAGACCGTGGCCACCCGCCAGTTGACGTTATGAACCAGGAACCCAGTTTCGCCGACGAAGTAGTCATGATCTTTGGCGACGGTATACGACCGAAAAAGCGATACACTTCTTCAAAAACCAAGAGCCGTCTTTAGTCGTTGATTCCTCCCTATGCGCGGTCCATCTTCTGACCAAATTTCCTCGAACTTCAGTCCAGTTAGGCGTTCGCTTTCTACGATTGATTTAAATTCCTGCTCTGCCGGGAACAACCCAGAAACAGTTAACTCGCCAACGTTTCTTTCCTCTGGTATCCGAAAAAGTGCCGATTCAGGCAGATTTTTTGCGTCAAAGGAGTACTCATCAATCGAGATGCTCTTCAGGTCCTTAATTGCCTCTGGCTTACCTGGGTCAGGACGAGGAGGAACCCATGTGGTTGCCTCATGATCTAAGCAATCAAAGCAGTTCAGAACGTTCAACAGATAGTATGCCTTGTCGTTATAGGGTACTAGCGGTAGGAACTCGCAGCACGGTTTTAGAAGTGGCCTTAGAATGGCCAACGCCTGTTCGGAGATTGCGAAATTACAGCTTAACAAGTATGCAAAATCTCCCCATTCTTTTTGAGGCTCATCCGGATAGAGAGTGAGAGGCTCCCACGCCTCCCCTCTTCGCGTACCACCAATACCCAGCAGATCCGATGAGTATAGATTCATTTCCAATTCGCTATTGGGATCCCACGTGTAGAAGCGGGAATAGTTGTAGTCCGGTTTAAGCCTAAACACTTTCATCTCCAGCTCCTCTAGACATCAGGTATTCGGGTAGGCAATCGGTTACTACACTTCGGCAGGTGGCCCCGGTCTCAAGCGGGATTCTATACCGCTGAGGGTGCCCCCGGTCCCTCGCCTTTGGGGACCGGGGAGGAAGAGCTTGACTGCTGGTAGCGGATACACGCGGGCAGTTACTGACGTCTTTGGTGCGCTGTCCCCTCCGATTCAATCTGCACAACTCCGCAAATGCCCGTTGGATCGCGG
>Ga0302322_100003225_pt1 | contig 13942 bp, 11 predicted proteins | sample Fen_T0_2_FD_203757 | JGI IMG/M metagenome (GOLD analysis project Ga0302322, IMG submission 203757) | Peat permafrost microbial communities from Stordalen Mire near Abisko, Sweden - Fen_T0_2 | ecosystem: Environmental > Terrestrial > Soil > Wetlands > Permafrost | place: Sweden: Abisko... | reverse complement strand
GTCGACGTGCTGCCGAACGGGATCGACGTCGAGCGGTGGCGGGTCGAGCCGGTGGAGCGCGACCCGGACGACGTCCGGCTGGTCGCCGTCATGCGCCTGGCGCCGCGCAAGCGCCCGCTGGCCCTGCTGCGGATCCTGGACCGGGTGCTCGCACAGGTGCCGCCGCGGGTACGGGTGTCGCTGGACGTCGCGGGGGAGGGGCCGCAGCGCGCGGCCATGGAACGGCACCTGCGCCGGCACGGCACGGCGGCGCGGGTGCGGCTGCTCGGCCGGCTGACCGCGGACGAGCTGCGCGAGCTGTACCGGCGGGCCGACGTCTTCGTGGCACCCGCCCGGCTGGAGTCGTTCGGGATCGCGGCCCTCGAGGCGCGCACCGCGGGCCTGCCCGTGGCGGGCCTGCAGGGGACCGGGCTGGTCCACTTCGTGCGCCCGCCCGACGAGGGGGTGCTCGCCGCGTCGGACGCCGACCTGGCCGCCCAGCTCGCCGCGCTCGCCGGCGACGCACCGCGCCGGGAGCGGATCGCGGCCCGCAACCGCGCCGTCGTCCCGCCCGCCGCCTGGCCGCTCGTCCTCGCCCGCTGCGACGAGACCTACGCCCGTGCCGCCCGCCTCGCCGGACGTGCCCCCCTCCAGCCGTGATCATGCAATCCGGGACGATCATGCAGTCCGGGAACGGCCGGTGCTCCCGTCGGGCTGGTCAGGGGTTCCCTACGGTGCGGGTGCCGTCGTGGTGCCCGTGGGCGACGGCGACCCGGTGGGCGGCGGGCTCGTCGACGTCGAGCCGGTCGGTGTGGGCCCGGACGGTGTGGGCCCGGTCGGCGTGGGCCCGGTCGGCGTGGGCCCGGTCGGCGTGGGCCCGGTCGGTGTGGGCCCGGTCGGCATGGGCCCGGTCGTCGTCGGGTCGGACGTCGGCAGGGTGGTGGGGTCGCCGGACGGTCCGGGCCCGCCTCCCGGCCCGGGGGCCGTCCCGCTGCAGCTGGTGCCGGTCGCGCCGCTCTGCAGGCCGCCGGTGAGGCAGTCGATGCGGGCGCCGATCACGTGCATCAGCGCCGTCAGCCCGACGATCACGACTCCGGCCACCCCGGCGGCGATCAGGGCGTACTCCACGGCGGAGGCACCCCGTTGCCTCCGGTCCGCCGTCGGCAGGCGCACGGTCCCCTCCTCTCGCCGGCCGTCAGCGCGAGTCCGTCGCGATCCATTGTGCCTGCGTGACCGCCCGAACGCGCGGGGTTAGCGAATCGGGGGCGAGATGGGGCGGAAGACGCGGAGCGTCGACAATCCCCCACACCGTGCAATCAGCGGCGCGGCGCCGCATAATGGAAGCGACCAGGCCCGCAATGTCCGGAATCGTCGCTGTGCACGCGCCGGTGGGCGCGTGGAAGGCCCGCTGACCGCAGGGATACGGCCACGCTCCTGTGTCCCAGGTCACGATGATCGGGCCGAACGCGCCGCATCTCCCGGACCGACCGGCGGGCACGGACCGGCGCCGGACGGGGGAGGCATGGCACCGATGGCACACCGGCATGCGCAGGCGCCGGCCGACGTCCCGGCCCGTCCCGCCGCCGTAGCCCTGACGGCGGGACGGCGACGGCCGACCGCCGGGCCCGGGACCGCAGGCCCCGACGCCTCCGCGCTGCTCGCCGTCCTCGACGGGATGGACACCGCCGTGCTGGCCGTCCAGGCCGGATCGCCCACCGTGCTCGCGAACGCCGCCGCCCGTGCCCTCTTCGGGCTGCCGACCCACCGGCCGGTCCGGGTCGACGAGCTGACCGACCGGGTGCTGGTCGTCGGCCTGCACGACGGCGTGCCGCTCGGCGTCGACGACCTGCCCGTCATCCGGGCGTTGTCGGGCGCCGAGGTCGGCGGCGAGGTCCGCGTCCTGCCCCGCGACGGCGCCGCGGGCGATCCGCTCGGCCGGGACGGGCGGCGCCTGCTCCTGCGCGCCCGGCCGCTGCTCGATCCGGCCGGGCAGGTCGTGGGGGCGGTCTGCACCGCCCAGGACCTCACCGACCTGCACACCCGTCACGCCGTCCTCACCCGCCACGCGCGGGAACTGGCCGCGGTCAACGAGGCGACCCGGGCGATCCTCACCCACGAGGAGGCCCGTCGCGCCGTCTGCGAGGCCGCGCACTCGGTCACCCGGGCAGCGTTCGCCGCCCTCTTCGAGCCCGATGGGCAGGGCGACCTGGTGTGCACGGTCCATGCCGGCCTCGACCTGCCCGCGATGCGGGTGGCGATCGGCGGGACCTCCCCCGAGGCGGACGTGTTCGCGGGCCACGCGGTGCGGGTCGGGCACGCGGTGCAGGTCGGGTCCGCAGGCGTGCAGGTCGGGCCCGCGGGTGTGCCGCTGCCCGGCGGGGCCCGGCGGGCCGCCGTCCGGGCGGCGGGTGCCGAGGCGCCCCTGGAACGGCTCGGCCGGTTCGCGGGCGTCCGGCTGCGGGTGGGGATCTGGCAGCCCGTCGTCAGCCGTGGCCGATGCCTCGCGGTGCTCGTGCTCGGGTTCGCCGACGACGCGCCGGTGCAGGAGCATCTGCCGGTGCTGGAGGCCCTCGCGGCGGAGGCGGCCCTGGCGGTGGAGCGGCAGGAACTGCTGCGCCGCCTGCGCCTGGAGGCGTCGTCCGACGGCCTCACCGGCGCCGCGAACCGGCGTGCCTGGGACGTCGAGCTGCCGCGCGCGCTCGCCACGGCCCGCCTCACGGGCGCCGACGTCTCGCTCGTCATGCTCGACGTGGACCGCTTCAAGGAGTACAACGACACGCACGGCCACCCTGCCGGCGACGCGTTGCTGCGCGATGTCGTCACGGCGTGGCAGCGGCGCCTGCGTGCCGGTGACCTGCTGTTCCGCTACGGCGGGGAGGAGTTCGCCGTCCTGCTGCCCGGGTGCGGCGCCGCCGAGGCGCTGGCCGTCGCCGAGCAGTTGCGCGCCGTCGTCCCGCGCCGGCAGACGTGTTCCGCCGGGGTCGGCACCTGGGACCGCCAGGAGCCGCCCGAGCAGCTGGTCCAGCGCGTCGACGACGCGCTCTACCGGGCGAAGGCGATGGGCCGCGACCGGGCGGTCCCCGGCGACTGACGCGCCGTCGGGGTGCCGCCGGGGAGCCCGGGGTCAGCTCTTGGCCTTCTCCGGCGTCCCGGACCCGTAGTGGCCGATCGCGCCCGGAGCCAGCGACGGCAGCAGCTCGGCCGGGGTGAACGGGAGAGTCGGGGTCGAGGGATGGGTGAGGGCCGCCCGCGGCTGGGCGAACGTGAGCACGATGTTGCGGGTCAGGGCACCGACGGCGCGGACGGTCGCCGGGGGCAGGTCGGTGGTGAAGCAGCGGCCGCTCGGGATGCACGCCCAGAACGTGGTGCCGGCGGCGAAGACGGCCGCCCCCGAGGTCATCGTGCTGTAGCTGCTGGTCACCGTCGCGGGGCCGTTCGCCCCTCGGACGACGCCCGCGAGGAGGACCTGCGTCGTCGCCGGGTTCGTCGCCCGGACGTTGTACCCGTCCGCCTCGTTGCCCACCGCGCCCGCCAGCACCGACCCGTCGGTGAGGCCGGAGCCCGCGAGGAGCCAGTCGGGGGCGCTGCGCACCTGCAGCCCGCCGTAGACGCCGATCGCCGCGTGACTCTGGCCCAGCACCGCGGCCGGGTCACGGCCGAGCGACCCCCAGAGGATCGTCGCGGCGGACCGGTCGGTCTTCGCGGCCGGGTCGTCCGCCGCCACCCGGTAGACGGCGAGCCGGTCGGGCGTGGCGGCGCCCGGCGAGCGCTCCAGCCGGGCCTGCCACCAGAGGTTGTTGGCGCCGAGGAACACCAGGTTCGTGCCGGAGGCGGCCGTCGCGAGCATCGCGTCGTACATGCCGCGCGTCCAGTACTCGCTGTGGCCGCCGAACACCACCTCGCCGTGCCCGAACAGCGAGGCCGGCTGGGCGTCGACGTCCTCGTCGGTCGTGTACGAGACGTCGAGGCCGATCTCCTCGAGCTGGCGCACGACCGGCAGGTCCATGTTGAGCATCTGGCCGTACCCGGACCCGATGAGCGGCCGGCGCAGCGAGACGACGCGGGCCCGGCCGGCCGCCGTCACGGCGCCGCTGCCCGTGGGCCCGTGGTAGAGGCTCCAATTTCCCCACTCGTTGTAGGCGCCCCAGGTCAGCGTTGAGGCGTCGAAGACGACCGGGGCGAGCCCCAGGTCGTCGCGGATCGTCAGCGGGATGAGCGGCCCCACGGGGCGCCCGGCCCGTGCCGTGCCGGGGGCGCCCACGGGCACGAGCAGGTAGAAGCCGGGCGTCCACCGCCCGTCGATCGGCAGGGCCACCGACCGGGGCCAGCGCGGCTCCACCACGTGCGGGTAGGCGGTGCCCGAGGGGTCCTGCCGCTGCACGACGCGCGTCGGCGCGGACCGCCACACCGCCCGGGCCCCGGCGCCGCCGTAGTGACCGATCCGGTAGGCCACCAGCTGCACCGTGCCGGGCGTGCCCGAGAGCGAGACGCCGACGGTGTCGCCGCAGGTGGCGCTCGGCCGGTCCGGGTAGCCCAGCACCGACGCCGACCCGCGGCCCGACGGCACCAGGAACGGCTCGCCACGCAGCGCGTTCTCGGCCCGCAGCCAGCCCTCGTGCCGTTCCGCCGGGCACGGGACCGCGCCGGGCACGGCCGGTGCCACCGGGCGGGCGGAGGGGGACGGCGTCCCCGCGACGTAGCGCATCGTGGGGGCGGTCGGGGTCGGCGAGGCGGTCGCGGAGGGTGATGCCGTCGTGGGGCCCGCGCTCAGGCGGTAGGCCCGGGCACCGGACCCGGGGGACGGCGGCACGGGCGGCGTCACCGCGGCCGACGGTCCCGCCGCGACCCCGCTGGCAGGCGACTCCCCCGGGTAGAGCAGGGTGCAGACGCCCAGCGCGACCGACACCACGACCAGGCCGACCGCGCGCGCTGCGGTCCGGCTGGGCCCCACCCCCGACGTCACGATCACAGATGATGTCACTCAGCGCGGCCGGGGCGGGCCGATATCCGGCGAAGCGGAGGACGTGTCTACCCAGCGTGGCCGTCGGGGTGCACCGGTTCCGGGACGGAGGTCACGATTCGCCCGGCGGTGGGGCCTGCGGGCTCACTCTCGGTCTCGGCCGACCGGGGGACGACGGGCGCACCGGCCGTCGTCGTGATGACGATGCCCGCGGCCATCGCCGCCAGGCCGGCGGTGACCGCCAGCGACGCCCAGGCGCCGCCCTGGAGGTGCTCGTGGAGGATGAGCTTGCCCACGACGAAGGCCGCCAGCGGGTCACCCGCCGTGACCGACGGCAGGACGAAGCGCAACGGGGCGAGCTGGTAGGCGCGCTGCACCACCAGGTTCCCGAGCACGGACGCCGCGGCGAACCCGGCGACGTCGACGGCGACCGCGACGGTGTCCAGCTCGGTCGCGGTGTCGGCGAGGCCCTTGAGGAAGACGGCGTCCAGCGCGAAGCACGCCCCCGCCGTCGCGCCCATGATCAGTGCGGACAGGCGCATCCGGTGGTGCAGCCGGAAGCCCAGGAACGCCGTCCCCGCGAGGCCCGCGAGGGCCGCCGCGGTGATGAGCTGCTCCGCCAGGCCGACCTCGTCGCCGCCGCCGGGCTGCCCCACGGCCAGCACGAGCACGACGCCGGTCACGAGCACGACCGAGCCGCCGGCCTCGGCCACGCGCATCAGGCGGCGCTCCTGCGCGGCCTCCAGGGTGAGGGCGATGACGAGCCCGGCGGCGAGCAGCGACTGGACGACGATGACGCTGCCGTGGGCCAGCGCCAGGGCGTGCAGGCCGAGCGCCACGACGGCGAGCAGCGACCCCGCGAGCCACCGCGGCGTCCGGACCAGGCGCAGGACGAGCCGCACCGGGCCGCCGGACTCCAGGGGGACACCGGCCGCGGCACCGCGCTGGATCAGGTTCGCGACCGCGAACAGCGCTGCGGCGGCGAGGGCCAGCACGTCGGACGGCACCCCCCGATGCTGCCCGTGCGCGGCCCGGAAGGCCAGACCACCAGGCCGGAACCGGGTCGGCGCGGCGGGATCGGGCCCTTCGGGGTGGTTCCCGGCCTGCCCGGAGGGGCCGTTCGTACCGGGTCACCCCCCGGTCATCGAGGTGAACGGGAGGCAATCGCCTGCGGTGGCAGGCGGCGCATCCGCACGGTTAAGGTCCGTCCATCCACTGACCGTGATCACCAGGAGGATCCCACGGCCACCGCCGACACCGGGACCCTGCGCATCGTGCGGCACCGTGCGGCGCGCTGGCCGGCGCTCGTCGCCGTCGCCCTGCTGGTCCCGCTCTGTGCCGTCTACCTGTGGTTCCCCCAGGACGCGGACGGCGTGCTGTTCGAGCAGTCGGCGCGCCGGATGGCCGAGGGTGCCGTCTTCTACCGGGACCTGTGGGACATCAAGCAGCCCGGGATCTACTGGGTGTACCAGGCGGGCCTGGCCCTCGGGATCGGGGTCGTGGGGCCGCGGCTGGTGGAGATCGCGCTCGCCCTGGCCGGCGGCTGGCTGGTGTGGTGGCTGACGGCGCGCTGGCGGCTCCACCCGGCCGTCCGGGTGCTGGCCCCGGTGCTCGTGATCGGCCCGTACCTGCTGGGGACCCACCGGGGCGGCGTCCTCGCCATCGAAGGGCTGGCGAACCCGCTGCTGGTGCTGGTGTTCGCGGCGGCCTGGCCGGCGGACCCGTCCGGCGGCCCGGCGCGCGGCCCCTGGTCCTGGGTGGCGGCGGGCGCGGGGGTGGGCGTCGTCGGCGTCCTGAAGCTGGTCTACCTGCCCCTGCCGGCGACGGTGCTGCTCGGCGCGCTCGTCGCCTCCCGGCTGTCGTGGCGGGGGCGGGCGCTGCGGATCGCCGCCGCGGCGGCGGGTGCCGCCGTCCCGCTGGGTGCCACGACGGCCTACTTCGCCGTCCACGGGGTGCTGCGGCTGGCCTGGGTCACCACGGTCGACGTCCCGGTGGAGTCGGTCACCACGGTCCGTTTCGACGCGGGGTACGCGCGCTGGGCCGAGCTTCTCGTCGAGATCGTCCCGCTGCTCGGCTCCCTGGCGGCCGTCGGCGTGCTGCGCGCCCGCCGCCGCGGCACCGTCGTGCGCGAGCTGACCCTGCTCGCGGTCGTGGGCGAGGCGGTCGCCCTGGCGTTCCAGCAGTACCAGACGCCGTACCGGCTGCTCGTGATCGTCGCACCGCTCGCGCTGGTGGCCGTGGCCGGGGCGGACACGGTGTGGCGCCGCCTCGCCGGGGCCCGCCCCCGGGTGCGGGTGCCCGCGCTGCTGCTCGTGGCGTTCCTGGCGCTGCCCCTGGCCCGCGGGCCCCAGCGGATCGTCTTCGCCGCCGCCGACGTGCCGTCGTGGGGGCTCGGCCAGGACCAGCGCAACCCGCGCGACGCCGTCCTCGTGGGCCAGCGGCCCCAGGACGACGTCGGGCCGGTGCGCGACCAGGTGCGCCCGGGTGAGGCGATCTACGTCTTCGGGGTGCCGCAGCTCTACCAGGAGCTGCACGCCCGGGAGGCGGTGGAGATCACCGGCTGGGCCTCCACCCTGATGCCCGACCGGGTGTGGCGCGAGCGCGACCGCCAGTTGGTGCGCTCGCGGCCGCGGCTCGTGTTCGTCGACGCGTCCATCGCCCCGGCGGTGCAGGCCGGGTCGCCGCGGTTCGTGCAGGTGCTGGCCACCGACTACACCGTGATCGCGGTGACCCCGAACGGCCGGTGGTACCGCACCGACCGTCCGGGGACACCGTCCGGCATCCCGGGGGACAACGAGCTGGCCTCCTGAGGGCGACGTCGCGGGCGGGGCGGCGTCAGGCCGGCACGTCGCGCCGCCGGAACGACTCCAGCCCGACGCCGAGCAGCGCGAGCGCCACCACCGCGAGCGCCACCACCGGGACGGCGTCGAAGGCCCCGATCCGGGGCGTGTGCCGGTACGGGGACAGGTCCAGCACCAGGTCGCTCAGCTTCAGCAGCGGCCCGAGCTCCTGCAGCAGCAGGAACGTCACGAGCAGGGCCCAGCCCGCGGCGGCGAACCGGGGCACCAGCCCGAACGCGGCCACGGTGAGCCCGCCCAGGACCAGCATCGCCGGGGCCTGCCACAGCTCCGCCACGAAGAGGCGCCCGAACTGCGACCGGTCGTGCAGGGTGGCCGCTGCCGACAGCCCGATCGTCGTGCCGCTCACGAGCAGCAGCCAGACGGCCCCGCCGGCCGCCACCGCCACGTGGGCGAGCACCCAGCGCCGCCGCCCGACCCCGGTGGCGAGCAGCGCCTCGGCGTGCTGGGCGGTCTCCTCGCCGCGCAGCCGGTTCACCGACTGCACGAGCCAGATCGAGCCGATGAGCGCGCTCGCGCCCAGTTCCACCGAGAAGAACGCGTCGACCAGCCCGGACATCCCGCCCAGCGTGGTGATCGCCTCGCGGGCGGACGGGCTGTCGGCCATCGACTCGATGCTGTTCGCCAGGCTCCCGACGACCGCGCCGAACACGGCGAAGGCCACGGTCCAGGCGATCAGGACGCCGCGCTGCAGGCGCAGCGCGAGGGCGAACGGCCCGGCCAGCCGCGGCGAGGCCACCGGCGGCCCGGGCCGGTCGGCGAGCAGGCCGGCGCCGAGGTCCCGGCGGGCGGCGAGGGCGTAGGCCGCCGCGATCGTCGCCACGGCGAAGGCGACCCCCGCCAGCGCGATCCCGAAGCGGTCCCCGGCGTACGGCCGGACCTGCTCCGCCCAGCCGACGGGCGACAGCCACGACACCCAGGTGGGCCCGTCCGGGCGGGCGGCGTCGCCGATCGCGCGTAGCAGGTAGCTGACGCCGAGCACGGACGCCGCCAGCCCGGTCGCCGCGCGCCCGCCGCTCGCGAGCTGGGCGGTGACCGCCGCGACGCCCACGAACGCCAGCCCGCTCGAGATCCACGACAGGCCGAACGCCAGCGACCCGGTGCTCGGCAGGCCCGCGGCCACCAGTCCGGCGGCGCTGAGCAGGCCGAGCACGACGGTCGTCGCGGACGCCACGACGACCGACGCCGTCAGCCCGGCGAGCCGCCCGACGACACCGGCGCCGAGCAGTTCCAGGCGCCCGGCCTCCTCCTCGGCGCGGGTGTGCCGCACGGTCAGGATCATGGTGAGGACGGCGACCAGCGCCGCCCCGAGCGCCGAGATCTTGTAGACGGCGCCCGAGGCGAGCGAGTCGACGTCCCACACCGGCCCGTACAGGGCGACGAGCGCCGGGGAGGCGTTGACCTGTGTCGAGTAGGGCCGAAGGGCGGCGATGTCCGGGTACACCTGCAGCGTCGCGGCGGCCGTGTAGTAGGCCATGAGCGCGAAGACGGCGATCCAGACGGGCACGAGCACCCGGTCCCGGCGCAGCGCCAGCCGCACCAGGTGGCCGGTGCCGGTGAAGGGGCCGCTCACCGGGCACCGGCTTCCTCGGCGTCCGGGGCCGCCGTGTCGCTCCGGTAGTGCCGCAGGAAGAGCTGCTCCAGCGTCGGCGGGCGGCTCAGCAGCGAGCGGACCCCGGATCCGGCGAGGTGGCGCAGCAGGTCGTCGAAGTGGTCGGGGTCGACGTCGCACTGCACCTGGACGCCGTCGGCGCGCGGCTCGGTCCGGACGTCGTGCACGCCGGGGAGCCCGTCCCAGCCCGTCGGGGCGGTGCGCAGCTCGGCGGTGATCGACGTCCGGGTGAGGTGGCGCAGCTCGGCGAGCGTGCCCGACTCGGCCGCCCGGCCGTTACGCACGATCGTCACCCGGTCGCAGAGTGCCTCGGCCTCGGCGAGGATGTGGCTGGAGAGCAGGACGGTCCGGCCGCGCTCGCGCTCCTCGTCGATGCACCGGCGGAAGACGTCCTCCATGAGCGGGTCGAGCCCGGAGGTGGGCTCGTCGAGCAGGAGCAGCTCGACGTCGGAGGCCAGGGCGGCGACGAGCGCCACCTTCTGCCGGTTGCCCTTGGAGTAGGTGCGCCCCTTCTTGGTGGGGTCCAGGTCGAAGCGTTCCAGGAGCCGTGCGCGGCGGGCCGGGTCGAGGCCGCCGCGCAGGCGCCCGAGAAGGTCGATGACCTCGCCGCCGGTGAGGTTCGGCCAGAGGGAGACGTCGCCGGGCACGTAGGCGAGCCGGCGGTGGAGCTCGGTGGCGTCCCGCCAGGGGTCGCCGTCGAGGAGGCGGACGCTGCCCGCGTCCGGGCGGAGGAGGCCGAGCAGGACGCGCAGGGTCGTCGTCTTGCCCGCGCCGTTGGGTCCGAGGAACCCGTGGACCTCGCCGGACGTGACCGTGAGGTCGAGCCCGTCGAGCGCCCGTGTCGCCCCGAAGGACTTGACGAGTCCCTGGACGTCGATCGCCAGTACCATGACACCTGACAGTACGCTCCCTTCAGAAAGATGTGAAGATTCCTAAGCCAATGGTTGATCGTGTGGACGATGACCCCGACCCGGCGATCGCGGGGTTCGTCGAGGACTTCGCGTCGGAGCTCGTGGCGTCGGGTGTCGCCCGGATGCCCGCGCGGGTCTTCAGCTGCCTGATGGTGAGCGAGAACGGCCGGCTCACCGCGGCCGAGCTGGCCGCGCGGCTGCAGATCAGCGCCGCCGCCGTGTCGGGGGCCGTGCAGTACCTGGAGTCGGTCCACCTGCTGCGACGCACCCGCGAGCCGGGCAGCCGCCGCGACTCCTACGTCGTCGAGCACGACGTCTGGTACCAGGCGATCATGAGCCGGGACGCCCTCCTGCGGCGCTGGGTGCAGCAGATGCAGCGCGGCGTCGAGGTGCTGGGGGAGGGCACGCCGGCCGGGGAGCGCCTGGCCGAGAGCCGGGACTTCTTCACCTTCGTCTCCGACGAGATGGAGCACATGCGCCGCGGCTGGGAGGAGCGGCGCCGCCGCCTCGCCGAGGAGCGCGCCGCCGGCCGCCCGGCCTCCTCCGAACCGGCCTGACCGGTGCTGCTCGAAGGGGCCCGCCGCGACGTCGTCGACACCTGCCGCGCGCTGCGCCGCGAGGGCCTGGTCGTCGGGACGGCGGGGAACGTGTCGGTGCGGGACGGCGACCTGATCGCGGTGAGCCCGTCCGGCGTCGACTACGACGCGCTCACGCCCGACCTGGTCGCCGTCCACCGGCTGGACGACGGCGAGCCCGTCGAGGCGCCCGTCCCGGCGTCCACCGAGCTGGCGCTGCACCTGCTGGTCGTCGCCCGCACGGGTGCGGGAGCCGTCGTCCACACCCACGCGCCCGCGTCGACGGCGCTCGGCGTGGTCGCCGACGAGCTTCCGGCGACGCACTACTACGTGGCGCTGTTCGGCGGCCCGGTGCGCGTCGCCCCGTACGCGACGTTCGGGACGCCGCAGCTCGCACGGTCCGTGGCCGCCGCCCTCGAGGGCCGGACGGCGGCCCTCATGGACCGGCACGGGGCGGTGGTCACCGGGACCTCGGCCCGCCAGGCCCTGGACCGGGCCCGCTACCTGGAATACCTGTGCGAGGTCCAGCTGCGGGCGCTCGCCACCGGGTTGCCGGTGCGCACCCTCACCCCCGAGCAGCTCGCCGAGGCGGGGGAGGCGCTCGCCCGCTACGGCCGCCCGCCCTCCCCGACGCCGTAGCCCCGAGAGTCGGACGGTGCCGGGGTCAACGGAGGCACCTGACCGCTGCGCCCATGCCGTACCGGTGCACGAGGAGGTCGAGGACCTCATCGAAGGTCAGGGTCCGTCCGTGGCGCCCGGACCGCCCGGCGATCTCATCGACCGCCCGGCGGGCCGCGACAGGGTTCAGCTCCACCGTGTTGGCGGTGACGAGAGTGCCCGCCCCGGCAATGACGGCTGCGGCCAGCACGTGCTCGTCGTCGGGATCCGGCAGCTCGTAGGTACCGACCAAGGAGTGCCACCCGGAGACCTCGGCGTCCTCGAACCCCGAGCGCATCGTGGCTACGAGATGGGCGGCTCGCTCGGCGGCGACGTCCGGGTCTGCGCCTCCTCGCTTGATCAACTTAAGGGTCTCGCCGTACTCGAGCTCCTTGAGGATCTGGCTCGACCACACCGGTCGGTAGATGCCTTCGAACGCCAGGGACAGCCGTGCAACCGCCTTCCGGGCGTCTCGCAGATCGGACAGCACTGCCTGGGGGTCCTCCTCGTCGGCATGGTCGACGGCGGTGGCCTCGAGCGCGGCGTACTGCTCCTCGCGCCTACGGTCCTTGAAGATCAGCACGTCCTCCAGCTTGATCCGGCGGTGGGAGCCCGCCCTGACGTACGGGATCTCGCCGCCGTCCAGTAGTTTGATCACCGTCGGGCGGGACACCTGCAGCAGATCGGCGGCCTGCTGCGTCGTCAACACGTGGGATCGCGGCGCCACCGTGACCGGCAAGCCCTGCTGCATGGCCTCCACCACCTGGCGCAACACCTCGTAGGCATGCCGGGGCAGCTCGACCCGGTCGCCCGCCACGATCCCGGAGAGGAAGTATCGCGGCGTGATCCCGCCCCGACCGGCCTGCTCGTGCGCGGCGAGGAAGTCGTACACCTTGGCGAGTTGGACCTTGTCGGACTCGTCCGGCAGGTAGGTCGCTTCTCCCGGAGCCTTCTGCTTGAGACCCATAGCCTCCCCCTCAGTCGAAGCAATCGTCATCGCCTTTCGTTTGCTTCGTCTACTCCGATCCCGTGTTCAGCCCTTGCCGAGATCCGCCGGGCGACAGGTGTTCACCGCGGGCGGCGACGCGTCCACGTCCTGCGGGGCCGCAGCGTCGCGACGGCGAGCACGGTGGCGGTGACGGCCGTCGCCGCCAGGGTGGCGCGGACGGTCCGGCCGGCGGGGGTGGACCACGCCCTGCGCCGGAGCAGGGCGGACAGGCCCGCCAGCCCGGCGTCCGGCGTCGGGGGCGGCGGGCTCACCCGCACCACGGCGACCAGCCCGGCCAGCACGGCGACGAGCGCGGCCTGGGCGGTCGGCCCGGGCCAGGTGCGGTGCCACAGCCCTTCGATCAGTGCCGCACCGGGCGTCTCCAGCAGGATCGCCGTCGAGGTGATGCCGATGCCGAGCGTCCGCACGGCCCGGCTGTTCAGCGAGTGCCCGATGAGCTGCACCGATGCCGTCAGCGCCACGAGCTTCACCCATGAGGCGGTCGGGTAGCCGGTGATCGGCGTCCGGGTGACCAGGCACGGGACGGCGAGCGCGGCGGCGGCCGTGGCGTAGCAGAGGGTGGTGTAGGTGGTCGTGTCGACCCGGCGGCGGGTGCGCGAACCGATGACCAGGTAGCCGGCGACGGCGAGACCCGAGGCGAGCGCGAGGAGGTCGCCGAGCACCCGCCGTCCCGAGAGGGTGAGGTCGATCCCCGCCAGCGCGACCACGCCGCCGACGGCGACGGCGGTTCCCGCCCAGGCCAGGCGGGGCAGGTGCTCGCCCTGCAGCCGGCGGATCACGAGCACCCACACGGGAGCGAGCGCGAAGGACAGCCCGGTCGACGACGCCACGCCCGTGAGCTGCAGGCTGGGGATCCACAGGCCCAGGTACAGGGCGAAGAGCATCCCCGCGGTGACGGTGGCGACGAGGTCCTTCCAGGGCAGGTGCGGCGGCCTGGCCCGGTGCTGCCACAGCAGGAACGGGACGACCGCGAACACGGCGAACACGTTGCGCCAGAAGGCCACGGCGAGCGATCCGACGGACGCGGTGTCCTTGATCAGGGGTGCTGCCACGGCCATGCCGGCGACCGACGCGACGAGGGCGGCGATGTCGGCGGCGGGCCGGCGGGTGGGTCTGCGGGATCGGAGCACGGCGGGTCACCTCCGGGGACACCGGCCCGTCCGTCCCCGGACCGGAGGGCTCCGGCAGGGACGGACAGGGCAGGTGAGGGCGAGGGGTCCGGTCAGGCGATCGGCCCGGGGGCGAGGCGTCGTCCGGGGGATCGTCGTCCGGTGATCACCTGACGGTAACCAGGCCCGGACGGCGCGTCCCTCGGCCGATCGTCCGAGCATCAGCGGCGCCGCCGGGGGCCTCTCCTTCTGTCCTGGCCGCCTGTCGGCCC
>Ga0302322_100003224_pt1 | contig 13945 bp, 12 predicted proteins | sample Fen_T0_2_FD_203757 | JGI IMG/M metagenome (GOLD analysis project Ga0302322, IMG submission 203757) | Peat permafrost microbial communities from Stordalen Mire near Abisko, Sweden - Fen_T0_2 | ecosystem: Environmental > Terrestrial > Soil > Wetlands > Permafrost | place: Sweden: Abisko... | reverse complement strand
CTCGAGTCGCTGGTCCGCTGAGCCGGTGCGGTTCGTCGATCTGCTCAAGAGCACCGTCCTGCTGAGCGGCGCCGCCGCCACGCTGCTGGCGCTGATCACCGTCGTCGAGGCCAACTCGATCGGCGACGACCTGCTCGGGCTCGTCGCCGCAGGCTGGTGGTTCGTCGCGGCGCTCGGCGGAACCTGGATCGGGCGGCGCAGCAACCCGTCCCCGCCCGTGGAGCGCGCGCTGCGCGACGCGAAGAGCTCGACCCATCTGCCCGAGCTGCACGCCGGCCGGGTGCTGCTGAACCGGCTGTGGCCGCTGCTGCTGGCGACCATCGTCTCCGCCGCGCTGTCGCTGCTGTGGCCGCAGATTGCGGCGATCGCCGCCGGCTTCGGGATCATCTGGGCGCTCTCGTGGCGCCATCAGGACGCGGCGGTCACCGCCGTCGAGGAGCGTGACGGGGTCACGTTCTTCGTCGACAGCACGTCGTTCGTCGGGCCGATCAAGCTCTTGCGCACGCCGGGGCTGCGCCGCGATCTGCCGCCGGTTCCGCGCGCGTCCTAGCGCGACCAGCCCGAACAACGGCAGCAACTGCGTTGGTGGTCTGGGCCACTGACAACACCGTCCCGTGGCGGATGGCTGCCCACTCCGTCCTCGAACGATGTGTCAATGGCCCATGAGCTCAAGCGCCCGCGCCTGCGCGGCGCTGCAAGCGTGAGCCGCCGGCCACACACGCCAGCGCTCCAGGGACTGTGGTGGCGACACAGCCCTCAGCTCTGCGGGGGACAGGACCCTGAGCCAGGCGGGTGTCTCGTAGTTCGGGCTCTCCCGTCGCATGGGAGGACCGGGTGGTGCGGCTCAGCCAGGTTCGATTGCGGTGGCTGTCTGCGTTCTGGGGGAGGCGGGGCACCGCTCGCGCGGCCGTGGTTTCCACGGATCCCGCGTCGCCCGCTGGGTTCTAGCGTCCACACCGAGGATGTCGACCGACCACTGCCCGCACGCTCGGACAAGGCGAGTCCTTCTGACTGCCGCTGTGCTGACCGGCGTCATGTTCTGGTTGCGTCGGCACCCGTCGGCCTGCCCGTACGCGCTGCGGCTCTCGCTGCAGCCTCCGCACCCGCTCATCACCCGCGCCCGTCTGAACGAGATCCTCGCGCCGCTGCCCGGCGAACGGATGCTCGAGATCGGACCCGGGAGCGGCTACTACACCCTCCCGCTTGCCCAATGGCTCGGGGCAGATGGCTGTCTTGACATCCTCGACGTCCAGCAACCGATGCTCGACTACACGATGCGTCGTGCTCGCCGTCATGGCATCGAGAACCTCGCACCGGTGTGCGGCGATGCCCGCCGCCTGCCCTTTGACGATGCGACGTTCGACGCGGTCATCCTGATCACGACGCTCGGCGAGATTCCCGACCAGGACACCGCCTGGCGGGAGATGGCACGCGTCCTCAAGCCGGCTGGCCGCGTCATCAACGGCGAACTGTTCTTCGGCGACCCCCATTGGGTCACCCCGCGCGCCGCTGAACGGCACGCGAGCACGGCCGGGCTCACCCAGCGCCACCGGATCGGAACCGCCATCGGGTACTTCGCACGCTACGAACACTGCTGACCACGCCAACGGCGCACCGTGCCTAGGCCCGCACTCAACGAAGTGCATGCGCGCAGCCTCGGGGGACATTCCCGCACACTCGCCCAGGCGAGAGTGGTGTCTCCGCGCCAGCCGGCACGAGTCCTCACCTATGCACCAATCCCACGCAGCAGTGACGGCTCAGCGTTCCCGCCGCCCGTCGAGGCCGGAGGGCAATGGTCGCCGTTCAGTGGAGGTGCCGTTGGCGACTGATGGTGTCGACGCGCTTGTTCTGGTAGACACGCGGGAGCGAGCGTCAAACGACCGGGGAGGCAGCCGTGCGCAACGTGCGTAAGGGGACCATGGGATCGGACGGCCGCAGGTCACGCAATGCCAGCAGACGCGGCGGGGCCGCTGGAGCGCTGGCCGCCGTCGTGCTTGCCCTCGCGTTCGCGGCGCCGGCGTGGGCCGGCTCGGCGGCGACGGCCACGCTTGCTCCAATCGGGACCGGCTCCTACCTGCTGACCGTGACGAACATCAGCCCGGCGCCGCTCAGCGGGTTCTTCGCGGCTGTACAGACACCGTTCACGGCCGGCGTCGCTCCCGCTCCGGCGTGCAAGATCGGCCAGAACACCAGCCCAATCGAGGTTGACTCCGCGCTCATCTGCAACGTCACCATCGCGGCTGGAGCCTCGATCCAGGTCTGTTACACCGGCCCCCCGCCGGGCGAGATATTCCCCGACGGCAATTCGACGATGCAGCTGTTCATGCTCGGCACCGACGGAGCCAATGGTTCAATCATCGGCGACGTCACGCTCGCGCCGGCTGTGGCCTCGTGCCCGCTCGCGGGCTTCATTCCGGGGGTGGGCGCGTCAGGAGGGAGCGGCACCGGCACGGGCTCCGGCAGCACCCCGAGTACCAGCTCCCCGGCGCCAAGCTCCCCGGCGCCCAGCACGCCGGCCGCGACCACGCCGGCCAAGCGCAGCCCGACCAAGATCACTCACGCGTGGAAGCGCGCCGCGTGCGTGTCGTCGTACAAGTCGTGGAAGAAGAGCCACAAGCACGCGAGCACGAAACAGCGCACGGCTGAGCAGAGCAAGCTCAAGACTCAACACGGCTGCGCGCTGTCCGCCTTGAAGTAGCAGAAACAGCCCACAGATCCCAGCACCACGCTGTCGCGACGTCGCTCTTAGAGGCTTCCGCCTGATGCTTGCCTTGGACAAAGGCAGAAGTGGTGGCTCGGGTGACATTCCTGAACGCTCACCCAGGCGGGTGGGGTGTCGCTCGACTCTTGCTTTGCATCGAAAGGGGGTATCTGCTTCGCTCCACCTTCGTCGGGGTTGCGGCGGGCGCAGTGCCAGCACGCCGAGCGGGTCGTCAGGGACGCGAGGACACCAGCCGCTCCGCCCGGTGAGGTCGAGCCGGTGGGCGGGCGGGTCAGCCGGAGCGTCGTCGAGCGATCAGCGAGTAGCGGTCCACGTTGGGCTGGAAGGTGCTGTCAGCGGCTTCAAGTCCAGCGGAAGCGAGATCCTCAGCCAGTTCGTTCGGCGTGAAGGGCCAGTACGCCAGGCGCTCGGTATGGGTGCGTACGCCCACGCCGTCGGGGTCGAGCAGGATGACTGCGATGTCCAGCAGGTGGCGCTCGCTCCAGGTCGCTGTGGGTAGCCAGTCGTAGACGACCACGCCTCGGCGGCCATCTCGCTCCACGATCCGCTCGCCGACGAGCAGGCTCTGCGCGTGTTCAAGTTGGAACTCCCAGTTGCGCGAGGTCAGCACCAGGACACCCTCATCGGCCAGCACGCTCTCCATGCCGCGCAGAGCAGAACGCCGACCTTCTCGACCGGGTGCGTGGATCAGGGAGTTACCGACGCAGAGCACAGCGTCGAACCGCCGCGACCATCCCTGCGCCGTAAGGTTGCCCCAGGCGCAGACACGCGTCTCGACGGCGGCGTCATGCGCCTCCGCAAGCGCCCGCGTGCGCTCCACCATCTCCGGGCTGATGTCGCTGGCGCTGACCTGAAAGCCGGCCTGAGCCAGACCGACGGCCAGGAGACCCGAGCCGCAAGAGCAGTCGAGCACTTGTCCGCCAGCAGCCACGCTCGCGAGCGCGTCGTCATGCGCCGCCGCGCTCCCCGCCGGAGTGACCATGTCGTCGGGGATCAGGAAGTCGTAGACCTCCGCGAGGGTCCCGTACGCCATCACGCCACTCCTGCCTTCACAGATCGAACCTACCTCTATCTACGCGAACCGCTCCGCGTTCTCGCGGCCATATGTCGCCGTGCCGTCGTCGCACCTCACTGCGAGTACCTCTGGGAGTGCCGGGGTAGCGCCCCGGCCCCTCACCACATCGAGTTCCTCGGCTTGGGGCTGAGCAGCGTCGGGAGCGGCGACAGATCGGTGCGCATCGCCTGCTGAACCAGGCGGTAGAAGAGCAGCCGCGGTGCCTGGCGCTGCGGCGGTTGAAGCGGAAGACGTACTCGTCGAGGTAGCAGGACGCAAACGGGGTCTCTGCGCGCTCTCGCTTCGCTCCACCGCAGCCCCTGCGGGCTGCCTACGGGTGAAGAGGGAGCGTCGCTCGTCGCTCCCACCGTGCGCCGTCGAAGACGACGATCCAGATGGCGGTGAGCTTCGCCGTCAGTGGTAGCAATGGGCGCACGTCCGCCGTGATCTCCTCCCGCTCGGCGGCGCTGGCGCCGACCGCAACCGTTAGATGGGGCAGTACGTCGTCGAACGCTCCGCGGTGGTGCAGGTGGGACGGCCACGCGCTCTCGATGCGCCGCGTCATCTCGACCAGCGCCGCGGCCGGCTCCGGGCGCAGGTACAGCAGGCCAGGCAACTCGCCGAACTCACGGAAGGTCACCTCCATGGGGGTCCTGCCGACCGCGTCGGCGAGCTGTGTGAGCGCTTGGTCGTTGATGTCGGCATCAGCGATCCATGGAACAAGAACGCTGAGGTGTGCTGGCATCCCCTGCTCGGCCGACCGGTCGAACCGCGTCCTCCAGCGTCCGACGACTGAGTCCAGTTCGGGTACGGGAGCGACGACCGCGGAGTCGCCCTTCGAGAACTCGTGGCTGGATCCGGACACTCCTCGAACCTACGCGAACTCGGCACGGTCCCGCGATCCCGGTGGAGCGGAGCAGATACCCCCTTTGCATCGAAAGCGGGAGCGGCGGGTCAGGGCTCAGCGCCCAGTGAAGTCTGGTGGACGCTTCTCGAGGAAGGCGCGCATGCCTTCGGCGGCGTCGTCGGTGCTCTGGGTGAGTGCCGCGGCGAGCGACTCGGCCCACAGCCCGTCGCTGGACGACATGTCCGCAATCCTGGGAAGCGCCGCGAGGATGACCTGGTTGTTCAATGGCGCGTTGTCTGCGATCTGCGCTGCGAGCTGCACTGCGCGGTCGTCGAGGCCGTCTGCTTCGACGAGCTCGTGTGAGAGCCCGAGGTGCTGGCCCTCGGTCGCGGAGAGACGGCGGCCGGTGAGCATCAGCTCGCGCATACGATCGGCGCCCATGACACGAGCAATGCGAACCGAGCCGCCCCCGCCGACAAAGATCCCAAGGCGGCCCTCCGGAAGCGCGTAGAACGCGGAGGGATCGGCGAGGCGCACGTGCGTGGAGAGCGCCAGTTCAAGGCCGCCGCCGATCACCGCGCCGTGCATCGCAGTGACGACCGGGACCCGGCCGAGCTCGATGCGCTCAAACGCGCGGTGCCACAGCCGGGAATGCTCCATCGACTCGAACGCGCTGCGCTCCTTGTTCTCGTCCAGGTCGAGCCCCGCGCAGTAGTGGTCGCCGTCAGCGAGTAACGCCGCCGCACGCACGCCGTCCGGCGGCGCTGCGAAGAACCCCTCCAGCCGCTCGACGAGCTCGGTGTTCAGCGCGTTGCGTCGCTCGGTCCGGCTGAGCCGCAGGACCGCCACTGCCCCTCGGACCTCGACGGTCAGGCCATCGCTGCTCATATCGCCCAACCTAACCGGACCACCGAACTCTCGCGCCTGAGCCCTGGGACGTTCCGGGCCGAGGGGCCGGCGACGCGTCGTTCGAGGAGGGAGTGGGCAGCCATCCCCCACGGGACGATGCGTCGCGGACCCCAACCACCACGCAAGAGCCCAAGCTCAGACTCAGAACAGGCTGACCAGGCCGACGAGAGCCGGGGCGAAAATCAAAGCCGGCAGGAAGTTCCCGACCTTCACGTCCTTGATGTCGAGCAGGCGCAGGCTGATCCCGATGATCAGGACGCCCCCGGCGCTCGTGAGCGCGGCGAGTGCCTCGCTGCCATCAGCGAGGATCGTGTCGAAGAGCCCCGCGGCCAGCGAGATGCCGCCCTGGACGACGAACACGCTGACGGCGGCGAACGCGACGCCGGGGCCGAGCGACGCGGCGAGCGCGATCGAGGCGAAGCCGTCGAGCAGCGACTTCGTGGCGAGCGCCTGGTAGTCGCCGGTCAGCCCGTCCTGGATCGCGCCGACGACGGTCAGCGGGCCGACGCAGAAGAGGAGGCTCGCGGTGAAGAAGGCCTCGCTCACGCCGCCCGCGGAGCCGCTGAACCGCGAGACGCGCGTCTGCAGCCGGTCGCCGACCCGCTCGAGCCAGCCCTCGATGTCCAGTGCCTCGCCGACGATCGCACCGAGCAGGACGCCGCCCAGGACATAGAGAACGTTGGTGTCGCGCCACGCCAGCGCGAGGTCGACGCCGATCACGAGCGTGACGAGCCCGAGGCCGTCGAGGACACGGCGCCGCAGGCGTTCGGGAAGCCGGTCGCCGACGAGCGTGCCGAGCAGCGTCCCGAGCAGGATGGCGCCGACGTTGATGAGCGTGCCGGTCACGAGCGCCGGGAGCATGGCACGATCCGCCGCGTGGCCTCCGTGGACGTCCTCCTCGTCTCGCTCGGCTCGACCGCCGGCCTGCGCGCTGCCGACGCCGAACTGGCGGCGTCGCTGCGCCGCGCCGGAGCGCGCGTCCAGGTCGTCGCAGCCGAGCCGCAGGACCAGGTGCGGACGCTGATGCTGACCGACCTGACGTGGGCGTGGGCGGCACGCACGGCCGCGGTGGCCGGGATCCGCGACCACCGTCCCCACGCTGTCCTCTACAGCACCACGACGGCGGCGCTGCTCTGGCCGCGCCGCGGCGCGATCCGGTTCGACGCGCTGGCCGAGCAGACGCGGCCAGGGCATCACGGACTCTGGCAGCGGCCGCTCGAGCGGCGGCGCCTCGCTCGAGCCTCGCTGCTCGTGCCGTGGTCGCAGCCGTCGCTCTACGGCGCACCCGCCAATCGGGCGGACCCGCTCGTGGTGCCCGTGCCGGTCGAGGCCTCCGGCCTCGGCGAGCCGTGGGGAGCGCGCGACCTCGCCGCCGTCACCTACGCCGCCGACCCCGAGAAGAAGGGCCTGGATCGCGTGCTCGCGGCGTGGGCCGCCGCGCGCCGAAGCGGCGAGACGCTGCACGTCGCGGGCCTGAACCGGGATCGCCTGCCCGCGGACCTCCCGGCCGGCGTGGAGATCACCGGGCGGCTCGAGCGCGGCGACTACCGCGCGCTGCTGCGGCGGGCCAAGGTCTTCGTCACCGCGCCCGTGCGCGAGGACCACGGCATCGCCCAGCTCGAGGCGCTCGCCGACGGCTGCGTGCTCGTGACGACGCAGGCGCCCGGCCCGTACGCCGCGCTGCCGATCGCGCGCGAACTGGACGCGCGACTCGTGACCGACGACCTGGCGCCCGCGATCCGCGCCGCGCTCGACGACCCGGCTCCCCGGTACCACGAGCGCTCGCTGCCACTGCTCGCGCCGTTCACCACCGCCGCCGTCGACCGCGTGGTCGCCCTCGACCTGCTGCCGCGGCTGCTCGCGTAGTCCCGGCGACTGCGCCGCGCTACGGCCGCAGCCGCACCGGCAGCGTCTTGAGCTGGTTGGCGAACGGCGACTCGACGAACTGCGGCGTGCCGTCGATCTCCATCTCCGGGAAGCGCGCGAGCGTCTCCTCGATCAGCACCTTCAGCTCGAGTCGCGCGAGCGCCGTGCCCAGGCAGAAGTGCCGGCCGCCCGCGCCGAACGCCTGGTGCTCGGTGTCGCGCGTGAGGTCGAACCGGTCTGGGTCCTCGTAGCGCGTCTCGTCGCGGTTCGACGACGGGTACCACAGGACGACTTTCTCCCCCTCACGGATCTGCTGGCCGTGCAACTGCGTGTCGTGCGTCGCCGTGCGCGCGAAGTGCGCGAACGCGGGGAACATCCGCAGCGACTCCTCGACGGCCGCGGGGACGAGCGTCGGGTCGTCCAGCACCATCCGCCGCTGCCCGGGGTGCTCCATGAGCGCGCGCATCCCGCTGCAGTACGTCGCCTTGGTGCTGTCGTTCCCGGCCGCCATCAACAGGAAGAAGCCCATGACGATCTCGTGGTCCTCGAGCCGCTCGCCGTCGATCTCGGCGTGCACGAGGACGCTCGTGAGGTCGTCGGTCGGATTCTCGCGGCGCGCGGCCATCAGCTCGCCGCAGCGACGGAAGACCTCGGGCACGTCGCGCTCCATGACGATCTCCACGCCCTCGGGCGTCGCGTCCGGATCGCACGCACCGAGGATCGTGTTCATGAGGTTCGCCCAGACGGCGTCATCTTCGGGCGAGAGACCCATGAAGCTGCCGATCACGCGCGCGACGACCGGCTGCGCGACGTCGGTCACGAGGTCGGCGGTCTCGCGCCCCTCGAGCCGCGAGAGCACGTCGATCGTGATCGCGCGAATCGCGTCCTCGTGCTCGGCGATGCGCTTCGGCGTGAACCCGCGCTGGAAGAGCGCCTTGATCCGGTCGTGCTTCGGCGGATCCATCCCGATGAACATCGCCTGCTGCAGCTCGAGCGGCAGGATCGCGTTCTTGAGCGCCGTGAAGCCGCCGATCTCCGACGAGTAGGTCTCCCAGTCGCGGCTGACCTCGTACACGTCGTCGGCGGTCGTCACCGACCAGAAGCCGTCCTCCTGCGGAAACTCGGAGATCCCGTCGGTCCAGTGCACGGGGCACTGCGACCGCAGCCGGCGGAACAGCTCATGCGGCGGGCCGTCCTGGAACTGCTCCCGGTCCGCGACGCGGACGTGATCGAGGGGCGCCTGGTCCTGTCCGGTGGTGCTCATGCGGGCAACCTACCCCCGCCGCGGGGCGGGCGCTACCCCTTGCCGCCACGCTTTCTGAGCGCATCCAGCTCGTCCCACGGGAGCGTGTTCGCGACGTCCGCCGCGGTCAGCCAGGCGCGCCGCGCGGTCGCCACGGCCCAGCGCTGGCGCGCGAGCGTCGTGACGCGGTGCGCGTCCGAGTCGAGCACGAGCTTCACCCCTGCGGCGGCCGCAGCGCGGGCATGCACGTCATTGAGGTCACGGCGGTCCGGCTGCCCGTTGATCTCGAGGAAGGTGCCGGTGCGGGCGGCCGCCTCGATCAGCGCGCCGACGTCCACGTCGTACCCGGGGCGCTTGCCGATGAGCCGCCCGGTCGGGTGCCCGATCACGTCGACGAGTGGATGCTCGATTGCGCGCACGATCCGCGCGGTCATCGCGTCACCGGCCATGCGGAACGACGTGTGTGCGCTGGCGACCACCCAGTCGAGCTGCTCCAGGATCTCGTCGTCGTAGTCGAGCGCGCCGTCGGGCAGGATGTTCACCTCGCTGCCCGTGAGGAGGCGGATCCCGTCGAGCCGCTCGTCGACCCGGTGCACCGCGTCAATGTGCCGCAGCAGCGCGTCGGGCGTCACGTGGTTGCCGAAGCCGTGACTCGCTGAGTGATCCGTGATCGCGAGGTACTCGTGGCCCAGCTCGAGCGCGGCGAGCGCCATCTCCTCGATCGTGCCGTGCCCGTCGCTCGCGACGGTGTGGCAGTGGAGGTCGCCGCGCAGGTCTCGAACCGTGATGAGCTGCGGCGGGACGAACCCGGGCTCGAGCTCGCCGCGGTCCTCCCGCAGCTCGGGCTCCACATACGCAAGGCCGAGCCGCTCGTAGACCTCCTCCTCCGTCGCGCAGCGCGTCGTCTCCCCGGTCTCGTCGTCGAGGACGCCGTGCTCGCTCACGTGCAGCCCGCGGCGCACCGCGAGCTCGCGCAGGTGGACGTTGTGCGCCTTGGAGCCGGTGAAGTGCTGCAGCAGGTTGCCGAACGTCGCGGGCGTCACGATCCGCAGGTCCACTGCGATCCCGTTCTGCGTGACCCCGCGCGCGCCGTTGTCCCCGCCGCGGGTGGAGGAGCCGATGACCTCGAGCGCGGTGAACGCCGCGACGACCGCGGCCGGATCGTCGGACGACACGACCACGTCGAGGTCCTTCACGCTGTCGCCCAGGCGCCGCGCCGACCCGGCGACCTCGGCGCGCACGACGGCGGGTTCGGCGCGCAGTCCGTCGACGATCAGCTCCGCGACCTCCAGCGCTCCCGGCAGCGCCACGCGCGTCCCGGCCGGACGCTCGTCGTGGGCCTCGAGCGACGCGAGGATCGCCGTCTCGGCCTTCGGCCCGAAGCCCTTGAGCTCGCGGACGCGGCCCTCGGTCGCCGCGGCGCGCAGCGCGTCGAGCGAGTCGACGCCGAGCTCCTCGTACAGCCGGCGCGCGCTCTTGGGCCCGACGCCGTCGAGCCGGGTCATCGCGACGACGCCCGGGGGAAACTTCGCGCGCAGCTTCTCGGCCGCGGGGATCGAGCCCGTCTCGAGCAGCGCCTTCAGCTTCTCCTCGAGCGTCTTTCCGACACCGGGCAGCGCGGTGACGCGGCCCTCGCGAACCATCCGTGCCACGGGCTCCGGCGAGTCGCGGATCGCCTTCGCGGCGTTGCGGTAGGCGACGACCCGGTGGATCACCGCGCCGTCGAGCTCGTACAGGTCGCCGAGCTCGTCGAGCGCCGCCGCGAGGTCGCTGTTCGTCAGGTCCGCCACAGCCGCGCACTACCCTACGCGGCCGCATGCGCGGACCCGCCTGGCTCGTCCTCCCCACGTTCAACGAGGCCGAGAACCTCGAGCGGATCGTCACCGCCGCGCGGGGCGTTCTGGCGGCGGCCGCCGCCGGCGGGTTCAGGATCCTGGTCGTCGACGACGGCTCGCCCGACGGCACCGGCGCGATCGCGGACCGGCTCGCCGCCGCGCATCCGGGCGAGGTCGAGGTGCTGCACCGCACGACCCGGGAGGGGCTCGGACCGGCCTACCTCGCAGGCTTTCGCCACGCGCTGGACGCGGGCGCGGGCGCCGTGATGGAGATGGACAGCGACTTCTCGCACGACCCCGCGGACCTCGCGCGGCTGCTCGCCCCGATCCAGGCCGGGACCGCCGACCTCGCGCTGGGCTCCCGCTACACGCCGGGCGGAGGCGTCAGCGACTGGGGCCTCGGGCGCCGGTTCATCAGCCGCGGCGGCTGCCTCTACGCCCAGGCGGTCCTGCAGGCGCCGGTGCGCGACCTGACCGGCGGGTTCAAGTGCTTCCGCGCCGAGGTGCTCGAGGCGATCGACCTGCCCTCCGTGCGCTCGCGCGGGTACGCCTTCCAGGTCGAGCTCACCTACCGCGCGCTGCGGCGCGGCTTTCGCGTCGTGGAGGTGCCGATCGTGTTCCGCGACCGCGAGGAGGGCGAGTCGAAGATGTCCTGGAAGATCGCGGCCGAGGCGATCTGGCTCGTCCCCGCGCTGCGCCTGCGCCGCCGCTCCTGACGCGCCGAGCCCGCTGCGGGCCTCATGCCCGAGGCCGCGGCTGCCGAAGAGCAGGGGGATGGATCCCGAACGTCTCGTCCTGCTCCAGGGGCTCCGCGACACTCGCTCGACACTGACGCGCTGGCTTGAGAACCCGCGCAGCGTGCTCGTGCCGTGGACGCTCGGCGCGCTCGCGATCGCGATCGCGCTGCTGAGCGTCGTCTGGCTGATCGCCGCGTCCGTCCAGCCGGACCCCTCGACCACGCTGCTGCCCGGGCTCAACACCCATGCCGACCTCGGCGATGTCGGCCGCATCCTCTTCCGCAACTCCCTGGTCCTCGCGCTGCACGCGTTCGCCTGCGTCGCCGGCTTCATCGCCGGCGCCTCGCTGCCGCTCCAGGTCGAGGGCAAGACCGGCTTCTCGCGCCTGCTGCACGAGCATGCGGGCCGCTACGCGATCCTCTTCGTCAGCGTCGCAACGCTGTTCTCGCTCGCGACGCAGGGCTATGTCCTGGGCCGCATCGGCGCCGACCTGTCGCTCCAGCTTGCGATCTCCCCGTTCAAGCTGATCCTGACGCTGCTTCCGCACGCGATCCCCGAGCTCATCGGCCTCTTCCTACCGCTCGCGGCCTGGCTGATCGCCAGTCGGCGCGACGAGTGGGAGGAACTGCTCGCCGCGACGTTCGTCACGGTCGCGCTAGCGATCCCGCTCCTTGTGGGCGCAGCGTTCGTCGAGGTCTACGTGTGGCCGGACGTGCTGCGCGCGGTCTCGCCGATTTACTGACGTACGGCCACGAGAGTCATCGGGTCGGCTGCGCCGACCCGTCCTGCCAGGGGGCCGTAGCTGTAACGTCGCGGCTCCACGAGGGACCGTACTTCACTTTGTATAGTGTTGACGGAGACCTTCCGTTCGCAGACCGCTAGGAGCACGCATGGCCCTCCCCGAGATCACCGACAGCAACTTCCAGGCAGAGGTCGTTGAGTCCGCGACGCCGACGCTCGTCGACTTCTGGGCGCCGTGGTGCGGGCCGTGCCGCATGGTCAGCCCCCTGCTCGAGCAGATCGACGCCGACCGTGACGACCTGCGCGTCGTCAAGCTCAACGTCGACGAGAACCAGCAGACGGCCGCGCAGTTCGGCGTGCTCTCGATCCCGACGATGATCCTGTTCAAGGACGGCCAGGCCGTCCAGCAGATCGTCGGCGCCCAGCCGCGCCCGCGGATCGAGTCGGCGCTGGACTCGGTTCTGGTCGCGTAGTCACCGCGCCGTAGCGCGAGAGGAGGGTGTGCTCGCGCCTAGGAGACCCGCCCTAGTACCGAATCCGCGAGCCCAGCGTCACGACGCGCTCGGCCGGAAGCCCGAAGTAGTCCGTCGGGCTCGTCGCGTTGCGGGCCATCGCGACAAACAGCTTCTTGCGCCACCAGACCATGCCGGGCCCGCGCTCCGGGACGATCGTGATCTGGGACAGGAAGTACGTGACGTGGCGCGGGTTGAAGTCGACCGGCAGGCCGGCCGGTGTGCCGCGTGCCAGGGCCAGCGCGGAGGTCACGAGCGGCTCGTCGAGGTAGCCGAAGCGCAGCGTGATGTGGCTGTAGCCGTCGTGGTCGTAGCGAAGGTGGTCGAGCGCCGCCCGCTCGGTCGGGGGCACGTGCGGGACGTCAGCGGTCTCGACGGTGACGATCACGACATCCTCGGGGATCGCGTGGATGCGGTCCACGCCGACGCGCAGCGCGAGCGGGGTCGTGTGCGGCGTCGGGTTCAGGTAGATCGCCGCACCCGGCAGGCGCCGGATCGGCGGCACCCGGCGGTGCATCCGCCCGACGAACTCGTCGAGCGGGCCTTCGGCCTTCATGCGCGCCTTCGTGACGTCGGCGCGCCCACGGTCCCAGGTGGTCATGACCACGAGCACGACGGCGCCGACGAGCAGAGGGAACCAGCCGCCGTGGAAGATCTTCGTGACGTTGGCCGCGAGGAAGAGCAGGTCGACCGTCACGAACCCGAGGATCCCGGCGGCGATCATCCAGAGCGGCTTGCGCCACAGGAGCCGGGCCACGAACAGGAAGAGCACGGAGTCGATGAGGAGCGTTCCGGTCACCGCGATCCCGTATGCCGTGGCGAGCTTCGCCGACGAGCCGAATCCGATCACCAGCGCGACGACCGCCGCGAACAGGCCCCAGTTGACGGCGGGGAGATACACCTGCCCGATCGCTTCTCCCGAGGTGTGCCGGACGGTCAGCCGCGGGAGGAAGCCGAGCTGAATCGCCTGGCGGGTCACGGAGAACGCGCCGGAGATCACCGCCTGCGAGGCGATCAGCGTGGCGATCGTCGCGAGGAAGACCATCGGCACCTGCGCCCACTCGGGCAGCAGCAGGTAGAACGGATTCGAGATCGTCTCCGGATCGGAGAGGATCAGCGACCCCTGGCCCATGTAGTTGATCATCAGTGCCGGAAAGACGACGAAGAACCAGGCGCGGCTGATCGGGCGCCGTCCGAAGTGGCCCATGTCCGCGTAGAGCGCCTCGGCGCCCGTGACTGTCAGCACGACCGAGCCGAGGGAGATGAACGCGATCGACGGGTGGCTTGAGAAGAAGTCCACCGCGTACTTCGGGGAGATCGCGCGGATGATCTGCGGGTGGTGCACGAGGCGGCTCCCGCCCGCGGCGGCGAGCGTGAGGAACCAGACGATCATCACGGGGCCGAACAACCGGCCGACCACGTGTGTCCCGAACCGCTGGATCGCGAATAGCATCGTGAGGACGGCGAGGGCGAGCGGCA
>Ga0302322_100003221_pt1 | contig 13959 bp, 10 predicted proteins | sample Fen_T0_2_FD_203757 | JGI IMG/M metagenome (GOLD analysis project Ga0302322, IMG submission 203757) | Peat permafrost microbial communities from Stordalen Mire near Abisko, Sweden - Fen_T0_2 | ecosystem: Environmental > Terrestrial > Soil > Wetlands > Permafrost | place: Sweden: Abisko... | reverse complement strand
TGCGGTCGGCCTTTCGCTCACAACTTGCAGGGCCCGAGACTTTCAGTCCTCCTCCTCTGGTCAGGCCCTTCTGCTCAAATTCCGTTCAAGCGCAGTACAATTCGAACTGACGCAGTGAATGAGGTAACGGCAGGAAATGAACGACCAGCAGTGGAATACACTCATCTCGACAGTCCGCGGAGAGAAGGTTCAACCTCTTCCAACCGCTTTCATTATCGATTGTCCCTGGCTTCCAAACTGGGCGGGGCACACCATTCTCGATTACTTCACTGACGATCGAATCTATCTTGAAGACAATCTCAAAGCCATCCGCTCTTTTCCCGATACCATCATGCTGCCCGGCTTCTGGTCGGAGTACGGCATGTGCACGGAACCCTCCGCCTTCGGCGCCGTTTCCATGTGGGGCGAGAACGAATTTCCCTTCGCTGGAAAGGTGCTGCGCTCCCCCGCTGACGTCGAGCATCTCGAAAGGCCCGACCCTCGCAAGCACGGCCTGCTTCCGTTCGTCATCAAGCGGCTTCAGCATCTTCTGCCGGAGATCGAAGCGGCCGGCCACAAGATCCGCTTCGCCGTCGCCCGCGGGCCGCTCAATATCGCCTCGTTCCTCATGGGCACGCCCGAGTTTCTCGAGGCTATCAAGACCGAGCCGGAGCTGATGCATCGCCTCCTCGACATCGTCACGGAATTCCTCGTGGAATGGATCGCCTGTCAACGCGAGTGCTTCCCCACAATCGATGGCATCTTCCTTCTCGACGATATCGTCGGCTTTATCAGCCGTCGCGATTTCGAGGCCTTCGGCTTGCCCTATCTCCAGCGCGCATTCAGCGCCGATGTCACTGTAAAATTCTTCCACAACGATGCGCCGTGCAAGGCTAGCGCGCCCCTGCTTGCGGAAGCGGGAATCAATCTCCTCAACTTTGGTGTTCAGCATACCCTGGCGGAGATGAAGACCTGGACCAATAATCGAATCGCGCTCATGGGCAACATCCCACCGCGCGACGTGCTCGCAGAAGGGACGCCCGAGGACGTGAAGCGCTCGGTTGCCCAGATTCTCGGCCCACTCGAAGACCGCACGCGTTTGATCGTCTCCTGTGGCGGGGGCATGCCCCCGAACGCGCCAACGGAGAATATCCAGGCGTTAATCGACGCCGTGCGGGAGTTTGAAAGCTGATCCGGCGACCCGCAGGTTATTCGTTTGAGCCGTTCTCCTCGCTTGGAAGTTGTTGATAACTCACAAAAGCAAAGTGCGAACCATCGGGAGCCCAGGAGGGGACGTTGATGCTTCCTGCTCCCCCCACTAGATTCACCAGTACTCGAATTTTCCCGTCTGCAATATTCAATATGCGCAGGGCAATATCTTTGTTCGCCGGATGGCCGGTAACTCCCTTGTCATAGGAAAGGATGACCACCGACTTTCCATCCGGGGAGGGATGCGGCGTCCAGTTATTAAAGTCATCGTGCGTCACCTCTTCCGGCATGCTCCCATCGGCATGCATCCGCCAAATCTGCATCGGGCCGCCGGCGCGGTCTGAGTTGAAATAGATGTACCTGCCATCGGCAGAATAATCCGGGTCGTCGCTCACGCCGCTGCCCGTGGTCAGCGCCTTTTCCTCGCCGCCCTCCGCCGGGATGCTATAGATATTGAGCGATCCTTTCTCCGGCCGCGTAAACAGAATCGTCTTGCCGTCCGGCGACCAGCTGTGAAAATACGAGTTAGGGTTTTCCGTCACCAGTCGTGGGCTTCCTCCACCCGATGGCACAATGTAGACCCGCGTCTCAGGGCGGCCGGAGGTGGCGCAGCTTGTTGCCAGTAACTTGCCGTCGGGCGAAAGGCCATGGCTGCCCGTGCACCGCGTGGTCGCGCCTGTTTCCAGCTTTTCCGCCTCTCCTCCCTCCGCCGGAATGGTCCAGATCTGTCCCCCGCGATCGAAGATCAGCTGCTTCCCATCTCGGCTCCAGTTAGGCGCCTCTAAGTAGCCACGCTCGCTCAGAATCACCATCGCGCGGCGGAAGTTATCCTCGATTCCGATCGTCTGCAGTGTGCTGTAGAGCGACATCTTCTCGGTTCCGGCTCCGGAAGTCAGGGTCTTCATCTCCATATTCGAGAAACTCGCCTTCTCTACCGCGTCTTTGTTGTGCGACGAGACCCCGATGCCCGCATAAAAGGGCCCATCGAGATGTAATTTGATCGAGGCGCCGGCCTGGTGCAGCGGTTCCCCCGCGATACTCAGGAACATGGTGATCGTGTCGCCGCGCTTCTCAAGCCGCACTCTGCGCGGCAGCGCGATATTGAGTTCGATATCCTGCGTTGTTGCCCCTCTGCTCCTCCGGTATTGCAGCGCGGTCATACCCGAGCCGTGGACTGCCGCGTCCGCGTAAACCCCATCGGCATCCAGGCTCTGCCGCAGCATCAGCACCGCCTTGCGATGCGGATCGTGATTACCGGTGCTGATCGGAAAGTCGATATCTGCGGTCAGCGAGAGATCCCCTGTGACCTTCTTCCATACAAAATGGAATCCATCGGTGGTTGACCACAGATTCGCCCCGGCCGCGTCAATGGTGTAGACACCTGAGGTGGAGTTATACGCCAGCGTCCCCGGCGGCACAACGCTGCCTACATCCGACTGCCCTTCAAAGATGCCAAGGGCACCTGCGCCCGTCTGTGCCTTCAGGCAGTTCAGGGAAAACAAGCTCGTCCATGTCATGCCTGCAACTACCGCGAAACTGCAGATCGATCTCTTCAACATTGGGTTTCTCTCCACTTATCTGAATCCACTAACTCTCAGGCTGCGGGAAAGGTCAGAACGCGCGCGCTCTTCTGCGCCCTTAGCACCAGTTCCGTGGCCAGCAGAGCCTGCTGCTGATCCTGCGCCGTATGCGTGCGATTCACCACGTCGGCCACAAGTTGCGGGCCAAAGGGCAATGAAACCTTGCTGCAATCGATGTAACGGGTCTGTTTGCGATCCACGAGGAACAGATGATCCCCGCCCGGCCTTCCCGCCACATCGATATACTTGCGCGCCTCGATATATCCCTCGGTGCCCAGAATAAAGAGCCGCCCATCGCCCCACACGCCTAGCCCACCGGGCGTAAACCAGTCCACGCGCACATAGCCGGCCCCGCCATTGCCTTGTAACATCATGTCGCCGAAATCCTGAAATAGCGGATGCTCGGGATGATTTACATTGGCAATTTGCGAGGCAGTTACTTCGGCCGTCGTCGATCCCGTGTAGAAAACAAACTGATCCGCCTGATGCGAGCCGATATCGCAGAGAATGCCTCCGAATTGCTCGGGAATCCAGAACCACGCGGGGCGGCTGGGTGCGTTCACCTGATGGGGCGCAATATTGATTGTCTGCACCACTCTGCCAATTGAGCCCTGCTTCACCAGGCGTCCGGCCTCGACGGCGGCGCGCACCTCAAGCCGCTCAGAGTACATGATCGCGAAGATCCGGCCCGTCTCCGCGATCGTCTCGCGCACCTGCTCCAACTGCTCCAGCGTGGTGATCGCCGGCTTGTCGCTCAGAAAGTCCTTGCCGTGCCGCATCACGCGAATCCCCAGCGGCGCGCGCAAGTTATTGATGGACGCGCTGGCCACCAGTTGAATCGACGGATCGTTGAGTATCTCGTCCTCGCTGGAAGCCAGCCGCGCGTTGGGATAGAGCTTGCTGAATTCGGCCGTGGCCTTGGGCAGCGTGCTATGAAAAGCAACCAGTTCGCCGCCACCCCGAATCACCGCCGCCGTCATCCCCAGAATGTGCGCGTGGTCGAGACCAATCACGGCGAACTTGATTGAGTGCTCTGGCTTCTGCTCGACCGCAGGCGCGGCCACTTCATGCACCGCCTGGCCGCCTCCACTGTGCAATCCGTATGCCGCCTCCGGCAATGCCGACAGCACCCCCGCAGCACTTATCGTCTTCAGAAAATCCCTTCGATTCGGCATCTCAGCGCCCATTCTTGCTACTCCTCATTTCATCGCGTTCAATCCGCATCTCCCGCACATCGGCGCTTTATTCCGCCGTTGCTGCCGGTGTGGCCACTGTCTTAAAGTTCACCACATCGTAGACTGCTGCTTCCGCGCCCACATTCCGCAGCCCGTGCAATTGGTTTGATGCGAAGAAAATCACCGAGCCGGGGCCAACTCGCTTCCACTCTCCATTCGTCTGGGCCTCCACCGTACCCTGCCTCACGATGATCAACTCTTCATTGGGATGGCGATGTGGCGGATGCGGAGCCTTGCCTGGATCAAGCGTGGTGATGTGCACCTCAAGTTGCTCAAGCGTGGCCGTCGGCTGCTTTATCACCGCGCGCATTGAACCAGTATCGGTAGGCGTTGCCGTCATGGCCTTCCAATCGAAGACCGACGAACTGAGAACGGGCATCTGGCCTGCATGTGCGCACACTACCGCCGTTGAGGCCGCCGCGAATGCCGCTGCAATCAAAGCTATGACCAACTCTCTGCGAGTTATCATCCATCCTCCCGTCTCAAATTACTTCTCTTCTGCGCCCCAAAGCCGGCCACCATTCCCGATCCGCCCCATGGTGCCACATCATTCTCTCCCGTAGACCCTTTTACTACACGGCATCCACGACTGGCATCCGCCGGTGAGCGAAGGCCGTGCGAAACGCACTGGCTTTGTCCCCCCATGAAATTTTGCGCAAAGCCATTCATCGCGGTTGACAAGCGAGCGCCTCGCCCGTCTGTGATACGAGAATGGCGAGAGGGTCGATCTCGCGAAGGGTTATCCCGGCCCAAAGCGGCACCCCGGTCGAGCGCCGCTCCAAAGCTCGGTTTCTTTTCGGTTAGACCCTTGCAAGCCAAAGACTTCCATCGAAAACGCTGCTATGATCGTGCTCACACCGAAGGCGCAACAAACCCTGTCGCTTGTCCTCCCCGGCAAGCGGACGCATCCGCAGAGGTAAACTGCCCCCCTGATCCTGCGAATGGCTGATTCCCCAGCCACAAGCTGAGCCCGTTCCCTCGGAGGTCGCGTTGCATGAAGCTGTTTGAATCCTTCGGTCTCGACACCGCCAATCAGTGCCTGTGGCGCAATGGCGCGCAGATCACCGTGGCCCCCATGCCCTTTGCTGTCCTTCGCTACATGGTCGAAAACCCCGGGCGCCTGATCACCCACGACGAGTTGCTTGACGCGCTCTGGCCCGAGACCTATGTGCAGCCGCAGGTGCTGAAGACCTACATGTGGGAGCTGCGCAGGCTGCTCGGCGACGATGCCCGCCAGTCCCGCTTTATCCAGACCTTGTCGAAGCGCGGCTACCGCTTTGTGGCGCCGGTAGCCGATCACTCTGATACGCCGCACCCGCCCAGCGCAGACAGGCCTTCCCCGGAGCCGGCGCAGCCATCGGATATTTTTGGTCGCGATGCACAGCTGGCCCAGCTGAACGCGATGCTCCCGCTTGCCGGCGATGAGCGACGGGTTGTCTTCATTACCGGGCAGGCCGGCATCGGCAAGACCGCGTTGGTCGATGCCCTGCTCCGTCAGGTCAGCCACTCCTGCGCTGCCAGCGTGGCTCGCGGCCAGTGTGTGCAGGGCGTTGGTGGAAAGGAAGAATTCTACCCGGTGATTGAAGCGCTGGCTCAGCTCTGCGCCTCGCCCGATGGCGAGCGGGCCTGCCGCACCCTTGCCCGCATCGCTCCTGCCTGGCACGTTTCTGGCCGGGAGCCTTCCGCCGCCGGCCACGCAGCCAACGAACGCACGGTTGGCGATCTCTGTGTGGCTCTGGAAGAGCTAGCCGCGCAGACGCCGCTCATTCTCATCTTCGAAGATATGCATTGGGCCGATCACTCCACCCTTAACCTTGTCTCCGCTCTGGCGCGCCGCCGTGCCCCTGCCAAACTCATGTTGCTGGCTACCTACATGCCCCGAAAAGCGGCTGCCGAGCTCCCCCTGAAGGGTCTGATTCAGGATCTGCTGATGCATCGCCTCTGCGCCGAGATCGCCCTCGAACCCCTTCCCAGGAACGCGGTAACCGAACTGCTCGACCGAAAGCTCGAGCACCAGTTGCCGCCTGAGCTGGCCGATTTTGTCTACCAGCACTCTGAGGGGAACCCTCTGTTTGTCAATGCCGTCTTGGAGCACCTCATCGCCCAGCGCCTTTTGGTGCGCCAGGGCGCCAATGGTACTGCCCAATGGCAGTTGCGCGGGCCGCTGCCCGAGCACTCGGCCATCGAAGGCCAGCTTCCCAACGAACTGGCGCGCATGATTGAGCTCGAGATTGAGCGCCTCACCCCCGAGGAGCAGAAGTTGCTTGAAGCCGGCAGCCTGATGAGCGTTGTCTTTCCCGCCTGGGCGGTGGCCGCAGCGCTCAAGAAGGACCCTGCCGACACTGAGGAAGCCTGTGACGAATTGGTGCGCCGGCTCTACTTTGTCGAGCGCGCCGGGCACGACGAGCTTCCCGACGGCACGCGCACGGCCTTTTACGTCTTCGCCCACAAGCTTTATCGCGAGGTCCTCTACGAGCGGCAATCGCCCGCGTGCCGCTCCAGAAGGCAGATTCGCATTGCCGAGCGTCTGTGCTCGCTCTTTGCCGGGCGCGAATCGGTTGTAGCTCGTGAGGTAGCGAGGCTCTACGAAGCGGCGGGCGAATGGCGCAGTGCGGTTGATGCCTTAAGCTCCTCTGCGCAGCAGGAAATCGCTCGGGGATCTTGCTCCGGCGCAACTGAACTGTTTGAACTGGCGCTCCGCATTACAGAGAATTTTGGCGATACCGAACGGGAGGCGGCAGCTGATCGGATCCGACGCGATCTATCGCGACTCCAGCAGGCGCTGCCTGCTACGGAGATTTCAGAGTAGAAATACCCCGGAGTGAAGACTCTTCCAAAGGAACTTTGACGATTTCTCCACGGAACTTTGACGACTCTGACCCCTCCGATCACTATCGTCGCTTCTGTAACACGGAGGTCACATCCATGCATCGCAAACTCACTTCACTATTTCTGGCGTCGGCAGTCCTGGCGACAGTAGCTCTCACCGCAACGACCGCTTTCGCGGAGACGACCACAGTCAAGGTACCCTTCAGCTTCACCGTAAACGGCAAAATCTGCCCGGCTGGAACCTATGCGGTTCAGCGCAACGAAAACATGCGCACCCTCAAGCTCTCCAGCATCGACAGCTCGAAGAGCTTCAGCTTTATCGCAACTTCCGCCGATCGCTCTCCCGAGGGCAATCAAGTCGTTCTGAAATTTGACCAGGACGGCGAGATGAAGACCCTCAGTTCGGTTCAGTCCGGAACGCTGGCGACCCCCAGGCTCGACAAGAAGTCCCGCAAAAATAATGTCGCTCCTGCCGAAACCGTGGTTGCAAACTAGGGCTCTAACCGCTTGTATTTGTATACGAATGGCTACCCGTCTGGCTGGAATCCCCGCCGACAGACGGGTGGCACAGATCCCGGGGTTCCCACGAACAGGCCTTTGTTCGCCGGGGCATCTACGGTGGGCGTACGACTAACCCCGCTATCTTCGCTAGCCAGGCTAACTCTGCTGCTCTCCTACGTGTGATCGTAGAACCGGAAGAATAGCGACTGCTTTGACACTGGCTCGGCTTTGGCCACCAGCGCCGCCGTCTGCGTCTCGCTCAGCGGAGTGAAATCGCGCGCCAGTTGCACATTCTCTTCGAGCTGGGCAATCGTATCGCAGCCCACAATCACCGTGCTCACCGGCCGCGAGAGCGTGTAGTACATCGCCTCGCGCATGGTCAGCGTGCCCGGCGTCGGCGCCAGCACCATCCCCTCCCATGAGTGCTTCTGCTGTTCGATCGGCGGCGGGGTCCACGTGGACAGCAACCGCCCGCGGCCCGGAATCTTCATCCCGATAATGCCCATCTGCTTTTCCACGGCCAGCGGCAGCAGTTGCTCGTTGAAGCTGTAGTGGTGCGGATCGGCGGCATTGATCGCCATCAGAATCGTGTCGAAGGGATAGCGCTTGATGGCCTCGATCAGCACGTCGGGCCGGAAGTGCCCGGTAATGCCCAAGTGCCGCACCACCTTCTGCTCCTTCATCTCCAGCAGCGCCTCCATCGCGCCTCCCTTGCCGAAGATCAGGTCGAGATTTCCCATCACGCCCAGATCGTGCAGTTGCCACAGGTCCACATGATCGGTTTGCAGCAGTTCGAGCGACTTCTCGATCATTCGCATCGAGGTGTCGCGGTCGCGCTCGCGCGTCTTGGTGGCCACAAAGGCCTCGCTCCGCCGGTGAGCCATCACCTTGCCCACGTACTGCTCGCTCCAGCGCTCCGGGCCGCCGTAGATCGACGAGGTGTCAATGTAGTTCACGCCCAGATCCAGCGCCCGCTCGATAATCGGCACCGCAACGTCGAAGTTGTTGGGCCTCTCCAGGCTCGCCTGCCCTCCCAGTGAGAAAATTCCCACCTTGTAGCCGGTCTTGCCCAGGTTGCGCGTCGGCATCGCCGCCGGAGTTTTGGGGTTCGAGGGCAACGGGGGAAGCGCCGCCAGCTTCTTGGGCGCGTCGGCCAGCGCCGCTCCAGTGGGAGCAAGCAGCGCGGCCGCAACCGCTCCGCCCGCCTTCAGAAAATCGCGCCGTCCCTGGCTGCGCGCCGCATCCGCTAGTCTCTCGCTCATGGAACCTCCTCGGGAATCTCGTGCCCCGTGAGAACCGATAATAAACCCACGCCGGCGCGCCAGGGAAATCCCAGTTCAACCGGAGGAGCCGCAGGGGAACAAGTCCGTTTGAATCTCCTGACCTGCCGCATCCAAAATCAAGATCCCTGGTGCCCGGCCGGATATTAGTCATCCCTGGGCGAGGCGGTACAGTCTGTAACCGACAAAGAAGAGCCAGATGGTGGCGAGCAGGGCGTTTCCATAGATGGCTACGCTGAGGCCGGTGGGCGCGGCGATGCCAAAGACGCCGGTCGCGATGGCAAGCCAGGCGGTGGGTTTGTCGAAGACCCCCCTGAGCATGACGACTCCGGCGAGCAGAATTCCAATCGACAGGGTAACGATGGAATAGACCGCCTCAAGAGGCGAATTGAGTACGGCAGAGCCGTAATTGGCGGCAGCGAGGAAGCCCTGGCGCTGGATCTCGGAGGTTGCCGCAAGGTACTTGCCGTAGAGCACGAGGATCGAGGTGAAGTGCGGCCATGTGATGGCCAGATCGAGGACAACAAAGAGACCCATGAACGCGACAGCCAGGATCATGGCGTTTCTCCTGACCTTTTCCAGCGCCAGGTAGAGCGCCAGTGCGATGGGGATGTAGAGCAGGTCAGTGAATACGGAGAGAGCAATGATGGCCCACCAGATGGTGGTCTTGCCGGGAAGGTATTGAAACCAGGCTTCGCCGCCGTTGGGCGGGGCTCCAACATGGGCATAGAGCGGAATGATAGCGACGTATCCAACTCCCAGGAGTATCGCGGCAATGCTGCCGACTCGAAGCCAGAAGCTGCGATCCGGTGCGGAAGCCGCGGCATGGGGTGTTTCGTCGATTTTCATGAAGAGTCTCCTCAGGTGTGTCCACGGAGACGCGGGGTCTGAGCGGGTGGGCGCCAACAGGATATACGCTGAGCGCGAGCGGAAGTTCACTAATGGAGACCAAATTAGGGGGCACCGTTCCGCAGGCTTGACGTAGGTCACGTATGAGCGCTCGACCGTTCCTCTCCTGCTCAAAACCTGGGAGGAGGAGGGACGCTCGCACGGATGTGTCCTCTTCGTTGGCGAGAAGACTATTTCACCAGCCGGCATCGGTGGATTGGTTCGTGCCTTGGCCGGGTTGATGAGAGAGGCGGAGGATTGGGACTGAGCACGCGGCCTCACTCCTCCCGCAGCAGGATGATTGGATTGACCGCCAGTGCCCTTTGCGCCGGAATCCAGGTTGCCATCAGTCCCAGTCCGAGCATCGTAATCAGAACCCCACCCAAGACCAGCGGATCATTCGGCGATGCCTGGTAGACAATGTGCGACAGCACCTTGGTGGCCAGAAGACCGAGCGCCAACCCGGCCACCGAGCCCACCGAGAGCAGCCACATGGCCCGTCCTAGCGCCGCGCTCAGCACTTCCTTCCGCCGCGCGCCGAGCGCCATGCGAATCCCCAACTCGCGAAGCCGCTTGCTCACGGTATACGAGGCCAGGCCGAAGATTCCCGTTACCGCCAGCACCGCGCCCAGCAGCCCCAGCACGCCCAGAGCCACCGTGGCCACCCGCGCGGCAAAGAGCGCCGAACTCATCTCCTGATTCCACGTTCTCGAGACAATCGGCAGCCCAGCGTCCAGCCCGTGCAGCGCGCGCTCAAGCGCCTTGGCGATCTCCTGCGGATCGCGCTCGGACCGCACCACCAGAAATGTACCGGGCGACGGCAGTTGCAGAAATGAAAAGAACATCGCCGGCATTTGATCCTCGGTGAGCGTCCGATACTTCCCGTCTTCCACCACGCCCACCACTTCGGCCCGCTTTCCGCTCCAGTACTTGAAATGCCCGCCGATGGCCTTCTCCACTGAACCGAAGACCTTAATCGCAAACTGCCGATTCACAAGAGCAACGCCCGGCGAGTTTTTATCGTCCTGCATGGTCAGGTCTCTTCCCGCCAGCAGCCTCGTGCCTGCCCCTTTCAGGTAGCCGGGGGATGCCCTGTAGCACATCGCATCCGCTGCAAGGTTGGTCGGCCTGAAATCGGTCGTGCTATCGGAGAAAACATAGGAGTCGCCGCCGCCGATGCTGAGCGGCAGGTGGTCTGAATAACCCACAGCATCCACGCCTGGAATGGCCGCCGCCGCATCCAGCATGCGCTTTTGCATCTGCGGAATGAGATCGTCGGCGTAACCAGCCATCTGCATGTCGCTCTCCACCACGATCACGTTCTGCGGCACAAATCCGAAGTTGCTGTGGATCGAGCGCGCCATGCCGCGCACCGCCACCAGCGACGACGTGACCAGCACCGCACAGATGGCAATCTGCACGACCAGCAGAACATCGCGCATCGTGAAGCGGCGTAGCCCGGCCACACCCGCACTGCCGGTACGAATCACCTGCCACGGATCGGAGCGCATCACCTGTCGCACCGGCACGATCCCGAAGAGCAGGCCGCTGACCAGTGCCAGTACCAGCGCGACGACGTAGGTGCCTGCATCGGGGTTGACCGGTACGTTGATCGGAACGTCGGGAACCGGCTGCCACATGCTCAGCCAGCGCAGGATCACAACTCCTCCGGCGATCCCCAGCGCGCCGCCTGCCAGCGAAACCAGCACAGCCTCGGTCAGCATCTGCCGCAGGATCCGTCCGCGACGCGAGCCAAGCGCCAACCGCATGGCAGTTTCCTTCGCATGATCCGCAGTCCGGGCCGCAAAGAGGCTTCCCAGATTGGCGCAGGCGGCCAGCAGAATGAGCCCCGAGAGCAGCATCAAGCCCGCCATGAACGCGCGCGCAGGGCCGCCCAGCATGTCACCAACAAGCCCTGGACGAGCCAGCGTGAACTTCAAGCCATCGTCGTCTGTGGGATAGGTTTTGGAGAGCCATGCAGCAAGAGCGTTCAGCTCCTCCGTCGCCTGTGCCGGCGTCACACCCGGCTTCAGATGTCCCACCACGAAACCAGAGTGATTACCGCGATACTGTAGCGAGTCGCTGCCCTGGATGATGGGCTGTTCGACCATGGGAATCCACATCGCCGGCGCAAAGAAGAGCTCCGTGCCGCGAAACTCCGGGGGCGCAACTCCGATAATCGTGAACGGGTGCTTGTTGATATCGACGGTCCGGCCCACTACGCCCGCATCGTCATGAAAACGGCTGTGCCAATATCCATAGCTCAACACCACGTAGGGAGCGCTATTCATCCCGTGCTCATCGACGGCGTGAAAGAACCGGCCCAGATGTGGCTGAATGCCCAGAGCGTCAAAGTAGTTTCCACTGGCCAGGTAGGGCCATGCGGTGGACGCATTCCCGCCGGTATCGACACTCACCGGTCCGATGATGTTGTAGCCTGTCAGGCTCTCGAAGCTCCGATTTCGATCGCGCAGATCCAGATAGTCGGGATAGGACTGCGAAGGATACTGAAAGCGTTGCACCATGTAGAGGTTCTCTGCGTGGGGCACTTTGACCGGCCGCAGCACCACCGCGTTCAGCACGCTGAATACTACCGCGTTTGCCCCAATCGCCAGAGCCAGCGTCAGGATCGCCGTGACTGCGAATCCCGGCGACTTTCTCAATTTCCGTAGCGCAACTCTTATATCGCTTGTCATTCCGGCCGCCCTTGCTCTCAAATACGGCTGCGCCCGACACATGGTTCCCGATGAATTGCGGCTAGACCGTGCTCTGTGTCCCATCTCACGTGACCCGCGAAAGTCCGCTCATCGGGAACGATAGGCGGAGCTGCGTTGACCAGGTCGTCTGCTCGAAACCTGGGCGCAGGAGGAATGCTCGCGCGGTGGCGACTTTTCCGAGAGGACGATCTGCGACAACCTTGGCCGGGGAGATAGCGCACGACGCAAGGAAACCTGGCGGCCGGGGCAGCTTCCAATCGGTCAAACTGCAAAGGCCCGATCGGGCTACCGTGTGCAGTCACTCTGTTAAGGACGCGACCGCCAGTATGTAGTCAATGTTATTCCACGTTCCGTTCTCTGAAACGGTCAAGAGAGAACGCCTCTTGAGAGCAGCGTGCTCGAATTTCCATTGATTGTGTCCTGCACTGATCGGCTGCGCGCCGCTATCTGCGAACGCTTCCCAAGAGGATGGAGAGCGCTCCGAGACGAGTGAGAGGGTTCCGACGACGCGCCACGCCAACGCTCTGCTCGAACTTTGGTCGCTTGAATCCTAAGCGGGGTCTCGGGTCGTGCACAGAGAGAATGGCGGTGGCGCCGTCAGGGTAGGATCGATTACCGCGTGGCTTCGAAGAGGAACCACGCGCGCCGCTCGGCCTCGTCAATCCAGATCTCGATCAAGCTGGTGGTTGCGTATTCATTGGCTTTGCTGGTCACCACATGCGCCGCGCGCAAGCTCTCCACAAAGGCCTTGTTGTCGGCGTGTAGTTCCCTCAGCATCTCGGTTGGGCCCACAAACTCCTCGTCGTTGTCCGCAATCCGTTGCAGCCGGGCAATATGTCCGATGGAGTGGATGGTTGTGCCGCCGACCTTGCGAACACGCTCGGCTATGGCGTCGGTGATGCCGAATATCTGGGTTGCATGCTCGTCCAGAAGCAGGTGGTAGTCGCGGAAATGCTGCCCGCTCATGTGCCAGTGGAAGTTCTTGGTCTTGAGATAGAGGGCAAAGGCATCGGCTACAAGCGCGTTCAATACGCTGGAAAGGTTCTTCACATCTTCGGGTGAAAAGCCGTCGGGAACGAGAAGCCTGGCGGCTTGCGATTCCTTTTCATGAACATGTTTGGTCACAGGGAAGCTCCTTTGCAGGGGAAAGCATTGGGACGTCCGGAATGGAGCGTCTGCGCCTGTTTCTCCACCCTGCAAGTGAAAGAAAAGGCATCCTGGCTACTTACAATAGATAGAACAGAGATTGCGTCACACGTCTTCAATGCAGACGATCCTAGGATCGAATCTGACGACGGTCTGCCCAATTTGGACCACTGCGAAAGCAAAGCATCCTGTGGAGAGGATAGGTTTGAGCGATCGAAAGAGAGGAGGCCCGATTGAGCTTTGGGACTCAGTGACCAATCACTTCTGCGAATTGCAGCGGTTGGGGAGTAGAGGGGCGCAGCGGTTGAGAACTGATGTGCGATTTTGACCAACTCGGCGGACGTGGCGTGTTTAGGATGGGTTTTACGTTGGCGGTCACACCCCTTCAGGAGTGACTGTGCACGGTAGACCTGGAGCCCAAATGCAGAACACTAAAGGTACTCAAAGTCGCAATCAGCCCCGACAAGAGAATCGATCGAAGGTTGGGAAGCAGTGCCACGAGGACAGTGCGAAAGTAGTGGGTGAGTCGTTTAACGTGAATGAGAACGATGTGCGCAATCAGCCCCAGCAAGAGAACCAATCGAAAGTTGGGAAG
>Ga0302322_100003218_pt1 | contig 13971 bp, 16 predicted proteins | sample Fen_T0_2_FD_203757 | JGI IMG/M metagenome (GOLD analysis project Ga0302322, IMG submission 203757) | Peat permafrost microbial communities from Stordalen Mire near Abisko, Sweden - Fen_T0_2 | ecosystem: Environmental > Terrestrial > Soil > Wetlands > Permafrost | place: Sweden: Abisko... | reverse complement strand
ATTCGTGCTCACGGTGGGCGTGTTCCTGATGATGCACCAGCTCGGCCTGGCGGGCATGCCGCGGCGCATCGCGGACCCGACGGTCTATCCCTCGCTGCGCCACCTCGCGCCGCTCAACGTCTCGATCACCTGGTGCGCGCTGCTGCTCGCCGGCTGGCAGGTCTTCTTCCTCGCCAACCTTTTCTGGAGCCTCGCACGCGGCCCGCGCGCCCCGCGCAACCCCTGGAGGGCCGCATCGCTCGAGTGGGAAGCCGATTCGCCGCCGCCGCATGGCAACTTCGCCGTCCAGCCGCAGGTCGAGCGCGGACCCTACGAATACGATCCGCGCCAGGGCGGGGAAGACTTCCTGCCGCAGGCCGCTAGAATCCCTGCCCCCTGATGAGACCGGACCCCAGTCCCTGGCCCTTTCGCCTGGCCCTCGCGACGCTGCTCGCGGCGGTGCCGCTCGTCTTCCTGGGCGGTTCCGTGACCTCGCTGCATGCGGGCATGGCGATCGACGGCTGGCTGGTGGTCGACCGCGGCAGCGGCGACTTCTTCATGCCCTTCTACCCGCTCGAACGCTGGCTGCGCGACACGGGCTCGTTCGTCGAGCACTCGCATCGCCTGTTCGGGACGCTCGTCGGCTGCCTCGCGATCGCGACGCTCGTCGCGGCCTTCGCGACGCGCGCGCCGCGCATGGTCAAGGGTGCGGCGATCGCGAGCCTGCTGGCGGTCATCGCGCAGGGCACGCTCGGCGGCCTGCGCGTGCTCGAGAACTCGCCCGAACTCGCCTTCGTGCACGGTGCGGTCGGCCAGGCGGTCTTCGCCACACTCGGCGCGGTGATGGTGGTCAGCTCGCGGCGCTTCCAGCTCGCGCGCCACGAGCCCTCGCTCGCGGCGCAGCGCGCGCTGCCGGTGGCGCTGGTCGCGACCGCGATCGTCTACGTCCAGATCGTGCTCGGCGCCTGGCTGCGCCACGGTCACAGCGATCTCGTGCTGCTGGCGCACCTCTTGACCGTGCTGCTCGTCGTGGTCGCGATTCTCGTGCTGGCGAAGGCGCTGCGCGGCGCGGGCGAGACGAGCGCACTCGCTCGAATGCCGCGCTGGATCTTCGCGGCGTTGATCACGCAGGCCGTGCTCGGCATCGTGGCCTTCATGTCGGTCTACCGTTTCGTCGGACCGAACCCGACCAGCGTCGGCCAGGCGCTCTTCCCGACGCTGCACGTGCTCGGCGGCGCGGCGCTGCTCGCCAGCACGCTCGCCTGCGTGCTCTGGAGCTGGCGCGTGCGCGGTGCCTCGGGCGCGGAGATGCGCGACGCGCGCGCGACGAGCCGCGGCGCGATGGGGGGCACGCTGTGAGCGCGCGCGAGGCACGCCTCTCCGAGCACGGGCGCGGCGCGCTCGCCGACTGGCTCACGCTCACCAAGCCGCGCATCGGCTCGTTCATCTTCATCGCGGCGCTGATCGGCGCGGCGCTCGCGAGTGGTGCGGAGGTTCCCTGGGCACGCGCCTGCGAGGCCGCCTTCTACGTCACCTGCGCCGCGGCCGCCGGCAGCGCGATCAACCAGGTCTACGAGCGCGAGACCGACCGGCGCATGCTGCGCACCTGCGAGCGGCCCATCGCGGCCGGGCGCATCCGCGTGCGCGACGCAATCCTCTTCGGCGGCACGCTGGCGGTCGTGGGCGTGGCGGGCACGGCGCTGCGCTTCAACCTGCTCGCGGCGCTGCTCGTGTGCGCGACGCTCTTCGCCTACGTCGCGGTCTACACGCCGCTCAAGCGCGTCAGCACGCTCAACACGGTCGTCGGCGCGCTGCCCGGCGCTTCGCCGCCGCTGCTCGGGTATGTGGCACTCGCGGGGAGCACGGGCCGCTGGGCCTGGGCGCTCTTCGCGCTGATCTTCGTCTGGCAGTTCCCGCACTTCCTCGCGATCGCCTGGATCTACCGCGAGGACTACGCGCGCGCCGGATTGCGCATGTTGCCTTCGGTGCCGGGTGGTCTGGGCGTCGCCTCGCGCTCGGCGTTCGTCTACTCGCTGGTGTTGATCCCGGTGGCGCTCGTGCCGGCGGTGTGCGGCGACGCGAGCCCGCTCTACGGCCTGGGTGTGCTCGTCGCGAGTCTCGCCTACGCCGCCGCGGCGATGCAGTTTGCCTGGCGCGAGAACATGCGCAACGCGCGTCTCGTGCTGTACGTCAGCCTCGTCTACCTGCCGCTCGTGCTCGGTCTCGCGCTCTTCGATCCGGTCGCGCGCGGCCTGACAGTGTTCGCGCATGGCTGAGGCCCAGGCGACTCACGCAGCCGACCACGAGAGCGGCCCGCGCATCGAGAGCGGCCGCCTCGGCGTGTGGCTCTTCCTCGGTTCGGAAGTGCTGCTCTTCGCGGGCTTGATCGGCTCGTATCTGTTCCTGCGCACGGGCTCGCGCGACTTCCCGGCGCCGGGCGACGCGCTCGACCGGCTCTTCGTGGGCTTCAACACGCTGCTGCTCGTCGCGAGCTCGTTCACCGCGACGCGCTCGGTCAAGTCCGAGGCGCGTGGCACGCGCGCGCGCTGGCTCGTGGCGACGCTGCTGCTCGGCGGAGTGTTTCTGGCGCTGCAGTTGCGTGAGTACGTCGGGCTTTCGGCGCACGGGATCCTGCCCAAGACGAATCTGTACTGGTCGTGCTTCTTCGTGCTCACCGGCGTGCACGGATTGCACGTCCTCGGCGGCTTGGTGGCGCTCGGCATCACGGGCGCGGGCGCGCTGCACGGCAAGCGCAAGCTGCCCTTCGAGCTCGCCTCGCTCTACTGGCACTTCGTCGACGTCGTCTGGATCCTGCTCTTCGCGCTGCTCTATCTCCTGCCCGGCTGCGGCGGCGGCTCGGGCTCAAGCATGGTGCTCGCGGCACCCGTGGATTCGAAGGAGGTCTTCGGCGAGGTCAAGCCGTTCCGCCTCACCGATCAGAACGGCGCGGCGGTGACGCTCGAGAGCTTGAAGGGCCATGCCTGGGCCGCGTGCTTCATCTTCACGCGCTGCAGCGGGCCGTGCCCGAAGGTCAGCGCCACGATGAAGGCGCTGCAGTCGGTCGTGAAGGACCCGGAGGTGCGCCTCGTGAGCATCACGGTGGATGCTGCTTTCGACACGCCCGCCGTGCTCGCGAAGTACGGCGAGGCGCTCGGCGCAGATCCCAAGCGCTGGATGTTTCTCTCGGGCGACGAAAAGGAGATCGCGACCTGGATCCGCGCGAGCTTCCTCTCGCCGGTCGAGCGCGACGCGACGCAGCCGGTCGGCCAGAGCATCTCGCACCGCACGAGCATCGAGGCCGTCGACAAGCAGGGCGGGGTGCGCGGCTTCTACGAAGGCGAGGACAGCTCGCAACTCGAGATGTTGCGCGCGCGCCTGGAATGGCTGCAGAAACAATGACCCTGCCCCTCGTCAACGCCATCCTCAACGGCACGTCCTTCGTGCTGCTCCTCGCCGGTCTCGCTGCGATCAAGGCCGGCAATCGCAAGCTGCACGAGAGCCTGATGTACACGGCGATGGCGACGAGCGCCGCCTTCCTCGCCTGCTACCTCTACTACCACCTCGTGATCCGCACGACGATGCCGTTCAACCGCACGGGCGCGGTCAAGACCGCCTACCTCGTGATGCTCGCGAGCCACGTGCTCCTGGCGATGGTCAACGTGCCGCTCGTCCTGCGCACGGTCTTCCTCGCGCGGCGCGAGCGCTGGGAGGAGCACAAGCGCTGGGCCAAGGTCACGCTGCCGGTCTGGCTCTACGTTTCGATCACGGGCGTGGTCGTGTACCTTTGCCTCTACGTCTGGAATCCCCCGGCGCCGGCATGATCAAGGGCTTCCTCTTCTGAGCGATGTGCGCGAGCGCGGTCGGGTCCGATCGCGATCCGTGGAGCTCGAGCGTGAACGGCGGCGTGCTGTTCTTGCTCGGCGTGCTCGTGGCCGTGGTGGGGACGATCGGCTTCGCGCTCTGGCGCCGCTCGCGGCCGGAGCGCGCATGAGCACGCAGCCTCTGCGCTGGAGCTGGGTCGAGACCGAACTCGGCCGGCTCTTCATCGCGCGCTCCGAACGCGGCCTCGTTGCGCTCGAACTGCACGAGAGCTCGGCGCGCGAACGCTTGGCGGGTTCGCAGGCCCTGGTCGAGGATCCTGCGGCCCTCGCGCCCGCCGCGCAGCAGCTGCAGGAGTACGCGCGCGGCGAACGGCGCGTCTTCGAGCTCGAGCTCGACCTCGTCGGCAGCGAGTTCGAGCTGCGCGTCTGGAACGCTCTCCGCGCGATCCCGTGGGGGAGGACGCGCACCTACGGCGAGATCGCGCAGGCTATCGGCGCGCCGAGCGCCTCGCGCGCCGTCGGGCGCGCCAACGGGCGCAACCCGTTGCCGATCGTCGTGCCCTGCCATCGCGTCGTCTCCGGCACGGGTCTCGGTGGCTTCAGTGGCGGGCTCGAGGTGAAGCAGCGCCTCTTGGCGCTCGAGCGCGTGCAACTTTTCGCCTGAGCGCGAGCAACCTGCGGCCTCCGCGAACGTCTTCCAAGGTGGAGGACTCGCGATGGAACAGGGAAGCAGCAGTTGGTGTTGGGGTTGGAGCGGGATCGGCGCGCTGGCGGTGCTCGCGGTCGCGCTCGCGGCCGGAGTCCTGCGCGACTCCGAGCTCGCACGGCCCGGGCCCGTCGTGCTCTGGGCGGCCGATCGCGACGCGGGCATGCTCTATGGGCTCGACGAGGAGCTGATCCTCGCCAGCCGCGTTCCGCTCACAGGACCTCTCGATCTCGCGCGCACGGATTCGGGCCGGATGTTCGTGCTGCGCGCGAGCGGCTTCCTCGACGAGCTCGACGCGCGCGGGGAGCTGCTGCGGGAACTGCAAGTCGGTCCGTGCCTCGATCTCCAGACGCTCGGGGAGTGCGCGCTGCTCGTGCAGCGGCCGGGCCGCGCGCTCGCGTTCGCTGCACAAGGCGAGCCGCGCGTGCTCGCCGATCTCCCCGGAGTGTGCTGCATCGCCGGATCGCGGGACTCCGTGCTGCTCGGCACGCAGGACGGGCGCGTGCTGCGCGTGGCGCTCGACGGTTCCGGCGTGCAGGCCGAGGCCGCGCTCGGCGGCTCGATCGTCGATCTCGTGTCCGCGAGCGATGCCGGCGCGTATGCGCTCGACGCGGCGGGCCAGCGCCTGCTGCGCCTCGCTCCCGATCTCAGCCTGCGCTGGCAGGCGCAGATCGGAATCGAGGCGCGGCACCTGTGTCTCAGCGGAGATCGCGTCTGGCTCGTCGACACGCAATCGCCGCGCGTCCTGCGCTACGGTCCCGACGGGAAGCGCGAACTCGACCGCGCAATTCTCCCGCAACTCGGCCTCGACCGCGCGCTCTCCTGGACGGACGGCGGTGTGTTGCTCGCAGCACCCGGCGCGATCCTGCAGCTCGACGCGCAGGGACACCTCGCACCCGGCCAGGGCGGCTTCAACTACCTCGCGGCGCTCGCGCGTTGAGCAGTGCCGCGGCGATGAGCGTCTTCGCGTCCTGCGCGTCGCGCAGGACTTCCGCGAGCGGCGCGAAGAAGCTCTCGAGCTCCTCGTCCGCGTCGTGCGCGAGCCGGCCTTCACGCACGCTCTCGAGTTCCTCGGCGAGGTAGATCGAGAGGCGCTCGCTGCAGAAGCCCGGCGCGGCGAAGAACTCCCTCAAGAGGCTCCAGCGCTTCGCGCGCAATCCGGTCTCCTCCTCGAGCTCGCGCTTGGCGGCCGCGAGGCGGTCCTCGCCTTCCTCGACGCGGCCGGCGGGGATCTCGACCAGCCAGTCGCCCGCGGCGTGGCGGTACTGGCGCACGAGCGCCAGCCGGCCCTGCGCGTCGAGCGCCGCGACCGCGACGGCACCCGAGTGCACCACGACCTCGATCTCCTGTTCGAGACCCGAAGGCAGCGTCACGCGCTCGCGCACGACGTCGAAGATGAAGCCCGCGTGCACGACCTCCGTCGAGCGGATCTCCACGCGCGGGTGGCGGCGCAGTGCCACCGCCCGGCCCTACCAGCCCTCTTCGGTCGGCGCGCGCGAGCGGCGGCGCGGTTCGTCGGGCACGAGGTCGATCTGGCGCGCGAGGCCGGCCGAGAAGGCGTCGACCATGTTGCCGATGTCGGCGCGCGCGTGCTGGTGCGCGGTCCCGGCGAACTGCTGCAGCACCTTCTGGACCTTCTTGAACTCCTTGAGCACCGGCCCGTCCTTGCGCTGCTTGCGTTCCATGCGCGCGCGCAGTTCGGCCACCTTCTGCTCCAGGTCCTTGATGCGATCGTCTTCGCTGCGGCGTTGGTAGGTGCGCTTGGCCATCGGCACGAATGTATTCGATAGCCCCCTGCGCGGGCAACGCGCGGGACTCGTCTTTTCGAGGCCCGGATGCTAGGCTGCTGCGCTTTCGCGCCCCCGCCGGGCGGCTCCGGACCGGTCCATGACCCTTCACAACGACGTCGAACGCATCCTCTTCACGGAGGCGGAGATCCTGGCTGGAATCGACCGCGTCGCGAAGCAGGTCACCCGCGCCTACGAGGCGCGCGATTTCACGGTCGTTTCGGTGCTCAAGGGCTCGTGCGTCTTCGCCTCGGACCTGATCCGGCGCATCCCGATCCCGCTCGAGCTCGCCTTCCTGGCCGCTCGGAGCTACGGCGACGGCACGCAGTCCGGACGCCTCGAGCTCGACTTCCTGCCGGCCGGCAACGAGATCGAGGGCCGCAACCTGCTGCTCGTGGACGACATCCTGGACACGGGCCGCACGCTCTTCGCCGTGCGCAAGGAGCTGCTCGAACGCGGCGCGCGCGAAGTGCGCACGTGCGTCTTCCTCGACAAGCCCTCGCGCCGCGTGAACGGCCTGCAGCCGGACTTCCGCTGCTTCGAGGTCGAGGACCTGTTCGTCGTCGGCTACGGCCTCGACTTCGCGGGCCGCTACCGCAACCTGCCCTACGTCGGCGCCCTGCGGCAGGAGATCCTCTCCGCGCCGCGCGCGAGTTGAGGACGCGACGCCGTGGCCAACTACATCACCATCCCGCCCGAACGCGCCGGCCTCGAACTCGACGAGTTCCTGTGCCTCACGTACCCGCTGCTCAACAAGGGCTTCCTGCGCACCAAGGTGCGCGAGGGCGAAGTGCTCGTCGACGGCATGAAGGCCTCGCCTTCGCAGCGCCTGCGCGAGTACCAGGTGCTGGTCGTGTCCTTCGAGGAGGACGAGGTCCTGCCCGGGACGCCGGTCGCGCCGACGTTCACGATCCCGGTGCTCTACGAGGACGAGCACATGCTCGCCGTGGACAAGCCCAGCGATCTCGCGGCCGAGCCCGAGCGCTGGGCCAAGGCCAACGCGAGCCTCTCGGGCGCGCTGCTCTCGCTGGCGCTCGAGCGCGCCGACGTCGAGGTGCTCGAGCCCACAGAGCCCGTGCCGGCACTCCACTTCCGCCCGCGCCTCTTGCACCGGCTCGACAAGGACACGACCGGTGTCGTGCTCGTCGCGAAGACCCTGCGAGCCGAGCGCGTGCTGCGCGCAGCCTTCGAGCAGGGCGGCGTGGAGAAGCGCTACCTGGCTCTGGTCGAGGGCGACTACCAGCTCGCGGAGGGGGAGTCGGAGGTGATCGACCTGCCGATCGGGCCCGACGAGCGCCGCAGCGGGCGCATGCGCGTCGACCGCAAGGATGGCAAGCCCTCGCAGACGCGCGTGCGCATCGCGAAGCGCTTCCGCGGCTACACGCTGCTCGAGTGCCAGCCGCTCACGGGCCGCACGCACCAGATCCGCGTGCACCTCACCGAACTGGGCTTCCCGCTGGCCGTCGATCCCGTCTACGGCCGGCGTCGCGCGCTCTCGCTCTCGGAGTTCAAGCGCGACTACCGCCGCAAGCGCGGCGCCCTCGAGAACCCGCTGATCGAGCGCTTGACGCTGCACGCCGCCTCGATCGACTATCCCGATCCCGCCTCGCTGCCCGAGCGCGAGCGCTACGAGCCCGACGATTTCGCCCGCGCTCGGCGCGTGCGCGTCGAGGCCCCGCTGCCCAAGGACATGGCACGGCTCCTGAAGCAGCTGGAGAAGGCCCGTCCGGCCTGAGATGCTGGTGAACACATGAGGATCAAGCACAGGCCCGAGGACTTCCGCGTGCGCGAGCTGCTCGCGGAAGGCTACATGAAGGAGAGCGGGCGCCACCGCGTCTACCGCGTCAAGAAGCGCAAGCGCACCTCGCTCGAGGCCGCGGCGGTGCTGGCCGATCTGGCCGGTTGCCCGGCCTCCGAGGTCGGCATGGCGGGCCTCAAGGACCGCCAGGGCGTGACGATCCAATACATGAGCGTGCCGGTGAAGAAGCCGGTCTGGCTCGACGAGCTCGATCTGATCATCGAGCCCGAGGGCTTCGCCGACGAGCCGCTCGAGAGCCGCCACTCGCAGGGCAACGCCTTCGAGGTGCGCCTGCGCGGCCTGACGCAGAAGGAGCTGACCGAGCTCGAGCCCGAGCTCGAGGCCGTGCGCTCGCACGGCGTGATCAACTACTTCGGCGAGCAGCGCTTCGGCAACCTGCGCTTCGGCCAGGGCTGGATCGCGCGCGAACTGGCCCTCGGCCGGCACGAGAAGGCGCTCGAGCAGCTGCTGTGTTCGCCGAGCGACCAGGATGACGACGAGCACGCGCGCTTCAAGCACGCCTGGCGCAAGTGCTGGGGCGACTGGCGCCGCTGCCGCGACATCGCCGGCAGCGCCGGAGCGCACCACTCGGTCTTCGAGCACCTGACCAAGAACCCGACCGACTTCGCCGGCGCGTTCCGCTACATCTCCTCGCGCCTGCGGCTGATCCACCTCTACGCCTGGCAGTCGCACCTCTGGAATCGCACGGTCGCGAGCTGGGTGCGCGAGACGCACCCGCGCAAGGAGAGCTTCTGGGTCGAGTCGCTCGAAGGGCGCCTGGTGTTCCCGCGCGGCAAGCTCAACGAGGACGCGAGCTTCCAGAACCGCTGGATGCTGCCGGGGCCGCGCCTGGAGGACGTCAAGAATCCGCGCCAGCTCGAGCTGTACGTCAAAGCGCTCGAGCTCGAAGGTCTCAAGCCCGAGCAGTTCACGATCGAGGGCATCAGCGGCTTCCAGTTGAAGGGCGAGGAGCGCGATCTCGTGATCCTTCCGCGCCGCGTGCGCTCCGAGGAGGTCGGCCGCGACACCGAAGCGGGGCTGATCGACGTCAAGCTCTCGTTCGAGCTGCCGCGCGGCGCCTACGCCACGATGCTGCTCGCGCGCCTCTTCCCCACGGCCGAGGCGCCGGCCGCAGAGGATCCGCGCCATGCCGACCGCCTCAAGCTGCGGCGCGTGAAGCGCGACGAACCCCCGCGCCGCGGGGGACCGCGCGGCCCGCGTCCGCCGCGTCGCGACGCGAGGTGAACATGCAACACGAAGAAACCGTCGTCGGCGTGATCGGTGGCTCGGGCCTGTACCAGATCGAGGGCCTCGAAAACGTGCACGAGGTCGAGCTCGCGACGCCTTTCGGCGCGCCGAGCGACGTGTTCGTGACGGGCGTGCTGGGCGGCGTGCGCATGGTCTTCCTGCCGCGCCACGGCCGCGGCCACCGCATCGCGCCCTCCGAGATCAACTTCCGCGCGAACATCTGGGGCATGAAGCGCCTGGGCGTCACGCGCATCATCTCGGTCTCGGCCGTCGGCTCGATGCGCGAGGACGTCAAGCCCGGCGACTTCGTTGTGATCGACCAGTTCTTCGACCGCACGCGCCACCGCATCGACACCTTCTTCGGCGAGGGCTGCGTGGCGCACGTGATGTTCGCCGACCCGGTCTGCGGCGAGGTGCGCCGCGCGCTGCTCGAGTCGGGCCGGGGCCTCGGTCTCTCGGTGCGCGACGGCGGCACGTACATGAACATGGAGGGCCCGCAGTTCTCGACGCGCGCCGAATCGAAGCTCTACCGCAGCTGGGGCATCGACGTGATCGGCATGACCAACCTGCAGGAGGCCAAGCTCGCGCGCGAGGCCGAGCTGTGCTACGCCACGATCGCGATGGCGACCGACTACGACTGCTGGCACGAGAGCCACGAGGACGTCACGGTCGAGGCGATCATCGCCGTGATGCACAAGAACGTGGGCAACGCGCGCAAGCTGATCCAGCTGGCCGTCCCGCGCCTCGCCGGCGCGCGCGGCTGCAGTTGCGGCCGCGCGCTCGCGACCGCGATCATGACGGCACCGGCCGAGATCCCGGCGCCGACGCGCGCGAAGCTCGCGCTGCTGATCGACAAGTACATGCCCAAGGCCTGAACATGCGCCGGCTGCCGCTGCTGCTCGTGCTCTGCATTCCCGGCGCCTGCCGCAACGTCCCGACCGAGGCCGATGCGGTCGCCTGGCGCGAGAGCCAGCGCGCGCAACAGTCCTCGGCGCCGGCACCTGCACCGCTCGCCGCGGCGCCCTCGGGGATCTTCAAGCACGCCGGTCCGGGCGTCGCGCCCGGCGGCAGCGGCCCGGCGCGCTTCGCGCTGCTCGCCTACGAGGCCTTCGATGCCGATCGAGCGCTGCAACTCGCCGAGTACGTCGATCGCTTCTGGCGCGAGCCGGGCAACGACGGCTACGAGGCCGTGATCGCGCGCCTCCAGGAAGAACTGCGCGGCATGCACTTTGGCGAGGAGCCCGGTCGCACGCTGCAGCTGATCGAGACGCCGATGAGCGAGCCGGCCTGGACGCCGCTCTCGGGCCGCCTCGCGCTGCTCGGCAAGGACGGCGAGCGCGTGCTGCACGCCTTCGATGCGCCCGAAGGACGCGACCGGCTGATGCTGCCGAAGAACGCGCCCTCTGCGAAGGTCGAGGGCCGCATCGCGCTCTCGCTCGAGACGCTCGAGGCGGGCCGCATCCTGGTCGTCGAGGGCCACGCCGGCAGCAAGCTGCTCGAAGACGCGCGCGCGCGTGGCGCCGCCTGCGTGCTCTCGGCCTCGCTCGAAAGCTTCAACACCGACAAGAGCGGCAAAGAGCGCCACCTCGACGCGATCCAGTACCAGAGCGTGCGCGCCGGCACGCAATTGCCCGTGGGCCAGATCTCGCGCCGCTCGCTGCAGGCGATCCGCGACGCGTTCGCGGCCGACCCGGAGGTGCGCCTCTCGTTCCAGGCTGCGGTCAAGACCGAGCCGCGGCCGCTGCACACGCTGGTCGCGACGATCGTCGGCGGCCTGCATCCCGAGACGGCGGTCGCGCTGGCTGCGCACGTGCAGGAGCCCGGCGCCTGCGACAACGCCAGCGGCGTCGCGACACAGCTCGAGGCGTTGCGCGCGCTCGTCGTCGGCATCGACTCGGGGCGCATCGCGCCGCCGGACGGCTCGCTGTGCTTCGTCTGGGGACTCGAGATGCGCCAGAGCTCGGTGCTGCTCGAACAGGGCGGGCGCAAGATCCTGGCCGCGGTCGTGGGCGACATGACCGGCGAGTCGCGCGAAGCGACGGGCGCCATGCCGCTGCTCGAACGTCCGCCGGATCCGGGATCGATCAAGGCCTTGCCGCCCGACGAGCACACCGAGTGGGGCGCGAGCGAGCAGGATCCGAAGTCCGATCAGGCGAGCGGCATCGCGCTCGTCGCGCGCGTGGCCCTGCACGACACGGCGCTCGCGGCCGGCGGCTGGGAGACCAAGGAGCATCCCTTCGAGGGCGGCAGCGACCACCAGGTCTTCCTCGCGGCGGGCATCCCGGCCGTGCTCTTCTGGCACTTCACCGACTTCACCTACCACACGAGCCTCGACCGCATGGAGATGCTCGACGCGAGCGAGATGCGCCGCTGTGGCACGGCGATGATCAGCTGCGCGATGGCGCTCGCCGACGCGCACCCGAGCGATCTCGAGCGCTACCTCTCCTCGCTGCGTCTCGAAGTGCGCCTGCGCGTCGACGCGGCCAAGCAGGCGGGCGAGGAAGCGCTCGCGAAGCGCTGGGCGGAGTGGGAACCGCTCGAGCGGCAGTGGCTGCGGCGCCTGTGCCTGGGCGAGAAGGCGGGCGCGCTGCCGGCGCCGACTCCGACAAAGAAGTAGCGCCGCTCAGCCCGCGCGCGTCTGCGCGCCGCGGCGTTTCTGCGTCGCGCAGCCGTCGAGCTTGCGCACGCGCTTGGCGGAGACCGGGTGGCGCGCGAAGAACTGCGCCGGACGCAGCGGCCTGCGCTCGAGCTCGCCTCCGCAGTTGGGGCAGACGCCGCCGAGCTCGGCGGTGCACTCGGCGCAGAAGGTGCACTCGAACGAGCAGATGAAGGCCGAGCGATCCGCGGGTGGCAGGTCCCGGTCGCAACATTCGCAATTGGGGCGGAGTTCGAGCATACGTGTTCCGTCGTTCGTGTTGACGTATGCTACTCGCTACCTAGTTCCCCGGGGAGCAAGCGTTATGCGAGAACTCGAACGAAATCCGATCACGCGCCGCGACGTACTCGGCGCTGCTGTTGCCGGCGGCATTGCCCTTACGTGCAGCAGTGTGCGCGCGGACGACGCGCCCAAGGCGCGCGCGTCGAGCGCCGCGAGCGCGAGCCCGGTGAGCACGAGCACCAAGGCGCGCGCGCTGCTCGTCGGCAGCACGAACGCGCTGGCGGGCATGAAGCTGCACTACCAGGCGCTGCTCGCCGGCGCGGACCCGCTCGACGTCGCGATCGATGTGGTCAAGGTCGTCGAAGCCGATCCCAACGACCACAGCGTCGGCCTTGGCGGCTTGCCCAACGAGGACGGCGTCGTGCAGCTCGACGCAGCCTGCATGTACGGCCCGCGCGGCAAGGCGGGGGCGGTGGCCGCTCTGGAGAACATCCTACACCCCTCCGAGGTCGCGCGCCTCGTGCTCGAGCGCACCGACCACGTGCTGCTCGTCGGCAAGGGCGCCTACGACTTTGCCCGCAAGCACGGCCACGAGCACGTCGAGCTCCTGACCGAGCCCGCGCGCAAGCTCTGGCTCGAATGGAAGGAGACGCTCAGCCCGAAAGACGACTGGCTGCCGCCGCCGCCCAAGCTGCCCTACCAGGGCAAGCTCGAGGACGGGCGCGAATCGCCGCGCGTCGCCAGTCTGCCTGCCGATCCGGCGGCGGAGCTGCGGCGCTGGCGCCACGATCGCATCACCGGCACCGTGCACTGCTCGGCGATGGGCACGAGCGGCGCCATCGCCTGCACCACGACCACCTCGGGCCTCGCCTGGAAGATCCCCGGGCGCGTGGGCGACTCGCCGATCATCGGCGCGGGCTTGTACTGCGACCAGGACGCCGGCAGCGCGGGCTCGACCGGCCGTGGCGAGGCCAACCTCTTGTCCTGTGCGAGCTTCCACATCGTCGACCTCCTGCGCCAAGGTCGCAAACCCGTGGACGCCGGCATGGAGGTCCTGCGCCAGATCGTGCGCCAGACGCAGCGCCAGGGCCGCTACCAGCCCGAGCTGCTCGATGCGCAGGGCTTGCCCGAGTTCGGCCTGAAGTTCTACGTGCTCGGCCTCGATGGGACCGTCGCGGGCGTGTCGCTCAAGGAGCCGGGTGACTACGCCGTCTCCGATCCCGAGCACGGGCCGCACCTCGCGCAGCTCGAAGTGCTGCACGGCTAGGGCGCGCGCCTAGCGTTGACCCATCGACGCCGCGAACTCGGTGGCGTCGATCCCGCCGTCGCCGTTGGTGTCGAGCGTCGCCAGCACGGCGGCGTAGCGCACCGGGAGCTGCATCGGCCGCTGCAGGGCGAGCAGGTCCTCGGCCGTGATCTTGCCGTCGTTGTCGAGATCCAGGCGCCGGAAGCTCGGGACGGGCCCCGGGATCATCGGCGCGATCTCGATCGCGCCCTTGCGCGCCTCGCGCGGGATGGGCTTGCCGAAGAGTTCCTCGATCGAGGCCGCGTGCGGCTTTGGCTGCGAACGGCGCGCGGGGTCGAGGAACGCGGTCAGCTCGGCGAGCTCATCCTTCTCGAGGCGCCGATTGCCGTCGCGGTCGAACTTGGGCAGCAGGATGTCGGCCTCGAGGCGCGAGTGCAGCTGCGTCAGGAGTTCGCGCAGCTCGGAGCGGTCGAGCGCCCCGTCCCCGTCCTTGTCGAAGCGCAGGGCG
>Ga0302322_100003217_pt1 | contig 13972 bp, 17 predicted proteins | sample Fen_T0_2_FD_203757 | JGI IMG/M metagenome (GOLD analysis project Ga0302322, IMG submission 203757) | Peat permafrost microbial communities from Stordalen Mire near Abisko, Sweden - Fen_T0_2 | ecosystem: Environmental > Terrestrial > Soil > Wetlands > Permafrost | place: Sweden: Abisko... | reverse complement strand
CGTCTGCAGGTCCGGTCTTGCCGCCTCCGTTCGCTTGCTCCACTGCTGCGTCTTGGGCCGCGTTCGCCGCGGCCCGAGCCTCCACTGCGGCGCCGCGCGAGCGTCAGGATGCGCGCCGCCGCCTCTACGGACGGTCCCTCCCGCGCGCACGCGGAGGGATACCGAGTGTACAACGAGGCGGCGGAGGCGTGAAAGCCGGGCGCGCGTGCGCGAGGGAGCGCGCCGCAGGCGATGGGCGGCCGGGCTGCCCTGCCGCCGGCGTCAGGCGCCGGCGGCCGACTGCTCCGCGCGACGGCGAATGCCGCGGAGCATGCCCTCTTCCATGAAGAAGTGCACCGGCTCGAGGCCGAACGCCTGCGCGACGGCGGCCGGCATCGTGCGCCGCCACGCCGCGCGCGAACGGATGATGAGCCGGGTCTCGGTAGGCCCGGCCGGTTCGAGGTAGAAGCCCCAGGTCCAGGCCATCTCGCCGCAGAACAGGCTGCCGGCCTCTTGCGGCGGCTCGCCCGGCGCTCCGCTGCGCGCCACGAACGCGCGCGGCGGTTCGAGGACCGCGATGGTCATCTTCATGGTCTCGTCGGGGTCCAGCGACAGGTAGTCCTCGCCGGCGCGCAGGTCCTGCCACTCGGGATGGACGCGGTCGGCGCTGCGGACGTTGAGTCCGGCCAGGTTCTCGAGCGCGTCGTAGGTGTAGAAGCCGCCGCGGTTCTGGCCGATCTGGACGAGCCAGGGCCAGACGGCCTCGGCGGCGGCGTGCACGGTGACGGCGTGCGTCGTCGTGTAGAGCGGGTCGGGGACCAGCTCGTCGCCGGGGAGGGCGCGAGCGACCTCGTCCGGCGACGCGCCCCAACGCCGCAGGCGCGGCAGGACGGCGAACGAGTAGGCCGCGCCCAGGGCCTCCAGGGCGACTGCGGCCAGGGCCAGCTTGTGGAGGCGCCTCATCCGCCGGCCTCGCCTTCGCGCTCGAGCTCCGCGATGACGGTCGCGAACGCGGCGGCCACCACCTCGGCGCCGGCGTCCGTGAAGTGGACGCCGTCGGTGGTGAACGGGCCGTCACCGGCCTCGGCCGCGGCGGCGAACGCCGGACGCAGGTCGACCACCCGGCAGGAGTCGCGGCCACCGGCGATCCGTGCGATCGCCTCGGCCACCTCCGCGGCCCGTTCCTCCCACGGCGACCCTTCGGACTCGAGGACGAGCGGGCGCACGACGACGATCCGCGGCGCCCGCGCCTCCGTCCACTCGAGCAGTTCCTCGTACTCCCCGGCCAGGCGCATCAGCCGCTCGGGCCAGCTCCAGCCGCTGCCGGTCTCGGACGAGTCCCACGCCCCCATGACGGCGTCGTTGGCGCCGACCCAGATGAACGCGCAATCGACCGGCTCGAGCCCCTGGGTGCGCATGCGGGAGAGGAGGTCGGCCACCGTGTCGCCGGCCCTGCCCCGGTTCAGCAGCCCGTGCTGCGTCATGCTCCGGTCGAGCAGCGGGAAGAAGGCGGCGCCCGGCCACCCTTCGGTGAGGCTGTCTCCAAGGAAGGCGATCAGCATGCGCCAAGTCTATGCGCTCGCGCGATTTCGCGGTACGCTGCCGCGACGACGTCCGGCTGGAAGTCGGTCGTCATCAAGGAGAGCGGTCACCGGGCGCGAGCACTGAGGGCGGTGATGGAGAAGACGACGAGCACCTCGGGGGCCCGGCCGCCGGAGCCGGGCCGCGCCGAGGCGTTCGCGGCCCGGCTCTTCACCAATCTGCTTCTCGGGCCGCTCTACCGCCGCTACGTTGACGAGATGGGCCTGGGCGGCGACGAACGCGTGCTCGACTACGGCTGCGGGAGCGGGGCCGCCGCCCGCCACCTCGCGAAGCGCCTTCAGGCGGGCGGCGGCCACCTCACCTGCATGGACGTCTCCGAGCGCTGGCAGCGTACCGCCCGTCGGGCGCTGCACGGGTACGCGGACGTGGAGTTCCGGCTCGGCGACGTGCGCAGGATGCACTTGCCGGCGGCGAGCTTCGACGTCGTGCTCGTGCACTGGATGCTGCACGACGTCCCGCCCTGGGACCGGCCGGGGACCGTCGCGGAGCTCGCGCGGCTGCTGCGCCCGGGCGGGCGCCTGTTCTCGCGCGAGCCCACGAACGCCAGGCACGGCATGCCGGCGGCGCAGATGCGGGAGGTCTTCGCCGCCGCCGGCCTCGCCGAGACGCTTGCTGGCGAGGGCAAGGCGCCGATCCTTGGTGATCACTACCGCGCCGTTTGGACCAGGCCGGCCGGCTGACCGCTCTCAGCGCCGCCGGCCGGCGTCTGTCCCGGCGCCGCCACGTCCGGCGCCGCAAACACGAGAAGGCCGGCGGCACAGCCGCCGGCCTTCTCCACGTCCACCTCTCAGGGGCTCGCCAGAGACCCCTTCTGACTCCGGATCAGGTATCTCTGTAACGAACGGGAGAGGGAAACCTTTCGCGAGGCGTTATCGCCGTCTCCGGCCGCTCACGTAGCCGGCTGCTGCTGGGTGACGCAGTGGATGTTGCCGTCGGCCTTGGCCAGCTCCAGCGTCGGGACGGGAACGACGGCGCGGTGCCGGAAGAGCCGCGCGAGCACGTCGCGCGCCTCTTCGTCGGCGGGGTCGCCGAAGGCGGGCATCACGACGGCGCCGTTGGCGACGTAGAAGTTGACGTAGCTGGGAGAGAGCCGACGCCCGTTGGACTCCGGGCGCGCCGGCATCGGCAGCTCGACGATCTCGAGCGCGCGGCCGCGGGCGTCGGTGGCCGCGCGCAGTCGCCCAAGGTTCTCGTGGATCGCGGCATACTGCGGGTCGGCCGGGTCGGCGCAGCCGAGGGCGACGACCACTGCTGGGGCCACGAAGCAGGCGAGGTTGTCGACGTGGCCGCCGGTGTTGTCGTGGTCGAGCGCCGAGCTGAGCCAGAGCACCTTCTCGGCGCCCAGGTACTCGCAGAGCAGCCGCTCCGCCTCGCCGCGCTCCAGGCCCGGGTTGCGGCGCGGGTCGAGCACTACTTCGGTCGTGGTCAGGACGGTGCCCTCGCCGTCCACGTGCACGCCGCCGCCCTCGAGCGTGAGCGGCGAGGCGAAGCGTCTCGCCCCGACGAGGTCGAGGATGCGCCGCGCCATCCCCCGCGTCCGGCCGTACTCCTCGTAGATGCCGCCGTAGGCGTTGAAGCGCCAGTCGACGCCGCCCAAGGCGCCGCGGCCGTTGGTGACGAAGGTCGGCGCAGTGTCGCGGGCCCAGGAGTCGTCACTGGGGACGACGACCACGTCCACCTCGGAGATGCCGGCGAGCGCGCCGCGCGCCGCGCCGGCTTCCCCGGCGTTGGCGGTCATCGTGACCGTTTCGTACCCGGCGATCGCGCGCGCGACCTCCACGTACGTCGCCCGCGCCCGCTCGAGGTCGTCCCAGTTCTCCGGCCGGCACGGCCAGGCCATCCAGCAACCGCCGTGCGGCGCCCATTCCGGCGGCATGCGGAAGCCGGCTTCGCGCGGGGTGCTCACGGCTCTCGCCGGGTCGTCACGGTGTCACCTCCAGGTCCCCGGCAGCATATCGCAGGGGTACAGTTACGAGGTCGACCGGGAGGGACCATGCGCGCCGAACAGCAGCTTCTCAGCGCCCGCTCCGTGCGCTGGCTCGATGTGGGCGTCGTCATCTGGATCGTCGTCTGGATCGCGCTGGGCGTGCTCATCTGGCACGACATCTCCGCCCAGGCCCAGCTCGGCGCCAACGTGATCAAGGTGGGCGCCGCGGTCAAGGACACCGGCCAGGCCTTGGGCGTGGTCGGCGGCCTCCCGCTGGTGGGCGGCCAGATCGGCAGCTTCGCGGACCGGATCACGACGATGGGGGCCGAGGTCGCGGCCAGCGGCCAGGACAGCCGGAGCAGCATCCGCCGCACGGCGGTCGTGGCCGGGCTCGGCGTCGGGATCCTCCCGGCCGCGCTCGTGCTGCTCCTGTACCTGCCGGCGCGGCTGCGCTGGAAGCGCTACGTGGGGGCGATCGCGCTGGCGCTGCCGGGCGCCGCAGGCGACCCGGCGTTCGAGCAGTACCTGGCGCGCCGGGCGTGCGACGCCCTGCCCTGGGACTCCCTGCGCGCGATCACCCCGGACCCGTGGGGTGACATCGGCCGCGGTCAGTGCCGGGCGCTCGCCGACGCGGAACTCGAGCGCGTGGGGCTGCGCCGGCCCTGAAGCGGCCTGCCCGGCCTTCCGGCGCCGGCTTGCTCCTATCGCACCGTGAGGCGGTTGCTGCCGAGCGGGGCCTGCGCCGGATTGCCGCTCAGGTCACGCGCCTCCACCACATAGCGGTAGACGCCGCGCCCGAGCTTGCAGGTGAAGCGCGCCTGACGCTCGCGGCCGGTACCCTTGAGCCCCAGTACGAGCGTCTTCTTGAGTGCGCCCGCGCGCGAGCGGATGCGGATCGTCACCGTCGCGCTGGCGGCGACGTCGTCGGTCACCCGGTAGGTGAGCGTCGCCTTCTCGCCCTTGCGTACGGACGCCGCGTGCGGCGCGGACGTCCGCGGCCCGACGGTGTCGCCGCCGCCATTGCCGGCCCAGGCGTTGTAGGCGGCGTTGAGCAGCGGGACGAACTCGGCCGTGGCCTTCTGGTCGCCGGCGGCGTTGGGGTGGCTGTCGCCGTCGCTTGGATACGCGAGGCGGTCGGCGCCGTCGTCGGTCTTGTGCTGGACGGCGCCGTTCCAGATGCGGTGGTGGTTGCCCGTCGCCAACCCGACGTCGCTCGCCCCGCCGCCGGTCTTGCTGCTCAGCACGTCGTAGAAGTCGAACACGAGCACGTTGCCGGCGGTGTAGCCGGAGTCCTGCAGCCAGTGGTCGACGAGCCAGTTGGCCAGGACGCGGCCGCCGGGGGTGTCCGGAGACGCCACCGGCGGCGCCACCACGGCGACGAACAGCTTCTCGGGGTGCGCGCCGAAGTACGGGAGCAGGTCGAGGTAGATGCCCTTGGCGTTCGCGACCGTGAAGTCGCTGCCGCCGCACGCCTGGCCCTTCAGCGGGTCGTCCGCGATCGCCGGTACCGGTGAGGCCGGTCCGCTCAGCTGCGAGTTGGGGAAGCAGCTCTTGAACATGACGATGGTGTTCGGGCCGCTGGGGTCGGTGGCCAGGCGGGAGTAGCTGCAGTGCTGGCCGCTCTCCGCGTACAGGGCGGTCAGGTACGTGGACGAAGAGGGGCCGCGGAACCAGGTCCACCAGTGGCCCAGGTCGGTACTGTCGCCGATCGAGTCCGGGCCCCAGCCGTAGTTGGTGTCGCTGACGAAGTAGTCGTTGTCGCGGAGCGCGATGCCCAGCCCGCCGTGCCCGTCATCCAGCCAGGCCTGGCCCGTGGAGTGGTGGACGAAGACGAGCTTGACGGGCGCGGCCGGGGGAGCCGTGTTCACGGCCGCGCCGGCCGGCAGCGGGCGAGCGGCGGCGAGGACGAGCGCGGCGGCGAGGACGAGGCAGACGCCGAGGAGCTTGGCGGCGCTCGGTCGCCGGCTGCGGACGGCGCGATGGCTGGACATGGCTCCTCCTGGTCGGGGGTCGCATGGACCTAGAACGGCCGAATGAGGAGGAGCATGAGGCCGAGCCGCGTGAATCCGTCGTCTCGCCCGGCAACGGAGACGCGGCAGGGGCGCCCCGGAGGCGCCCCTGCCGCGTTGTCTTGTGAGGTTCCGTATCGGCTGCTGTCCGACACCAAGGTGATTCCCGGCTGATGGTAGAGTCATGCGCATGAACGAAGTCGGCAGGAGGAAGGGGTCGGCGCACGCGGGCATCCGTGGCCTCCGCCTGCTGCTCGCGCTGTGCGCGTTCGTCGCGCTGGCCGCCGGAGCGGCCGTCCTGGCGGCCGGCCCAGCGGCGGCCAAGGACTTCACCATCACGAGCGTCAGCATCGACGCCCAGGTGAAGCCCAACGGCGACGTGCTCATCACCGACACGCGGACGCTCGACTTCTCCGGCACGTTCCACTTCGTCTACTGGGACCTCTCGACCACCGGCGCCGACGTCATCAAGGTGCTCGGCGCCAGCGGCCCGTCCGCCACGGACCCGTCGGCGACCGTGCCGTACAAGCTCTCCCAGGTGCCCATGACGGGCGCCTGGACGGGGGAGACCGAGACCTACGGCACCACCGACACCGGCGGCAACGTGCGCGTCCAGCTCAACTTCGAGCTCGCCGACACCAGTGCCGCCTTCACCGTGCGCTACGTGGCCAAGGGCGCGGCCAAGCGCTTCACCGACACGGCGCAGCTCTACTGGCAGTTCATCGGCACCGACACGGCGGTCGACTCGCACAACGTGAGCGTCACCGTCCATCTCCCTCAGGGCGTGACCAGCGACCAGGTGCGCGCCTGGGCGCACGGACCGCTCACGGGGACGGTGACGATCCAGCCGGACGCCAGCGTGCTCATGCAGGTCGGCACGCTGCCGCCGAACACGTTCGTCGAGGGCCGCATCCTGTTCCCGGCCGCGGCCCTCAGCAAGGCGCCGCAGCAGCCCGGCGCCAAGCTGGCCGAGGCGCTCGCCGAGGAGAAGAAGTTCGCCGCCGACGCCAATCGCGCCCGGCTCTGGGCGCGCATCAAGGTGGGGCTGTGGGGCCTCCTCGGGGTCGGCGTCCCGCTCATCGCGCTCGTCCTCATCATCGTCCTGTACCTGGGCTACGGCCGCGAGCCGAAGACCCAGTACCAGGCCCAGTACCTGCGCGACTTCCCGCAGCCGCAGCTCCCGCCCGCGCTCGTGGCCTTCATCTGGCGCATGGGGAGTGTGGGGAGCGACGACGTCACCGCGACGCTGCTCGACCTCGTGAACCGCAAGGTGATCGACCTCGAGCGCGTCACCGTGCAGGAGAGCGGGCTCTTCGGCAGCAGCGACAAGGTCACCTACAAGCTCACGCTGCACGACGACCAGGTCGATGCGCTGCTCCCCTTCGAGCAGCAACTCGTCAAGTTTCTCTTCCACCAGATCGCCGGCGGCAACGAGTTGGTCCTGAGCGAGCTCAAGGACCTGGCCAAGACCCATCGCACCGCATTCGCCGCCGGCTTCCAGACCTGGAAGAACAAGGTGGAGAAGGAGGGCGAGCAGCGCGGCTACCTCGACCAGCAGGCGGACCGGATGGCGTTCACGGCGTCGGCGTTCGCGTTCATCGCCATCGTGGCCGCGGGTGCGGCGGCCGTGTTCAGCGGGTTCTGGTGGTTCTTCCTCGGCGTCCCCGTCGGGCTCGTGCTGATCTACGTGGCGAGGGCGGTCAAGCGCCGCTCGCAGGAGGCCGCCGAGCTGCACGCCCAGTACACGGCGCTCGAGCGCTACCTCAAGGACTTCGGCCGGCTTGACGAAAAGCCGCCGGACGCGATCGTCCTGTGGGAGCAGTTCCTCATCTTCGCTGTCGTGTTCGGCATCGCCGACAAGGTCGCCAAAGACATGACCGTCAAGGTCCCCGAGGTCGTCAACGACCCCGCCTTCAGCACGCCGTACATCCTCTGGTGGGGCATGCCGGGCGGCGGCGGAAGCGGGCTGTCCGCCTTCAACGAGATCCATCAGAGCTTCAGCCAGGCCGTCTCTGTGGCCACGTCCTCCTCTTCGTCGGGCTCCGGCGGCGGAGGCGGCTTCTCCGGCGGCGGCGGAGGCGGCGGAGGCGGCGGTTTCGGCGCCGGCTGAAGTCAGGGCGGCCTCCACCGCTTGGCGCTCCGTCCCGAGGTTTGCACTTCGCTGGTAGGGTTTATCTGCCACCCCTTGCGGGAAAGAGCGTCGCGAAAGCGAGCAACGTCCCCAGGGCTCCGGAAGGCTTGCGGGGAGTGCAGCAGGAGGGTCACCATGGCACGTCCCATCCCCGCCACCTTCGGCGAGAAGTACCAGCGCGTTCAGAAGGCGGTCACGGCCGCACGCAGCGCCGACCGCCGTCACTTCGACTTCACCGGCGAGGTAGAGCCCGGCGTCCGTCTCGTGCTCAGCGAAGCGAGCGGCACCGCGCTCGCGTTCTCGCTGTGGAGCTATCCGCAGGACATCGCAGAGCTCTGCAGTGACGCCAGCGTCCCGGCGACGGCCGCGCTCCTGGCGATCGACGCCGGGCAGGCCCGTGAGGCCGGGTCCGCGGGCCTCCGCATCGACCTCACGCAGTTCTCGCGCAGCCAGTCGCGCCCGGACGTCTACTACACCCTGTTCGACCACGCGAGCCGGCGCCAGATCCACACAGTGCTACACCGGCTCGTCCCTGCCTTGGAGCCGCACACGGCCGCCGCCTGAGCGGCCGGCCCACCAACGTGCACCGGCCTTCAGCCACAACGTCTTCGACCTGCCTTCCGGCAGCCCGGCGGCCGCGCCCCGCGAGAGCGGGCGCGCGGCCGTCCTGCGCTTCTCGCCCGGCCCTGCCGGGCGGCCCCTCGTCACCAAACGGCGACCGCCGTTCGCACTGTTAGCATAGGGGTCCGTTCGACCGACCCACTGAGAACCGGGCGCGCCGCATCAGCCGGTCGCGCCTCTGCCAACAAGGAGGAGCACGAGACGATGGCCGAACCCTTCAAGAACACGCCGCCCGCAGCTGAGGCCAAGGGCGAGATGACGGCCGCGAACATCGCCGCCGCGCTCGCCGGCGAGAGCCAGGCTTCGCAGAAGTACCTCGCGTTCGCCGACGTCGCCGACGCCGAGGGCTACCCGAACGTCGCGCGCCTGTTCCGCGCCGTGGCCTACGCCGAGAGCACGCACGCCCGCAACCACCTCAGCGTGCTCGGCGGGATCGGCACCACGACCGAGAATCTCAAGGCCGCGTGGGGTGGCGAGACCTTCGAGATCACCGAGATGTACCCCGCGTACGACGCCGTCGCCAAGCTGCAGGAGAACAAGAGCGCGCAGACCAGCATCCGCTACGCGCTCACGGCGGAGAAAGACCACCAGGGCATCTACGACAGCACGCTCAAGGGCGTCGAGGGCAAGTCCGACCTCGCCGCCGACGCCGTGCGCGTCTGCCCCGTCTGCGGCCACACCGTCATCGGCGACGCCCCGGACGAGTGCCCTGTGTGCGGCACCGCCGGCTCGTACTTCAAGGAGTTCTGAGATGGACGAAGCTCTCGAGAAGCGTCTCCCCAAGCCGGAAGAGCTCAATCCCATGACGAAGGAGAGCCTCGCGGCCGCCTTCGCCGGCGAGAGCCAGGCCGCCGAGAAGTACATGGTCTTCGCCGAGCAGGCCGAGGAAGAGGGCTACCCGCACGTCGCCAAGCTGTTCCGCGCCATCTCCTTCGCCGAGACGCGCCACGCGCGCAACCACTTCCGCGTGATGGGTGGCATCGGCAGCACAGCCGACAACCTCGCCGCGGCGTTCGGCGGCGAGAGCTTCGAGGTCGACGAGATGTACCCGGCCTACCACGAGATCGCCAAGCTGCAGGAGAACCATCAGGCCGTGCGCAGCATCAACTACGCGCTCAAGTCCGAGGTGGATCACAAGGGCATGTACACGGCCGCTCGCGAGCAGGTGCTCGCCGGCAAGGACATCGCCGACCAGCCCGTGAACGTGTGCCTCGCCTGCGGCCACACGATCATCGGCGACGCGCCGGACAAGTGCCCCTACTGCGGCGCGACGGCGGAGCTGTACAGGACCTTCTGAGCGAAGCACAGCAGACGAACGACCCCGGACGGGGCCGGCCCGCCGTAGCGGCGGCCGGCCCCGTCCGCACGTACGGTGGCCGCCGGTCGATCACGATCATGGAATGAAAAGGGCGGCGGCTGAAGGCTCCTCCGCCCTCAGCCGCCGCCCTTCGGACGACGAATGGGTCTCGTCAGCCGCCGGTGGTCGGCGACGCCGACGCGGTGGCCGCCGCCGACGCCGAGGCCAGCAGCTTGGTGGGGTCGTAGCCCGCGGCGTAGACGACCTTGAGCGTCTTCTCGCGCGCGGTGATCCACGTGTTCCACAGTTGCTGCTTCTTGGCCCCCAGGAGCGTCTGCTGGATGGTGGCCTTGGCCTTGGCGAAGGTGTTGGTCGCCTTCGTCTTGAGGTACTCGGTCTTGTGCGCGTTCCAGTACGCCTGGACCTCGGCGTCCGTCACGGCCGCCTTCGTGGTCACCTTGGCGGCGGCGCGCTGGGAGAGCATCTGGCTGAGGATCGAGCGCTTGAGCAACTCCATGGTCATGCCCTGCTGCTTGAGCAGCGCGAGGACCTTCTTCTCGCCGCCGTTGGCCTTCTCGATCTGCGCGATCTGGGTGGTGACTTCCTTGTCGGTGACCGAGACGCCGAGGTCCTTGGCGCTCTGGGCCACGACCTGCTCCTGGACCAGATAGCTCACGATCTGGGCCACGTAGTGGTCGTAGGTGGCTGAGCCCTCGGCGGGGACGGTCATGCCCTGGGCCTTCATCTGCGTCTTGGCCTGGCTCAGCAGTTGGTCGAAGTCGGCCTTGGTCACCGTCGTGGTGCCGACGGTGGCCACGGCGTCGCTCGGCACGCTGCCGCTGCCGCTGCTTCCGCAGCCGGCGACCAGCAGGCCCGCGGCGGCGACGCCAAGAAGCGCCACGGCGGCGATCAGTACGGTGGTGACACGTCTCATGCGTGATCCTCTCTTGTCTGTACGCTCGAAGTCGGGCCGGCGAGAAGCGCGCGCGCGGCTACGCTCCAAGGCTATCCGGACCTGCTGAGTGTGGCCTGTGGCTCGCCTGAGAGCAACCTGAGCGGCCAGGTCACAGGGGCGTGCCAGACGGTTCCCAGCCTGTCTGCAGGGTCCTCCGCCGGAGATGACGCATGGATCCTCGACACAAGACGATGGGCTCTCCCTGCGCCTTAGTGACGCTGCGACGGCTGGCGCGCCGACTGATCGGTGAGGTCCGCTGACCGCGGCGCCGGCACTCACAGTCGCGGTTCAGGCGCGTCTCAGGCCCTCCCGAGGTGCGGCTGGCAGAGTAGCCATACCAGGAGGCTGTCGATGACCGGAGGAGGTGCGTGGTGCGCAGAGCGATCGTCGTCCTCGCCGTCGTCGCGGCGCCGGCCACGCTGATGACCCTGGCGGCCGCCGATGCCGGCGCCGGCCGGCCGGCCCCGCCGCCCGCCTCCGGCGCCTTCGGCGCTGCCCCGGCCGTGGTCCAGGCCGATGTCACCAGGAAGGCGCGCCCGGCGGCCGCACGGCCGACATCGCAGCGCGGCAAGGGGTGGAAGGCGGACGACGCCGCCACGCCGCCGTCCCCGGAGACGGCGCCGGCGATGTCCGCGAGCCTCCGCCTCACCGTCGCTACCGGCAGCGCCCATGCCGCCGAGACCGCGAGCTCAGGCGCCCGAGCCCCACCGGCTTGATGGCACAGCAGCGAGCGCAGAACGGCGCGGGGCCCTGTCGTGAGGGCCTCGCGCCGTCCGGCGACGCACGCCAGGGACCCCGGTCACACCTTGCACTCCCCTGACGCTGCGACAGCGCCGACCTGACCTTCGTCGTTCATCGTCCGGAGGCCGCCGGACCGAAGCGCGCGCTGCGGCCCCCGAACCAATCAGACGGCCGGGGGCGTCTCGGCGGAAGGACCTGGGCGCGTCACGAGGAGGGCAGCATGGAAACCAGCCTGGAGGCAACGGGACAGGGAGTGGTCGTCATGAACGTGTGCGGAGACGTGGATTCGTTCGCGGCTCCGGCGCTCAAGGAGGAGCTCTTCGCGTGCATCGACCGCGGGGCCGACAGAGTCGTGGTCGACCTGACGGCGTCCGGGTTCGTCGACTCGACCGGCCTCGGCGTCCTCGTGGCGGGTCTCAAGCGGGCCCGCGGTCGCGAGCTCTCCATCGTCAGCGACGACGCCGGGCTGTGGCGGATGTTCCGTATCGTCGGCCTCGACCGGGTCTTCACGATGTACCGAACGCGCGCCGAGGCCCTTCGCCGTACTCCCCTTTGATACACTCCCTCCTGCTCCGCGCGGGCAGTGCCCGCGCCACCGCCAGGAGGTTCCCGACGTGGGTTACGACTTCGGCGTCGGCCGCGAAGCGCCGACCTTCACTCTCAGCGCCGTCGACGGCAGCGAGATCAATCTGAATCAGTACCGCGGCGATTGGTTCCCGGTACTGGTCTTCATCCCGACGCAGGCGCCCGTCGCCGGCGAGACGCTGGAGCAGCTGAGCAAGGCTGCGGACACTCTCTGGGGCCTCCGCGGGCAGCTCGTCGGCATCTGCGACGCCGGCCGCGACGAGTGCGTCGCGATCGCCGGGCAGGTCCCCAGCCTGGCGTTCCCACTGCTGCTGGACGACGGCAGCATCGCCCGGCTCTACGGCGCCCTCCGCAAGGACGGCACCGTGCGGCCCATGACCTTCATCATCGACCGCGCCGGCAAGATCGTGTGGACCGGCGAGGGCGACGCGGCGCTCAAGGCGCCCACGCTGCTCGCCGCGTTCCGCGAAGTCGTGCGCTGACCGCCGCCTTCAGTCTGCTCCGTTCCTTCCCGGCTCACGCGGGTACAACAGGCTATGCAGTCTCCGCAAGGGAGTGAGCCAGATGTTGATCGGTCAGACACTGTTCAGCGTGCGACACGGCACGGAGCACCGTGCCGAACGTGCGCTTCAGGAGCTCGCCGGCCACCTCCAGGGGTCGGCCGGGCACATCAGCCACCGCGTCCTGCGCTCGTTCGGCATGTCACCGCTGGGCAGCGCGTTGCGCGACGAGGGCCGTGAAGCCACGCTGGGCGACGTCCACTTCGTCTTCGAGACGGAGTGGGAGTCACTGGAGGCCCATGACGGGTTCTACCAGAGCGAGCTCGTGCAGCGGATCTACGGCACCCTGCAGTCGATCCTCACGAGCGGGCCCTTCGAAGTGCTCTACGACACGCTCGTCGAGGAACCGCAGCACGACAACGCGGCCGTCTGACGGCCACAGGGAGAAGCGCGATGTGGCCATTCGGCAAAAGATCTACGGGTGGAGCCGCCGTCGAAGTACCGACGGTCGACGTCAAGCAGGCGTTCGCGCGCTCCAAGCGAGGCGCCAAGCTGGTGGACGTCAGGTCGGGGCGTGAGTTCGCGCACTCCGGTCATCCCAAGGGCGCCGTCAGCGTCCCGCCCCAGCTGATCAAGAAGGACCAGACCGGGCTGGGGCGTGACGACGAGCTCCTGGTCATCTGCCTGAGCGGGCACCGCAGCCCGAGGCAGGCGCACAAGCTCGCCGGCATGGGCTTCACCAACGTGACCAACGTCCACGGCGGTCTCATGGCCTGGAAGAAGGCGGGTCTGCCGGTCAAGAAGTAGATCGGAGCGCGGCACGCGCGCCCGTCAGATGCCTCAGCCACCTCCGGCCGCGATGCGGACCTCGCCGTCTTCTTCGACGATCACGGGCACGACGCTCATGCCGCCGGTGAGCTCGCCGAGCTGCTCGAGGGCCCCGGGCGACGTGTACACGTCAACCTCGGCGTACTCGACGCCGCGGGCTTCCAGGTCCTGCTTCGCCGCGGCGCAATACGGACAGCCGGGCTTGGTGTAGATGGTGACGGACACCTCGCCTCCTCCGTGGTGACCCGGGGTGCCGAGCCTCCCCGATCCTACCTCGCCGGCGCGCCGCCGGAGCGCCGGTCCGCGCCGCCGTGGTCCGCGCCGCCGGGGTCCGCGCCGGGGAGGGCGAAGGAGAACCTGGCGCCGCGGCCGACCTCCCCCTCAGCCCACCACGTGCCGCCGAGCCGTTCGAGCACGCGCGCCACGGTCGCGAGGCCGATGCCCGTCCCCGGGAACTCGTCTGCCGTGTGCAGGCGCTGGAACGGGGTGAACAGCTTGTCCACGTAGGCCGGATCGAAGCCGGCGCCGTTGTCGGTGACCGCGAACGCCGGCCCACCGTCGTGTTCCACCCTGCTGACTTCGATGCGCGCTCCGTGTCGCGCCGCGGTGAACTTCCAGGCGTTGCCGAGAAGGTTCTCCAGGACGACGTCCAGCAGGGCGACGTCCCCGACCACCTCGAGCCCCTCATCGATGACGACGTCGACGGAGCGGCCAGGGTCGGCTTCACGGAGCTCGGCGACGACGCGTCTCGCGATCGCCGACAGGTCGACCGGCTCCAGCGCCACCTCCCGCCGGCC
>Ga0302322_100003216_pt1 | contig 13972 bp, 14 predicted proteins | sample Fen_T0_2_FD_203757 | JGI IMG/M metagenome (GOLD analysis project Ga0302322, IMG submission 203757) | Peat permafrost microbial communities from Stordalen Mire near Abisko, Sweden - Fen_T0_2 | ecosystem: Environmental > Terrestrial > Soil > Wetlands > Permafrost | place: Sweden: Abisko... | reverse complement strand
CGGAGGGCTTCAACGTCGGCCTCAACCTCGGCGCCGTCGCGGGCGGGTCGATCGCGGCCCACCTCCACCAGCACGTCGTGCCCCGCTGGGCGGGCGACACGAACTTCATGCCCGTGCTGGCCGACGTGAAGGTGCTCCCCGAGCACCTGGAGGCCACGCGCGCCCGCCTGGCGGAGGCCTGGTCGTGATCCGGGAGCTCGCCGAGAACCCGAACGTGCACCAGACGCTCTCGGCCGGGCGGGAGCTTCTGACCGATCCGGCAGGCCGCTTTGCGATCTACCTCTCCCCCGGCCTCGGCGCGCACAGCGCCACCGTCCAGCGCGTTCGGCTGGCGCCCGAGGAGGTCCCGCATGCCGTCGAGGAGATCCGCTGCCTGCTGCGCGCACGCGGCCGCGGCGGCGCCGAGTGGGAGCTCGGCGAGTCGTGCACGCCGGCGGACCTGATCGACCGCCTCGGAGCGCTCGGGATCGTCCCGGACGAGGCAGAGCCGGTCGCGATCGGGATGGTGCTCGAGTCGGGGGACGAGCTCCCCGCGCCGCCCGGCGTCCTCGCCCGGCCCATCGAGTCAGTCGACGAGCTCGTGCTGGCGCGCCGCATCCAGGACGAGGCCTTCGGCGACAATCTGGGCGAGGAGGCCGGATACGCCCAGGCGGAGGCCGACTTCGCCCGCGAGGGCGTCGACGGCTCCATGTTCCTCGCGTTCGTCGACGGCGAGCCCGTCGCTGCCGGGTACGCCTCCTACACCCCGCTCGGCCTGCTCCTCTTCGGCGGCGCCACGCTGCCTGCCGCCCGCGGAAAGGGCGCCTACCGCGCCCTCGTCGCTGCCCGCGCCCGCGAGGCGGCTGCGAGGGGCACGCCGGTGCTCGTCACGCACGCCGGCAAGATGTCGCGGCCGATCCTCGAGCGGCTGGGCTTCCGACCCGTGGCCCGGATCGACCGGTTGCTCGACGTCCTGCCCAACTGACGAGGATCTCCTGAGCGATACTGCGGACGTGCCGCGAGGCTTGCCCACGGGGACGGTGACGTTCCTCTTCACCGACATCGAAGGCTCGACGCGCCTCCTCAGGCGGGTCGGGGCCGAGCGCTACGCCGACGCTCTCGCCGACCACCGCGGGACGCTCCGCGCCGAGTTCGCCGCGGGCGGCGGCGTCGAGGTCGACACCCAGGGCGATGCCTTCTTCGTCGCGTTCCCGACCGCCGCCGGGGCCGTCACCGCGGCAGCCGCCGGCCAGCGGGCGCTCGCGGCAGGACCGATCACCGTCCGCATGGGCCTCCACACCGGCGCGCCGACGACGACCGCCGAGGGCTATGCGGGCATCGACGTCCATCGCGGCGCGCGGGTCGCCTCGCTCGCGCACGGCGGCCAGGTGATCCTCTCGGCCACGACAGCGGCCCTCGTCGAGGAAGAGCCGCTGCTCGACCTCGGCCGGCACCGGCTCAAGGACTTCGACGCGCCCGCCCAACTCTTCCAGCTCGGCACGGCGGAGTTCCCGCCGCTACGCACGCCGGGCGCCGTCGAGCTCCCGACGCCTGCGACGCACTTCCTCGGCCGCGAGCGCGAGCTCGTCGAGGGAGCGTCGCTGTGGCTCGACCGCGAGCCGCGCCTGCTCACGATCGTCGGCCCCGGTGGCACGGGCAAGACGCGCTTCTCGATCGAGCTCGCGCGCTTCCTGGCCGAGGAGGCCGACGCAGGCACGGTCTTCGTGCCGCTCGCGCCCGTGCGCGACGCCGGGCTGATCGTGCCGATGATCGCCGCGCACCTCGGCGCCTCGGGCGAGACGCCGGCCGCGATCGCCACGCGGATCGGCGAGAAGCGGGCGCACGTCGTCCTCGACAACCTCGAGCAACTGCTCCCTGACGCCGCCAACGTGATCGCGGGCCTCCTCGCCGCTGCTCCGTCCCTCCGGATCGTGGCGACGAGCCGCGAGCCGCTCCGCATCGCCGGCGAGGCCCAGCTCGACCTGCCCCCGATGGTCGAGGCCGAGGCCGTCACGCTCTTCCTCGAGCGCGCCCAGTCGATCCGCTCCGGCCTCGCCGACTCACCGGCCGTCCACGAGCTGATCCGCCGGCTCGACGGCCTCCCCCTCGCGATCGAGCTCGCGGCGGCCCGCGTCAAGCTCCTCGGCCCCGAGCAGCTGCTCCAGCGCATCGGGCAGCGGCTCGACCTCCTCAAGGGGGGCCGCGACGTTGACGAGCGCCACGCGACGCTCCGCACCACGATCGCCTGGAGCTATGACCTGCTCGACGAGTGCGAGCAGCAACTCTTCGCCCGGCTCGCCGTCTTCCGCGGCGGCTGCACGCTCGACGCGGCCGAGGACGTGTGCGGGGCCAACCTCGACACGCTCGCGTCCCTGCTCGACAAGAGCCTCGTCCGCCGCCGCACGGACCCGGACGGCGAGGAGCGCTTCTGGATGCTCGAGACGATCCGCGAGTTCGCCCGCGAGCGGCTCGACGAGTCCGGTGAGGAGGACGAGCTACGCCGGGCGCAGGCCGACCGGCTCATCGAGCTCGCCGACCGGGCCGGCACCCGCGCCGTCATCGACAAGCCACTTCCGTGGAACTTCGACCTCGTCGAGCCGGAGATCGACAACGCCCGCGCAGTTCTCGCGTGGTCGGTCGACCACGATCCAGCCCGCGGCCTCCACCTGGCAGCGTGGCTGGAGGCGTTCTGGGTGGTTCGCGACCCGGTCGAGGGAGCGGCGTGGCTGGAGCGGCTGCTCGAGAGAACGGCCGACGCAGACCCCTACCTCCGCGCCTCCGCATTGCGGGCCCTGGGCGGCACGCTCGACATTTTCGGCCAGCATGAGCGTCCGGCCTCGTGCTATTCCGAGGGCCTGGAGCTGTTCGCCGCTTTGGGCGCCACTCACGACGCCGCCCATATGCGGTTCCGCGTCGCAGCCAACATGGTCCTCAGAGGCGAGATGGATGCGGCCTGGCCCCTCCTCGAGGAGGCGCTCCGCAAAGCGCGCGCGCTCGGCTCGAAGATCGGTGAGAGCCAGCCTCTGGCTTACCTCGCCCACAGGGCCTACATCGAGGGTGATCTCGAACGCGCGGTCGCTCTCAAGCTCGAGAGCGGAGAGCTCGGCCGTGAGGCCGGCTGGGCCTGGTGGGAGGCCGGGCAGCTGGAAGGGGCGGCAGGCCTCGAGCGCGAGCGCGGTAATCTCGATGCGGCGGAGGGATACGCGCTTCGCGCGCTCGAGCTCTCACTCGGCCTGGGAGATCGCCAACACGTCGTCTTCGCCGCGGCCAACCTCGCGACGATCGCGGCAGCCCGCGGAGACACAGAGCGCGCTGGTCGGCTCTGGGGTGCGGTCGAGAGCGAGGCTGCCGCCGGCGGCATCGGACAGTGGGACAAGGAACGGGACGAGCTCGAGGCCCTCGTGCTCGTTGTCGACGGCCCCGCATTCGCCAGCGCCCGCGAGGAGGGCCGCCTCTTGTCGATTCCAGCCGCCGTCGGCCTCGAGAGCGCCTAACGGGGCGCGAGGGGCTCGAGCGCGGACCACGCCTTCGGGCCGGTGGTCGGATAGTCATACAGGCTCCACCCCGTCACCGTGCCGTCGTCCGTGACCGCGTCGGCGAACGCCTTCAGCTCCTCCGCGGTCATCCGGTTCGCGACGCCGCCGGCGGCGTCAATCGGGATATCCGGCCCGACGGCGGCCCGCAGCAGGCGCAGCGAGCGCGCCACGTAGCCGTAGGTGGCGTCGTACCCGTGCATGCCGCCGCCGGTGTAGGTCATCGGGATCCACGCGTCGACGAGCGGCGTCAGCTGCTGCCGCGGGAAGCGTGGCCACACCGCCGGGTGCCGCTCGAGCCCGCGCGGAGCGTAGCTGATCGCAGCCACCGGCGTGTCTCCCGCCTCGGTGCGGAGCGTGCGGCCGAGCGCGAGCAGCCTGGTCGTGCGCAGCCCGACGCTCTTGAGACGCAACGACTCGATGTCCAGCGCGACGCCGTCGAAGGCTGCACCGGCGGGGGTGCGGAAGGCGAGCATGGCGCGCGTCCGGCGCAGGTCGACGGCCGGCTGCGCGAACCCCGGCAGGTACCACCCGACGACCTGGATCCCCCGGGCCTGCAGCGCGTCCGCGAAGGCGCCGAGCGCCGCCGGGTTGACGACGTCGGTGGCGCTGCGGTCGTTGGCCGTCTCGACGAAGACCGTGTGCACCCCGCGGGCCTGGAGCCGCGCCGCCGTCGCCACCGGATTCCGGTAGACAGGCCCGTCGTAGACGTCGAACCACGTGCCGAGGCCGGCGAAGACTCCCGGGTCGGCCCTCGGCGCTGCATGCGCCTGCAGCGGCACGAGCACGACGAGAGCGGCGATCGAGGCAAGTGCGAGGCGGCGCACGCCTGCGAGTCTACGGGGCCGCGTATGAGGAAGCGGTGAACGCCGGGCGGCTAGACTGAGCCGCGCATGCGGGCGTAGCTCAGTTGGTAGAGCGTCGGCTTCCCAAGCCGTAGGTCGAGGGTTCGAGTCCCTTCGCCCGCTTCGATCTCGAGCCGGTTGTGGCCAGGGCTACTGCTTCATTCCCCAGCCGCCGCTGAGGCTGCCGGGTGCTCCGCCGTACTTCCCGCAATCGCGGCACGCGAGATACCGTTCGCCCTCGTTCACTCTGGTCGTCCAGTTGTGGAGACCGAGACGACACCGAAGCTTCTTCCTCGCCATCGACACCTCCACTCGGATGCTTGCACTCACGGTCTCGCGGCGCAAGCCCAGTGCTGCCGACGCGGGCTCACATCCGGCTCGGGCAGAGACCCCATGGCCGCGGCCTCTGCCTGGCCGTGATGCATGAGTCCTCGTGCAGCGGGACGAGCTCGTCAGAGACCGGCGCACTCACCCTTCGCGTCGCCGCCGACGATGCTCGCCGGGAACCCCGTGTCACCGAGTTGCGCGTTCGGGACGTTGTGCTTGCAGCCCAGGTTCCTGCCGACCGTGTTCGCCGCGATCTCGGTCGAGTCCGGATCTCCGGCGGACATGTCGCTCACGGACACGTCCCCACCGACGGTGTCGCGGATCACGCCGAACCAACCGCCCGTCCAGCCGCGGACGTTGAGGTGCCCGCCGACCGTGCTGTCCTTGATCGGGAAGTTCAGCCCGGCAGCAGCAGGTCCGCCGCCGCCGCTCGAGTCGACGTTTCACTGACGCGTCAGAGGTCGCCGCCGGGCGCCGGATTCTACGCCTCGAGCCGGGCTTTCACAACGGCCCCGTTCACGCTCCGGCACGAAAGCATGAGCAGGAGGACCGGGCACTGATGTCCGGCCCCCCTGCCCGCTATTCCTGGGAGGGGAATGCGTCAAGCCTTCCACGGCAAACCTGAACATCGCCTGAACGAAGCCGGAAACGAGGGCCGGACGTTCTCGGTGGATTACCCCACAAGGGTGAGAGTGGACTCCGGCGACCCGTCGATGGATACGGGACGATGCCTGCGACGAGAAGCCTCATCGCCGCACTGGTTGCCGCAATCAGCGGGTATGCGGTCGTCCGCACGGGCGGTTCGATGATGCGCAACGGCATCGAGCTCCAGGATGGTGGTGGCTGGGCCGCACTCATCATCGCCGAGGCCTGCGTGAGCTTCGCAGCCGTGGGCGTCGCGCTTTCCTGACGGCGCCCGCCCGCTTCAGGCGCTCACCGGGCAGCCGCTGCCCCGCGGCGGCGATCTCTACTCGGCCACGGCCCGGTCGCCGACGTACCCGTGCTCGACGATCTGGCGACCCATCTCGAGGTAGAGCTCGGGATCCGTCGATGCCCACGTCCCGAGCCCGTCGACGTAGCGGTGTACATCGAGAATGCCGCGGCGATGAGGACGGCATCGTGGATCTCGACGTCCGTGGCCCCTTCGGCCCGGGCGGTGGCGACATCCTCCGAGGTGACGAGCTTGCCGTTCTGCTGCACCTTTGCGCGATCGTGAGGAGTGCCCGGAGCTTGTCGCTGATCGGCGCAGTGGCCGGATCGCGCTTCACCTGGTCGACGACGGGCATGCCTCCGTCGAGCTGGAGCGCCGCGAAGCTGCCGTGGGACGCCTGACAGAACTGACAGTCGTTGAGGCTCGAAGAGCGCGAGGAGCGGGTAGCATCTTATATATGCGGCGCGCATATGTTCTTGCCGCTCCGCTCGCGGTCTCGTTCGCGCTCGCACTCGGTGGGTGTGGAGGCGGATCGGCGCCGCGCACACCGATCCCGGTCGTGACGTCCACCGTCGGCACCGGCGCCGACAAGACGTGGGTCATCGCCCCGGGTCGCGGTGACCCGATCAGCGTCGTCGTCTTCCTGCACGGGCTCGGCGATCAGGCCGAGACGACCCCGGCACACCACCGCCCCTGGCTCGACCACCTGGCGCGGTCGGGGAGCTACGTGCTCTACCCCCGGTACGAGTTGCGCCCGGGCGCCGCCCTCGGCATGAAGCACGCCGTGCTCGGCACGCTCGCTGCGCTCCGGAGGGTCGATCCGAACGGGAAGCTGCCGCTGGTCCTGATCGGCTACTCGCGCGGCGGCGGGATGGCCGTCGAGATGGCAGGGCTCTCCCCCGCACTCAACCTGTCTCCGAAGGCCGTCCTCGGAGTCTTCCCGGCGGACATGGAGCCGATGATCGACTTCAGCCGCACCCCGCGGAATCTCCAGGTGCTCTTCCTCGTCGGTGACATGGATACGGTCGTCGGTGACGTCGGCGCCCGGCGGCTCTCGGACAGGCTGCTGTCGGCAGGGTTCCCACCGGCGAACATCCGCACACAGGTCGTCCACTCGCCCCTCGGCTTCGAGGCGACCCATCTCTCGGTCCTGTCGGATTCGAACCCCGCGCGACGGGCCTTCTGGATCCCCGCCGACACGCTCATCGCAGCCGCGCGGAGCTGAGCCGCAGAACGTGACACTCAGCGGAGGATGTCGACTGCGACGGCCGGCGGGCAGCCGCGAGTGACGAGGGCCCTCAGCGCACCGACGTCGAAGGCGGGATCGAGCGCGAAGCGGATCGCGTCGAGACCGTCGAGGCCCACGCGCTCGAGCTCGTCGAAGCGCCACTCGAGGACGACGTCCGGAGCCGGACGCTCGAGCCGCACGCAAATGCGCGGAGACGTGGCTGCCGCATGAACCACGGCCCTCCCATCGGCACGGGAGGGCGGCTGCTTGAGCGCTACTGGCTGTCGAGCTCGAGTGGGATCTGCATGGCGCTCTCGCCGAGCCGAACCAGGTCCTGATCCGCGATCCAGCGACCGGCCACGGCGTGGCCTCCGGCCCTGCGGACCGCCTCGCGGACGGGTATCGCCCAGCGATGCTCCACCAGGGCAACGAGCGCGCCCTCACCGGGCTCGATCGCATCCGCCACGCGCCACTTGTCCTCGTCGTCGAAGACGTGGCCGTCGGCGAGCTCGCGCAGGCCCCAGACCGCCCCGAGCTCCATGCCCTCCTCACCGCCGGCACCGAGCCCGATGAGCGCTCCGACGGCCGCCCCGAAGGCAAGTGCCTCGTCCGGCTCGAGATCGCTGCGCTGAATCGACTCGATCACTCCGTCCTCGGTCTTTCGCACCGCCAGCAGGTCGACGAGGCGGATGATCTCGCCGTCACGCAGCCGCTCGAGCTCGGTGCGGATCTCTCCGTGAAACTCGGGGTCCTTGAATGCGATGACGAAGATCTCGACGGGGCCGACGGTCATGGGCAGAACCTACCGCAACCGGCCCGACCGCTACGCGGGTGTGAGCGCCTCCACGCCGGCGTCGTACCGGCCACCGGCCGCGGCCGCGTTGCAGCGGGCCCGGTGGAGGAACGCTGCCTGTGCGGCAGCCACGTTCTCTTCGCGCCCCTGCCACGCATGCAGCGCCGAGGCCTGCAGTGCGCGCCCGTACGAGAACGACAGCGGCCAGACGCGCCCGTCGAGGCGATTGATCGCATCGAGGTTGACCGTCGCCTCGACCTCGGACTGGCCGCCCGAGAGGAACACGATCCCGGGGACGGCCGCCGGCACGTAACGGCGGAAGCAGTCGAGTGTGGCCGCAGCGATGCGCTTTGGGCTCGCCTGGTCCGCGTTGCCCTTGCCGGGGATGACCATGTTCGGCTTGAGCAGCGTGCCCTGGAGGTCGACGGACTGCTCTCCCAGCTCGTCGTAGAGCACCTCGAGCGTCCGGGCAGTGGCGTCGTAGCACGCGTCGATCGAGTGGTCTGTCTCCATCAGCACTTCGGGCTCGACGATCGGGACGATCCCGGCCTCCTGACAGAGCGCGGAGTAGCGGGCGAGGGCCTGGGCGTTGACGCGGAGGCAGTAGCGGCTCGGCAGCCGTTCACCGATCGAGATCGTGGCGCGCCACTTCGCGAACCGGGCGCCCAGCTCGTGGTACTCGGCCAGCCGCCTGCGCAGGCCGTCGAGACCCTCGGTGACGGCCTCGCCGGGAGCACCGGCGAGCGGGTGCACGCCAGTGTCCACCTTGATCCCGGGCACGACGCCCTTCGCCGCGAGCAGCTCCGCGAACGGCGTTCCGTCGTCGGCCTGCTGGCGGATCGTCTCGTCGAACATGATCACGCCGCCGATGAACTCCTCCACGCCGACGGTCGTGAACAGGAGATCGCGGTACGCACGCCGGTTCGGCTCGGTGGACTCCACGGAGATGGAAGCGAAGCGCTTCGCGATCGTGCCCGTCGACTCGTCGGCGGCGAGAATACCCCTGTCGTCCGCGACGATCGACCGGGCGATCGAATTCAGCTCGGTAGCCATCAGACCTCCATTCGCAAGTTCGCGAGCTTGTCGTTCGGGTGAAAGGCCGAGATGCGTCGCACCGTTCCCGAGCGCGAGCGCATGACGAGCGACTCGGTCTCGACGCCGGTCGCGCTGGTGCGAACACCTCGCAGCAGCGAGCCCCCGGTCACCCCGGTCGCGGCCACGAAGACGTCGTCGCCGGCGACGAGGTCGTCGGCCGAGAGCACGCGCTCGAGATCGAAGCCGTCGTCGATCAGCGCGACCCGCTCGCCCTCGTTGCGCGGCCACAGGCGCCCCTGGATCGCGCCACCCATGCACTTGATCGCGGCCGCCGAGATGACGCCCTCCGGGGTGCCGCCGATGCCCATCACCATGTCGACGCCGGTCGACGGCTGGCACGCGGCGATCGACGGCGCCACGTCACCGTCACGGATCAGGTTCACCCGCGCACCCGAGGCGCGCAGCTCCGCGATCAGGTCGTCATGGCGCTCGCGCTCGAGGACGACAACCGTGAGATCGCTGACCCGCATGCCCTTGGCGGCAGCCACGGCGCGCACGTTCTCGGTCGGCGAGGCGTTCAGGTCGATTGCCGCAGCAGCCTCCGGGCCGACGGCGATCTTCTCCATGTAGAGCGCCGCGCCGGGAAAGAACATCGAGCCTCGCTCGGCCACGGCGATCACCGAGATCGAGCCCGGGATCCCGAGCGCGGTGAGGCGCGTGCCCTCGAGCGGATCCACGGCGACGTCGACCTCGGGCCCGAACCCGGCGCCGACGCGCTCACGGTTGAAGAGCATCGGCGCCTCGTCCTTCTCACCCTCGCCGATCACGACGACGCCCTGCATCGTCACGGTGTTGATCATCCTGCGCATGAGGTCGACCGCGGCGCCGTCGGCGGCGTTCTTGTCGCCCCTGCCGATCCACTGCGCTGCCCCCATGGCCGCCGACTCCGTCACCCGTACGAGCTCGAGGGCGAGGTTGCGGTCGGGCACATTGGGGTCGTTGGTACTGCTCACGGCACTATCGATCCTACTCCCGCCACGGCCTCGCTGATGCGTTGCTCGGTGGGCTCGAGCGCGACGACGGCGATCCCCGCGAGCAGCACGAGCGCTCCACCGAGGATCGCCCGCGGGGCGAGCGACTCACCGAGCAGGATCCAGGCGAGGAAGACCGCCGCCACGGGCTCGAGGAATGTGAGGATCCCGGCTGCCTGCGCCGTCACGTGACGTAACAGGGCGGCATACGCGAGCGTCGCAAGCCCGGTGAAGACGACGCCGAGCACGAGGACAGCCGCCCACTCACCGGCGTCGGCGGGCAGGACGCTCCCCGCGAGAAAGAGCGCCGGCGCGAGCACGACGGTGCCGACGAGGCAGTCCCAGAAGGCCACCGTGAGAGGTCGCGCACCCCCGTGGAGGAGCCGTTTGGAGAGGACCAGCAGCACCGCGAAGGTCAGCGCCGACCCGACCCCGCAGGCGAGCGCGACCCACCCGAACGCCTTGCCGCCCTCACCGGCGAGGGCCACGAGGGCGATGCCGATCCCACCGGGCACGAGCGCTCCGAGTGCGACGTTCGAGAGCGGCTCCGGCAGGAAGAGCGGGGCCAGCACGGCGAGGAAGAGCGGAGCCGTGTAGAAGGTGAGCACGGCGAGCGCGACCGAGCCGCGCTTGACCGTCTCGAAGAACAGGAGCCAGTGAACGGCCTGGACGACGCCGAGGGCAATCAGGGTCGGCAGGTGCGGCCCCGGGCGCAGCAGGCGAAGCCGCCCGCTCGCGAGGGCCACGACCGCGAGCGTGACCGCGGCGAGCCCGAGCCGGTAGAACGCGAGCGGCGCGGCAGCGAGCGAGACCGCGCTCGCGAGGACCGCGATCAGGCCCCACGCCGTCGCCAGCCCTGCGAGCCCGACGTTCCACCGCATCAGCGGCCGCCCGAGCTCACATGGTGTCCGGTGCCTCGACCCCGATCAGATCGAGGCAGCGGGCGACGACGGTCTTCGTCGCGGCGCACAGCCCGAGCCGGAACGCCTTCTCGGGCGAGCCCAGCACCTTGTGGTGGTGGTAGAAGCGATGGAAGTCGTCGGCGACCCGGATCGCGTAGGTCGGGATCGCGTGTGGCGCGCGTCTCGCCGCCGCCTCTGCCGCAATTCCCGGGAACTCGGCGATTCGCTTCACGAGATCGCGCTCCTCGGCCGCGAGCGGCCCGACGGCGAGCACTTCGTGGCTCTGAGCCACGAAGTCCGACGGCGCGTTGCGGAGGATCCCGGCGATGCGGGCGTGCGCGTACTGGACGTAGAACACCGGATTCTTCGCCGTCTTCTCGGCTGCGAGGTCGATGTCGATCTCGATCGTCTGGTCGTGCCCGCGCGAGACGAGGTACCACCGGGCCGCGTCGATGCCGATCTCGTCGATGAAGTCGTCGAGGAAGACCACGTCGCCGCGGCGCTTCGACATCTTCGTCGCCTCGCCGCCCTTCGTCAGGTGAACGAGCTGGTAGATCAGCACCTCCAGCGAGCCCCGCGGATGCCCGAGCATCTCGGCGAGCGCCTGCAACCTGCCGACGTAGCCGTGGTGGTCGGCACCGAGCACGTAGATCAGCCGGTCGAACCCCTTCGCGTACTTGCGCCGAACGTAGGCGGCGTCGGCGGCGAAGTACGTCGGCGTCCCGTCTGAACGGACGAGCACGCGGTCCTTCTCGTCCCCGTGGGCCGACGTGCGCGCCCATAGCGCCCCGTCCTCCTCGAACGGGTCGAGCAGGCCGATCGCCTCGGGAACCTCGGCCTCGACGACGCTTTGCCGCTCGAACGAGTCGAAGTGGATGCGGAACCGTTCCAGCGCGGCCTCGATCTGACCGAGCATCCGCGGCACGGGGTCTCCGTCCTCCTGCGCGAGTGCGGCGATGTAGTCGCCGTGGTAGCCGTCCTCGGGCGGCTCCTCGCCCCGACGCACGGCATCGACCGACGCGCGGAACCGGTCCATCTGCCCCCCGGCATCGTTGTAGTAGTACTCGCGCTCCACCGTGTTGCCGGCGAACGAGAGCAGCCGCGCCACGCAGTCGCCGTAGGCACCGTTGCGCGCTGCCGCAACGGTCATCGGGCCGGTGGGGTTCGCGGACACCATCTCGACCTGAACCCGCTCGGGCGAGGTCGCCGCCCCGGCTCCGAACGTGTCGCCCGCATCCAGCATGCCCGCCAGAGTCCGCACGAACCAGCCGTCGTCGAGCTCGAGGTTGACGAACCCGGGCCCTGCGACTGACGCACGCGCGACCCCGTCGATCGCGGCGGCCGCGACGGCCAGCTCGTCCGCGATCTCGCGCGGCGGCCGCCGGGCCCTCCCGGCCAGCTGGAGCGCGACGTTCGTGGCGTAGTCGCCGTGATCGGGATCTGCTGGCCGTTCGAGGACGACGGGCGCCCCGGCCGCGTCGGCGAGTGCGCGGGCGAGCTGCTCGACGGGGTCAGCCACCGGCGGGCTCCCGAGGGGTGAAGAGCTCCTCGAGCCGGCGGATCTCCTCCGCCGAACCGACGCCGATCAGCACGTCTCCGACATCGAGCACCGCGTCCGGCGCGGGCGTGGTGACGAAGGCGCCCGACCCGCGGCGTATCGCGACGATCATCGCTCCTGTCGAGTCGCGGATCCTGAGCTCGCCGATCGGGCGGCCGGCGGCGGCGCACGTCGCGCCGACGGTGATCTCCTCGAAGCGGAGCTCCTCGCCGCCCGCGGTCGAGACGACGTCCAGGTAGTCGGCGACCTGCGGCTTGAGCACGAGGTTCGCGATCCTGAGCCCTGCGGACGAGTAGGGCTGGACGACGCGGTCGGCGCCGGCAAGACGTAGCTTGCGCGCCGCCGACACGTCGGACGCCCGGGCGACGATGAAGATGTCCGGCCGCGCCGCGCGGGCCGAGAGCGTGATGAAGAGGTTGTTGACGTCGGAGTCGGCCGACGCGACGAGGGCCTGGGCGTGGGCGAGGCCCGCCGCCTCGAGGTCGGCGTCCTCGGTGCCGTCGCCCTGGACGACGAGCGCACCGAGCTCCACCGCGGCTGCGACCGAGGCCGGGTTCACGTCGATCACCACGTACTCGCTGCCCGAGTGGACGAACTCCGCGGCGACGCTGCGCCCGACGCGGCCGAATCCGCAGATGATGGTGTGGTCGCGCAGCTGGCCGATGGCCCTTCTCCTCCGTCCCTCTCCGAGGTGCTCCTGTACGATCCCGCGCGTGATCAGCTCGACGAACGTCCCCGCAAGGTAGAGGAAGATTGCCACGCCTGCGAGCAGCAGGATGACGGTGAAGATCTCGGCTGCGGTGCCGTCGGGGCGAGAGTCGAGCCCCGTGAGGGTGGTCGTGACGACCGAGCGGTAGAACGACGACGACCAGCCCTCGGAGGTGAGCAGGACGAAGCCGACCGTGCCGATCGCGAGCACGACGACGAACGCGATCTGCGCGCCGACGAACCGCCTGAAGCTGAACCGCTCCACGACCAGATCGTATGCGGCCTTGCTCTAGGCGGGCGGTGCGGTCGCGGCGGCGTCGCCACCGTGCGGGTCTTGCCCACCGGAGTCGCCGAATCCGGGCTCGCTCGACCCGGGATCGCCCGCGTCACCCTGACCGGAGTCGCCGTGGCCGGTACCGCCCGGCACGCTCGTGTCGGAGGGCACCCCGGAATCCCCGCCGTCGCCCGTCTCGCTCGTGCCGGCCGCATCCGACTGATCGGTGCCGTCACTTGCGGCGGGGCCTGACCGCGTGGACTCGATCCCCACGAACCCGCCCTTCGTCGCAGCCTGCCCCGTCCCGGCCGCAGCGGCGCCGTCTGATGACCCGCGGGAGTCGTCGCCCGGGTCCCCCTTGCCCGAGCCCGCAGTGGTCCCCGCACCGCCGGCGCCGTCGCCCTTGCCGTCCGGCCGCGCGGTACCGGGGGTCTGGGCGCCCCTCGGAACCCCGGTCTCGGAGCCTGCGTCACCGAAGCGCGGTTGCGTGCCGGTGCCGGTCCCCCAGGTCGCTCCGGCCGCCGTGCCGCCGCCGTGACCGCTTCCGGCGGTCACGGAGCCGCTGCCGGAGCCGCTGCTCGGCTGCGAGGTCATGCCGACGAATGCCGTCGCCGGCGCGCTCGGGGCTCCGGGGTGGCTCCGTACAGCGACGGCCTGTGGTTGCACCGGAGCCTGCGGGTGGTGGTGTCGCTGCGTGGTGGCGTGCTCGACGCCCGCGACGGCGATCGACCCTGCTGCGACGGCGGCAGCGAGGCCGGCGGCGGCCTTGACGGCGGTCGGGCCACCGGCAAGCTTGGCGAGCAGGCCGAGACCGGCGGCGCCGGACGT
>Ga0302322_100003213_pt1 | contig 13977 bp, 10 predicted proteins | sample Fen_T0_2_FD_203757 | JGI IMG/M metagenome (GOLD analysis project Ga0302322, IMG submission 203757) | Peat permafrost microbial communities from Stordalen Mire near Abisko, Sweden - Fen_T0_2 | ecosystem: Environmental > Terrestrial > Soil > Wetlands > Permafrost | place: Sweden: Abisko... | reverse complement strand
GCGGTCGTCGCGACAGGATCTTGAGCACCAACAAATCAAGCGAACCTTGGAGCGAATCGGTCTTTGCCATATATAGATGTCTTTATATAGACATCTAAGTATCACCGTCAAGCTGCTCTCACATGCCGACAACGGACCACTTCACTCACTCAACCCGACGCAAGCTACTAGCAGAGTTCTGGTCGCCTCGTCGCCGGCCATTCAATCACTCGTGCGCAGATCGCCTGAAAGCGCAAGAAGCCCTCTCGCGCCCTCAGCCTGGGGAGCACCTGCCGGGACGAACCCCGGGCCCCGCCATCACCGCAATCGCCGGCTCGGCCCCTTTCCCGCCCTCCGGGAGCCCCGCCTCCCCGGAGAACAAGACCATCTCCGCTGCGATCCCTTTTGCAGAAAATAAACCCCGGAAGCGCATGATGGACGTATGGAACCCTGTTTCCAGCCCGGCGAGAGCCTGCAAACCAGCCGAAAATGCCCTTCCCCCCACCCCCCCCCCTATGCCCCTTTTGCCAGTCTTCGTAGCTCCGCATCGTATAAATATCAATGAATCAATAAGTTGTAGATTCCTCCAGGCCGCTGATCGCTATCTGAAAGACCGCATTTCGCCCTCTTTCTTGTCATTTCTTGACCGTTTTCGAAGTGGAATCGGGCATATTGGGCTCTAAAACCTGGCCTCGAACGCCCCGAACCGCCGTTCCTGCTCCCACTGCGCCGCCGCCTTTTCGCTTCCGCCAAGAAACGCCTTGCACTCCGCCGACGGCTGGTCGCCGCCCAGCGGCTGCGCCTTGCACGCGGCGGCGGGCGCAGTGAAAACATCGAGCGCGGCCCAAAGACTTTCGCCAGGCAGGAAGTTGTGTTCCATCCCGGTGCGCGCCATCTGCTTCAGGTCCTGGTAGCTCAGGTGGTAGTCCAGCGCGGCCCGGACGTATTCGCCCGTGATATCGATGCGGCTCACGCCTTCATCGTCGGTCGAGAGCGCCACCGGCACATGGGCCGCCCGATAAAGCGGGAAAGGATGCTCGGCGCCCTTGATGCCCAGAATTCCCTCGTTTGAACTCAGGTTCGTCTCCACCATCACGTGCTTCTGCGCCATCTCCTTCAGCAGTCCCGTGGCATCGTCCTCATAGAGGGCGTCCACCCCGTGGCCAATGCGCTGAGCATGTCCCAGTTCCACCGCCTGGCGGATATGGAAGCGCAGCCCCTCGGGCGGCGCGAGGCCGGGCGCCAGCTCCCCGGCATGCAAGCTGATCGGCACCTTCGGGTACACCGAATGAAGGTAGTCCAGCATGTGCATTTGCAATGTGTAGTCGCGCATTGAGATGAACCCGTCCTCCGGCATCACGAAGTTGATGCCCACATAGCTGGGCTCATGGGCATCCATTGCCTCCTGGACGGTCTCGAAGCCCAGCAGCGTCTGCGCAAAAACCTGGTCTGGCGCGTTGCCGCGCAGCACCTGGTAGATGTAGCGCACCTGCACCTGGCAGGCGGGCGTGGCCTGCGGCGTGCCGCAGTGCTCGATCTCCTTACGCATCGCCTCGGCGGCGCGCACGTCTTCCCGGTCCACAAATACCTCGTCGCGTAGGGCAAGCGCCAGCAGCGACTGGCGGTATTGGGCAAAATCCGGGTTCAACGGGTTCTCTTTGGCGATCGCGGCGGCGTGGCTAAAGGGCGGAGTCTCCATCAATTCCAAGTACTGCTGGTTCTGAGCCGCGGCCCGGCTGGCCACCTCGTCTACCCACTCGCCGATGTGCTTCTTGTTGATCCCGCTGAACCGGGCAAAAGTTGAGAAGAACTGGTCGTGGCCGCTCGACCCCGCTGAGGGCACAAAGCCGCGCATCGAGAAGGCATCGACCAGCCGGTCGTAGAGCTCCTGGTTTGCAGGAACCTGCGCCGCCGGGACCAGCGGTGCAGCGCACGGCGGTTTGGTGAACTTGAGCGCGGAGGTATCCACACAAAGCCCGTCCTCCCCCGCGTCTCGAATGAACGTCTCCGCATACACCGCCCCTGATAGATGCACATGCAGGTCCGCCCCCTTGGGAAACTGCACCAGAAAGGCGCGCAGAGTCAGCGGCCCATCGTGTGCGGCAGCCTGGTAGGCGCGCGCGGCGCGGGTCTCAGGCGAGGGCGCCTGGGAGTTGAGTAGGGAGGCAGCGGATAGAGCAATGAGGGTGAGAATCGCTGGGCGGCGCATGATGCTGTCCAGTGTAGAGCAGCGGGTCACGTGCCGGGAAAGGATTGTGATCGCGTTATCTCTGCTTCGAGGTCAACGACTGCTTGCTTCAGATGATTTAAGCGCCTGCCGCGGGTTTGGCTTGGGCGATAGGAGTTGCTATAATCTCAAAAGTCGTTGCAGAGCACGGTTTGTGGATCCACACCCCTTCTCCGGCCCCGCCGGAATCCGCGCAACAAATTGCAACCGAAAGTCTGCACTGAGGCCAGGTAGCTCAGTGGTAGAGCGCGGCCCTGAAAAGGCCGGCGTCGGCGGTTCAATCCCGTCCCTGGCCACCACATTTTAAAGCAGTTAGCGGTAGATAAGAGAAATTCGCTCACCCTGATTACCCCTTGATTTAATTGACCGTTTCCGAAACCGCCCCGAAAAAGGCGCTTTGCGCGCTTAGCCGCTCCGGATTTGAAGCGTGCGAATACAGCCCAAGCGTGGTGGTAACGTTGCTATGCCGCAAGATCACTGCGCCGACAGACAGTGACGCGGAGTCGCTTGAATTCCACATCATTGGAGACAATCACATCGGCAAAGTCGGTGATGATGCAGGCCGGCTCATCGGCTACCCACCACACGGGCTTGGCGGCGCGACCGCCCGTAGACGTATTTACCGGTCTCACCAGCGTCTCCCCCCGGTCGAGCCCGTCGTCGGAAATCCAGATCGCAATTCCGCCACGATTGCCCAGCCAGTCGGCGATGCGCTCGGCATTCTCGGGCGTGGTGATGTAGGGCTTCAGCTTCTTCCTTGTCATGACATCCCTCCCTCGGAGTCCCTGGCGGGCGGTTTCGAAGCGATTAGCTGATCCAAGAAGTGGTTCAGCAAATCTCTCAATTGTTCTTTGGAAAGTGGGGCGAGCAGGGACTCGTCTTCGGAATTCTCGGTCGAGCCCGCTGAGGTATTCGATTCCCCATCGGCGGCAGTCTCGTCCGGAAACACGTTCTTCAGATCGTGCTCTCTCGGCGGGTTGAAGTGAATCGACCCGTCTCGCTCCCCTTTCGGAAACTTCCTTCGCTTGCTTTCCAGATTCTCGGCGTCTGATTTCATCGTGTATCCTTGACCTCTTTGCACGGGAAGCATACTCCGCTCACCGCTTAAAGTGCCGTTCTCTCAAGCCCATCAAAGCATTTTGATTTGTTCCCAAGGGAAACAGTCATTTGTGAAATGTCCCCATCGGGCAATATCTGCCAGGTTTTCAACCGGGAACGATGTTCCGCTGCGCAACAAGCTCAAATCAAAATGGCTAACCAATTGATTTCCATCAACCGGACTCCCACCGACCGTTGTCACACTCAACAGCCTCGCTGATCGATCTCCTGGAAACCATCCCAGGACAGCCTTTGCCTCCCTCGCCAACCCAAATTGCACGATCGTCTTGGCCAGTCGGCGCGCATGCAGACCGCCTGCGCGATCAGCCTTGAAGAAGTCCTTGCCCGACCAGGCGCCGCCGCCGATGGGCACACGCGGGCCGTAAGCATCAACCACCAGCTTCTTGCCCGACAGGCCGTTGTCCCCTTCAGGGCCGCCGACCTCGAAAGCGCCGACACCATTGACGGTGAGCCGCTCGGGCAGTTGGTTCGACAGGCCCGGCAGCTTGTCTGCAGCCGCTCGCAATTCCTCTTCTACCGCCAGCCGTACGGCGCGGTGAAGGGCGACTTCATCAGATGCGATTCTCTGTTGAAGTGAGCAACTGAACGCCTCCAGCGACCAGCTCAGCACTTCATTCGTGTGATCCTCTCCAATGGATATCAGCACCTTGCCATCCGGTCCCAGTCCAAGTTCCGGTGACTGCTGGCGCAAGGCATGAAGCCGCCTGGCAAGGCGAGCTGCCAACCACTGCTCAACCGGCAGATGATTGGTCGCGGCGAGGTTATTCGCATAGCCGATGCAGATCGCCTGATCGTCCGAGAGTTCGCGGAACTCGGCCTCCCCGTCCGCAAGCGGACCGAGGCAAAGGTTTGAGACCACAGTGACCTGTTCTGGCACGGGAAGCCAATCCTCTCCGTACCCTGCACTGCGATAGACATCCCTGACGATGGCTTCGACATCGATTGTCTCGGCACCTTCGCAGGCGATGCGGCCAGTGACGTACAGGTGGTCGCGGTGAACAGCGACCTCGACGCCGACGAGGGCGCGGGGTTCACGCTGCATAGCCTCCTGCACGAGCGAGTCGGCGATTGCGTCGCACAGCTTGTCAGGGTGGCCGGGAAAGACGAACTCTGCCGGGAATATTTGCTTGCTCATGGTCATGCTCCTGTCTTGAGAACTGCGGTATGCCTGGCGACCGAAGTGAGGTCGCCGTCGTTGAAGTTGTTGCCGAGGTAAGCGACTGCCAGCCTTGATTGAGCGAGCGTCTTGAGATGTTGGCCACGCGGCGACCCTACCCAGCCATCGGTGACGATCAGGGCGCGCTTCACGTTGTTGTGCGCCATGTGCTCGGCGACGCAGCCGATGTCTGTTCCGCCGGTGGACGAGCATTTGCCGGCCTTCAGTTCTGCGAGTGAGATGTCCGCAATTTTCGTCGAAAACAGGTGAACCCTTCGATAGACAAGCTCTACGCAGTCCAGGACCGCTCCGTAAAGTGTCTTGAGCATCGAGTTCATGCTTCCCGACACGTCGAGGTAGACCCGAACCTTCTCCCCGGTCGATACTCGATGCCGCCACGTTACCGGCCCCGGGTGCAATAAGGTTTCGGCGCCAAGCGCCCGCAGAACCATGGAGCGCCGTGCCATCGAGGGGATGGGCGTGAAGGCATCCATCTGAGCGTCACACAGCTTGCGCAGGCCGCCGGAACCGGATGCAGCCGCTACCTTTCGAATCAGGCGGCGTAAGATCTCGCGATTGGAAGGCTCACGGCGTGCAGCTACGTTCGCTACTTTAAGCAGGTCATTCAATGACCTGCCCTGGATGGGGTCGGGAGGCTGCGGCCACTGTTCGACCAGCTCGCGGACGATATCGAACAGGATTGGCGATTGGTGTTCCAGCTCGCCATCGACGATTGGGAACGATTCGTGGTTACCTACCAGTGGAATATCGTCCAGACTCTTGCCGAGCCGCTCCACCGATATCAACAGCCTGGGCAGTACGTCGTAGACCTCCTGGTAGCTGGCACCGGTCTCCGAGTAGAGAGCACGATGCAGGTCCGCCACCTGCTCGCGCAGTTCCTCGGGCACCTCCGGAAGTGCGTGTGTGATCGGCTTTGGCTTGAGTGGCCAGCCAGGAGCGGGACGCAGAAGGCACTCGGGAAAGCGATCGGCGCTGTACAGATCAGTGAAGAACGCGGTGTGCTCCGGCTGCGGGAACATCCTGCACAACAGGCCATTGATCACCGCGTCAAAGACGAAGTTCTGCACTCGCGTCACGCGGGGAAAGAGCGTCGTGTGGCCAAGCAGAACATGGTGCAGCTCGTGCATAACCAGCATGAGTAGCTTCTCGGATGTTTCGGCGTGCTTTTCAAGGAAAGCAGGGTTGATGAGCATCCGCGGCTGCAGCTTACACTCGACCGCGGCGGTCGGCACCGTGTCCGAAGCAACAACGTCGAGCACTCTCAGTAGGGCGCTTAACGCGTAGGCACCGCTGGGGAACGAGTCCAGGATCCTCTCGGCCAAGGCACTGTTTTCACGCTGTCCATAGTTCATCGTCTTACCTCCGCGAGTCTGTGGGTGAAGCACGGCGGCACGAGTAACGAAACGGCCGTGCGGTGCATCGCGCTGGCCAGCGACGGCGTCTTGCTGCGTAGCCACACCGTGTCGGTCGACTTGGTGAGAATTGCAAGGATAGTCAGCACATCGGTCCACACCGCCTTGTGTGATGCCTTGACCGGAATCGCGGCACAGCCCTCGGGCAGGGGCAGCTTCATGGCGCATTCTTCGATCAACGCGATAAGGTGCTTGGTTGAATCCTTGCCCTTGAAAGATCCGGGTTTCACTCCGATGAGCGCCATGATTGTCATGGGGTCGTGGCCTGCCAATGGGAAGGCAAGCTCAAAGCGCACCGGTGTGCCAAAGTGGTAGCCAGTTGTGGATTGCTGTGCATCCTTTCCTGTCAGACTACTGAGCCCCGAATACTTCACGGTGCTCTTCGAGGGCGCACTCATGTTATGCAGCAGGTCGTAACCGGGTTCCGTTGTCATACGGCCCTCAACAATCCGTCGGTCTCAGCAAAGGCTAAGAATGCCTGCTCAGCATCGACCGGCGTGTGCAACTGCTTGCGCGCGTAGAGAGAAGCCAGCGCATTTGCGTGGAGATGCGCTCGCGGCTCCTGTGGATCAAGCTGTGACAAAAGATCTTTGAGCCTGGACCATGCTGCAAAGCGCGAACTCGATGCATGGAGCGATTCGCTGAACTCCGGAACCATTGCAATCTGCTGATAGCTTTCGCCAGCCTGCGCTGCCACTGCCGCGTTCAGTCGGCCGACCGCCCCCGTCTCGAAGAGGTGCAGGATTGCCGCCTCGCGGGCACCCGGCTTCAGCTGGGCCAGAGCATCGGCAGTCACGGTGGAGAAGTCGCTCCTGCGAAGCTTCAAGGCTCGGATGGCAAGCTGGAATCGCTCCAACGGATTCGCGGTGCAGAGGATGGCTCGCAGCGGATCGTTTTCGGTTAGCCGCAGCGAACGGATCGCCTCGCGGTGAGCACTTAGCAACTTGATCTCCGCAATCGGAATGCCCTGCGCTCGCTGCGGGAGACCCGAACGCAATGCCAGAAGAATCGCCTCCGGGATCTCGACGTTCGGGTCGATTGCCAACGATGATGCGGTGACTGCAAGAATGCTCCGAAAGAGAAAAGTGGCGCGCCGTGGGCTGAGGGCGATGTTTGCCTGTGCGAGCAAAGCAATAACCGTCCGAACATAATCGGCTATCTCCTTCTGGAAGGACTCTTCCAGTGTTCCCGCAATCTGGCGGGATCGGCCGATCAGATCGCACAGATACGTGGCATCTTCAGGGCGAACCGGTGAATCTTCGGCGCGGATGATGGCCAACTGCTGCTCAGGCGTGAACTGCTCCCACCGCGGCATCTCCACCACGAAAGCGAATCGGTCTGCCAGCGCCGCATCGAGAGGTTCGGATCCTGCGTATCCGTTTTCGTCATCATCCGTGCTGGGCGGGTTCATCGCAGCCCAGCGGAAGCGCAGGCCTTTCAAAGCGATCCCTTGGACGCGGCGCTCGTGGATGATCGGAAACAGCTTGTTCTGAATATCAGGCCGGCAGCGGCTGATCTCGTCAAAGATCACCGCGCCAGCTCCCCAAATGGAGGCCGGAGTGCGCACATATTCCAGCGTCCCGTCTTTGCCTGGGAGCGGAAAGCCCACCAGGTCGTCGAAATTCAGCAGGCTCGCGTTGTAGTGCCGGAACGCCAGCCCGAGCGCATCCGCCGCTCTCGTGAGAAGCAGGCTCTTGGCCGTGCCGTGTGCGCCGATCAGCAGCAACGGGCTTTCCGTGACCAGCGCCGCAAGCAGCGGAGCTTCAATAGAAGAAAGGCCGATCAGTCCGATCCGCTCCAGCCAGCCCTTGCTGATCGGAACGGACAGATCACTTGTTGATTTGGATTCTGCAGGATTCATGGCGCGCTCCTTATGTCCTGGTACACCGCGAGCGCGGCGAAGCCCGGACGAGGAGGCAACACCGACGCTTTAGCAGAACTTGATGAGTCGCCCGCAAGTTGTCACTTAAATCGGCGACGCCTGTTCCTGATTGGGGACAGGCTCCCCAGTTACCTTGTTAGTTCTAAGGTTTCAGATCTCCACCATACTCTCTCAAGGAACTCAGCGCAATGCCGGGATCCAGGGAAGAAGATGCGAAGTCGCTTAAAGTGCCAGAAAACACAAAACCCTCCAGAGCGGAGGGTCGACGCATTCCCCGTTTGGTTGCTTCCTATCGGAAGCCGCATCCGCTTTCGCGCTCCACCTTGCCCGGGTAGGCAGGTTGGCATGGGCGTCGACCCAACTCTTGATGCGTATACAAACAATATACCGATTAGACGAGAAAATCAAGCGCAGTGCGCCTTCACTTCTGAAGCTCTTTCGTCTGACGTATTCTCGTAAGGAAAGCGTCGGATAGTTGCCGAACAGCAACCCGTCGATGTAAATCACTAGCAGCTTTAGCTCGTCGAAGCGCCGCGAGTGCTGCGCCTCAACGTCGGCCTCGGAACCTTCGACCACACGCCGAGTCACAGCCGACTTGGCCCCCCTTGGTCTCGGCAATGATGGGAATGACTTCCTTGTAGTTGCGCGTGGAGACGCCGCGCATTAGAATCGCCAGCATCCGTGCTGTCATCTGCTCGCCGTTGTGCATCGCCTGGTAGGCGATGGCGGCCTGGCCGATCACTGTTTCGCCGCGTCATTTGAGAGCAAACGGGTGAATACGAATCCCCATCTGATCGTAGCAATCTCCGAGCGGACATCCCTTGTTCCGTCGAACATGCTCTCCATGCGCGGCCATTGGTGGGGTTAGAGAAGCACTTTTCAGTACAGCCTTTCCCAAGCACACTGGACAGCGGAAGGTCTCATCCCGGAGACGCAATCCCTCTTCAACGGGGATCATCTGCCAGTCAAAAGTGCGGCTCCCACCCGAGCCTTGCCATCGCCTTACCTGAACTTCAACCATTCGTGCCATTACCTCTCTTTAGGTTGACTGTAGTTCCATGTTCAATCCCCGTTGGCCCGGATCAATTCCACCAATTGGCCAATCGACCCAGCTCATATCTATGCTTGTGGTGCTCGAAGAACCAATTCCTAATTCACGGAAGTTAAGCCGATTCTCCTTGCCAAGCGGTCCTTATTGTTCTTTTGGCTTTCCAGGCTCTCGCGATTGGCTGCTTCTTCCCTGGCGTGCCTTGCGCTGCAGAAACATCGGCGCTGAGACGTCCGCCAAGATGGATGGAGTTTCATGCTTGGAGCGGATTTGGCTGCTCAGGTTCCGGGACGCATATACCGCCTCCTTGGCATACATCACCTGGTTCCGTTGCGCGGCCAGACTCTCCAGGCTGGCTACGACCTCGGCCAGCCACGGGCTGTGCGCCGCCATCGGCCTTGTCTCCTCCAGGGCCTGCTCCACCTGGTCCCAGTCTCCCCGTCGCGCTGCGCGGCTTGCCTTCTCCTGAATTCTGGCCGCTTCCGCCTCGCTAATGCGCAAGAGCACGCTCTCGTCTTCCGGCACATCAAGGTATTCCTGGGCCGTCTTCACGGGCAGCGTCAGCATTGTTTCAGGCAAGTGGCTCTCCGCTTCATCGAGTTCGCGGTAGGCGATTGATGCCTTGAGCAAATTGAATGCCTCTCCGGCTGCCAGCAGGCCCGCACCGCTCACACGCAGACGCACCGCAGCCCAGGCTTCTCCATCGTAGGCCAAGTCAGGCATCCGCCATGAGCCGTCCGGGGCGGCCTCGAAATCGTTCAATATCTCGGCGCGGACTCCTGGCATCGGCGTTAGGTGAAGGCGGACGTTGCGGGCACACAACGCAGAGAGGAGCGCAAACTCCTCTTGGAAACGCTCCATCAGGCTTTCTGCGCTTTCCGAGTAGTAACCGCGTCCACGGCCAGACCGAGCCATGGCCACCATGAGTTGCTCGTTAAAAGACTCGCCCAGGCCGTAAGTCGAGGTGCTGACTCCCTTGTCTGCAAGTTTCGAACACTGCGTGGCGATCTCATCGATGTCAGTGAGACCCTCATTGGCTTGCCCATCGGAAAGCAGGAGGACGCGGCTTGTGGAGCCCGATGACAGGTGATTCGCCGTCTCCTCGGCGCCTTTCAGCCAGCCCCCGTGCAGGTTCGTGCATCCCCTCGATTCAATCTGTGCAATCAGCGCCCTGAGATGCGCCTTGTCGGTCACTGGCTGGCTTGCAGCGACTGTCTTGATCTCATTGTCATAGGCGACAACAGAGGCACGATCTGTGGCCTTCAGGCTCTCAATAATGAAAGAGGCTGCGCGCTTCGCTTCCTGGAGCGGCCTGCCGGCCATGGATCCAGAACGGTCGATGACCAGGGCCAGGTTGAGCCGGGGACGTTCGGGCAAGCCTGTCTTCGGTGCATCGGGCGCCTGCACGCGGATAAGCACATTCACAGTATTTGCATCTCCGGCTAACAATGCAGGTCGCGCAGAGACCATGCTCAGTTCAAAGCCGTTCATCATCTTCTTACTCTCCTTCACCTTGCCGACTCATCTTTCAGGCGGCTCTTTAGTGCCTCTCCAAGGCGTTCAACTTCCTCGCGCGTCAGCGAATCTATGCGCTGGGCGTCAATCACAACTTCACACCAGGGTTCCAGTTCAAGATGCAGTTTGCGGCTTACGCCGGCTGTTGGTTTCGGCGTCGGGCATGAGACTGCTTTGGCGAAATCGGCCAGTTGGCTCGAAAACGCCTTCGACGGGCTCTTCGATGACGAAGCTCCCCTGCCATTGGTCTTGAACTGCTCAATAAGCAGCTGTGCAGGGTTTAGGTCGGGAGTCCGCACTCTCTGGGATGCGGTTGCGTCTTGGGTTCTTGCGACCCCTGAAGCGCTCCAATATTCTGCTTCAATCCGGTCGCGAATCGGTGCAAGCAACCCACCCAGCAACTCCTCAGGACTTGTTGTTGCAAAGCTTGCCTTGATCGCCGGCAGCGACCATTTCTGACTTCGCAGCAACATCCGTACTGCGAGCAGGTAGACGAGGTGATCCAGCCCGAACCGCCCCTCCCGGCCCACCCTCTCCGGCCGTGGAATGAACTCCCGCACTACGTAATCCCGGATAAGACGGATATTCAGTTCCTTGTTGGTCTCGCTCTCCGGGTGGGAAAACAGGACAGGATCAGCCGCAATGACCCTCTCTGCTGCTTCAATCAACTCCTCGACCGTCCAAACTGTACCAGCCAGCGCTTTGTCTCTGTTTGACCCAACCATACAGACATCATTGTGACAGTGACAACAATCTCTGTCAACATTAAAGAGCCCATCGTATCCCGAGAAGTGCTTCACCCTGTCAGCTTCAATCTCTGGCACCCCAATGGATGGTTGTGGAGATAATGCGCAAAACAGGTTCGTTCCGGATGGAGCGTGATTGATCGGCTAAAGAGAGAAATCCACATTTCCCCAACTGTGCCGAAACCTTCGCGCAGATAATCTCCACCCGTGATTCCCACCCGTGATTGGCCCGTTTTACACGTATTTCGGCGTATTATGGCGTACCTGTACGGCGTGTAAGTAGTTGCAAGTATTGCTTATTACCGCCCTGAAAAGGAATACATCAACCCGGGGTTTCTTCCCCGTAACGTGTTGCGAGTCTATGACTTGCCAGTCTTGATGGAAAACCTTCCACCCACGATTGAGAGTGACAAATCTAGATCGGCGTACATTCGGGCTTTGAAGACAGAAAGCGATCAGGCTTTGCGAAGGCCTCTCCGGGTTGATTCCAGCGATAGGCCTGTGTCGCTGGGGCGGAAGATAAAGCCACCTTCCACGATTCTCGAAACCCTGCCTGCACTGGAGAACTTCTCTAATACCAATATCTAGTCCTTGTGGCCCACTCGGAATTGGGATAGCGACTGTGAAGCAGGACGAAGATCTCCCTGCTGCGATTTGTCGATCCATCGGAAGAATAGCGAGCCACTCGATACGCAAAGTACAGCGCCTCGGCGGAGCGCTCATCGGATGGATGCGCCTTGGCCCACCCGATAAGCGGATTCGACAGCCAATCCCCGCATGCGCCCAGCCTGGCAATCTGCCGCAACTCGCCGGCTACGGCCTCTTTCTGAGCGGCCGAGTAGAACGCGGGAAACACCGGTTCCGGGCGGGATGGCTTTTCGACATTATCCCTGTCGCATTCCGTGAGCAGTCCACCCTCGCACCACCAATTGTCGCGGAAGTCATCGGCAAAATCGAAGCGCGTCACGCGCGGCGCCACGTTGAGAATGAAGGGCCGCAACCCGGGAAAATGCGCAATCGTATAGGCTGCCAGGAAGCGACGCTCTTCCGGTCCTTGCGCCGCCTCATACTGGGCAATGTATGGCTTCAGTTCAGGACGAACCAATTCGGCGGTCGGAGCAATTGCGGCTGCCCGATCGAGGCGCTCAAGGATCACCGCCCTGGTCCACACAGCCGGCGCAAGCTCCTTGCGGAGGTTCTCCGGCAAGGAAAGCGATTGGGCAATCTGAATCAGATCATCCAGCGTCACTCCCCGGTTTAGAATTCGCGCCTCATCCGGATCGATGCGGGGCAGTAGACGCTGGGGATCTCCACTCTCAAACACACCCTTCTCGCAGGGAGAATTCGCCGGGTTTTTCGCATAGCAGTACTCGTCTTCCCCGTGCGACTCCATCCCGTTGTCGTAGCCGATCGGCTGCAAGGGAAGGAAATGAACGAATTCATCGAGAGTCGCGGCATCCAGAACCCGCTCAGCCTGCAGTAGGTTCACGGCAGAACCCGGCATCTCGCTTGAGTGCTGCAGCGCGTCTTCGGCTGCGCGTGCCGCCATGGCGGTCTTGCCCTGTTCATGCAGGATTCTCGCCCGATGATAGGAGACTGTTGGATAGGCCGCCGAGTCGGGGGAAACGGCTTCACCCGCCGCCAGCAGTTCGGCGGCTTCCGAGTCGCTTCCTTTCGAACCCATGAGGGCCGCGATGAGCCAGGGAAGCGTCTTTGTTTTCTTCCAACGCTGGCGGGCCCACTGCCGCGCATTCGGAGTCTCTGACTGTACGGTAAACAGCCAGTCGGCAAGGTCCGATTCGGACCGCCTCTCGCGGATCTCCTCAAAGCGCTGGTTTTCCCATTCGCCGAGTTTCTTCCGATACTCCGCAGACCACCCGTCCACTCCGGGAAAATCCGGCGGCGTCCCGGTGACCTTGTCCATCAGGTACTCGAGATCGATCAGATACTGGCCAAATTCGGCGCCCGTACCGCCGAAAGCGACTCGCTTGCTCAAGCGAAGGTACTCCGCATCGGGATGGAGCCGCAGGGCAATAAACTCCCGCAGCCCGTCGATGCTTTTCTTCAGCCCGGCCTGTTTCGCATCCCTCGCCGCCCGCGCCAGAAGCGCGTCTGCTTCCTCCAGCCGTTTTGGGTCGAACTGTGCCTTGCCCTCCGGCTCCGCCGCCCGCAGCGCCGCGCGTGCAACCAGGTATTCGCCGTAGGATTGCCACGGCGAGGACTGATCGTGCCCGATGGCTTCAAACTCCGTCATCGCCTGCTTCAGATCCCCGGAATAGAAGTGCGCTGCTGCGATCTGGTAGGCGCGGTCGGCGCTCGCCAGAACCTCGGAGCCGGCCGGAAGGGGCTTCGGAATCTCCGCGTCATGGCCATTGTTCCTTCGCCGCTCAGCGCAGTTGAAGTAAACCATGTCCTGCGCTGTAATCCATTCCTGGAGTTTGGGACTGGCGCTGCCGTATCGCTTGGCGCGATCGGCCAGTGTCCGGATTGCCGTCAGAAACGAATCCTGCTGGCAGCGCTCTCCTTCCGTGTACTCCCACCAGTAGTCTTCAATCGCCGGCGGCGGGTCTTTGCGGTACTTTGCGCGTTTCGTGACCCATTGTTGAGGTGGATTGTCTTCCTTCGGCCAGTCCATCCATCGGTCCGGTGGAAGCGGCTTGAGGGCCGTGGTCGGGTGCAACTCGGAATGACCTAGAAACGACTCCAGTTCGGCGTTCGAGAGCGGCCTGCCCTCCAACTGCCGGTATGCCACCACAAGATAGCCCTGATACCAGCCCGGCTGGATGATCCCGAGCCGCCCCTGCGCAAAGGCCGAAATCGGCCGGTCGGGAAAATTCGTGTGCGCGAACAGGACAGTCGGCTGGTACGCGGT
>Ga0302322_100003212_pt1 | contig 13979 bp, 15 predicted proteins | sample Fen_T0_2_FD_203757 | JGI IMG/M metagenome (GOLD analysis project Ga0302322, IMG submission 203757) | Peat permafrost microbial communities from Stordalen Mire near Abisko, Sweden - Fen_T0_2 | ecosystem: Environmental > Terrestrial > Soil > Wetlands > Permafrost | place: Sweden: Abisko... | reverse complement strand
GCACTCGTCCGGGCGTTGACCGCGTGGGCGCGTGAGGTGCCCGCCGATCCCCGGGCCTGGCTCATCACCGTGGCCTGGCGGGTGTTCCTCGACGTCGCCCGTTCCGATGCGGCGCGTCGGGACCGCGAGGTTCGCTACGACACCACGCCGCCCATCGGTGCCGCGCCGAGCGCCGACGACACCCTGCACCTGTACTTCCTGTGCGCGCATCCCGACCTCACTCCGTCCTCGGCGATCGCGTTGACCTTGCGCGCCGTCGGTGGGCTCACCACCCGCCAGATCGCCGAGGCGTACCTCGTGCCCGAGGCCACGATGGCGCAGCGCATCAGCCGCGCGAAGCGCACGGTCGGTCGGGTCGGTGTCGATCGACCCGGAGACGTGCGCACGGTGATGCGGGTGCTCTACCTGGTCTTCAACGAGGGCTACTCGGGCGACGTCGACCTCGCCGTCGAGGCGATCCGGCTGACCCGGCAGCTGGCCGCGGTGACCGACGACCCCGAGGTTGACGGGTTGCTCGCGCTGATGCTGCTCCACCACGCGCGTCGGCCCAGCCGCACCGGAGCCGATGGGCGACTCGTGCCGCTCGCCGAGCAGGACCGGAGCCGGTGGGACACCGAACTCGCCGCGGAAGCGATCGATGTCCTGCAATCCGCGCTCGCGCGCGACCGACTCGGTGAGTACCAGGCGCAGGCGGCGATCGCCGCGCTCCACGCCGATGCCCCGAGCGTCGCCGACACCGACTGGGTCCAGATCGTGGAGTGGTACGACGAACTCCTGACGTTCGCCGACACGCCGGTCGTCCGGCTCAATCGCGCGGTTGCGGTGGGGGAGGCCGACGGCGCGCCCGCGGGCCTGGCCGCGCTGGGCGGTGTCGACGATCACATCCCGCGGCGCGATGCCGTCGCCGCGTATCTCCACGAGAAGAACGGCGACTTCGCACTCGCCGTCCGCCTCTACGCCGACGCCGCCCGCAACGCGCCGAATCTCGCTGAGCGCGACCACCAGGCGCGCCAGGCGGCGCGCCTCAACCAGACGCGGCGCGAGTGGTCATGACGTCGCGAGCGGCGAGGAAGTCCTGCATCCAGTGCAGCGCGACGCGGCGGGTGACGAACTGCGGGCGAGGTTCCTGCCCGCGTCGCCACTCGAAGATGAGCTGGCCGGCGTCGGACTCGTAGGCCGCGAGCTCGAAGCCGAGCGCGCGAGCATCCGCCAGGACGCGGTCGGCGGCGCGCGACGGGGTGGAAGACGAGTTGGAATGGGGGTCCAGGATCAGCGTCATGCGCATCCGGTACCCGCGGTCCGAGAGGCGGAAACCTGCACGGTCAAGCCGGTGTCGCGCGCCACACCCGAGTCTCAGGTGACGCGGCCGCGCACCTCGACGACGTCTGCCACGACCCGGCACTCGAACATCGGGAGCGGCGTCGTCGCCGGTCCTCGGAGCAGCGCGCCGTCACGGAGCGAGAAGCGGCTGCCGTGCCACGGGCACGTCACGGCGCCGTCGGCGCGCGGCCCCGCTTCCATGGGTGCGCCGCGATGCGGGCAGCGCGCGCCGAGGCACACGAGGTGGTCTTCGTCGCGCCGAACCATTACCGCGGTCTCACCGACCCGTGCCCGGGTGAAGTCGTCGGTGACGATCGCGTCGCTTGCAACCGGCACCCAGTCGTCCGCGCCGCGGGAGAACGCGGTCTCGTCGACACCCACGCCGAGCACGTTGACGAGATGCCCACCCAGGTAGCCGCCGACGGTCGCCGCGCCGGCGCCGAGCAGACCGAGCGCGACACCGCGGTAGTGGTGGCCGCGCCGACGGGCCATCCATGACGCGCCGTAACACGCGAACGCCACCGTGTTGCTCACCGCATGGGCGGCGCCGACCCGGGCGGTCCGGCCCTCCGTGTCGGACCAATCCGAGGCGCCGGTCGCCGCGGTCGGCAGCGCGCTGAGCAGGCCGAGGCCGATCAGTCGCTGCGCGGCGGGACGCGCGGCGCGGCCGCCGAACAGGTCGAGCGCCATCGCGGAGGTCCAACACCCGATCGGGAGGTCGGTGAGCATCGGGTGCAGGGTGTGGCCGAGCGCCGTTCCACTCAACGCGTCCTTGACCGCACCGGGGGGCACCATCGCCTGCACGCGGCGACGAATCGGCTCGACGACCGCGGCGGGGAGGCACGAGGCGATCCGCGCGACGAGATCGTCTGGGGTGAGCAGGGTGTCGGTCCGGGCAGCAGTTGTCATACTCGGCGATACCCGCCCAATCGGTCGGGGAAACCACCACCCGGCGGGCAACCTCCCCGCGCGGGTTTGCCTGCGCTCCACTCGGGGAACACTCCTGACGTGGCTGCGCCGTTCGACGTCGCGCGCCCAGTCCTTCGAGCTGCACAGAATGGTGACCCGGATGGCGGCAGCGAAGCGCGGTGAACGAGGCGGCGGGCAGGCGGACACGGCCGCGCGACATGCCGCGAACCGCGAGACGATGGCCCGGTTCGTCGAATACCGACGTACGGGCGATCGCAGACTGCGTGACGAGCTGGTCGAGGAGCATGTGCGCCTGGCGGAGTACCTGGCCCGTCGCTACGCGAACCGGGGCGAACCCCTGGACGACCTGCGTCAGGTGGCGCTCGTCGGTTTGTTCAAGGCAGTCGAACGGTTCCAGCCCGACCGAGGACTGCGGTTCAGCTCCTTCGCGATGCCCACCATCGTGGGGGAGATCAAACGCCACTTCCGCGACAAGGGATGGGCGGTGCGAGTGCCTCGTCGGGTGCAAGAGGTGTACCTGGAGATGGATCGCACCGTCGCTGCGCTCAGTCAGGAGCTCGGTCGGGCACCTACTCCGAGTGAGATCGCGCGACGCGCGGGGGTGAGCGAGGAAGAAGTGCTCGAGGGCATCGAGGCCGGTGGCTTCTACCGGCCGGTCTCGATGCACGCGATGCGTGGCGACGACGCCTCGCGGAGCCCCGAAGAGCTGCTCGGTGGCGACGACACGGACCTCACCGCCGTCGAGGACCGTCTGGCCGTCGAAGAACTGCTTGCGCTCCTCGAGCCGCGGGAGCGGACGATCGTGTACCTGCGCTTCTTCGAAGGTCTCACCCAGTCGGAGATCGCCGCGCAGGTCGGCATCAGTCAGATGCACGTGTCGCGCATGCTCTCGCGCAGTCTCGAGCTGCTGGCCGAGCACGTGCATGCGGCCGCGGATAGCTGATCCCGCGTGCAGTGAGGGCCTCGAACGAGCGGAGGACATGCAGGACGTGCAGGATCGGCGGACTTACTCGCACGAGCGTCGGTTCCCGCCCGATGTGCGGTCGGTGCGCGACGCGAGGACGTTCGTACAGCAGGTGTTGGCCGACGATGACAGCCGGGCGACCCGCGCCGCGCTGATCGTGTCGGAACTCGCCGGCAATGCCGTGGTGCACGCGGCCTCCCCGTATACCGTCCGCATCGCGGTCGACGGCGAGATGATCCGCGGTGAGGTCCACGACGACGACCTTCACCTGCCGACGCTCGGGGGCACGACCCCGGTGCCCGCCGCGGCCGCCCATGGGGGCCGCGGCCTGGTGATCGTCGCGGCGATGGCCGACCGCTGGGGTGCCCGGCCCGACCGGCACGGCGGCAAGGGCGGCAAAGTCGTGTGGTTCGAGCTCGACGTGCCCGAGATTCCGGATCCAGGTTTGCGAGGCCCCGAGCCGGGGTAACACCGAGCACGAGGCCTGGGCTCCACGCGTCGCACCCCGTGGCGGGCGGTGGTGGGGTCGGTAGGCTCGATCCCACGACGACGACGGGTCTTCCTTCATGCACGCTCCTTCCGTGAAGCGTCTGGCGCCGCCCGCCACTGTGCTCGCGGCCGGTCTGGCGTATGCGTTGGGCGCCCAGCTCTCGTGGACCGTCTTCGGCGCCGGCAACATCGGGCCTGCCTTCTTCCCGCCGGCGGGCATCGCGCTCGCCGCCCTGGTTCTGCTCCCCCGGCGGCGCTGGCCCGCGATCCTGCTCGCCTGCGCAATCGCGGAAGTCGCGGTGGACACGGCACACGGTGTCGCGCTCTGGTTGGCGCTGGGCTTTGCCCTTGTCAATGTCACCGAGCCGCTTGTGGGCGCCGCACTCCTCCAACGGGTCGGGGGTCGACGGGTGGTGCTCGACACCCTGTCGGGACTGGTGCGCTTCGTCGGGTGCGCGGTCATGGCCGGGCCGGTCGTCGGCGCGCTGCTCGGCGCACTGGTCAAGGTGGCCGACGGCTCGGGAACGTTCGGCACCGATGTCCTCACGTGGTGGGCCGGTGATGCGCTCGCGGTGCTCGTCGTCGGCGCGCCACTCATCTTCTTCGCCGACCGCAGCCGGGAGCGACTCCCCGAGCCGCGTCACCGCGAGATGCTCGCGTTGTGGTGCGTCGCGGTGGCGGTGTCGGTCACGGGTGTGCTCTGGCACACGATCCCGCTGTCGTGGATCGTCGTGCCGGTCATGCTCTGGGCGGCGTTGCGCCTCGAGGTGCCCGGCGCCTTCGTCGCCGCTCCGACCGTCAGCGTGATCCTCAACTGGGGCGTCGCCAACGGGCACGATCCCTTCGCTCGCTACGGCGATCCCGCCCTGCGGGTGCAACTCCTCTTTGCGCAGGGCTTCTCGGCCTTCGGGATGCTCCTCGCCTGGGTCGTGGCGGTGGAGCGGCGCGAACGGCGCCTCGCCCGAGCCGACCACCGGCGCGCCGACCTGCTCGCGCGCGTGGCTCTCGTGCTGCAGTCGCCGGAGGGAGATGAACACGCGCTGCTCGAATCACTGGCTCGCACGGTCACGCCCGATGCCTTCGACGCGTGCACCCTGCATGTCGTGCGTGACGATCAACTCCAGCTCGCGGCTTCGGCCGCCACCGACTCGCGGGTCGCGGCGTTGTTGCAGCGCGTCCCCTCCGTGTCGATCGACAATGATGCCTCGGTCGTGGGCCGCGCGGCGCGGCGCCGCACCACTGCAGTCGACGACTTCGTGGTCGACGGATTCGCCGCGTACGTCGGCAACCCGGCAGTGGGGGACCTCGCCCGTGATCACGTCCGAGCCGTGATGGCGGTGCCGATGATCGCCCGCGACCAACTCCTGGGCGTCCTCACCTGCGTGGCGCTGCGGAGCTCGGGTCGGACGTTCGACCCCGCGGACGTGGTGCTCGCCGAGGAATTCGCGTCGCGGTGCGCGCTCGTCCTCCGCGAGCGCGCATTGCGCACCCGCGCGGAACGCAGTGAAGTGCGCCTGCAACAACTCCGGCACGCCATCGCCGCGCTCGCGGGCGCCGAGACGATGGACGACGTCCTCGTCGCGGTCGGCGACGTCGGTGCCGGTGCCCTTGACGCCTCGCTCGCGCTCGTCGTGGCCCGCGCGTCCGACGGTTTCGGGCTGCGCGCATGGGTATCCCCGGGGACGGTGACGCGGGCACCGCGCGAGGTGCCCCTGCCACTGGCACGCGCCATCGAGACCGCGACGCCGGTCTTGGTGCACGAGACCGCCGATCTGACGGAGTACGGCCTCGTCGCGACCGATGCGATCAGCCGCACCGGGCGATCTTGGGCGGCCATACCGTTCCCGGGCACGTGGTCCGTGCGGGGCGGACTGTGGCTCTGTTTCCCCGAGTCGCAGGAGTTCGACTTCGCGCACCAGGACGTGCTCACCGCCTACGCCGACAGTCTCGGCCAGGCGTTGGAGCGAACGCGCGCGCAGGAGGAGGAGCGGCGGGGGAGGGTCGAGGCCGAGCGGCGAACTGCGTTGGTGTCCGGGCTCGGGCGGGCCGAGAACATCGCCGATGTCGCCGCGGTCGTCGCCGAGGAAGGTTGCGCCGCGGCCGGATGCGACCGGGCACTGTTCGGCGTGTTCGATTGGGCCGGCCAACTGCGCATCTTCGAACCGGCGGAGGGCGGCGAGGGACACCTCGACGTGCCGCGCTCGTCCGTCGCGGACGCACCAACGCTCGAGGTCCACGCGGGGGTCGCGGGCACGCCGGTGTTCGTGGGCGACGTGCGCACACTGGCCGAGGAGGAGCAGGAGGCGGTGGGGCGCGGCATCCGGGCGTTCGCGTCGATCCCGTTGATCGACGGCGATGACGACCAGCGGCTCGGTGTGCTCTGCTTCACCTGGGAGGTGGCGCAACGGTTCAGTCGCGCGCGGCGGGACCTCGTGGTCAGCCTCTCCGCCAAGGTGGCCGAGACGCTGCAACGCATCCGGGCCCAAGAGGCGGAGCGGCTCCTGCAATACCAGGCTGCGCAACTCGGCACGCTCACGGCCGCCTTGGCTCGCGCCGCGACGACCGTCGAGATGGCTGAGGTCGTCAGTGGCCAAGCCCACGCGGCCTTCGGTGCGGAGCGCGCGTGGATGCGGATCCGCGACCGCGACACCGGACGACTCGTTCTGGTGGGGTCGCCGGGCGTCGAAGTCGGCCTGCGAGCGGTGGCAACCATGGACGCGACCACGCCCGGCGGTCTCGCGGCGCTCACCGGCGCCCCGGTCTACGTCGAAACGCGCGAACAGATGGTCGAGCAGTTCCCGCCCGCGACCCTGGCCGGACTGACCGGCATCGACGCGGTCGCGGCCTTTCCGTTGCTCGATCGCGGCAGCGTCGCGGGAACCCTCACCCTCGCGTTCGCTCGGCGGGTTCCCTTCGGCGACGCCGAACGCAATGCGCTCGTCACCTTCGCGATTGTGTTGGGCCAGACGCTCGAACGGGTGCGGCTCAGCGAGCACCGCGAGGGCGTGGCCATCACGTTGCAGCACGCGATGCTGGGCCATCCCGACGACGTGAGTTCCGTGGCGGTGTCGACGGCGTACCGGCCCGCCGACGAGCGTCTGCAAGTGGGTGGCGACTGGTACGACGTCATCGACCTCTCGGGATCACGGGTGGGCCTCGTGGTGGGCGACGTCGTGGGCCACCACCTCGAGGCCGCGGCCACGATGGGACAGCTGCGAGCCGCGTTGCGTGCGCTGGCAGTGGTGCTCGAGGATCCGGCCGACGTGGTGCGCGCGCTCGAACGCCTCGTCGCCCACGACGACGCGGCCCGGTCGAGCACGCTCCTCTACGCCGTGCTCGACTCGGAGACCCAGACGTTGCGCTACTGCGCGACCGGCCATCCGCCGCCGCTGCTCGTGCACGCTGACGGCCGGAGTGAATATCTGCTCGGTGGTCGCGGCACCCCGCTCGGCAGCTTCCGGCCGCGGGACCCTCAGGCCGCGACGGCTGAACTTCCCCTCGGCGCCACCCTCGTGCTCTACACCGACGGCCTGGTCGAGCGGCGTTCCGAGGTCCTCGACGTGGGGCTCGACCGGCTGGCCGCGTTGGCGCCGACGATCGCGAGCAAGCCGGTGAACGAACTCGCCGACGCGCTCCTCGACGCGATGTTGACCGGCTCGCGCGAGGACGACGTCGCGGTGCTGGTCGCGCGCAGTGCGCCGGCCCGGTTCCACCGGCGGCTACCTCCGTCACCCGATGAGCTGGTCGGCCTGCGGCGAGACCTTCGCGCGTGGTTCGAGCCCGCGGGCATCCTGCACTCGGAGACCGAGGAGATGCTCGTCGCGATCGGTGAGGCAGTGACGAATGCAATCGAGCACGCGTACACGGGCCGACTGCCTGCACCCGTCGACATCGAGTTGGAGCGTTGCGACACCGAGCCCGGTACCGCGCGGGTCAGCGTGGTCGTGCGCGACCGCGGCGCGTGGCGGGTGCCGAACGGCGACGCCACACGCGGACGGGGCCTGCACCTCATGCGCGCGTTCTGTCCGGAGCTCGAAGTCGTGCGCGATGCGCACGGCACCGAGGTCCGGCTGGCGCGCGACTTCAACCTCGTTCGCGTGGAGCGAGCCGATGCTCCGTGACGCGCGTCTCGTCGGGTTTTGCACCCGAGTGACGCGGGTAGTCGGAAGCCATGGAATTCGTACTCTGGCTCATCGCAGTGATCCTGGTCATCGCCGGGATCGTCACCATCCTCCGCGGCGCGGTGCTCTACGGCATCGTGCTCATCGTCGTCGGACTGCTCATCGGCCCTGGCGGCGTCAGCGTGTTCACCTGACACGCCCAGAGACACGGCCGGGCCATCAGGGGCCGTCAAGGGCGGATCGACAGCTCCCGGTCGACGCCGGTCACCTCGAGCACCTTGCGGACGTTCGCGTGCGGTGCTTCGAGGGCGATGACGCCCTCGGCCCCTACCCGGGTGCGTGCTGCGACCAGCACGCCGATGCCCGACGAGTCGAGGAACTCCAGGTGACGGCAGCCGAGAACGATCTCGGTCGCGCCGCCGTCGATGAGTTCGTCGAGCACGCGTCGCAACTCCGGTGCGGTCGCCATGTCGACATCGCCGCGTAGTTCGACGCGAGCGGTCGTGCCGGTGATCTGGGAGTCGAGCTCGAGCCCCACAGCTTTCCCTCCACTCCCTGTCGCAGGCTTCCGGGAGTTCCGAATGTCCCGAGGATACGGGAGTTGGTCCAACAACCGTTGGTTCCGCCGGTGACGCGTCAGCTGACGAACGTGCGTGACTCCTTCACGAACGAGAACCCTCCGACGGGATCGGCCGTGAGGTCGAAGGAGTTCACGACACCCCGTACGACCGTGCGGGTCAATCCGTCGAGTTTCGGTGTCATCTGCGTGTCACCGGTCCCGGTGACCTCGAGGCGACCTTGCTCTGCCGCGAGCGTCAGGGTGATGCGCTCACAGGCGCCGAGCGCGCCACACAGCTCGCTCACGGCGATGCGAACGTCGTCGATGTCGTCGACGTCGAAGCCTGCACGGCTGGCGGCGTCGGCGGCGGCGAGGCGGGCGAGGCGCAGGTACTCGGCGTCGGCCGGGAACGAGAGGGTCACGGCGCTCACCGGGCGCAGCATAGGCGTCGGCCCATTCGACGTTCGGGGGCCCGACGTTTCGGTGCCGGCTCGGACCGGGTATCCCAACCTGGTGATGCGGGCTCGCGAGGCGGGCACGTCCGAAGCGGGAGACGGGGTGGCACGATGGCGCTGGAGGGTGTGAAGTGACAGCGATGATCCCCCCCGGTGCCGAGTCGGTGCAGCTGACCGTCCCTCCGTACTCCGAGTACCTGCGTACGGTGCGTTTGGTCGCCGCGGACGCCGCGGGGCGCGCCGGTCTCGACGTCGACGAAGTCGAGGACTTCCGGATCGCAGTCGACGAGCTCTGCCACCTCCTGATGGGTGGCACCGACCATTCGATCACCGTCAGCTTCGGTGTGCGCGGGGCGTGCGTGCTTGCTCACGGCACGACTCGAGCGCGTCCGCTCGCGGCGCTCGGCGAGCTGCCGCCCCTGGCGCTCGCAATCGTGCGTTCGGTCACCGACTACTTCGAGAGCTCCGTCGACGACGGCCAGCTGACCTTCTCGGTGATGAAACGTCATTGGGCGCTCGCGGTGCAACGGTGATGTCGACCGCTGCGGGAGACGGCGCTCGGAACTCCCGTTTCGTCGAGTACCGCGCGACCCGCGCCCGTACGTTGCGTAACGAGATCATCGAGGAACACATGCCGCTCGCGTACTACGCGGCCCGACGTTTCGCCGATCGCGGCGAATCGCTCGAGGACCTGCGCCAGGTCGCGTTGGTCGGACTGCTCAAGGCGGTCGAGCGGTTCGATCCCGAGCGCGGCATCGCCTTCTCCTCGTTCGCAATGCCGACCATGCTCGGGGAACTCCGTCGTCACTTCCGCGACCACGGATGGACGGTGCGGGTGCCGCGGCGCATCCAGGAGCTCGTGCTCGCGATCGACACTGCGGTCGGCGACCTGACGCAGGAACTGCAGCGGGTGCCGACGCCACGCGAGATCGCGCACCGGGTCGGGGTCGAAGAGGACGCGGTGCTGGAGTGCTCGGAATTCGGCACGCTGTACCGCCCGGCGTCGATCGACGCGCCCAGCCGGTCGGATCCGGGCTCCCGGCCGGCCGCGGAGGTGCTCGGCGCGGCGGACCGTGATCTGCTCGCGGTCGAAGATCGTGCCGCGGTCGTCGACATGCTCGCGTTGCTGCCCGAGCGGGAACGCGCGATCGTCTCGTGGCGGTTCCTGGACGGGCTCACCCAGTCCGAGATCGCAGCACGCGTCGGTTTGAGTCAGATGCACGTGTCACGGCTGCTCAGTCGCAGCATCGAGCAGCTCGGTAGCCGCTCGCTCACCACCCCGGCCTGAGGAGAGCACACGTCGTGGACGAAGACCGCAGCCACCCGGGAGTGCCCGACCTGCACGTCGAGGTGAGTGGGCCGGTCGACGCTCCGCTCGTGACCGTTTCCGGCGAGCTCGACGTCGCGACGTCGCCGCGACTTCGCCGGCAGCTCGACGATGCGGTGGACGCCGGTGCTCGCGACGTTCGTGTCGACCTGTCACTCGTGGGCTTCATGGACTCGTCGGGCCTCGGCGCGTTGATGGCGGTGCAGCACCGCTTGCAGGCGTGCGACGGCCGCATCACGATCGTGGGCGCGGCGCCCCCGGTGCGCAGGATCCTGGAGATCACCGCACTCGACGAGGTGTTCGTGCTCGAGCCCGAGCGCTGAGGGCTCCACCGGAACCGCCCGCGCTCGGAGCTCGCGCTCGGCACCGGCGGTCAGGGGGTCCGGCCCTCACCCTGCTGGTGAGCGCCTCGCTCCGCCATCTCGCGCTCGTGGGCGGCGACCTCCGGGTCGACCTCGAGCTCGTCGGCCCGGTCGGATTCCTCGGGTGTGGGCTCGCGGTCGGCCCCGGCCTGGGTCGCCGCGTCTTCCCGTTCGGTGGCGCGGGTGTCCTGGTTCGGCGTGGTGCGCTCGTCCATGGTGGTCCTCCGGATGTGGTTGCGTCGACTGGGTGTACCCGGTGGCGCGATTCCTCAACCGGTGTGTGCACGGTCGTTCGATTGGGTACGACACCCACATGGACGACGACGATCTCCGCCGCGAAGCTCGTGCCCGTGACCGCGACATCGAGCGGGTCACGACCAGAGGCGACGAGTTGATGACCGAGGAGGAGCGGGCCGGCTCCGACGATCGCTACGCCCAGGCGGCCGAGATCCTCGAGGAGTCGGACCAGCGGGTCGAGGAGGGCGGCGCGCCCAGCGGCGAAGGCGACGCTCCCGACGGTCCATCGGTCGAGCGTCGGCGCTCGGAAGACACCGTCGACCACACCTGATCGCTCGATCGCGGCAAGCCGGGTCGCCCGTGGGCTGACGTCGCTCAGGCGGGGTCCCAGATCGCGGGGACGTGCGACGGGCCGCGTTCGTAGAGACCGATGATCGACGGCGGCTCCGCGTCGGGGTCGAGGCGCAGGTTCGGGAGCCGGTCGAGCAGCGCGTTGATCGCGGTGACCATCTCGGCGCGCGCGACGTGCATGCCCAGGCAGATGTGCGGACCGTTGCCGAACGCGAACGACTGCTGCAGCTTGCGGCGTACGTCGTACTCGTCGGGTCGCTCCCAGCGCGCTGGGTCGCGGTTGGCCGCACCCAACACGATGTGCACCACCGACTCCACCGGGATCTTCACGCCCGCGAGCTCGGTGTCCTCCGCGACCCAGCGGCTGAACATCGGGTCGGTGGGCTCCCACCGCAGCGATTCCTCGACTGCACCCTTCACCAGCGAGCGATCCGCGCGCAGCGCGTCGAGCGCGCCGGGCGTGGTGAGGAGCGCGGTGAGCGTGGTGCCCATCTGCTTCCACGTGGTGCCCGAACCCGCAGTGAGCAGCAGGAACGAGAAGGCGAGGATCTCGGTGTCGTTGAGCCGGACGGTGGAGCCGTCCTCCTCGGTGAGCTCGGCCTGGCACAGCACGCTGATGAGGTCGTCTTCCGGCTGTTCCCGGCGCGCCGCGATGATCGGGCGCAGGAGCTCGACCATGTTCGTGCCGCCGAGGCCCATGAGTGATTCGCGCACCTCGAGGGCCTGGCCGATCGACAGGCCGAAGCTGCTCGTGATCGTCGCGATGGGGACGAGGGCGGCGAGCTCGACGTTGAGGTCGGCCCGGCCTTCGGGCGCGAAGCCGTCGATGAGCGACTGCACGGTCTCGTCGATCCAGTGGTCGATCCACCAGGTCGCGCGCGCGGGCGTGAACGACGGCTGCACCAGCGCGCGGTAGCGGCGGTGCGGCGGGCCGTTGAGCACGAGCATGCTCGACTTCAGGATCGCGTCGTGCATCGACGTGTGCTCGTCGACGGGCACCGGCTCGGAACCCGGAGGCGCGGAGCGGAACACCGCTTCGTTGCGGTAGATCGCGTCGCACTCGGCCCACGAGAACACCGAGAAGTGCTCACGGTCGAGCTCGGGGAGGCCATGGAAGAACAGATCGCCGGTGTGGCCGAGCAACGCGTGCGGTGTACCCGGGTGGACGGGGCCTGACGCGCGCAGTTCGTGGAACGCGGGGTAGGGGTCGGGAGGAATGGTGTCGAGGGTTTCGTTGCCGGCGTGGCGGCGGAGGTCGAAGAGCTCGCGGATGCGCTCGCGGTCGATGGAGATGGAGGTCATTGCGGTTCCCTTCCGGCGTGCTGGTCAGAGCTCGTGCGCGGTGTAGAGCACCGCGCCGCCGTAGTGCGGCGACGAGTGGCACGCCACTCCCACGTTCGCGGATGCCAGTTGGCGCTCGCCCGCGCGCTGCGCGAGTTGGAGGTACACCTCGAGCATCTGCGGCACGCCGTGCATGCGGCCGTTGCCGATCGCGCCGCCGCTCGACAGCGCGGGCAGGCCGCCGTCGGCCTTGCGGATGCCGCCGTCGCGCACCATCTCGTGCGCGGTGCCGCGCTCGCAGTACCCGAGCGACTCGAGCCACCACCACACCAGCGGCGAGAAGCCGTCGTAGAGCTGGGGCACGTCGACGTCGCGCACCGAGAGGCCGGAGCTCTCCCACAGGCGCGCCGCGGTTTGCATGCCGATGTCGACGATGTCGTCGAGTGGCCAGTGCTGCGGCAGACGCGGCACCGTGGGGCTCCCCATGCCGATGCCGTTCACGTAGACGGGCGGGTTCGGCAGGTCGCGGGCGCGCTCGGCGGTGGTGAACACGAACGCGGCGACCCCGTCGACGGGGATGTCGCAGTCGTACATGCAGATCGGGTCGGAGAGCACGCGCGCCGCGAGGTAGTCGTCCTTGCTGAGCGGCTTGCCGTACCAGTACGACCACGGGATCTCCGCGCCGTTGGCCCGGCACTCCACCGCGATGTCGGCGAGGTCCTCACGGGTCGCGCCGAAGCGTTGCATGTGCTCCATCGTGGGGATGGCGATCATCGACAACGGGCCCCAGTAGCCCATCGGCGCCATCCACTGCGCGGTGCCCGGCGCCTTGGTCATCGGGTTGCCGTGGTAGCGGCCCTTCGGCGGGTTGTGCAGCGCGCGGTGCACCACGACCGTCTCGGCCTGGCCGCTCGCGATCGCGTTCACCGCGAGCGACACCGATCCGGGGATCTGCCCGTAGCCCACGAAGCCCGAGCAGAAGCGCGGGTTCACGCCCAGCGCCTCGGCCATCCACGCGGCCGACACGATCGACACGCCGTCGACGATGGCCTGGCCGCCCGACGACGGCAACAACGATCCCGTGGTGAAGCCGTCGACGTCGGCGACGTTCAGCCCCGCGTCGGCGATCGCCGCGCGCGCGGTGTCGACCGCGATCGCGCCGAGCGTGCGATCGGAGTGGCGCACGATCGGGCTCTGCGCGTACCCCGCGATCGCGACCCGGTTCCGCAGGTACGTCATGACGTCACCTGCTCCCCGGTCAATGTGAACGCGGGCACCGCGAACTCGTCGTCGAGGCGGTCGAACGCGACGGCAACGCGGTCGCCGAGGTGCAACGGGGCGTCGGCGCCGTCGGTGAGTCGCCCGAGCAGGCGCAGTCCGGGTTCGGCGTCGAGCTCCACGTCGACGATCACGTAGGGCACGTCGGCGGCGAAGCCGGGGAGGAAGGAGTCGCGCACCACGGTCCACGAGCGGACGGTGGCGTCGCCCGCCACCGGCTCGGTGGTCCACGCCGGGTCGGTGCTGCCACAGTGCGGGCAGAGCGCGCCCGCCGGCAACGTGAAGTGCGAACACCGCGAGCAGCG
>Ga0302322_100003211_pt1 | contig 13983 bp, 11 predicted proteins | sample Fen_T0_2_FD_203757 | JGI IMG/M metagenome (GOLD analysis project Ga0302322, IMG submission 203757) | Peat permafrost microbial communities from Stordalen Mire near Abisko, Sweden - Fen_T0_2 | ecosystem: Environmental > Terrestrial > Soil > Wetlands > Permafrost | place: Sweden: Abisko... | reverse complement strand
TTGCACCGATTGGCGGTGGTGGTTTAAGCGCAGGTGTCGGCACCTATTTTAAAACACGCTCACCAAAGACAAAGGTTATCGGTGTAGAACCAGAAGGCGCTCCTTCTATGAAAGAAGCATTGAAAGCGGGCAAGCCTGTTATCTTAGATAAAATACAACGTTTTGTAGATGGTGCTGCGGTAAAAAAGGTAGGTGACCTTACTTTTGAAATGTGTAAAGAAGTTTTGAGTGATGTGTTGCTCGTTCCGGAGGGAAAAGTATGCACGACCATTTTACAACTCTACAACGAAGATGCAATTGTTGCTGAACCGGCAGGCGCTTTGACCATTGCAGCACTCGATCAATATGCCAACAAAATAAAAGGTAAGAAAGTCGTTTGCATTGTAAGCGGTGGCAACAACGATATTGACAGGATGCAAGAAATTAAAGAGCGCTCATTATTATATGAAGGTCTCAAGCATTATTTTATTGTTCGTTTCGCGCAACGACCGGGGGCTCTGAGAGAATTCCTTACTACTATTCTTGGGCCTACCGATGATATTGTTCGATTTGAATTTATTCAGAAGAACAATAAGGAGAGCGGACCAGCCTTGATCGGTATTGAACTAAAATCGAAGGAGGATTATTTTTCGCTTATCTCTCGAATGAATGAGTTCAAACTCAACTACACGGAGATCAACCAAAACGAAAATCTATTTGAGTATTTAGTGTAATCGCAAGCTTACCATTTTATTGAAATACCCGAACATAGTCTACCACCATTCGTTGTGGAAGTGTTGTGGATGAATCCGGAGGACCTGGCCAGTCGCCTCCCACCGCAATATTGAAAATGAAAAAGAAATTGGCATTGAATGGAAGGGTTCCCACAGTTGTATCCATCAAAAAATAAGAAACATCGTCAATCAAAAGTGAAATAGAGCTTTGTGTCCATATCATGGTGTACACATGAAACGAGTCGGCAAAGGTTCCTGCGCTTAACAACTTGTTAGTTCCATAGGATTGATGTGCAGCAGCGCTTGCTCCCCAATGAAGCGTTCCATAAACCCTATTGGGCTCTTGCCCCAACAATTCCATCATATCGATCTCACCGCAGGCTGGCCACCCTGCTGCATCAATATTGTTTCCCAGCATCCAAAGTGCCGGCCAAATACCTTTTCCTTTTGGCAGTTTTGCCCGAATATCAATTCTTCCGTACTTAAAACTTTTCTTTCCCTTCGTGATCATGCGCGCTGAAGTATAATTTGAACCTGAAATAGATTCTGCCCTGGCTTCAATGATCAAATTACCTTCCGACACAAAAGCATTATTTGTGCTACTGGTGTAATATTCCAGCTCGTGATTTCCCCAACCATTGTTATTGCCTATTTCAAATGACCAGTTGCTTGCATCAATCGCATTTCCAGAAAACTCATCACTCCAAACTAAAGTATACCCGGTATATTGATTCGGTGTGCTGTAGCCTGCATTGTCGTCAGGCACTAGATTAGATTTATGGCAAGAGAAAAGAAAAATTGATACAACGACCAATAAATATTTCAACATCTTCATTTCAAACTAATTAATGGTTCATGAATTTAAATACTCAACGATTCCATCGCGAATGGCGCTGAAGATTTTTCTGAGTGTCGCTTCGTCTTCCTCTAACAAGGTCACTCTAAAACCCTGAAGCTCCGAGCAGAACGACGAAATAGGCACAACACAAACACCCTTCGCACCCAAAAGATAATAAACAAATCGCTTATCAAAAGGAATTTGTTCACTTACCCATCCTTCAACCATCTTTCTAATTTCATTGCTTTCTATTTTTATTTTCTGGTCAGGTTTTAATGTCCCTTCTTTGAAAATTATGGTATTATAAAATGCGCCAAAGGTCTCATTAAACATCAACTGCGGTACTGAACCTAAAATTTCGGAAATTAATTTACTTCTTCTTCCAATTTTTTTATTCGTCTCCTCGCGATAAATTTTAAACCGAGGGTCACCCAATATTTTCGGAATGGCAAGTTGAGGCAACTTTGTAGAACACACTTCAATCATCTTGGCATTGTCGATCGCCATACACAAACGACCAAAGTCTACGTCTCTATTCCGATTGTAATACTCCATCCACCCACACCTTGCCCCAGGCCATGGCAACTCCTTCGAAATTCCCTTCATCGCAATGCCTGGCACATCTTCAATAATATCCGACAACGCATACGTCTTCGCTCCATTGTAAACGATATTCAAATAGATTTCATCGCACACCAAGAAAAGTTTGAACTCGCGCGCGATCGCAACAATTTTTTTTAATGTCTCCAACGGGTAAACCATGCCGGTTGGGTTGTCGGGATTAATGAGCAAGATGCCAACCACATTGGGATTGTATTTCACTTTATTATAAAGATCATCCAGATCAGGATACCATTTGTTGTTGGGGTCCAGTCTGTACGTGAGCGGCTCATGGCCGGCATGCGCTGCCTCCGCACTGGAGTGAGTGGAGTATGCTGGAGATGGGCCAATCACACGCGAAGTAGGTGAGATGTATTGATACACTTTTCCAATCGCATCACCGAGGCCGTTGAAAAAACAAATGTCCTCTGCGGAGATTTGTGCTCCGCCTCGCAAGTTAGTTTGTCCTGCCAGAAATTTCCTCGTTTCCAAAATCCCCTTTGACGGACAATAACTATATGAATCGTTCTCCTTAACTAGATCGGCAATAATTTCCCTGATCCATTCAGGGATAACATGTTTCTTTTGAATTGGGTCTCCAATGTTTTCCCAATAAATCGTCTGCCCAGTCGCCTTTACCATTTCGGCTTTCTTCACGATCTCACGGATCTCATAACTTAATTCTTTGGCACCTTCGCTCAATAAGGGTTGTCGCATGATAAACGGCTTAAGTAAAACTTCAAAATTAACGAATTAACTCAAACGGTCAGGTGGTATTTGAAAGCATTATCAAATCCGAGGAATTAACCCCATCATCTAAGCAAGAAACGGGTTGAAAACGGCTGCATTCCATCCCAACTTTGAGTCATCAAAAAAATATAAATTTATGATGATGATCACAGAGAATAATATCAACTATCAGCGGATCGAGCAGGCTATCCGTTATCTGGAAGAAAACTTTCAGCGTCAGCCCGAACTTGACGAAGTCGCTGAAAAAGTCCACCTTTCGCCTTTCCACTTTCAGCGCATTTTCACAGAGTGGGCAGGAATCAGTCCGAAACGGTTTTTACAATTTCTTACCATTGATTTTCTAAAGGAAAAGTTATCAAAAAGTAAAAATCTCATTGATGCCGCTGATGCTGCCGGACTTTCGAGTCAATCACGGATTTATGATTTGTTCACTACGCTGGAGGCAGTGACTCCACAGGAATACAAACAACAGGGCGCTGGTATCCGAGTGCATTATGGATTTCATGAAACACCTTTCGGGCTTGCATTGATTGGCGTTACTGATCGTGGCATCTGTTGGCTTTCCTTTTTACAGGCTGATGAAGAGCCACGTATGGAACTTGAAAAAATGAAAATGCATTGGAACAATTCTGTATTTAGTGAAGGCATCGAGCTGACGCAAAAATTCATCGACCAAATTTTTAATCGAGTGAATCTCAAGCAGCCACTGCATGTGTTCGTTAAGGGAACAAATTTTCAAATCAAAGTGTGGGAAGCTCTTTTAAAAATTCCGATGGGCAGTGTCACTACCTATCAAACAATTGCGTCTACCATTAAAAGTCCTAAAGCGATGCAAGCTGTTGGTTCGGCTGTTGGTTCCAATCACATTGCTTATCTTATTCCCTGCCACCGGGTAATCCGCAAAGACGGTGTTTTAGGCGAGTACCGCTGGAGTGCTGCTCGTAAGAAAAGCATTGTCGGCTGGGAGATGGCGAAGATGAGTTCTTGATTTTTTTATTGACCACGTTTACCATATGGAGGCCGGATCACCCAGCTTACTCGGTGTTGTTTTCGAATTACGATCCACCAAAAAAAGAAAAGAGTCGTTAAAACAATAGTGAGACTGACGGCCTCAAATGGGATCCTGTCGCTTAAATTAATGAGCAACCCGTCTTCGGCAAATTTTCCGAAACCCACGAGGGCAGGAATTCTATACCAATAATAACAGGACACGGCTGAGGCAGCAAAAATTCCTGAAATTGTGCGCATGAGTTTATCACTTAGTACGATTGCAAACACACTATAAACCATTAAAGTGAGGATCATACAAGCTAAAGGCGCTTCATAAATTTCCAATACAGTTGATAAAGAAAAATCGCCACTATAATCAGGAACATGGAACCATCCCCAAATGAAACCCGGCAGGCCTCCGATTATCAATGAGGCTGAGAGATTGTCGTAAAATGTTTTTTGATAGGATAAAGGACTAATGTTGGCTCTTGAATCGGGACATGGCGTTACACACTTCATACATTGTTCACAATGTGCGTTGGGCAAAGCGAACAAAACGTTGCTGCCATATAACTTTTCTACGGTATGCACAGGACATAGCGAAGAGCACCATGCGCTTTTCCATTCAAAAAAAAATCCCATCGTTACGCCCACAGTTGCAACCCCAATCAGCAGTAGTGCCGTAGCGAGCCCGCTCACATTAAAGACGGCATGTCGTAGGGGAACAATTGCATACAGAGCGAGGATCAAAATCAAACTCAGTACTCCATGTAGAGAGGTGCTCATTATTTTTCGTTTGGATAAACCCAAGTGACGGGGCAATAAGGCTGTGGTAGCCAATGGGCAAACATTCCGCCATAATCCTACTGCCACTACAATTAAAGCCGGGGCAATGGGGATGAGAATATTCCAGAATAAGTTTATCCCGATTTTCGGAAAAAATAGCAGGCAAACAAAAATCGTAACACCTATCAGCCACACTAACGTTTGAACAAACCTCCAAATTAGAATGGAACGTTGAGATAATTGATCTCCGGATTTATACTTTGTCATGAGTTATGCCTTAATAACAATTACTGAAATCTATCAGGGCCTGATAAATCATTCGATGATAAAGATCATCTCACCTGGAGACTTTAATTGAATAGTGTAGAAGTTATGCCAACCGAAAAGTTATAGGCAAAACTTGGCAGGTAAGTGATTTATGGCAAATAAATTACCAGGGAGGCTTGTTATAAAAAGTAACGTACGTTTGGCCATTGATCACAATCATAGGGTCACCATTTTTTGGGTGGTTCCTTTTTTGGAATTGATATGATCCCTGACCTTTCGTCTGTGAATTATAAAATAATTGATCGCCCTGTACCCACCATGTTCCGCGATTAGAACTTTGGGAAGCTGTGCCTCCATAAAAATCCGGTGTGTTTACACTCCTCGAGCTTTCCCCGGAATACTCATAGCTGCCATCGGCATTAAGGACAAAGCAACTGCTTGAACTGCTACCACCAGAGCTGGTACTGTTGACATTGACATAACACCATTTGCCTACTAATTCACCAGCCACCGCACCCTTTCCCGAATTAGCAACACCATTTGCCGCATGAGATGCACCTTTAGAGTATATTAATTGCTTACCATTAACAATCAATGTAAGTTGATCATTGGCAACGCTATAAGCCATCATCAATTGACCTTGGGCTGTACTCAAAGTAACATGCCCTTGAGAAGTCTCATAAGGATAGGTTTGACCCAAGTATTTACATTGCCCGTTCTTATCGAATTCAATGGTCTCGCCATTCCCTGACCAAAGACCAAGTAAATCGGCTGAACCAACATTCAATTTTGGAGCAGCGGTTTTTTGTTGAGCAACAGGGTTTGTTTGAGGTGCCGATCCTTGCTTGGTGAAAGAAACATTTCCCTCAAGGTCACCTCCTGAAAGTGTTAAGGCATTTCCCTGAAGGGAATAAGTGTAAGAAGTTGTGACGCCTGCTTGTGTAATCTCTAGTTTGTCGCCCTTGGTAGCAAAGCGAATTGATTCGCCATCGAATTCGCCTGTATTATTTTCATTCAACATTAACACCATCTGGTAACCAAATTGGGAGTTTTGCCAAATGCCAAATAACTTTTTTTGCTGTATGTTGGCCCCAATCTGGGCCAACATACCATTCGATATAAGAATGAGAAGCAAAAAAATTCGGATGACCATAAAGAATAACTTTATAAAGTTAAAAATCTGTGCCGTCCAATGTTAATACCGGATTCGTCAGCCTTACAAATGTCCTGAAATCAAATTTTCAAAATACTCTTGTTGTCCGCTGATTTGATCAGGCTCTCCATTTTTCATCGCTAATTGATGCAGATCTTTCAATGAAAGTTTGCCTTGTTCAAATTGCTTTCCTTTACCAGTATCAAACGATTTATATCTTTCTTTTAATAACTGATTGTATTTTCCGTTTTCGAGAATAGCATTTGCAGCAAGTAATGCTCGTGCAAAAGTATCCATACCTCCAATATGCGCATGGAAAATATCAATAAGATCAGTGGAGTTCCTGCGCGTCTTCGCATCAAAATTTACTCCTCCTGTTTTGAAACCACCACCTTTTAAAATTACGAGCATAGCTTCGGTCAGTTCAAAAAGATTGTTAGGAAACTGATCAGTATCCCATCCATTTTGATAATCGCCACGGTTCGCGTCCATACTGCCCAGCATACCCTGATCAACTGCCACTTGCAGTTCATGTTGAAATGTGTGTTGCGCTAAGGTTGCATGGTTTACTTCAATATTTAATTTAAAGTCTTCCATCAAATCGAACTGGCGCAAAAAAGAGATGACCGTAGCAGAATCAAAATCATATTGATGCTTGCTTGGTTCCATCGGCTTGGGCTCGATCAAAAACGTACCTTTGAATCCATTTCTACGTCCATAGTCACGAGCCATGTGAAGAAATCTCGCCATGTGCTCTTGTTCACGTTTCATGTTTGTATTCAACAACGAGAGATAGCCTTCACGTCCGCCCCAGAAAACATAATTCGAGCCGCCCAATTCAATTGTCGCGTCGATCGCATTTTTTACCTGAGCAGCACCATGGCACACTACACTAAAATCAGGATTGGTGGCCGCTCCATTCATATAACGTGGGTTTGAAAAAAGATTGGCTGTACCCCAAAGTAATTTCACTCCGGATGCTTGTTGTTTCTGCTTGGCATAGTCTACCAATTTGAACAAACGCTTCTCAGATTCTTTAAGGGTAGCCGCTTCATCCACTACATCGTAATCATGGAAACAATAAAACGGGATTCCCATCTTTGACGCAAACTCAAAAGCTGCATCCATTTTATCGTGGGCACGCTGAACAGGATCGGTTGCTTTGAGCCAAGGGAAAATTTTTGTTGGTGCTCCGAATGGATCTGCACCTGTGCCGCAGAATGTATGCCAATAGGCAACAGCAAAGCGGAGATGACTCTCCATTGTCTTCTTGCCTACTTTTTGCTGTGGGTTGTAATATTTAAAAGCGATCGGATTGTCAGAATCTTTACCTTCGAATTTGACTTTCTTTACACTCTTAAAGAATTGTTGATCTCCTGTTACTACTTTCATGATTATTGGGGTTATATCAAATTTAAATCCTTCATTTTATTTTTCCATCTGGTATATGCTTCCTGATATTTTTGCGTCTTTTCTTTTTCCGATGTGATTTCAGCCCGTTTGTTCAGTCCTGTGAGGGCTTCACTTAACGAAGAGTAAATCCCAGCACCAACACCTGCACCGAGCGCCGCACCAATCGCACCGTTGGTATCATACAACTCCAATTTTACATTCATGGTATTCACAAATGCCTCACGAAACACCGGACTTAAGAAAAGATTAGCTTCACCTGCTTTAATCGTGCTCGTACTCACGCCCATTTCTGAAAGAATGTCAAATCCATATTTAAATGCAAACACAATTCCCTCTTGGGATGCACGAAAAAGATGTGCTTGTGAGTGCCTGTTAAAATCAAGTCCCTGCAAGGAAGCCTGACTGATTTTATTTTCGAGTATTCGTTCTGCACCATTACCAAAAGGAATAAACATAAGTCCATCCGAACCAATAGCAACTTTGGAAGACATCTCATTCATATTTTCATACGAAGTAGAGCCTACATTTTTACGAAGCCAACTATTTAAAATCCCTGTTCCATTTACGCATAGCAATACACCATTTCTCTTTTGATTAGGTTGGTGATTGACATGCAGAAAAGTATTGACTCTTGATTTGGAATCATACACATCGCGGTCTGTGACAGAATAGATAACACCTGAAGTTCCACCATTGGCCGCCGCCTCTCCAGGATTAATTACTCCAAGTGCCAATGCATTGTTAGGCTGATCACCTGCACGATAACTCACCACGGTTTCGGGAGACAAACCAAGTTCATCACAAGTCTGTTTATTTACTTTTCCTTGTTTTGAACAAACATCAACTTGTGGGCAAATCAAATTTGAGTTGAAACCAAAATGATCGATGAGTTTTTGTGAAACGGATTGCGATGGGAAATCCCAAAAAATTCCTTCCGACAGACCTGTGCTTGTTGTGAGTGCTTCACCGGTGAGCTTTAGCGCGATATAATCGCCGGGTAACATAGCCTTGTAAATCCTATTGTAAATAGCTGGCTCATTCTGCTGCACCCATTTTAATTTTGATGCAGTGAAATTTCCGGGAGAGTTCAAAAGATGTTTCAAACAATACTCCTCGCCTAATTCGCGAAATGCTTTGTTCCCGATTTCTACCGCTCTGCTATCGCACCAAATAATAGATGGCCGCAAAGGTTTCAAATCCTTATCAACAATTACTAACCCATGCATTTGATATCCAATACCAATTGCTTTTACTTTTTTCTTATCAACAGCTGAAAGACATTTCTTAATGCAGATTACTACATGCTCCCACCACAATTCGGGATCTTGTTCTGCCCATCCAGGTTGAGGAGCATTAATCTTCATTTCAACCTCAGGTGATTGTGCTTGTGATACCGACTTGCCCGAAGCAATTTCCACTAGGGCAGCCTTTACTGAAGAACTGCCAATGTCCAAACCCAACAAATAGTCTTCACTTTTCATAGACCTGAAAGTTAAAAATATTTAGCCTAATCAACAGGAAATTATTCTACCTAAATCCCATAAATTTCATGGATTTTTATCCTAACTATTTAGAGGATTGATGTTATAAGAAAATTCCTAAAAATTACTAGAATATTTAAAAAATCTGACTCAGAATTTTCAACCATTTTCTCAACCGAACGAGCGTTAAGTAAAATAACTATCCCTTCAAATGATAAGCCCTTGGCTTCGTAAACGCCCGAAGGCCAACATGGGAAAGTGTGGCACCGAAGCCCGAATGTTTTCTTCCGCTCCATGGCAATGCCGCACTTACTCGATCACAACAGTTCCAGTAGCCTGTGCCCGAGTTGATTTGTTGTAAAATGTTTTTCGCACGTTTTTGCTCGCTGCTATAAACCGATGCCGTCAATCCATATTCAGTGTGGTTCATTAAGGTAACAGCCTCTTCATCATTCTTCACTTTCATAATCCCAATCACCGGACCGAAGGATTCTTCACGCATCAAGTTCATCGTATGATCAACATTAACAAGCACCGTCGGTTCAAAATAAAAACCCTTTCCTGACACGGGTTTTCCACCCAACAAAACCTTTGCTCCCTTTTGAACTGCCTCATCAACTTGTTCTTTCAAAAATTTACCTTGTTCCTTCCGACTTAGCGGGCCAAAATAAATTCCATCATCAGTTGGTTTCCCCATCTTCCAGGTCTTTACCTCTTTCACAAATTCATCAACATACTGATCATAAATTTTTTCATGAACATAAATCCGTTCCACCGCGCAACAGCTTTGTCCGTTGTTGTAAAACGCACCATCAGCTGTTCCGACTGCTACGGATTTGATATCAACAACATCATCGGCAACATATAAGGGATCCTTTCCGCCCAACTCACATTGACAAGGCACCATCTTAGGAGCTACTTTCTCATAAATGTATTTTCCAGTTTTGTATGAACCGGTAAAAAAATAACCATCGAAAGAAGTGTTGAGTAGAATTTCACCCACGGCTCTTGCGCCAACAGCAACATGAAACACATTAGCGGGAACGCCTGCCTGTTTCAGCAATTTTTCAATTTCAAATCCTGTGAGAGCAGAATATTCTGAAGGTTTGTACATTACTGCATTACCCGCAAGTAAAGCCGGGACAAATACGTTTACACCAACCAAGTAAGGATAATTCCATGCTGAAATATTTGCAATCACCCCGAGTGGCTCGTAAACAATTTTTTCCGTGAATCCAGGTTGCTGAACCATCTCTTCATCCGATAAGTACTTTGTTGCATTTTCCGTCAGCCATTGAATGCGGGCACAGGCTCCGTTGATTTCATTCCGTGATTGTTGCAAGGGTTTGCCGACTTCAGAAGTCAACACCAAGGCAAGCGATTCAATATTTGATTTTAATAGCTCAGCAAATTTTTGTAAAATGGTAATGCGGTTTCCAAGAGGCACCTTGCTCCATTCAGGTTGAGCTAATTTTAATTCTGCAAACTTTCTATTGATTGATTTCTCATCATCTTCTGGAATGTCCTTGATTACTTCTTCGGTAGCAGGATTAATGATTTTCATTGTGTCTCTTTTTTTCGAAGACCGTCCAAGAAACTATTTTTAATATTTTTTACTAACGGGTTATTCTGATCATTCATCCGTTCAGGATGCCATTGCACTAAGAGCAAATATGGATTTTCATTCCTTTTTTTTCTTTCAATTGCCTCGATAACACCATCTGGTGAAATCGCACTCGCCACTAATCCCTTCCCCAACTGGTCAGCACTTTGGTGGTGTGAACTATTTATTTCACCATGCTCGATTTGTGCAATCTCAAATAAAAAACTATTCCTGTCAATGGTGAGAGTATGGTATTTATCTTTTCCTTCTTTAAATTTTGAATGATTGAACTTTCCAAACGTTGGTAGATCAGGAATAAGTGTGCCCCCAAAAAAAACATTGGCCACTTGCAGTCCGCGACAAATGCCAAGCACCGGCAAATTATTTTCCTGAGAATATGCCATCACCTCCAACTCAAATTCGTCACGTTCCTCGTCCATATCATCATCACACCACACATCGTATTCGGGTTTATTATAAAACCTAGGCTCCACATCTTCACCTCCGGTAAGCAAAACGCCATCACATTTTTCTATATCCTCAATATTTGAAAACTGATGCCCCAAACGAATTACCTCAATATCCGGTTCTGCCAACATCCATTTTTCATAGTTGGAATATTTCTCACAATCCGTGATACCGATGACCACTTTCTTGCTCACAATGCTTTCAAGTAAAGTTGTTTGAAGTCTTCTCGCGATACGGGTTTGGGATTATTTGGATGAGCAAAATCCGCTATTGCGAGATCAGCGAGTGTTTCGATGTGTTCTTGCTTCACTCCTATTTCATGAAGTTTGTGTGGGATATTTATTTTTGAATTCAAGTCAAATAAATATTTTACAACAGCTTCGCCGGTTTCATCTTTCAGTTCCAACGTTCGCGCAATGCGTTTGAATTTGTATTCAAAGCCCTTGATGTTAAACTCCATTCCGTACGGAATATTAACCGCGTTAGCCAAGCCGTGGTGCGTATCCAGCAACGAAGAAAGCGGATGTGCTAGTGAATGCACCACACCAAGACCTTTTTGGAAAGCAATTGCACCCATTAACGATGCAATCAACATTTTACTTCGCGATTCCAGATCGGGTTTGTTTACGGCCTTCTCCAACGACTGGCTGATCAATGAAATTGCTTCAAGAGCTATTCCTTCACATAAAGGATGTGGCATCTTTGCCACATACGCTTCCATGTTGTGTGTGAGGGCATCCATGCCCGTGGCTGCGGTAATAAATGCAGGAAGCTCCATCGTGAGCATCGGATCAGCAAAGACAATTTTCGCCAACAACTTGGGTGAGAACAATATTTTCTTCTGATGTGTAACATCATCAGCAATGATTGCACTACGACCAACTTCACTTCCAGTTCCTGCTGTTGTTGGAATAGTGATGAAATGAGGAACGTCATTCGTTACAAAAACATCACCGCCAATTAAATCATCGTATTTAAAAAGGTCTTCGCGATGATTGACACGAAGGACGATCGCGCGAGCTACGTCTAACGCCGCGCCTCCACCAATACCAATGATAGAATCTCTTTTAGTTTGATCAAAAGCATCCGTTCCTTTATATACATCCGATTTTACTGGGTTCTTATGGATGTCATGAAATACTTCCACCGACAAGTTCTTCTTTTGAAGATCGCTGACAATCGTTCTAAAAAATCCAAGCAGCGCCACTGTTGGATCAGTAACAATCAGCGGTCGTGATAAATTATTTTTGATAAGATAATCTCCTAACTCATTTACCGCACCAGTACCAAACCGGATGGTGGTTGGGAAATTATATTGGTAGATTTTATCGAAGGTCATAAACAAAAATAGCTAATTCTTTTGAAGGGAATTGGCTACCTGAATTACGTTATCGTTAAGCGATTTACGCCTCTCCCATCGTCCCACCAAAGTTCATGGGGAATGTTGGCAAGTCGTTGGTCTGCTTGATTGGACCGAAGTTGGTTTCGTATTTACTAATGTTGTCTTTCAACGCAGCAAGCAAACGCTTGGCATGCTCAGGCGTAATTACAATTCTTGATTTCACTTTAGCTTTTGGAACCCCCGGCATCAAGCGAATGAAATCAATCACAAACTCACTGTTGGAGTGTGCGATCATCGCTAGGTTGGAATAAACACCTTCAGCTATTTCTTCTGAAAGTTCTATGTTAATTTGATTCTGTTGAGGAGGAGTGTTTTTGTCTTCAGCCATAACAATCTAATTTGAAGATGATACAATTTGAAAATTTGAAAATTATAACTTAAAAAAAATTTTCGAATTAGTTAACTCATCCGCACATTTTCAAATTAACTCATTTTCAAATTAGTTAATCCTGTAGTTCTCTTTCTTTCGTTTTGCGCTCGGGAGCATTCAACAATTGTTGATACTCTTCTTCCGAACCTACGATCAGGTTTTCGAAATGACGCTGGCCTGTACCGGCCGGGATCAAGTGACCCACAATCACGTTCTCTTTCAAGCCCATGAGTTGATCTGCTTTTCCACGGATAGCAGCTTCGCTCAACACCTTCGTAGTCTCCTGGAACGAGGCAGCCGACAGCCAGCTTTCCGTTTTCAATGAAGCCTGGGTAATCCCTTGCAACGTTGGTCTAGAAACTGCTGATAATGCATCGCGCACTTCAACCAACCTCTGATCTTTTCTGCGAAGTGAAGAATTTTCATCACGCAACTCACGACCAGAAATCAATTGTCCAACTTTCAAGCGATTCGAATCACCTGAATCCAAAACAATTTTCTTATCGAGGATCTCGTCATTCACTTCGCGGAATTCAAATTTATCAACGTATTCGCCAGGCAAGAAGGTTGTATCACCTGAATCGATGATTTCCACTTTCTGCATCATCTGGCTTACGATACATTCGATGTGCTTGTCATTGATCTTCACACCCTGTAAGCGGTATACTTCCTGGATTTCATTCACCAGGTATTCTTGCACTGCAGTCGGGCCTTTGATCGACAAAATATCAGAAGGAGTAATCGCACCGTCGGATAATGGCTGGCCAGCTCTTACAAAGTCATTATCCTGAACCAAGATGTGTTTAGACAACGGCACCAAGTAACGCTTCTGTACTCCGTCTTTCGACTCGATGAAGATTTCACGATTACCACGTTTGATACCACCGTAAGTAACAACACCATCAATTTCAGAAACTACAGCCGGGTTAGAAGGATTTCTCGCTTCAAACAATTCCGTTACACGTGGCAGACCACCTGTGATATCGCGTGACTTGCCCATGGTACGTGGAATCTTGGCAAGCACCTGACCCGCTTTAATTTTCTCACCTTCATCCACGGCTAAGTGAGCGCCTACTGGAATGTTATATCCTTTCGTTTCAGTCTTTCCATTCACAATGATGGAAGGGTTTTTCGTTTTATCACGAGTGT